>Ga0214469_1000150_pt1 | contig 21374 bp, 17 predicted proteins | sample RVTome_10_FD_187340 | JGI IMG/M metagenome (GOLD analysis project Ga0214469, IMG submission 187340) | Soil microbial communities from uranium-contaminated site in the Upper Colorado River Basin, Wyoming, United States - RVT153D57 HiSeq ... | reverse complement strand
AGCTGGGAGAGGCGGGCGTCGGCTTCGCGCCGGCGCGGTTGTTCGGCGCATGCACTGTCTCGTATAGGTATCGCTGCCGCCCGGTGTCTGTGTCGATGCCGGCGAACACTGCCAACCGCCACGCCCCCGATCGGTACCGCTTGTGCCCCTTCATCGGCGAATACATTGGCAGACCCATTGGCAAGCCGGGTGCATACGCGAGTCAGGGGCCTCTTGAGAAGCCCCTGACCAGCACTCTCTTGGAGCGGACGACGGGACTCGAACCCGCGACCCTCACCTTGGCAAGGTGATGCTCTACCAACTGAGCCACGTCCGCGTGGGAGGCACAACCTTAGCAATGCCGTCCCGGGGGCCCACGAGCCACCGGATCCCGACCAGCTACGACGGGGAGAGCGCCCGCTCCAGCAGCGCCGTCGCCGAGGGCGAGAAGCGCAGCGTCCGGGCGGCCTCGAGACCCGCGGGGCTCATCTTCTTGGCGGTCTTCTGCAAGATGTCGACCATCCTGTCGTTGCCCATCTTGCGGGCCAACTCGTCGAACTGGGTCTCGAGGAAGACCAGGCACAGCGCATCCTCGTGGACCTGCACGGCATGGTCATGGCCGAGACCCTGCTTCCGCACGATCGCCTGGACCCGGGCGACCGACTCGTCGTCGTATCCCGCCTCCCGAAGGATGGCTCCTACCTCGTCGGCGTGCTGGCGCTTGAGCGCCGTGCGCCACTTGAGGTACCCCGACCGGCCGTCGGGGTAGCTGGCACGCGGGATGGTCCAGCGCCGCAGGTGATGCGCCCGGGCGGCCAGGACCTGCTCATCCGAGCATTGCGGGTCGAGGGTTCGGACCCAGCGGGTCATGAGCTCGGCGTGGGCCAGCTCCTTGGGTCGCTCGACGCCGTCCACCGTGATGACGTTGGGGTCGTCGGCGTTGGCGGCGTCGATGGCGGCCAGCGCGGCGGCGAGCCTCTCTGCCATCAGTACTCCTCGCGGAACATGACACTGATCCGGGGCCCGGCCTGCGCCCGCTTCGGCACCGAGTGCTCCCAGGAGCGCTGGCACGTGCCGCCCAGGACGAGCAGGTCTCCCGGCGCCGGCTCGAGGCGCAGCGACCGGCCGCCGCCCTTGGGTCGCAGGAGGAAACGTCTGGGGCTGCCGAGCGAGAGGATGGCGACGACCGTCTCGGCGCGGGTGCGGGCAACCCGGTCACCGTGCCAGGCGACGCTGTCGTGGCCGTCGCGGTAGAAGTTCGCCGAGATCACCGACAGGTCCGCATCGAAGCGCTGCGACAGCACCGCGGCCATCGCCGGCAGCGGTGGCGGCGGATCGTCCCATTGCCGCGTGGTGAGCCGGGGCTCGACCACCATCCGGTCGTACATGCGGCGCTCGTGCGAGGCCCACGGCGCGCCCTCGAGCAACGTCTCGAACAGCGCGTCGCTCCCCCGCGCCCAGCCGGGCACCTCCTCGAGCCACGCCCCCGAGCCCAGGTCACGGCGGTCGGCGTGCGCAAAGCTGGCATCGAAGTCTGGCGGGATGTCGCCGAGGAGCGAGGGCTGCCAGACCAGTGCCACCGCGCCAGGCTAGCGTCGCCCGACGAACTAGCGTTCGGGGCAACCTCGACCCCCGCTAGGTCGAATCGGCGTCCTCGGGTCGGAGGTCGACCCGGAGGACCAGCACCCCGTCCTCGATCGTGGCTTCGGCGTCGCCGACGATGGAAAAGTCCTGGTAGTCGATCTCCGCTTGACGGATGAACTGCATGCGTTCCGCGCCTGCGACGGGAGGCAGCGTGCGGTTCCGCACCGCGTGCGCCCGGTCCCGAAAGCGCTGAATCATCGCCTCGACATCGAGCGTGTCACCCATGGGTCTGCACCGTACCCCCCGGGTGATCGCCCGCTCAGCGGCGCCGGTCGGGCGCCCAGATGTCGGTGTCGCGCATCGACCGCCCTCCCGCCGGCGGCTGGGGGCGCGACGGCGGCTGTGACCGGCCGCCGGTGGGACGACCCGTGGCACGGCGTGCAGCGTTGGGTCCCATGTCGTTGGCCCCGTGTGCATTGGCCGGTCGGGGCTGCCCGCGCCGGAACCAGGCGTCGCCACCTCGCGGATCGCGCTCGCCGGGCTGGCTCCGGCGACGACCGCCCGATGGCGGCCCGCCCGGGGCCTGTGTCGGCCCGGCGCCCGGGTCCCGCCGCCGACGGTTCGGGTCACCCGCTCCCGACGAGCCCGGCGGCCGACCACTGCGGCCGCGCGGCGGCGTGCCACCACGGGCGGGCGGCGGCGCGGCACCACGGCCGCCCTGGGCCCCGGGGCCGCCTCGGCGCCTCCGAGCCTCGTCGGGCTTCGCACCCGCGCCCTGACGGCCCGCGATCGGTCCGCCCGACGCGGGTGGTCCTCCTGGAGCGCCTCCGGCCTCGGGTGGTCCCGCGAAGGCACGGCGAGGATCGCGAGGATCGTCCCAGAATGCGTCGGGACCACCCCGACCGCCGGACGGGCCCACCCGGCCCGGCGGCGCGGCACCGACACGGCCGGCGCCGCCTCCTCCACGCCCGACGTCGTCGGCATCGTCGCCCCCCAGGACCAGTCCCGGGCGGGTCAGTAGCCAGTAACGCCAGGTGAGCACGGCCACGAGGACGGCGATACCGGCGAGGCCCGCGATGATCACCCAGATCAGCCGGTTCTCGTCGTCGGCGCTGCTGCCCTCGTCGGGCGAAGGCGCCGTGGTCGTCGTGGTGGCTTGGGCGCCCTCGGTGCCGTCGCCGGGTACGAGCAGGTTCGCGACCGTGGTGAACGTGACGCCGTCGGCGTCGAAAGCCTCGACCGCGGCCTCATCCTCGGTGGGCTCCTCTTCCTCCTCCTCGACGACAGGCTCGTCATCGCTGTCGTTGTCCTGGGGAGGCGGCTCCTCGGCGGTGGTGGGCGGGGCTGTCCCCGGCGTTGTCGGTGGCGCGGTCGTGGGCGGGCTCGTAGAAGCGGTCGTGGACGGGGTGGTGGTCGTGGGGCGCGATGTAGTGGTCGTGGTGGGCTCCTGGGCGGACGCGGTCGACGCACCCCAGACGAGCAGCCCCAGCCCCAGCAGCGCCGCGATGGCGGCGCGGCATAACGCCAGCCGCCTGCCGCGTGATGGTCTACGTGCGCTCATGAACTCCCACACCTTGCCGGCCCCCAGCCGGGGAGATCGTACCCGTGCCCGTCATCCGGACGGATGGACGCTACATCTGAGCAAGCTAACGAGGTGTGAACCAGTTGAAACCGTCAGGGCCTCGCCGTGCGTCACACCTGGTGGACCGGGCAGCTCACCGTCGTGCGTCCGCCGATCCGCCGGACCTGCAAGGCGGCCCCGTCCCTCGGGCACAGGCCATCCAGCGCCATGGCCTGGCGGGCATCGCCCGTGTGGCTGCCCCCACGCGCCGCCAACTCGGCGGTCACGCGACCGATCGCCCGGTGCAGCCGCCGCAACTCCGTGGGGGTCAGGCTGCCGGCCGGCCGGGCGGGGTCGAGGCGGGCGCAGAACAGGATCTCGTCGGCCAGCAGGTTGCCGATACCGGAGATCCGTGCCTGGTCGAGCAGCCGGGCCTTGAGCGGTGCCCGGCTGCCCCGCACCGCCACCTCCACGTCGCGGAGCCTGGCGCGCTGCGCGTCGACACCCAGGCGGCCCTCGTCGGGCTCGAGCTCGACGCCGCCCAGCCGGCGGGGATCACGGATCCGCAGGTCGCTGCCGTCGGTGAATCGCAGCCCGAACCGATCCCAGGCGGGGTTGTTCCGGCCGCTCGCGTACTGCAGCCGGTCGATGGCGGCGCCTCCGTCGACCAGCAGCCGGCCGCTCATTCCGAAACGCAGGCCCAGGCGCGTGCCATCGTCGAGGTCGAGGACGAGCAGCTTGCCGATCCGGCGGACGCCATCGATGGTGCGGCCGGTGACCGCGGCCACCACCTCGCCGGGCGAGGTTCGCTTGACGTACCAGCTGTCGGACGCGTCGACGTGGCCCACCGTCCGGCCGACGACCGCCTCGGCTTGGCGCCGGTAGGTCTCGACCTCGAGCATTTCTGGCACCGGGGCAGCCTAGGGATCATCGCTCCGACCCCGGTCGCCAGACGCCGCCCCCGCCGACCGGACGGCACCTCAGCCGATGGCGGCCTCCAGCGCCTGGTCGAAGTCGGCGATCAGGTCGTCGGGGTGCTCGAGCCCGACCGAGACGCGCACCTGCCCATCGGTGATCCCCAGGTCGGCCCGCTCGGCCGGGGACATGAGCGTCGCGATGGTGGCCGTGTGCGAGAGCAGCGTCTCCGGTCCCCCGAGGGATATGGCGATTCGGGCCACCCGGCAGGCGCCACAGAACCGCTTGGCCACCTCCGCGCCACCGGCCACCTCGATGCAGAGCATGGTGCCGCCGGATGCCATCTGGCGCTTGGCCAGGTCGCGCTGCGGATGACTGTCGAGCCCCGGGTAGTGCACGACGTCGACCGCCGGGTGGGCGACGAGGTGTTCGGCCAGCCGCTGCGCGCTCGCACTCTGCTGGTGGACCCGGGCCGCCAGCGTGCGGATGCCGCGCAACCCGTTCCAGGCGTCGAACGGCGATGCCTGGGCGCCGTGCACCAGGTGCCAGCCCCACACGGCGTCGACCAGCTCCCGCTTGCCGGCGATCACGCCCAACAGGGCGTCGTTGTGGCCGGCGATGCCCTTGGTGGCGGCATGGAGGACCAGGTCGGCGCCCAGCGCCAAGGGCTGCTGCACCACGGGGGTTGCGAAGGTCGAGTCGACCACCGTGAAGGGGCCGGGGATCGCCGCCACCGCCTCGATGTCCGTGAGCGTGAGCGCCGGGTTGGCGGGCGTCTCCACGAACACGAGCTGCGTCTTGCCCGGCCGCACGGCGTCGACGAACTGCTGGGGATCGGTGCCGTCGACGAAGGTCACGTCGATGCCCAGACGGGGACAGTGGGCGCCGAAGAAGGTCGACGTGGCCGAGAACGTGTGCCGCTGGGCCACCACGTGGTCACCCGTGGAGCACAACCCGAGGACGGTCGTCGTCACGGCCGCCATCCCCGATGCGAACGCCAACGCCGCTTCCGCCCCCTCGAGGGCGGCGACCGCCTCCTCGAAGTCGCGGGCCGTCGGGCTGCCGAAACGCGAGTAGTAGTGCGTCACCCGGGCCGTGCCGGCCATCTTCAGGTGGTCGTCTATGGCGGGCACCTCGTAGGTGGTCGAGGGAAACAGCACCGGTGCCAACGACGGTCCACCGAAGGTGCGCCCGGCCCTGATGGCCCGGGTCTCCAGCCGCCAGTCGGGCGAGCCGCCGGCGTCGTCGGGGCGGGTGTCGTCAGCCATGCGTGATCTCCGTCGGGTAGGTGGCAGCTAGGAACTCCCCGATGATCTCCGAGAGCTGGTCGGTCTCGATCAGGAAGGCATCGTGTCCATGCGGGCTCTCCAGCTCGGCGTAGCGGGCGTCGACGCCCTCCGCCTTGGCCAGCTCGACGATCTCCCGCGACTGGTGCGGCGGATAGAGGATGTCGCTGTCGATCCCGATCGACAGCAGAGGCGCCCGCAAGCGAGCGAACGCGAGTGCGTGGCCGCCCCTCCCCCGGGCAAGGTCGTGAAGGTCCATGGCCTTGGTGAGGATGAGGTAGCTGTTGGCGTCGAAGCGACGCACGAGCTTGTCGCCCTGATATTCGAGGTAGCGCTCGACCTGGAACCGCTGCCAGAGCGTGAAGCCGTCGACGGGCTCCACGGTCTCGCGCCCGAAGCGGGCGCTGAACACGTCGTCGCTCCGGAAGGTCATCATCGACATCATCCGGGCCGTGGCCAGCCCCTCGTGAGGGCCGTCGCCGGGGACGGCGTCGTAGTAGTCGCCGGCGCGCCAGCGCGGGTCGATCCGGATCGCCCGCCGGCCGCTGCTCCACCATCCGATCTGCTGCGCGCTGGCGGCAGCGGCGGTCGCGATCGGCACCAGGGCCCCGACCCGGTCCGGGTACATGACGCCCCACTCGAGCACCTGCATGCCGCCCATCGACCCGCCGATCACAGCCGCCCAGCGTTCGATCCCCAGATGATCGGCCACGGCCGCCTGCGTGCGCACCATGTCCCTGATCGACACCACCGGGAACCGTGGGCCCCAGGGCCGGCCGTCGTCGGGATGCGGCGACGCGGGACCGGTCGTCCCTTGGCAACCGCCGAGGACGTTCACGCACACCACGAAGCAGCGGTCGGTGTCGAGGGCGCAGCCGGGACCGATGAAGTCACCCCACCACCCCGGCGTCGGGTGACCGTCGGCAAGACCCCCGGCGGCGTGGCTGTCGCCGGTGAGGGCGTGGCAAACCAGAACCGCGTTGTCGTGGCGGGGCGACAACTCACCCCACGTCTCGTAGGCGATGATCATGCCCTGCAGCAGGCCGCCGCCCTCGAGGGCGAAGGGCCGCTGAGCCGGGTAGGAGACGAAGCGGCGGTGCCCGACGGGGTCGCCGGGACGCCACGCACCGGTCACCGGCAGGGCGCTGGCGTGCGCCCGCCGGAACCCGACGTCGGGCTCGGTCATCGGCCGGGGTGCGGCGGCGGTCCCTGCCGCATTGGTGGAGTGTACGGATCGCGCCATTGCCGTCTGCCTGCCGATTCGTCGGCCCGGACAGCGGGCGGTGCGACCCCCGGAGGGGCGCGGACACTTGGTTGCTCCCGAGGGAGCCGCATCCCCGGTGTCCCGGGATGGCACCTTGGCTGTCCGAACCAGGTTGCCGGGCCCCGCTCAGGAGAGCGGAACCGCTCCTGATGTCGCAGATCAATCTAGCCCGGCGCCGGCGGGTGGGGTCCAGTCGAACCGACGTCCCTGAAGCGGCGTTCACCGCCCCCCACCGGACGCCACGCCGACCAGCCGGTCAAGCCGGGTGTCGATTGCATCGAGCTCCGGCGACGTCCCGACGCACGAAGCGCGCAACGGTCTCACCAGCCGGCGACCATGGTCGGCCTCGCCCCTTTCGACGAGCCTTTCGGCAAGGTCGGCACCGGCGCGTAGCGCCAGGGAGGCGCTGCCGTGGTCCCCGGCGACGTCCAGCGCCCGCTCGAGCTGCTCGTCCCCATCGGGACCGGGGTGGAGGCGAGCCTCCAGCCGGCACAGCTCAGGTAGCCACCACCAGTCGGCGTGGTGTTGGGCGACCCGGCGAGCCTCGGCCAGCGCCGCGGCCGCCTGCCCCGCCCGACCGGCGTCGAGCAGCGTCTCGGCCAGGAGCGCCAGGTAGTAGGGCAGCCGCGAGGCGACCCCACGTTCGCGCAGCCGCCGGATCCCTTCGTCCATGAGGGCGGCGCCCTCGTCGCCGCCTCGAACCCAGCCTTCCAACACCTCGCCCCAGTGCTGGTAGTAGGCGACCTCGTACCGGGTAGAGAGCTCCTGGACCTCCTGGGACAGCTCGAGCGTCTGCCGGCGATCGCCCCGGAGCTGGTGGGTGATGGCTGCATAGGCGACGGCCATGGCCCGCCCGAACGGCATGGCGAGATCGTCGGCTGTCTCGATGGCGGTGGCCGCACGCACCCGCGCCTCGTCGACCCGGCCGGTCAACCAACACGCGTGGGCGCCCCACCCCCAGGCCATCACCCTCGGTGCGAACCCGAGCACCTCGAAGTCGGCCCTCGCCAGTGGCGATGTGGCGACCTCGAAATGCGGCAGGGCCCGCCGCGGATCGCCCGCCGATGTGAGCGAACCGGCCACCGCCATGTGCGCGTACGGCGAGAGGCCGGCGCTGTCGTCGCTCGTGGCGAGCGCCCGCTCCGCAAACGACAGACCTTCGGCCAGCTTGCCCTGCACGAAGGACATGCCCCAGAGCCCGACGAGGGACACCACCTCCATCGACCGGTCACCGGTCCGTTCGCTCAGCTCCAGGATCTTCTCGAGGTTCTGCCGCGCATCGGCGGACGTCCAGCCCCCGAGGGCGTTGCGAGGTTCTGCAGATGCCGCGCGCAGCTGAAGCTCGCGGGAGTCGCGCTGACCGCTCGGGGGCAGGCCGGCCACGAGGGCCAGGCCACGCTCGGCGAGCTGTACGGCTTGGCGGTACGCGAACACCCGGGCGGCCTCCTCGACGGCCTGCTCGTAGAACGGAACCGCCCTCGCAACGAGCCCGCCGCGGTCGTACTGATCTGCGATCTGACCCGCGACGGCATCGATGCCGTCCGCGTGGAGCAGCGCCAGGGCCTGTGCCACCCGTCGGTGCAGGCGGCGTCGCTGGGGCGGGCTCAGCTTGTCGTACGCCGTGGCGCGCAGAAGGTCATGCGAGAAGTCGTACGTGGTCACCGACTGCTCGCGAACGAGCAGGCGGCGCCACAGCTCGTCGAGCGCATCGACTACGCCGTCGGCCTCCATGTCGCTCGCCTCGGTAAGCAGATCGAGCGAGAAGTCTCGCCCGATCGCCGCCGCGAGTCCGGCGAGCTGCTGGGCGCCGACGCTCAGCTGGGTGAACCGTCCTGCCAGTACGGCCTGCACGCGAGGTAACCCGCGCGCGTCCAGGCCGGTGTCACGCTCGTGTTGCCTACTGCGTGCCGCCTCGACGACGAACAGCGGGAACCCGCCCGCCAGTGCCTGCAGCTGGGTCACGGACGACGTGTCGACGTCCGGCCCGAGCAGGACGGTGGCGAGCTCCGCGGTCTCGGCCTCGCGCAGCGGGCCGAGCTCCAAGTCCACGACGGTTCCCGACGCCCGCAGGCGACCCAACAGTGCGACCAGGTCGGGGTTGTCAGGGACCTCCTCGGAACGCACGGTCGTCACCACCAGCAGCGGCGCGTCGGCCCCGAGGTGGAGGCAGAGCTCGAGCCAGGTCAGTGTGTCGACGTCACACCACTGCACGTCGTCGAGGAGCAGCGCCCTGGGCTGCAGGCCGAGGACCGCCCGCACCAGACCCTCGAAGAAGCGATGCCGATACCACGTGTCGCCCGACTGCACCGATCCGGCGCCGTCGGCTGACGGATCGGCGCCGAGCTCGGGCACCAGGCGTGCGACCTCGACGCGCCACGCTGGCTCGAGGCGTTCGATTGCGGGCCGGCAGGCGTCACTACGCAACCAGGCGGCGACCGGCGCCAGTGGAGGAGGACGATCTCCGGCGAAGCACCGGGCGCTTGCGGCCGCTCCCCCCGCCTGGCGCACGGCGGCCAGCAGTTCGTCGGCCAGCCGCGACTTGCCGATCCCCGCCTCGCCGCTGATTACCACGAGGCGCGCCGACCCATGCCCTTCCGCGGTGGCCTCCGCCCACGCGGCCCGCAGGGTGCGCAGCTCGTCCTCACGTCCGACGAAGGGTGACCTCTGACGGGCCGGCGCCGAAGCCCGGTCGGGATCGGTCCGGGGATCGGCCCCGAACAACCGCTGGTAGACCTCCACGGTCTCCGGGCTCGGTGGCACGTCGAGGTCGCGCTCCAGCACCGAGATGCACCGGTGGTAGGCCTGCAGTGCCGCCGCCCGGTCGCCCGTCCGGGCGAGCACGTCGACCAGGGTGCGGTGACCGACCTCCTCGAGTGGCTGCAGCTCCACCCGTCGACGCGCGTACGTCGCCGCCCATCCGATGTCGTCGCGGCCGACCACCTCGATCAGCCCGTCCAACAGGCTGACGCAGCGGCGGCACAGCCGCTCGCGTTGCACGAGGACCCAGTCGTCGTACAGCGCCGGCAGGAAGTCACCGCCGTAGAGGGCGACGGCCGTCCTGGCCGACTCGGCAAAGCCGGTCGCATCACCACGCTCGACCGCGGCGTCGGCCCGATCGGCGGCGTCGGCGAACGCCACCACATCGATCCGACAGGTGCCGTCGTCGCGCCACCACAAACTGGTCTGGTCGACGGCGAGGACCGCGTCGGGATCGGGTAGACCCGCCCGCAATGAGTGCAGCTCACGACGGAGGTTGGTGCGCGCCTGCGCCTCGGTGGAGTCCGGCCAGAAGAGGTTGGCGACCTGCTGGCGTGCCTGCGGTGTCCCGGGGTGCAGCGCGAGGTATCCGAGCAGGGCCTGGGTGCGCGGCGAGCGAAGGCTCGCAAGTAGCGAGCCTTCGCTGCGCACCCTGAACTCGCCGAACAGTACGACGTCGAGCATGGCCGATCCGCCCCCTGCCTGACGCCCGCTGCGCACCGGGGGACTACCGGGGCGCCGGAGGGATGTTCTGGTTCACCCGGAAGAAGTTGTCGGGATCGTAGTGGGCCTTGACCTGCGCCAACCGTTCGTAGTTGTCGCGATACGTAGCGCGCACCCGGGCGTCGCCTTCGTCCATCATGAAGTTGACGTAGGCACCGCCGGCGGAGTGCGGGTGCAGGGCCTCCCAGTAGTCGACGGCCCACTGCTCGATCATCGGGAGGCTGGCCGGCTCGGGATCGACGCCGGCGATGACACCCGCCCACCTGGCGTCCCGGTAACTGAACGCCGTGTCCGCGGCATCCGAATCGTGGGGCGCGCCGTCGATGGGATAAAGGTGCATCGTCGAATGCATCGTCGGCACCTTGCCGAACCTCTCGTGGACCGCGATGGCCTCGTCGGTGATCTCCCGGAAGAAGTCGGCCCGCCAGTACCACTGCAAGCCGGGCGGGTACAGGCCGTCGAAGGCCGACTGCAAGGCGGGGAAGGGCGCCTCGTGGATGCCGTCGAGCAGCGGTGTGCCGAACGACCGCACCGGGGCCAGGACGTCGTCGGCCTGCTCGGGCGGGCCCACGTAGCACCACATGATCCCGCAGACGTTGCGCAGATGCAGGTGCTCCGGGAACGGTGGCGCAGGTGGCACCGTCATGAACGCGAAGAAGCCGTTGAGGTCGTCGGGGGCGTTGGGAAGGAACTCGCGGTACCAGCGCAGCAGCTCACCGGCGTCCTCGACGTCGTACAGGACCGGGCCGGTCACGACGTTGCGCACCGGATGGCACCGGAGCTCGAGCGAGGTGACCACCCCGAAGTTGCCTCCTCCGCCGCGCAGGGCCCAGAACAGGTCCGGGTGGTCGGTCGCGCTGGCGGTGACGAAGGACCCATCTGCCAGCACGACATCCGCGCTCAGGAGATTGTCGACCGACAGGCCGTAGCGGCGGCTCAGATGGCCGATGCCTCCGCCGAGCGTCAGCCCCGTGATCCCGGTCGTGGAGATGATTCCCGACGGGGTTGCCAGCCCGAAGGCGTGCGTCGCGTGGTCGACGTCACCCAGCGTGCACCCACCGTCGGCACGGACTGTCTGGGCCGCCGGATCCACGCGGATCCCACGCATCGCGGACAGGTCGACGACGAGCCCACCGTCGCACACACCGAGGCCCGCCCCGTTGTGGCCACCGCCGCGCACGGACACCAGCGCATCGCCCTCGCGGGCCAGGCGGATGGCCGTGATCACGTCGGCGACGTCGGCGCAACGGGCGATCGCACCCGGCCGACGGTCGATCGTGCCGTTGTGCACCGCCCTCGCCTCGTCGTAGCCGGCATCCTCGGGCCGGATCACCTCGCCGCGCAGCTGCTCCGTCAACGCATCGACGGTCGTCCGTGACACGGTTCCGCTCGTTTGCATGGCTGCATCTCCTCGCTGGGACGGTCATTGGTGGGGACTCGCCGACCCTAAGGAGCGGAGCGTTCGGGACGCGTTCGGAACCCGTCGGATGCGCCCGCCGACCGGCCGGACCGGGCATCGCCCCAGGACCTCGGCGACCGTCAGTCGCCGCGCCGTGGGTGCGGGCCCATGGTGCCCGCCCGCTCCCGCCACCAGGTCGTCAGGGACGGCGACGTGGCGTAGGCAGCGGCCGCGGCCTCCAGGAACCGGTCGCACAGCGCCGGCGGCCGCGGCCCGGTCGTGAGCTCCCGTACGGCGGCGGCCGCCTCGTCCCAGGCGCCGTGGTCGATCGGCAGGGGCAGGGCCAGGAGGTGGGGCGCCGCCACCTTGAGGGCGCCCCGGGCGAGAGCCGTACCCGGTGCCCGGCCCAGCAGCCAGGCCGTTGCCGCGGGCGAGGAGACGGCCGCGGCCAGTCGCCACAGGTCGGCGGGGTCATGTGGCACCACCGAAACGACCGGGACCGACGGGACCCACGCCCCCTTCGCGTCGACCGCGGCCTCCACGACCTGTGTCTGTGTTGCGACCACGAGCTTGGGGACCCGCGTGCGTGCCACCCACCGCCCCGCGGCACGCTCGCCGGCGCTCTCCAGCGCGGCGAGGTCGACCACCGGCGCCCGCCACGTGTGCTTGGCGAATCGGGCGGGGCGGTATCCCCACGAACAGCCCAGCCAGTCGATGAGCCCGCTGGTCACAAGGGGGGAGACCGCGTCATCGCCGGCGGCGTGCTCGCGGATCACGTCGACCAGGCCGTAGTACTCGTCCCGGAAGCCGGCGATCACGATCGCAAGGTCGCCGATCGTGCCGGTCGAGGCCGTCCGGACCCGGGGGATGCCGACCGCATCGGCGAAGCGCGCCGACCAGGCGTTCGGTTCGCCGCCTCGACGTTCCGGATCCACCTCCAGCACGGGTGCACAGACGCGCACCGAAGCCGCGAACACTGGCCGCTCGTCGACCCATATGTCGAGCAACCGGGCCCGCTCGTCGACTGCTGCACGGACGGCGGCCGCATCGCGGGCCCCCACCAGGGACTGCGGCTCGACCAGGGCCACCCGGCCGCCCGGCCGGGCCAGGTCGCACCCTGCCAGGAGGAACAACCAGGCGGCGTCGGTGTACGCCCGGACCGCAGGGCCGTAGCGCTCGCGCAGGCGCGCCTGCTGGTCGGGCGTGCGGGCGGTGGCGCGCCCGAGTTGGTTCTGGAACGGCGGGTTGCCCACCACCAGGTGAAAGCCGGATCTGGGTCGATCCGGCCAGGCCGCGCCACCGCCGGCCAGCGCGTCGGCGACCACGAGCCGCCCGGCCGGCGGTGCCTCCCCGGCCCACAGCGCAAGAGCCGCCTCGGCCACCGCCAGGCCCACGGGATCGATGTCCGCCCCCCACAGCAGGTGGCGAACCACGCGGCGGCGGTCGGCGCCCCGGCGGTGCAGCCGCCGGGCCGCCGCGACCAGGAAGGCACCGCCGCCGCACGCCGGATCGCAGACCGTCACCGCAGGCGTGGCCCCCACGCCATCGAGCGCCCGGGCCACCAGCCGATCCGCCAGCCAGCGGGGCGTGACGTGCAGGCCGTTGGCGCGCCGCTGCTCGGCGCCGGTGACGGCCTCGAGGGCGGCTGCCAGGTCGGCCCCGGGAGCGACGTCGCCGACGTCGACGACGGCGTCGCCGACCTCCGGGCGGCCGCCCGCCAGCGCCCACAGCCGCAGGGTGTCGGGCAGGCTCCGCCCGGTCGCCCTCGCCAGCCGGACAGCCGCCGCGGCAACGGCGCGGGCGCGATCCCGCTCGTCGGCGGCGAGGCGACGGCCGGCGTTACCCACCGGGTCGCTCCCGAGGCAATCACTGTCGTTCGTACGGGCCGGAGGCAATGGCTTACGGCTTTCGTGCGTCATGGCCTCACGCTGAGGTGAGCGTTCGTCATTGCCGCTGGACGGGGATCCTGACGTGCCATCTTCCTCGCCGACGGTACCGTCGATTCCGTGGCCGACCAGGACACGACCGACCGGGGCGGCCCACCGGACCCGGGCGTCACGGTGGAACGGGTCGACGCCGCCGTCACCTATCCGTTGCGCCAGCAGGTGCTGCGGCCCGGCCGACCGCCCGGCGCAGCCCGCTTCGCGAGCGACGACGACCCGTCCACGGCGTCGTTCGCCGCCCGCGCGCCCGACGGCGGCGTGGTGGCCACCGTCGTCGTCTATCCCGAGCCCTGCCCCTGGCTCCCCGACCGGCCCGGCGCGTGGCGGCTGCGAGGCATGGCCACGGCACCGGACCACCGGGGCCGGGGCATCGGAACGCAGGTCCTGCGGGTGGCGCTCGCCCACGTGGCCGCGGCCGGCGGCGGCCTCGTGTGGTGCAACGCCCGGGTCCCGGCCCGGCGGCTCTACGAGCGCGCCGGCTTCCGGACCCACGGGGCTCCCTGGGACGACCCCGAGATCGGACCGCACATCGCCATGTGGCTCGACCTCGGTGGCGTCGCCGAGCCTCCACGCCCGTAACCTCGACCCGATGCGCTGGACGATCCACGGCGAGCGGCCCATCTACGACTCGGAGTGGCTCCGGCTCGTGCTGGTGGACATCGAGGTCCCCGGCGGCGAGCGATTCGACCACCACGTCGTGCGCTACCCACAGCCGGCGGCGGGGACGGTCGTCCGCGACCCCGATCGCGGGGTGCTCCTCATCTGGCGCCATCGCTTCATCACCGACACGTGGGGGTGGGAGATCCCTGCGGGCCGGATCGAGCCGGGAGAGTCCCCCGAGCAGGCCGCGGTGCGGGAGACGATCGAGGAGACCGGGTGGCGACCCGGTCCGTTGCACCGCCTGGGCGCCTATGCACCCAACAACGGCTCGACCGACCAGGTGTTCCACCTGTTCACGGCCGACGGTGGCACCCGGGTCGGCGAGCCCACCGACCCCAGCGAGAGCGAGCGGATCGAGTGGGTCGAGCCCGACAAGGTGCGCTGGCTCATCGGCGAGGGCCAGGTGTACGACGGGATGTCGCTCACCGGGCTCCTGTGGGCGCTCGCCTTCTCGAAACTGTGACCCGTCCGCCGCAGGCCGACCCCATCACGGTGTGGCGGGTGGGGGTCGGGCCGGACTACGCCGCGCCCTCGCGAGCCGGGTCCCAGCCGGCGAGGTCGGCGAGCCGCTCGTCGTTGGAGAACATCTCGACGATGGGCTCCTCGAGCCCCAGGCGGCGCTTCACCCGCCGGATCTCGAGCTCCTCGTTCCACAGCACCAACGTCACCGCCAGCCCCGCAGCGCCGGCCCGGGCAGTGCGGCCGGCCCGGTGCAGATAGGTCTTGGGATCGGGCGGTGGGTCGTACTGGATGACGACGTCGAGCTCGTCGATGTCGAGGCCGCGGGCCGCCACGTCGGTCGCCACGAGCACGGCCAGCTTGCCTTGGGAGAACCGCTTGAGCGCCCGCTCCCGCGCCTCCTGGCGGAGGTCACCGTGGATGGCACGGGCGTCGACCCCGACGTCGCCGAGCTGGCGCGCCACCCGGTCGGCAGCCCTCTTGGTGTTGACGAACACCAGGCAGCGGCTGCCCGAGCGGCTGATGGCGGCGACCACCCTGGGCTTGTCCATCTCGTGGACCAGCAGGAAGCGATGGGCCATCTCCTCGACCGTGTGAGTGGTCGAGCCCACCTCGTGGAACACCGGATCGCGTTGGTAGCGATCGACGAGTCCCTGGATGCCGCCGTCGAGCGTGGCCGAGAACAGCAGCGTCTGGTGGCTGCGGCCGATGTGGCGCAGCACCCACTCGACCTGCGGTAGGAAGCCCATGTCGGCCATGCGGTCGGCCTCGTCGATGACGACGTGGCCGATGTCGCCCAGATCGGCCAGGCCGCGGTCAATGAGGTCGATCAGCCGCCCCGGGGTGGCCACGACGATCTCGGCGCCCTCCTGAAGGGCGGTGATCTGCCGGCCCATCTGGGCACCGCCGTAGACGGTCACCAGCCGGAGCGCTCGGGCGTGAAGCAGCGGCCGCAGGACGTCCGAAACCTGCATGGCAAGTTCACGGGTCGGCACGAGCACCAGACCGGTCGGTCGCTTGGGTGATGCCGACGCCACCCGCTCGACCAAGGGGAGGCCGAACGCGAGGGTCTTGCCCGACCCGGTCTTGGCCTTGCCGCAAACGTCGCGGCCGGCCAGGGCGTCAGGGATACATAGGCTCTGGACGGGGAACGGCGTCGAGATGCCCGCGCTGTCGAGCACCGCTACGAGGTCGGGAGATACGCCCAGCGCCGAGAACGTCTCTTGTTCTTCGTTGCGCATGGTCGGGGCGCAGCATACCTGTACGGGCCCGTAAGCAGGCACATCCGCCGTACTCAGGACACGTGCACCCGGTCGTCACCCTGGCTCAGATCGACGACCTCGACCGGTCGTGTGAACCCGCGGATCCGGTGCGGTCCGAGTCGCCGGCCGCCCAGGCCCTCGCCGGCGACGTCGTACAGCGAGGCGGTGACGAGCAGTTGGTGGGGCTGGGCATCGTCGCACAGCCGGGCGGCGAGGTTCACGGGACGGCCGATGTAGTCGTCCCCCTCGAACAGGATCACCCGCCCCCCGGCCACGCCCCCGCGCAGGGGCAGCGGGCAGCCTCGTACATCGAGCGCCTGCTCCATCCGGACCACGGCGTCGAGCAGCGGTCGCGGCTCGGTGGCCACCAACATGGCGCCGTCGCCCAGCCACTTGGCAATCCGAACGCCGCGCCATCCGGCGCGCTCGCGCACGACCGCCCGGAAAGTCGACAGCGCCGCCACCGCCTGGCCCACGCCTTGCTCGTCCGTCAGCATCGTGAACCCGCACAGGTCGACGAACGCGAAGTTGCGGCGCACGAGCGCATCGGCGTGGTCGGCGTCGTGGACGGTCTGCACGACCTGCGATCGTAGGTGGCCGGTGTCCCCGACCGTGTGGGGATTGAGCGTGTGCCGGCCCCGTCCCGGGTCCCCCGGTAGCGTGCCCGGCGATGTCCGCCCTGGCTGCGCTCGCCTCGTGGCCCGTCGATCGCGCCGCAGGCGCCGTGGTCGGTGCCGGCGGATCCCTCGACAGTGCCGGCGCCACCGGTTGGACAACCCGCATCGCCTCGGTGACCAAGCTCCTCGTCGCCCATGCGTGCCTGGTGGCGCTCGAGGAGGGCACGCTCACGCTCGACCAGCCGGCCGGCCCGCCGGGGAGCACCGTGCGCCACCTGCTGGCGCACGCCTCAGGCCTTCCGTTCGAGGGCTCGGAGCCCATCGCCCGGCCCGGCGAGCGTCGCATCTACAGCAACATTGGCTTCGAGCGCCTCGGCGAGACCCTGGCATCTGCCTCCGATGTGCCGGTGGCGACCTATCTCGCCGAGGCGGTGCTGCACCCGTTGGGCATGGGCGACACCGAGCTTCGCGGATCTCCGGCCAAGGACGGTTGGTCGACGGTCGACGACCTGGTGCGGTTCGCCACCGAGCTGCTGGGACCGACGCTGGTGGCCCCGGGGACCCTCGCCGACGCCACCAGCGAGCAGTTTCCGGGACTCGCGGGGGTGGTGCCCGGGCTCGGCAGCTACGACCCCAATCCCTGGGGACTGGGATTCGAGCTCAAGGGCGACAAGTCCCCCCACTGGACGGCACCCGAGGGCTCGCCCCGCACCTTCGGCCACTTCGGAGGGTCGGGCACGTTCCTGTGGGTCGATCCCGACGCCCGGTTGGCGTGTGTCGTCCTGACCGACCGCGAGTTCGGCGATTGGGCGCCACCGTTGTGGTCGTCGCTGTCCTCGGCGGTGTTGACGGAGCATTCAGGGACGTGACACGCGCGGCGGAGCTGATGCGCTGGGGTCAGCTCGCTTGGTTGACCGCGAGGCCGGTGACGGTGAGGCCGCTCAGGCGACGGCCGCCGACCGATGTTGCTCGTATCGCCCGTCGTCTCGTCGACGGTGTACAGCGTGGCGCGCCCACGGCGGTCGTTGTTGGCCAGGTAGCCGACGTCGTCGGAGCCGGCGATGTCCCAGCCGGTGTCACGGCCGAGCCTGACGTCGTCCAACGGCTGGCACATGGTGAGCGTGCCGGCGTTCGGCGGGTTCTGCAGGCACACCTGGTTCTGGGCCCGGTCCAGCACGTACAGCTGCACCGCGGTCGCGGCCGGCTGCGTGACGTTGAACGTGGAGTTGGTGTAGGCGGCGCCCACGACCTGCGGCATCTCGGGGTTGAGGTTGCCGTCGTCGCCGAGCGTGGTGCCCGCGTCGGGGGCGACGCGCTTGTTCTGCTGGGCGTCGGACACGATGCGGATCGCGTCGGGTGCGGGGTTGAAGTCGATCCCGAACTTGGTGCCGTTCAGGCCAGGGGTGAACGGAACGTCCGTCGGAGGTGTCCCCGGCGCAACGTTCTCGGCGATCGCGATCGCGGTCTGCGGGTTGACGCGGTAGACGACGCTGTTGGAGCCGATGCCGTAGAGGTCACCGGTCTTGGGGCGGAAGTCGATCCCCACCAGCGACACGCCGGCGGGCAGGCCGCTGATGTTGCGGATCGAGAGGAGCTGATCCGGCTTGCGCACGTCGAAGCTGATCAGCTGGTTCTGATCGGTTGTGACGTACGCCGTCAAGCGGTCGGGCTTGAGATCGGGGTTGCTGCTGCTCTGCGGAGCGGCCGAGGCGGCAGCGCCGAGGGCGAGGGACAGGCCGACGAGGTCAGATCGTCAGAAGACCGCCTCGGAGAGATCCGCAGGGCCAGCGGTCACCGCCGGCGCCAGCCCCGCGGCCTGCGGGAGGAGCTGCTCGGCGTAGAAGCGGGCGGTGATCACCTTCTGGCGGAGGAACTCGGCGTCGGCCCGGCCTGCGTCGAGCGCCCGAACGGCGGCCTGCGCCGAGCGGGCCAGCAGCCACCCACCGGCGACGATGCCGCACATGCGCAGATATGGCGTGGCGCCCGCGAGCGCGTTGTCGGGGTCGACACGTCCGTTGGCCAACAGCCAGTCGGTCGCCTGCCTGAGCGTGGCGTGGGCCTCGGCGAGGTGCTTGCCGATCGTGGGCAGGTCCCCACTCGAGGCAACCATCTCGTCGGCGGTGGCGGCGATGCCCTGGAGGAAGTCGTTGACCGCGCCGCCGGCCCGCATGGGGAGCTTGCGGCCGACGAGGTCGATGGCCTGGATGCCGTTGGTTCCCTCGTAGATGGGGGCAATGCGGGCGTCTCGGTAGTGCTGCGCCACGCCGGTCTCCTCGATGTAGCCCATGCCACCGTGGACCTGGACCGCGAGCGACGTCAGCTCGACGCCGAGATCGGTCCCCCATGCCTTCGTGATGGGCGTGAGCAGGTCGGCCAGCTCCTGGCGCCGCGTGCGGACGTCCGCATCCGGGTGGAGCCGCGCCAGGTCGAGGCTCTCCGCGTTGAGGTATGCGACGCACCGCAGCGCCTCGATCTGCGCCCTCATCGTCAGCAGCATGCGCCGCACGTCGGGATGATCGATGATCGGTGACGCCTCGCCGGCCGGCGCACCCGGTGCCCGCCCCTGGCGTCGCTCGCGGGCGTGGGCCACCGCCTGCTGGTAGGCCCGCTCCCCCAGCGCCAGTCCCTCCAGCCCCACGGACAGCCGGGCGGTGTTCATCATCGTGAACATGTAGCGCATGCCCTGGTTGGGCTCGCCGATGAGGTAGCCGACGGCGCCGTCGTAGGCCATCACGCAGGTGGGGCTGGCGTTGATGCCCATCTTCTTCTCGATCGATACGCAGTGGACGCCGTTGCGCTCGCCGACCGAGCCGTCGTCGGCCAGCAGGAACTTGGGAACGATGAAACACGAGATGCCCTTGGTGCCGGGCGGGGCGTCCGGCACCCGGGCCAGCACCAGGTGCACGATGTTGTCGGCGAGGTCGTGCTCGCCGTAGGTGATGAAGATCTTCTGGCCGGTGATGCGCCAGGTGCCGTCCTTTGCGGGGACCGCCCTGGTGGTGAGAGCGCCCACGTCGGATCCGGCGTGGGGCTCGGTCAGGTTCATGGTGCCGGTCCACTCCCCGGTGACCATCTTGGGCAGGAAGGTTTCGCGCTGGGTCTCGGAGCCGTACTGGAGCAGCATGTCGATGGCGCCCTGCGTCAGCAGCGGGCACAGCGAGAAGGCCATGTTGGCGGCGGTCAGCATCTCCTGCATGGCCACGGCCACCAGCCACGGGAACCCCCCGCCGCCGTAGTCGGCCGGGAACGGCACCCCGGCCCAGCCGCCCTCGACGTAGAGGCGATAAGCGCGGGCGAAGCCGTCGGGCACGGTGACCGTGCCGTCGTCGTGGCGGCGGCTGTGCTGGGTGTCGCCCACCCGGTTGAGGGGGGCGAACTCCTGGGAGAACAGGCGACCCGCTTCCTCGAGCACCCCGAAGACCGTGTCCGGGTCGGCGTGTTCGTAGCCGGGCAGGGCCGCCAGCCCGGCCAGGTCGACGACGTTCTCGAGGACGAAGCGCATGTCGGACAGCGGGGGGATGTAATCGGACCCGGCTCGACCGGCCGTGGATGCGCGTGACATGGGACTGACGGTAGGCCCGCCGGGCGCGGTTCCCAAGGTCTGGGCCGCGTTCGGGCGCCGGTGTCAGGCGGTGCCCGCCGCCGAGTCCTGCGGGCGCCGTCCCCGCACCGCGGCGGTGAGTGCTTCGGCCGTCGCCGCCACCCGGGCACCGAGCGCCCGGATCTCGGTGCCGCCCAGCTCCACGTCATCCAGGCCCGACAGGGCGACCACCAGCGCCGCGGTCCCCGAGGCGTCGAACACCGGCGCGGCAACGTCCGCGATCTGGTAACTGCCCGCGTCGTCGACGTCGATGAGCAGCAGCTGCTGGCGGCCGATCGCCGCCAGCAGCTCGCGGACCTCGTCGGGCACGGGGCGGCGGTGCCGGCCGCCGGTGGTCCCCGTCGGCGCCGGTCCGGCGGGCTGGGGCGGCCGTGAGAGGAGACGCAGCTCGGGCGATGCCCGGGTCACCGCATACCCGTCGCGTCGGATCGCCGGCAGGGCCGCCTCGGACGGGCCCACGGCCTCGGCGGTCGCCGTCCTCGCCAACCACGCCTCGACCGACGGCCGGTCCGACCACGCCATCCACACGGCTCCCAACGGAGGCATGAGGGGCAGCGTCACCGGGTCCAGGGGGTCGACGTCAGCCGGGACTCGGGCCTGGGCCACCACCATCACGCGATCGTCACGCCGGGCGAAGGCGCGGGACCACCGCGCCGTCGCCACCGAGAGCCGATCGAGCATCGCCGGCGCGAAGTCGATCGCCGTGTAGCCCCGCCGGGCCGCCTCGCCGATCGCCACCAGGCGGGGACCGAGCGAGTACCGCTTCTCGTCGGGGTGCCGCAGCAGGATGCTGCGCTGGCTCAGAGCCGCGAGCAGAGCGTGGGCGGTCGCCTTGTTGAGGGAGCAACGGCGGGCGACCTCGGAGAGCGTGAATCGATCGTCGGGGTGCGCGGCCAGCAGCTCGAGGATCGCCACGGATCGGTCGGCGCCTGGCGCGGGCCGTGCCACCCGATCACCCTTCGCCTGGACACATGCCCGAACCGGCCGGCCGGGAGGGAGTCGGTCCCCCGGCCGGGAGCCGCGCGCGCGGCGCTGGTCTGGCGTTGGTCACAGCTGCCCCCGCCCTGGCGTCACCCAAAGTCCTGTCCGTGCCGCAATCTACTTCCTCGTGCGCCCCTCCGCCCCACAGGCCCAGCGGATAGGGGCGCTCGAAGGGCACCCCACGTGGGCACCTGCTGCCGGGTCGCAGCCCAATGGCTGGGCCTCACAGGAGCGCTGACCACGGTTGGGCACGAGGACGTGCCTATCCGCACACACTCTTACGGATGGGCGACCGGCGTCACCTACTCTCGGCCCGTGGCGCTCGATCTGCTCGACGCCGGTGTCTACGCCTGGCTCCAGGTCCCGGGTGGGCGGGGCCGGCC
>Ga0214469_1000149_pt1 | contig 21488 bp, 20 predicted proteins | sample RVTome_10_FD_187340 | JGI IMG/M metagenome (GOLD analysis project Ga0214469, IMG submission 187340) | Soil microbial communities from uranium-contaminated site in the Upper Colorado River Basin, Wyoming, United States - RVT153D57 HiSeq ... | reverse complement strand
CGGCCGCGCACGTCGGCGACTGCGGGCAGGGCGCCCAGGCGCTCGCGGAGCCGGGCGCCGCCCCGAGCCGCACGTCCCGGAACGTCCTCGGCCTGCATGACGGCCAGGACCGCCCGGGCTGCGGCCGTGGCCAGCGGCTGGCCGCCGAACGTCGTGGCGTGGTCCCCCGGTTCGAACACCGAGGCCACGTCGGCCCGGGCCCAGCACGCACCGATCGGCACGCCGTTGCCCAGCGCCTTCGCCATGGTGACCACGTCGGGGACCACGCCGAGGTGCTGGAACCCGAACCACCGGCCGGTCCGCCCCAGGCCGGTCTGCACCTCGTCGACGATGAACAGCACGCCCCGCTCGTCGCACAGCCTGCGCACGCCTTGGAAGTAGGACGCGCTGGCGGGATTGATTCCGCCCTCGCCCTGCACTGGCTCGAGCAGAACACCGGCCACGCTGGGTTCGAGGGCCGCTGCCAAGGCGCCGAGGTCGTCCCATGCGACATGCCGGAAGCCCTCGGGGAGCGGCTGGAAGGGCTCGTGCTTGGCGGGCTGCCCGGTGGCATGGAGGGTCGCCAGGGTCCGGCCGTGGAAGCTGCCGTAGGCCGACACGACCACGTGGCGCCCGTGGACATGGTCCCCGCTCTTGGCGCCTTCGGCACCGGGCCGCTCGGGCCACGGCCTCGCCTTCGCTCGGCCTCTGCCAAAGCGCCGGGCCAGCTTGAGGGCGCACTCGTTGGCCTCGGCGCCGGAGTTGCAGAAGAACACCTGACCGCCAGCGGGCTCACCGTTGCCCACCAGATGGTCGAGCGTGCGGGCGACCTCGGGGCCGGGCTCGGTGCCGAACAGGTTGGACACGTGCAGCAGCGTCGACGCCTGATCGCGCAGCGCCTCGGCCACCGCCGGGTGCGCGTGACCCAGCGAGGTCACGGCCAGGCCGGACAGGCAGTCGAGGTAGCGGCGGCCGTCGCCGTCGAACAGGTAGGAACCCTCGCCCCGCACGAAGGTCAGCGGCGGGGGCGGATATGTGGACATCAGCGGGCTGGTCACGCCTTCGCACCCCCGTGGGTGATCATCGTGCCGACGCCCGCATCGCTGAACAGCTCCAGCAGGAGGACATGCGGTACCCGCCCATCCAGCAGGTGCGCCGACGTCACGCCGTTGCGGACCGCGTGGACGGCGGCGGCGACCTTGGGGATCATTCCCCCGGTCAGCCGGCCGTCGTCGATCATCGGCTGGGCCTCGGCGGCGGTGAGGTGGCTGATGAGCGAGTCGGGCTCGTCGACGTCTGCGAGCAGGCCGGCGACATCGGTGAGGAACATGGCCTTCTCCGCGTCGAGGGCCTCCGCGAGCGCACCCGCCACGGTGTCGGCGTTGATGTTGTAGGCCTGCCCGGTGGGATCGGAGCCGATCGTCGAGACCACCGGGATCAAGTCCTCGGCCAGCAGCCGCCGAAGTATCGCGGGGTTGACCGAGCGCACGTCGCCCACGTAGCCGAGCTCGGGGTTGCGGGCGCCGGCGAGTAGGAGGCCGGCGTCCTCGCCCGACAGGCCCACCGCCAACGGCCCGTGGACGTTGACGGCCGACACGATGTCGCGGTTGACCTTGCCCACCAGCACCATGCGGGCGATGTCCACCGTCTCGGCGTCGGTGACGCGCAGGCCGTCGCGGAACTCGGGCTCCTTGCCCAGGCGGGCCATGAGCTCGCTGATCTGCGGGCCGCCGCCGTGCACCACCACGGGCCGCAGCCCCACCGCCCGCAGGAGCACGACGTCATCGGCCACGGCGCGCCCCAGCTCGGGGTCGACCATGGCCGCCCCGCCGTACTTCACCACCACCACGGCGCCCCGGAACCGTTGTATGTAGGGCAGCGCCTCCAGCAGGACCGCCGCCCGCTCCTCGGCGCCCTCCCGTGCCCCGCTGTCGACGGTGGTGAAGCTCAAGACGTCCCCCGGTTCTCGTCGATGTAGCCGTAGGCGAGGTCGTTGGTCAGCACCCGGGCCCGGCCGTCGCCGACGCCCAGATCGCAGTGCAGCTCCAGGTACTCGCCCGCCATGTGCTCGGCTACGGCGGCGGCGTCGTGCTCGATGCCGACGCAACCCCGGCTCACCACGTTGCCGCCGTAGGCGATCGTCAGCTCGCCGAGGTCGAGCTTGACGCCCGCGGTCCCCAGGTCGCTCGCCACGCGCCCCCAGTAGGGATCACCGCCGAACCACGAGCACTTGGCCAGCTGGCTCTCCGCCACCTGGCGCGCCGCCTGGCGGGCCTCGTCGTCGGTGGCGGCACCGGTCACCCGCACCCGGACGACCTTGGTATGGCCCTCGGCGTCGCCCACCATCTGCGTGGCCAGGTCCTCGCAGGCGGCCGCCACCGCCGCTGCGAAGCCGTCCCCGTCGGGCGGGCCCGCTCGGCCACTGGCCAACAGCACGACCGTGTCGTTGGTCGACGTGCAACCGTCGACGGTGACTGCGTTGAAGGTGTCGGCCACACCCACCCGCAGCACCCGCCCGAGGGCCGCCGGGTCCACGGCGGCGTCGGTGGTGAGCACCGCCAGCATCGTGGCCATGTTGGGCGCCAGCATGGCGGCACCCTTGGCCATGCCACCGACCACGAACCCGTCGCCCCGCACGGCCGTCTCCTTGCGGCGGGTGTCGGTGGTCATGATCGCTTCGGCGGCCGCGATCCCCTGGGCCGGATCGCCACCCCTTTGGGCCACCAGGCGGGGCACGCCGGCCGCGATGGCGTCCATCGGCAGCGGGAAGCCGATCAGCCCGGTGGAGCACACCAGCACCGCCTCGGGCGCGCAACCCAACTCGCTCGCCACCAGCGCGCACATCGTCTCGGCGTCGGCTTCGCCCCGCTCACCCGTGGCAGCATTGGCGTTGCCGCTCGACAGCACGACCGCGGCCGCCCGTCCCCCGGTCGCCCCCAGGTGCCGGCGGCTCACCACCACGGGCGCAGCCACCACCAGGTTCTGGGTGAACACACCCGCGGCGGCCACGGCGGCGCCGCCGGCGGCGGCGACCAGCGACAGGTCGCGCTCGCCCGATGCCTTGATCCCGCACGCCGCCCCGCCGGCGGTGAACCCCGCGGGTGCGACGACACTCACGGGTACAGCCCCACGGTCGGGAGGCCCGTGGTCTCGGGCAGGCCGAGCATGAGGTTGGCGCACTGGATCGCCTGCCCGGACGCGCCCTTGACCAGGTTGTCCAGGGCGGCGATGGCGACCACCCAGCCCGTGCGGGGGTCGGCCATGGCGGTGACGTGGACGGTGTTCGACCCCAGGGTGGCCTTGGTCGACGGCGAGCCGTCGGTCACCACCACGAACGGCTCGCCGCCCCAGGTGATCCGCAGCGCGTCCATGACATCGGCGGTGGTGGTGCCGCGACCGGTGGGCCGGGCGTAGCACGTGGCGAGGATCCCCCGGTTCATCGGCGCCAGGTGCGGCGTGAACAGCACCTGCGCGCGGGCGCTGGGCGCGACGCGGCGCAGGCCCTGCTCGATCTCCGGCGTGTGGCGGTGGACCAGCAGGCCGTAGGCGGCGAAGTCCTCGTCGACGGCGCAGAAGGCGCTGGTCGGCTTGGGCGACCGCCCGGCGCCGGACACACCGCTGGCGGCGTCGACCACGATCCCCATCGACTCCACGAGCCCGCACCGCACCAGCGGGGCCAGGGCCAGGACCGCGGCGGTGACGTAGCAGCCCGGGGCGGCGACCTTGGACGCCCCGGTGATGTCGGCGCGGAACAGCTCCGGCAACCCATACGCGAAATCCCCGAGCAGGCCCGGCTGGGTGTGCTCGGCGCCGTACCACGTCGGGTAGAGCCCGGGATCGTCCAGCCGGAAGTCGGCGGCCAGGTCGACGATCCGGCCGACGCGACCGGTGAGGTCCGGCACGACGTCTTGGGAGGCGCCGTGAGGGAGGCCCAGGAACACGAGGTCGAGGCCGTCGCACCGCTCGGCGTCGAGCTTGTCCATGGTCAGGGCCGGATAGGCCGCCCCCAGGCTCGGGTACACCTCGGCGACGCGGGCACCCGCCTGCGAATCGGCGGTGGCCATGTGCACGTCGAGCTGCGGGTGCTGGCTGCACAGCCGCAGCAGCTCGGCTCCCGTGTAGCCGGAGGCGCCGACGATGCCCACCGAGGTCATCGGCCGAGCATACGACTCAATGCATACTCATGCAAAGCTTGGCAACGTGTACGTCACCCCTCCGCGGCGGCGTCGATCGAGGCACGCACCGTCCACTTGACGTTGCGGTGCGACGACGCCGGGGTGTACATGCACACCGAACCGGTCACCATCGCATCATCGAGGATCTCCCCGACCACCGGGTCCGCCCCCCTGATCTCGTCGATTGCCCGCTTGATCGCCTTGCGGACGGACGTCCGCGCCCGCTCGAGCTCGTTCGTGAAGGCGCGTGGGCGGCCGCCCAGGCCCGTCGCCGCCTCGATCTGCTCCACCACGGCGTCCAGTTCGATGCGGAGCCGATCGGCGCGACCCAGGTCGTTGTCGGCTTCGGCCTCGGCGAGGTCGCCTGCCAGCTCGCGCGCCCGCTGCGCGTAGGCATCCCGGGCCTGGCGGTCGATGATCTCCTGGCGGGCCGCAGCGGGGCTGCCTCCGCCCGCGAGGGTCAAGGCCGAGATCGGTTGAGCGGGATGCGCCACCAGCTCGGCCAGATAGACCATCCCCACCAGGTCGGGAACCACCGCCCGGTGTTCGCCGATCTCCACCAACCAACCGCGCCCGTGCCGCCGCATGAAGCCGTGCTCTTCGAGCCGCGGGCCGCCGGCCCTGCCATTCCCGCCGGTGAGGTCGATCGTGGCCACGGCCGGGTCCGCCGGCGTCACCGGCTTCGACGACTCGGCGCGCCAGGTCTCGGTGCGGGCGGTCATGCCCATGCTCTCGGCGTCGCGGATGGCGCCATCCCACAGGCCGGCCGACCGGGCACCGTCGCCGACCCGCCCCCGCCGGGCAAGCGTGGACGCCAGGTCGGCACTGGCGATCGCCGCCAACGGTCGGTTGCCCAGTCGGCGATCGGCGGCGATGGCTCGCTCGAGGTGGGTGACCGCGGCGTCGGTGTCACCGGTGGCGCGGGCCGCGAGTCCGAGGAAGCGCTCGGTCGACCCCAGGCAGATGACTCCGAGCGACGGCATGACCGGGAGGTCGGCGAAGGGCACCAGCAGCTCGTATGCCTCGCGCGCCACGGCAACGTCGGCCTCGATCACCGCCACCTCGACGATCGCCGCCATGCCCGCGAGCCAGGTGCTCGACTGCGGCAGCGCCGCCAGGCCGCCTGAGCACAGCCGACCGAGCCCGGCCCGCGCCCGCTCGTGCTGCCCGGCCCGCGCCGCGATGGCGGCGGCGGTGGCGCGGAAGCCGAACTCCGCCTCGACGAGGGTGTTGGAGGCCGCCATGTCCTCTGCGGCCTCGAGGATCTCGGCGTCGCGGCCCTGGATCCAGCGAATCGCCAGCGTGTGCGCGCCCAGGTAGCCGATCGCATCCACCTCCCCGACCGCGACGCCCCGGTCGTAGCAGCGGGCAGCGGCCGCCTCGGCGTCGTCCAGGCGGCCGGCACGGATCAGCAGCATCACGTCGAGGACGTCGACGATGTAGAGGATGTTCTGGCACTCGAGCGCGTCGGCCCGGGCCCGAAGGTCCTCCAACGCCCGCGTGGCCCGGTCGTGTCCGAGTAGGAACAGGTCGACGGCCCGCCAGCACAGGCCCATCAGCCCGAGGACGCCGTGGCCGCCTTCGGCCGCAACCCGGACCAGCTCGTCGGCCAGCTCGAGGCGGGCCCGAGCGAACTCGGGCGTCAGCAGGGCGTGGTGGCACAGCGAGAGCGCCTCGCCGAGCGCCCTCAGGTCTCCGCTGCGTCTAGCGGCGGCCAGTGCCACCTGCACGGGCTCGATGGGCCCGCCGTCGTAGACGTTCTCGGCCGCCAGCCGGGCGGCGAGCCGGCAGCGCAGCGCCTCGTGGCTCGCGGGTAACCGAGCGAGCGCGGCGCGTTGCAGCCCCAGGACCCGGGCCCGGTCCACCGGCGCCCGGTGCTCGTCGAGCCAGTGGCCCCCGAGACCCAGGGCCGCCTCGGCGAACAACACCGGGTCACCGGCGCTCTCGGCCGCCGACGTGGCCCGGTCGAACCGGAATCTGGCCTCGCCCAGCCGGCCGCACAGCAGCGCCGCCTGAGCCCAGGGGACGAGCAGTTCGGCCGGTGGGTCACCGAGGCTGGCGGGGTGATGGAGCTCGACGGCGGCCGACAGAAGCCCGTCGGCCCGTTCGTAGGCGAAGCTGCTCATCATGGACCTGGCCGCGTGCCGGCAGGCGTCCACGGCCATGCGAGCGTCCGCCGCCGACCGTGGCGCCGCCGCCAGGGCATGATGCGCTCGCCGTGCCAGTCGATCGGCCGGCGCGACGGCCGACGTGGTGGTTCCCAGGTCCTCCCCTGCCACCACGCGGGCGGCGCGGGCGTGGGCGTCCAGCCGCTCGCCGGGCGAGATGGCGTCCTCCAGCGCCGAGCGCACCAGCTCGTGCGTGAAGGCAAAGCGATCCGGCGCCTCCGCCGGCAACGGGGTGACCAGCCCCGCGCCGGTGGCCTCGACGACCGCGTCGAGGACAGCGTGGGGGTCGGCACGCGACACGGCCGCGGCCTCGGCCACCGCCGGCGTCAGGCCGAGCACGGCGCTGGCCCGCAGGATCCGTTGGGTTGCCGGTGAGAGCGCGCCCAGCGCCTGGTCGATCGCCACCCGCAGGCCAGCGGGCAGGGTGCGCTGCGGATCGGGCGCCCCCAGGGCCGCGATGCGCCGCAGGAAGAGCGGGTTGCCACCCGTGACCTTCAACAGGGCCAGCACCAGGTCGGGTGCCAACTGGCGCAGGCCCTGGTCGGCCAGGAAGGTGGTGGCCTCGTCGAGGTCGAAGTGGTGGAGCACGACCGCCATGGCCTCGCGCTCGACCTCGGCGAGCAGGCGGGCCTCGAAGCCGTCCCCCGACGGCTCACCGCTCCGCCGGCTGAGGATCAGGGCCAGCGGCAGCCGGTGGATGGCGCGGGCGACGAAGCGGGTGAGCAGCAGGGTCCCGGCGTCGGCGGCGTGAATGTCGTCGATGACGACGCATGCGGGGGCGCGCGCGGCCACGGTGCCCAGAGCGTCGACGATGGCCGAGAACCGGGCAAACCGGTCGGCGTCGACGGCCTCGACCGTCGTCGCCACCGTGCCCGACCCCAGCAGTCGAGCCGCCTCGTCACCACACAGCTCCGCCAGGATCGGCTGCCAGGGCCACAACGCCGGTGCGCCGCCCTCGCCCCAGCACCGCGCCGACACGACCGTCAGCCCGGCCCTGCGGGCCCGTTCGGCCGCCTCGTCACAGAACCGGGTCTTGCCGATCCCCGCCTCGCCCGAAACCAGCACCACCGCACCCCGCCCGTCGGGCGCAGCCGTGCAGACGCGATCGATCCGGCGCAGCTCGTCGGCCCGGCCGACGAACCGCTCCGCCGCGGACACGAGGTTCGGGGCCACCGATCGCCACCTTACGACCGGGGCGTCAGCCGCTCTGTGCCAATTGACACAGTGCCTCTGTGCGTTGTGCCATCCGACGGCACGGGCGGTCGGGCCGTGTCACGCCCCCTGGACACGCGGGCACGCCGCGTTCACGACCCCAGGAGGCGACATGTCCACCACCGAGACCCCGCCGCTCGACCAATCCAAGCTCGATGCGTTCGTCGGGCGCTTCCTCGGCGACCTCGGCACCGCCATGCACCTCCCAACGGTGCTGGTGGGCGACCGGCTCGGGCTCTACCGGGCGATGGCCGATGGCGAGCCGGTGAGCCCGGCAGACCTCGCCGAGCGGACGGGCACCAACGAGCGCTACGTGACCGAGTGGCTGGCGGCCCAGGCCGCCGCCGCGTACGTGGATTACGAACCCGACGCCGGCACCTTCCGGCTCCCGCCCGAGCACGCCGCCCTGCTGATCGACCAGGGGGCACCGGTGTTCATCCCCGGTGCGTTCCAACTGGCGGCATCGGGGGTCAAGGACGAGCCGCTCATCACCGAGGCGTTCCGGACGGGCGAGGGGGTCGCCTGGCACGACCACCACCCGGACCTGTTCGTCGGCTGCGAGCGGTTCTTCCGGCCGGGCTACGCCGCCCACCTGGTCGACGAGTGGCTGCCGGCACTCGACGGGGTCGAGGTGAAGCTCCGGGCCGGAGCCAGGGTGGCGGACGTCGGCTGCGGCCACGGCGCCAGCACGCTCATCATGGCCAAGGCGTTTCCCGAATCGTCGTTCGTGGGGTTCGACTACCACGACGCCTCGATCGAGGCCGCGCGTCGGTCGGCCGACGCGGCCGGACTGGGCGGGCGCGTCCGCTTCGACGTCGCCTCCGCCCGGGAGTACCCGGGCAACGACTACGACCTCGTGGCCTTCTTCGACTGCCTCCACGACATGGGCGACCCGGTCGGCGCGGCGCGGCACGTCCGGTCGAGCCTGGGCCCGGAGGGCACGTGGATGATCGTCGAGCCCTACGCCACCGACCGCCTCGAGGACAACCTCAACCCGGTCGGCAAGATCTACTACGGCGCCTCGACGCTCATCTGCACCCCGGCGTCGCGGGCGCAGGAGGTCGGACTGGCGCTCGGCGCCCAGGCCGGCGAAGAGCGCATGCGGAACGTGGTCACCGAGGCCGGCTTCACACGCTTCCGGCGGGCGGCCGAGACCCCCGTTAACATCGTCTACGAGGCGAGGCCCTGAGGCGGAGAGGCGGAAGATGGCTGATTTCCCTTCGATCACCCACGTCGCGGTCACCGTGAACGACATGTCGGTCAGCGTGCCGTGGTACCAGCGGCTGTTCGGATCGGCACCGGTCCTCGATGAGGACACCGGCCCGTTCCGCCACGCGGCGTTCGCGATCGGCGACGTGCTGTTCGCCCTCCACGAGTTCACGGCGCCCAGCGGCGGCCGGTTCGACGAGCGCCAGACCGGGCTCGATCACGTCTCGTTCGGCTGCGCCGACCGGGCGGCCTTGGAGGAGTGGCAGGCGCGGCTCGAGGAGCTGGGCGTCGCCCACGGCGGGATCGTCGAGGCGCACTACGGGTCGGGCCTCGCCTTCCGTGACCCCGACAACATCGCCCTGGAGTTCTTCGCCCCACCCTCGTAGCGCGCGAGCGGCCGGCCCGGAGAACGATCGGGTCGTCAGCCCCGCAGGGTCGCGGGGTAGGCCGACTCGACCGCGTCGATGCAGCGGCGGCGGATCTCGGCGACCTCGTCGTCCGTGAGCGTGTGGTCGAGGGCGTCCAGCCGGAGCGAGTAGGCGAGGCTGCGCCGACCCTCGGCGATGCCCGGTCCGCGGTAGACGTCGAACAGCCGCAGCGCCGCCAGGTGCTCGCCCGCCGCCGACCGCAGCGCGGACTCGATGGCGGTGGCCGGCACGGCGTCGTCGACCTCGAAGGCGAGGTCGACGTCGCTCGAGGGATAGATGCTGACCGGCCGGTAGATGCGTTCGCGGTGCGGTAGCCCCACAGCGACGTCGAGATCGACCTCGAGCCAGCCGACCCGCTCCCCGATGCCGTGGATCTCGAGCACCCCGGGGTCGATCTCCCCCGCGCTGCCGACGGGTTCGCCAGCCGGTCCGACGAGGCGGGCCGACCGCGTCGGGTGGAGGCCCGGCACGGCACCGTTGTCGACCTCGACGCCGGTCACGCCCAGCACCTCGGCCACGGCCCGCCAGTCGCGCACGGCCTCGGCGGCGTCGCGACCGCCGAGGGCCACAGCCAGCATCTCCCGCTCGTCGGGCAGGGCTTCGCCGGACGTGCTCAGCCCGGGGGCGGAACCCTCGTCGCGGCGCCGGAAGACGTGACCGATCTCCCAGAGACCGACTCCCGTGTTGCGCCGGGCGGCATTGGTCCCGAGCGCCTTGACCAGCCCGGGCAGCAGCGACGTCCGCAGGATCGATTCCTCCTTCACGAGCGGGTTCGCGATCTCGATCCCGTCGCCGGGCAGACCGCAGCGCTCGAGGTCGCCCGGGGCCAGGAACGGCATCGGCATGGCCTCGGACAGCCCCCGGCCCACCAGCAACGCCCGCAGACGCCGTCGCTCCAGTTGGCGGCCGCTGAGGCGCCCGGTGTGAGCGGAGGTCGGAACGCTCCGCCCGATCCGGGAGTAGCCGTACAGGCGCGCCACCTCCTCCACCACGTCGATCTCGGTGGACGAGTCGTAGCGCCACGACGGCACCGTGACCTCGACGTCGGCGTCGGGATGACCGGTCGCGCCACCCGCCAATTCGCTGGCGAAACCGATGGGCGTGAGCAGCTCGGCGATCTGGCCGGACGTCAGCTGGGTGCCCAGCAGGCGATTGAGCCGATCCGTGCGGACCCGGATCGGTTGCCGCGCCGGGAGCTCGCCGCGCACGTCGACCATCCCGGCCTCGAGGCGGGCGCCCGAATGCGCCAACAGCTCGGCGAAGCGGGCGTGCGCCAGCTCGATGACCTCGGGGTCGGTGCCCTTCTCGAAGCGGGCCGACGCCTCCGACCGCAGCCGGAGCCGGCGCGACGTCCTGGCAATGGCGATGGGGAGGAACCACGCCATCTCGAGCAACACCTCGGTGGTGGTGGCGTCGATCTCGGTGTCGACACCTCCCATGATCCCGGCGATGCCGATGGGGGTGTCATACCCGTCGCAGATCAACAGGTCGTCGACCGTGAACGTGCGCTCGACGTCGTCGAGCGTCACCAGCGCCTCGCCGTCCCGGGCCCGGCGCACCCGCAGCCCGCCACCCCGAACCTTGGCCAGGTCGTACGGGTGGTTGGGTTGGCCCAGCTCGAGCATGACGTAGTTGGACACGTCGACCAGCGAGTTGATGGGCCGCATGCCGAGCAGGGTGAGCCGCCGGGCGATGGCGGGGTCCGACGGACCGACGGTGACCCCTTGCAGGACTCGAGCGCTGAACCGCCCGCACAGGTCGGGGTCGAGCACGTCGACGCGGACGGAATCGACGTGCTTGGCATGTTCCCCGCTCATGCCGCTTCGCGGCGGGCCGCTCGGGCCCCGGCCTCCCTCGTCCGGTCGGCCTCTGGCCACCTCTTCGACCTGGGGGACGGGCAGGCTGAACGGCAACCCCAGCCGGGCGGCGAGGTCACGGGCCACGCCCGCCACCGACATCGCATCCGGCCGGTTGGGGTTGACCTCGAGGTCGTAGAGCACGTCGCGCTCGATGCCCATCGCCTCGGCGAAGGGGACGCCCGGTTCCGAGATGGCCGGGGGCAGGACGAAGATCCCGGCATGGTCGCTGCCCAGCCCGATCTCGCGCGCCGAGCACAGCATGCCGTTGGACCACTCGCCCCGCATCTTGCGGCGACCGATCTCCACCCCACCGGGCATGAGCGTGCCGACGGTGGCCAGGGGCACCAGGTCACCGGGTCGCATGTTGAATGCACCGCACGCGATCTGCAGCGCCTCGCCGTCACCAACATCGACATCGACGAGTTGGATCTTGTCGGCGTCGGGGTGCGGCCGCGTTGCCAGCACTCGGGCGACGACGATGCCGTCGAGCCCCTCACCGAGCCGATCGAGCCTCTCGACGGCCATTCCGAGGTCGCTGAGGTGCCCGCCGATCTCGACGGGATCGCCCTCGATCGGCGCGAAGTCTTGGAGCCAGGAGAGAAGGACCTTCACGGGTCAACCTCGGCGCGGATTGGCGCTGGTTGCGAACCGAAACACACTAGAACTGGCTCAGGAAGCGGATGTCGTTGGTGAACAGGTCACGCAGGTCGTCGACCCCGTGACGCGCCGCTGCCAGGCGGTCGATCCCGAACCCGAAGGCGAAGCCCTGCCACTCGTCCGGGTCGAGCCCACAGTTTCGCAGCACGTTGGGGTGGACCATGCCGCAGCCGCCCAGTTCGAGCCACGCACCGTCGGGCCGCTGGATGTCGAACTCTGCCGATGGCTCGGTGAAGGGGAAGTACGAGGGGCGCAGGCGAGACGTGAAGTCGCCGCCGAAGTAGGCCTTGGTGAACGCATCGATCGTGCCGGCCAGGTCGGCGAACGTGATGTCGTGGTCGACCACCAGCCCCTCGATCTGGTGGAACACCGGCATGTGCGTAGCGTCGGCCGTGTCGGACCGGAACACGCGCCCCGGCATGACGGTGTAGTACGGCGGGGGCGTGCCGGTCATCACCCGCACCTGCACGGGGGAGGTATGGGTGCGCAACAGGGTGGTTCCGGGCTCGCCGTAGTTCACGTACAGGGTGTCGTACATGTCGCGGGCGGGATGACCCTCGGGGAAGTTGAGCGCGCCGAAGTTGTTCCAGTCGGTCTCCACCTCGGGACCCTCGGCGACGGTGTACCCCATGCCGACGAACACGTCCTCGAGCTCTTGGATGGCCTGCGTCACCAGGTGCAGGTGGCCGGCGGGGCGCCCGGCCAACACCTCGGTGAGATCCATGCGTTCCGCCAGGAGTCGTTCGGTGCGCTCGGCGGCAGCGAGCACCGCACGTCGCTCCTCGACCGCCGCGCCCAACGCCTGCATGGCCGCGTTCAGCACCTGGCCCACCGTGCGCCGGTGGTCCGGCTCCAGCGCCCCGAGCCGCTGGCGGAGCCCGGCCAACACCGACCGACGCCCCAGTGCATCGACCTCGACGGACCGCAGCTCGTCGGCGGTCGTCGCCGCGTTGATGCGCACGCGGGCCTCGTTCTCGATCCGTTGGATGTCGCTGGTGACGTCGCGGGTCGGGTCGTCGGTCATGGTTCGGTGCACCCTGCCCTCTCCGGCCTCGTGGCGTCCAGTCGGTTGCCCTGGTCCGGGGCCCGATCGCGCTGGCGGCGCTGGCGCAAGGACTCGAAGCAGAGGATCGTGCCCGCCATGCCGACGTTGAGTGACTCGGTGCGTCCGACCATGGGGATGGTGACCGACCGCACAACCTGCGCCCCCACCTGCTCGGGCAGGCCGTGGGCCTCGTTGCCGAGGACCAGTGCCACCGGGCCGGCGAGGTCGACCTCGTCGTAAGGCTGGGCGCCGCGGGCCACGGTCGCCACCGTGCCCAGGCCGGCGGACGCAATCCACTCCAGGGCGTCGCGGGCGCCCGCGGAGCGGGTCACCGCCACACGGAAGATCGATCCTGCAGAGGCCCGCACGCACTTGGGCGCGTAGGGATCGGCCGACCCCTCGCAGAACAGCACGGCCCCGGCACCCGCCGCCTCGGCCGAGCGCAATAGCGTGCCGGCGTTGCCGGGATCGCCGACGCCCACCAGCACGAGCGCCAGCGGGCCGGCCACGGCGGTGGCGGCGGCTGGCGATACCTCCACGAATCGGCCGATGGCGGCCACCGGCTGGGGCGTGGCCGTGTCGGTCACCCGCGCCAGCACCCCGTCGGCCACCGCCCGCACGACCGCCCCGGCTGCGGCGGCGCGGGCCAAGAGCTCCTCTGGGCAGCGCGGCTCGGCCACGACCTCGTCCAGCGGCACGCCGGCCTCGAGGGCGTCGCGGAGCAGGGTGGGGCCGTCGATCACGAACGCGCCCTCGGCTGAGCGCGCACTGCGGCGCCCCGAGAGGCGCCGCAGCCGCTTGATCGTGGGATGCCGGATCGAGACCTGATCGGGCACGTGTCGTGTGGCCTCAGGCCGAGGCGTGTTCCGCTCCGTCGTCGAGCGCCTCGCCGGCCGTCGCGGCCAGCGCGCTGAAGGCGGCGGGATCGGTGACTGCCAGGTCGGCCAGCACCTTGCGGTCCACCTCGATTCCGGACAGGCGGAGACCAGCGACGAACCGGCTGTACGTGGTGCCGTTCTGGCGGCAGGCGGCGTTGATGCGCTGGATCCAGAGCCGCCGGAAGTCGCCCTTGCGGGCACGGCGGTCGCGGAAGGCGTACTGCAGGCTGTGCCTCACCTGCTCGTTGGCGGCGCGGTAGGAGCGGCTCTTGTTGCCGTAGTAACCCTTGGCGCGCTCGAGCGTGGCGCGGCGCTTCTTCTTGGCGTGGACGGATCGCTTCACCCGGGCCATGGGGAGCTCCTTTCGTCGATCAGGGGACGGGTGGGACGCGGTGCGCGGTCAGCGCCCCAGCATGCGGTTGATGCGCGCCTCGTCACCCGGGTGCAGGGTCGCGGGACGGGCCAGCCGGCGCTTGCGCGCCGAGGACTTCTTCCCGAGCATGTGGTTGAGGCTGGCTTGGCGGCGGCGGATTTTGCCGGTACCGGTGATCTTGAACCTCTTGGCCGCACCACGATGGGTCTTCATCTTGGGCATGGGGGAACCTCTGGTGTCGGGCGCGGGCCAGAGCCCAGTCGTGGCCCGCACTCGGCGGGTAGTCAGATGCTGTCGGTGGTCAGCGACTGCGTTCGGGCGGCGCCGCTGCGCTTACCGTTTGGGGCGGTGTGGCGGCGCCCGCCGCCTGCCCGTCGGTGCTGTTGGCACTGCCCGTGCCGCTGGTTGTCGCTGTGCTGTTGGTGCTGTTCGTGCTGTTGGCTGGCGTTTCGGCGGCTTGTACGGCCTGGCGCCGAGCCCCCCGCTCGCGTGCCGCTTGGGCCTTGCGATCGGGTGCCAGCACCATCGTCATGTTGCGACCGTCGACCCTCGGGAAGATCTCGACCCGGGCCAGGTCCTGCACGGCCTCGACGACTTCGTCGAGGATGCGGCGCCCGAGCTCGGGGTGGTGCATCTCCCGGCCACGGAACGTCAAGGTCACCTTGACCTTGTGCCCATCCTGCAGGAACCGCTCGACCTTGCGGGTCTTGGTATCGAAATCGCCCTTCGAGATCTTCGGTCGGTACTTCATCTCCTTGATGGAGACGTTGCTCGCCTTGCGCCGGGATTCCTTGGCCTTTTGCGCCGCCTCGTACTTGTACTTGCCGTAATCCATGATCCGGCAGACGGGCGGATTCGCCTGGGCTGCGACCTCGACCAGGTCGAGATCCGCCTCCCGGGCGGTGGCCAGGGCCTCGGGCAAGGGAACGATGCCGATCTGCTGACCATCCGGACCGACCAATCGCACCTCGCGAGCGCGGATGCGGTCGTTGATCCGGGGTTCGTTGTTGGCCGGCGTAGCTATCGCCGCTCACTCCTCATCGATGCGCAGACACCTCCGTCGCATGTGTTTCCGGGATTTGCCACCCTCGCATCCGGGCCCAGAACGACGACACGGACGCCGGGAAGCCGACGTCCGCCACGGGCAGTGCCCGCTGCGACCGATCGACCCGGACGCACATGGCCGCTAACGAACCGGTGGCCGGGTGGGGACCCGATGGCAGATCGAGATCTGCCGGAAGCCCCACTTCCCTCGAGGTTGTCCGGCGTAGGGTACCAGCGGGGAACCACCTGTCCACACCCCAGCAGGAGAACGGTCGCAAACCGTGAGCGAGCTTAAGCGAGCGAATCCATGAGCCTCTGGACGCCTTCCGGCGAGCATCCGGTCGACCGCCCGGGCCGCTCTGCGCCCGACGAAGCGACGTCGCCGCCGCCCGGCAGGCCTACCGCCCCACCAGCCGCCGGTCCCACGTCCCTCGACGACCTCTCACCAGAGGAGCGCGCGGAGGCGGAGGAGTTCGCGCGCCAGGTCGACACCGCCCGGCGGCAGGTGCTCGACGCCCCTGCCGGTTCGGTCGTCGCGCAACAGGCCTTCCAGTTCTACGAGCTGGCGGCGCTGCACCTGTCACAGCCCCAACCCAGGCTCGACGACGCCCGGGTGGCCATCGATGCCTTCGCCGCAGTCGTGAACGGCCTCGGGTCGCGCCTGGGTGAGGCCGAGCAACCGCTGCGCCAGGCTCTCAACCAGATCCAGATGGCGTTCGTCGAGGTGTCGCGCTCCGTCGGTGGTGCCCCCGAGACGGCGCCCGAGTCCTAGTGCCGTGACCATGAACGTTCGCCCGTCCACGGCGACTCAGGATCGTCGCTCGCAAGGACGCACGACGAAGGAAGTCACCAGCACTTTCAAGGAGGAGGACGCCGCGAGGGGCGAACCTGGCCGGCGTGGTGGGCGCAAACGTTTGTGGTCACGGCACTAGTGGGCGCGGGCGGACGTCGACTACAGCTTCTCGATCTGCGTCGCCTCCCAGCGGCCCGACAGGCCGGGCACCACCCGGAACTGCACGCGGCGGCCGGCTTCCACCGTGCGGCTGCCGTCGGCGATCGCCGTGCAGTGAAAGGGCAGAACGTCGCCATCGTCGGCGGCGATCGTTCCCAGTCCGCGTCGATCGTCGAACTCCTCGACGACACCGGCGCCCGATCCGAAGGCTGCCACCCGTCGACCAGTCAGTGGACGATCTTGGCCAGCGGCAACTCGATGATGTCGGTGGCGCCGGCGTCCTTGAGCGCAGGGATCAGCGTGTTGATCACCGACTTGGCCACCACCGTCTCGACGGCGTAGCCACCCTGCCCGAACAGCTCCGACACCGTCGGCGCCTTCATCGCGGGCACCAGCCGGATGACGTCGGCGAGCCGGTCGGCGCCGACGTTGAGCTTCACCAACACCTTGCCGCGAGCCTCGAGCACGCCGTCCAGGAGGACCTTGAGCTGGAGCATGGCCTGCCGCTTGGCCGGTTCCGCATGGGAGGCCGGGTTCGCGATCAGGGCGGTGAAGCTGGGCAAGACCTCACCGATGATCCTCAGGTTGGCGGCGCGGAGGGCCCGGCCGGTCTCGGTACCGTCGACCACGCAGTCGACGATGTCCGGCACCTTGGCCTCGGTGGCGCCGTAGGACAGGCGCACGTCGGCCCGCACACCCCGCTCGGCGAAGAACCGCCGGGTGAGTCCCGGGTACTCGGTCGACACCTTCACGCCGTCTGGCAGGTCCTCGACCTTGTCCCACGGGGAGTCGTCGGCCACGGCCACCACGATCCGGAACGGGTTCGCCGAGGCCTTCGAGTACTCGAGCTCGCCGAGGACGACCACGTCGCTCTCCGTCTCCTCGACCCAGTCGCGCCCGGCGATCCCGAGGTCGAAGAGCCCGTCGGCCACGTACCGGGGGATCTCCTGGGGCCGCAGGATCCGCACCTCGTCGATGCGGGGGTCGGCGATCGACGCCTTGTACTCCACCTGGGACGACCGCCTGACGTTGAGGTCGGCCGCCTCGAACAGGGTGAGCGTGGCCCTCTCGAGCGAACCCTTGGGGAGGACGAGCTTCAGCACGGGTCAAAACCTGCCGCGGGACTGGGCACCGACGCCACCGAGCCCGCGGCAGGAGCCGGCACGGGCCGGAAGCGGCGAACGTGCATGGCCATCTCCACCGCGACCAGCGCAGCGTCCTCACCGACGTTGTGGCCACCCGGCCCCTCGGAGCGTGCCAGCGCCTGCGCCTCGTCCTCGGTGGTGAGCACGCCGAACGCCACCGGGACACCGGTGGCGAGCTGCACGTCCTGGATCCCCCGGGCGCACTCACCCGCCACCAGGCCGTAGTGCGTGGTCTCGCCCCGGATCACGGCACCGACGCACACCACCGCTTCGATCTCGCCAGACTCCGCCAGCACCTTGGCGCCGAAAGGGATCTCGAACGACCCCGGCACCGAGATCTCCACCACGGTGTCGTCCGCCACCCCCGCCCGGGCCAGTCCCCGACGGACGCCCCCGACCAGCCGCTCGACGATCGCCGCGTTCCATCGGGACCGCACGACCCCCACCCGCAACCCGGCGCCGTCGAGCCCGTCGGGGACGACGGCGCGGGCCTCCTCACCCGCCATGACGGCTGGAGCGGCTAGAGCACGTCATCGAGGCCCTCGAGCAGATGGCCCATGCGCTCGCGCTTGGTGCGCAGGTAGGCGATGTTCTCGGCATTGGGTGCGGTCTGTAGTGGAACGCGCTCGGTGATCTCCAGCCCGAAGCCCGCGAGGCCACCCTTCTTCGACGGGTTGTTGGTCAGCAGCCGCATCGTGGTAATGCCCAGATCGACGAGGATCTGGGCACCGATGCCGTACTCGCGGCTGTCGACCGGCATGCCCAGCGCGATGTTGGCGTCGACCGTGTCGTGGCCCTGGTCCTGCAGCTGGTACGCCAACAGCTTGTGTCCGATCCCGATCCCCCGGCCCTCGTGGCCCCGGAGGTACACGACCGCGCCCATACCCTCCTCGGCCACCTGCTTCATTGCCGCCTGGAGCTGCAGGCCGCAGTCGCAACGCATCGACCCGAACACGTCGCCGGTCAGGCACTCGGAGTGGACCCGCACCAGCACGTTGTCCTGACCCTGGACCGCCCCCTTGACGAAGGCGATGTGGTGCTCGCCATCGAGCACCGATTCGTAGGCATAGCAGGTGAATTCGCCCCATTCGGTGGGAATGCGTGCCTCAGCCACCCGCCGGACCAGCTTCTCGGTTTGACGGCGGTAGCGGATGAGATCGGCGATCGATATCAGCACCAGCCCGTGCTGCTCGGCGAAGCGCTCGAGCTCGGGCAGACGCGCCATGTCGTTCTTGCTCTCGTTGACCAGCTCGCACAGCACGCCGGCCGGATAGAGGCCGGCCATCCGCGCCAGGTCGATGGCCGCCTCGGTGTGTCCCGCCCGCTTCAGCACGCCGCCGTCGCGCGCCTCGAGCGGGAAGATGTGCCCGGGACGCAACAGGTCCAGGGGTCGTGTGGCCGGGTCGACCAACGCCCGCACGGTGGCCGCCCGGTCGTGCGCCGAGATGCCGGTGGTCGTGTCGTGGCGGAAGTCGACGCTCACGGTGAACGCCGTGCGCATCGTCTCGGTGTTGTTGGCGACCATCAGCGGGAGGTCGAGCTCGTGGGCCCGCTCTCGGGTCACCGGCGCGCAGATGACACCGGAGGTGTGGTGCAGGAAGAAGGCGATCGTCTCGGGGGTGGCGAACTCGGCCGCCATGATGAGGTCGCCCTCGTTCTCGCGGTCCTCGTCGTCGACGACGATCACGATCTCGCCCCGCCCGATGGCGGTGACCGCGTCTTCGACCTTGGCGAAGCTCACTTCAGTGTCTCCTGTGGGGCTGCACCCCACACCCCATCGCCACCGGGCGGGCTGGCGCCCGCGCCGCCTGCCGTGCTCGCTTTGCTCCCACTTCAGACATCCTTCCAGCCGAGGAGCCGTTCGACGTACTTCACGGTCACGTCCACCTCGAGGTTCACCCTGTCGCCCGCCTGCTTTCCGCCGAGCGTCGTGACCGCGGCCGTGTGGGGGATGACGGCGACCGTGAAGCCGTCGTCGAGCACGTCGACCACCGTGAGGCTCACACCGTCGACGGCGACCGAACCCTTCTCGACGACATAGCGGAGCAGCTCGCGCGGCATCCGGACCCGCAGGTCGGGGGCGGGCGCGACGATCTCGCCCACCCCGTCGACGTGGCCCTGCACGATGTGCCCGCCGAGGCGGTCGGTCACGCGGAGCGGGCGCTCGAGGTTGACTGGGTCGCCCGGCACTCGATCGCCGAACGTTGTGCGCTTGAGCGTCTCGTCGGTGACGTCGGCTTCCCACCAACCGGGGCTCTGGTCGACGATGGTGACGCAGCACCCGTCCACGGCGATGGAGTCGCCGGGCTTGGCGTCCTCGGTCACCAGCGACGCGGCGATGCGGACCCTCTGGCCCTCGAACGACGCGATCGAGCCCAGCTCCTCGATGATCCCAGTGAACATCAGCTGCTCCTAACGGAGGGATACAGGTCGACGCGAAGGTCGTCGCCCAAGTGCGTGACACCGGCGATGCGGCCACGCCAGACATCGGCCATCGTGCTGGCTCCCGGTCCAGTGAACAACCCGACGGCGTCGTCTCCACCGAACAGCATCGGCGCCAGGTAGACGACGTAGCGGTCGACGAGACCGGCCCGGTGAAAGGCGCCGGCCACCGTCGCGCCGCCCTCGACGAGCAGCTGGATCACGTCGCGGCGGCCCAGCTCGTCGAGCACATCGCCGAGATCGCCTGTCAGCTCGAGCGCCGGATGGACCTTGGCGTCCGGCGGCGCCTGCCCCAGCACGACACGCAACGGGTGGCGGCCACCGACGTGCCGGACGGTAAGCGCGGGATCGTCGGCGCGCACGGTTCCGGCCCCGACCAGCACTGCGTCGCTCTCGGCCCGCAGGCGGTGAGCGTCGGCCCGGGCGGCCTCGCCCGTGATCCAGCGGCTCGTGCCGTCCGCGGCCGCGGTGCGACCGTCGAGGCTGGCGGCCAGCTTGAGCACGACATAGGGGCGGCCCGTCTCGCGGTGTCTGACGTACGGGGCGAGCAGCTCGGCGACGACGTCGGCGGCGACCCCGGTCGTGACCTCGACGCCTGCGGCACGCAAGCGCTCGATTCCCCGTCCCCGCACCAGCGGGTCGGGGTCGGCGACGCCCACCACGACCCTGGCGACACCGGCGTCGATCAGGGCGTCGGCACAGGGCGGGGTTCGACCGTGGTGGTTGCACGGCTCCAGCGTCACGTAGGCCGTTGCGCCCCGGGTGTCGACGCCGGCGGCGGCGGCCTCGGTCAGGGCGACCGCCTCCGCGTGCGAGCCGCCGGGCGGCTGGGTCGCGCCCTCGGCCCGTCGGCCGTCGGCGCCGACCAGCACGCAGCCGACCCAGGGGTTGGGCGACGTGGTGGCGCGGACCCCCGCGGCCAGCTCGACGGCCCGCAGCATGTGCTCGTGGTCGGTGTCGACCATCCCCGGCAGCGTATGGGCGAGCGCCACGTGCCCAAATTAGAACACGTTCTAATTGTTGTCGAGGGACCTCGCCCAGGTCAGTGCGGCCTGCCCCCCTCGAGCAGGTCCAAGGCGTGCGGCACCACGTCGATCACCGCGTCAAGGCATTCGACGGCACCCTTGGGCGATCCCGGCGTGTTGAGCACCAACGCCCGTCCCACGGTCCCCGCCGCAGCCCGCGACAGGCGACCCAACGGGTTGACCAGCCTCATCGCCTCGGCGAGGCCTGGCGCCTCCCGCTCGAGCACTGCCCGAGTCCCCTCAGGCGTCAGGTCCCGGGGACCGAAGCCCGTACCGCCCGTGGTCACGATCAGCCCGGCGAACCCGTCGGCCAGCGCACGCAGCGCCTCCGCCACCGCCTCCGCCCCGTCGGCGCTCACATGCCGACCCACGACCTCGAACCCGGCGGCGCCCAGTCGATCCCCCAGCGCGGCGCCGGAGCGGTCCTCACGGGTGCCGGCCACCACGCCGTCCGACACGGTGAGCACCTTGGCCGGCCACCGCCGGTGCGACTCCGCCGCGCTCATCGGTTCCCGCGCTTGCTGCTTCGCAGCGGGCCGCTCGGGCTGTCGACGCGCTGTCTCCCGCTCCCACGGCCGCTCCGGGCGGGCTCGCTCTCTCGCCCTGCGGGACGCTCTCTCATGGTTCCCGAGCGCCCGTCCGCACCCGTTCGACGGTCTCGGCGACTCGCCGGGCGCGGGTCGCTCGTCGCTTGGCCTCGGCGATCCACTCCCCGTACTCGCGGCGGTGCGTGTAGGACAACCGGTCGAAGGCGGCCCGCGCCGCGGCGTCGTCGGCCAGCGCGTCGGCAAGGTCGGCCGGCACCTCGATCACCCGGGGCTCCTCGTCCAGGGCGACCACGACGTCGAAGCTGTCGCCGACAGCGACCCGGGCTGCCGCCCGGTCCTGCTCGTTTGA
>Ga0214469_1000146_pt1 | contig 21788 bp, 23 predicted proteins | sample RVTome_10_FD_187340 | JGI IMG/M metagenome (GOLD analysis project Ga0214469, IMG submission 187340) | Soil microbial communities from uranium-contaminated site in the Upper Colorado River Basin, Wyoming, United States - RVT153D57 HiSeq ... | reverse complement strand
AGCTCGAGCCCAGGCGGCTCCACAGGACGAGGTCGGCGCTCGGCGCGATGGCCGCAGTCGGGTCGATCTGCAGGATCGTCAGGCGTTCGACGACCTCGACGATGTCGGTCGGGCGCGGCAGGTCCAGCATCTGCGCATGCACCGCGATGCGCCGCGCCTCCTCCAGGCTGAGTTGGTGAACGACCATGCCGCCGAACCTAGCGCCGCCATTGACGGCGTGGCGTGAGTGTCAAATCACATGCACCCCGAGGGTGCCGGCCTTGTCTGAACCCAGCTGGTCACTCGCGGGGCCTTCGGACATGCCGTGTCTGCGGCAGATCGGGTCGTTGCAGCGCCGGGGACCGGTGGGCTGACGTGGATCCGCGGGTCCCTCTCGCTTGGCCGTCCTCCGGCGTCGGCGGGTTGCCTGTCCTCAGCGGTAGCGGAAGCCGTCCATGAACCGGCGGAAGAGCCCGCCCTTCCGAGGCAGGGGCGGCGCGGGCGGCGGCGGCGTCGGCCGCCGGGATGCGATCGGCTTGTCGTAGTCGGTCCGGAGGATCGCGTCGATGATCTGCTCCTCGGTGTAGCTATCGGAGCCCTCGATCGCCGGGACATACCCGACCAGCACGCCATCGCGCATCACCTGGGCTTCCAGCGCGGCCGTGCCGTCGGAGTCCCACGTCGCCTCACGACCGTCGGAGAGCTTGACGCTGACCCCGAACTGGTAGACACCGACCCGAGCCAGCTGGGCGTCTGTGCCACGATCGCGCAGGACGTCGACGACGCGGCGTGCCTTGTTCTCCTCCATCGTGTTTCGAGAGTACCTGCGGTCACCAGCGTCAGATGGACGCCCGCTCGTGGGCAGAGTCGTACGTAGGGCGGCAAGTCTGCTCCCATAGGTCCAAGGTGCGCATGTGCCTCGGCTTCGACCGCGCCTGTGCTCCGGTCCTGATCAGGGACGACGAGTGGTTGGTCGGCCCGTCGGATTCCAACAGGGCTCCTGGTTGCGGGCTCAGCCGACAGCTGCCCGGTAGCCGCCGAAGGCCACGGGCGACTCCCACACCCGGACATCGAGCACTTCGCCACCCGCATTCCGAACCGCCTCGGAGAGCTCGTCGTGCAGCCATCGGGCGAAGACCTCCACGGTCACCGCTTCGGCGTCATCCGGGCGGATGGCTTCCAGATCCTTGTCCGCGACGCGCCGAACCACGTCGGCCAGGGCGGCATCGAGCAGGTCGAGGTCGCACACCCATCCCTTTCCACGCAGCTGGGAGCTCTCGACGACCAGCTCGAGGCGGTAATCGTGGGTGTGCAACTGCCCTTCCGGCCCGGCCATACCGGGCATGACATGCCATGCCTGCACCTCGGCTGTGGTCCCCACGGCGTACATGCTCCATCAGTAGCACAGGGCGGCGTGGATCAAGCCGTTGTCGCCCCGGTCGACGGCCGTGAAGGCCTCGGCCGCGTCGTCGAAGGAGAAGCTGTGCGTGGCGAGAGTGTGCAGAGGCAGCGCGTCGAGCAGGGCGCGGGCGGCCTGCCGGCGCCTGTGAACCGTCCAGTGAGGCTGTTGAGCGGCAGGGATGCTCGACACCTGGCTGGACCGGATCGAGAGTCGCCGGCGGTGAAACTCTGCGCCCAGTGGCAACGACACTGGCTTCCTGCCGTACCAGGACGCGACGAGAGCCGTTCCCTCGTGCGCCAGCAATCGCAGACCGGAGGCGAGTGCGGCCGGGTTTCCGCTCGCCTCGATCAGAACCCGGGCTCCGCGTCCGGCGGTGTCGGCGTGCACCGACGCGTCCAGGTCTTCCGGAGCAACGGCAGGGACGGCGAAGGGTACCGCCGCTGTGCGCCGCCACTGCAGTGGCTCGCTCGCCCGTACGCGGGCGCCCGCACGCACGAGCAGTGCCGCCGTCAGCAACCCGACGACGCCGAGGCCGACGACGACGACCGCCTCACCTTCGACGGGTCCGGCGTCTCGTGATAGTTGCAGCGCAGTCTCGACGAGGGGCAGCAGAGTCGCTACCCGCGGCTCGGTGCCCTCCAGCATGATCACGTCATCGGCGGGAACCACAAAGCGGTCTTGGTGCGGATGGAAGGCGAACACGAGCTCGCCCTCAGCCAGGGCACCGTCGCCGCGCTCGACTCTCCCGACGCAGCTGTATCCGTAACGGAACGGGAATCGGAACGTGCCCCCCAGGGCGCCGATGGTCTCGTCCAGCGGAACATCCGGATCGACCTCACCACGATAGGCGAGCAACTCGCTGCCTGCACTGATTCCGGAGTGGCTGGTGCGGACGACCAGGTCATGATCGCCGGGCTCCGCAAGCTGGACCGTAGCCACCTCGATCCTGCGCGGCGCCACGAAGAAGACAGCCCGTGCATCCACGGCGGTATCCTCGCTCACGACCGGCGAAGCCCGTTTCGCTGCCCCAGACGGCGGGAAGGGGTGCATCAGGGCAGTCCGCGGTGCGCGTACCCGTCGGCGGAAAGGTACCTCGGTGGAGAGACCGCGGCATGTGGCGACCGTGGCGTTACCGACTCCCTACGGTGAGTTCGACGGACACGCGTTCGAAACCGGGTCCGGCTATGTCTACCTGGCGCTTGTTCGCGGTGAGGTAGCCGCCGGCCCGGCGGTTCTCACCCGTCTCCATTCCGAGTGCCTGACCGGCGACGCGTTGGGCTCACTACGGTGCGATTGCGGCGTCCAGCTGCGTTCGTCGCTGCGTGCGATCGCTGCGGAAGGGCGTGGTGTGCTGGTCTACGCAACCGGCCAGGAGGGACGGGGTATCGGGCTGGTCAACAAGCTTCTGGCGTACGTGGAGCAGGACCACGGAGCGGACACGGTCGACGCCAACCTGCGCCTGGGACTTCCTGTCGACCTGCGCTCCTACGACGATGCCGCCGCCGTACTTCACAAGCTCGGCGTGCGATCGGTGCGGCTGATCACGAACAATCCGGCGAAGGTCACGGGACTCGAAGCGGCCGGTGTGCTCGTCGAGCAGGTTCAGCCGATCCCGATCGCGGCGCACCTCCGGAACAACGGCTACGTGCGCACCAAGCAGCAGCGCCTCGGCCACCACGACGGTGCCACCCCACTGAACGGCTGGGACGAGCCGGTCCTCGACGTCACCGAGCTCCTGGGGACCGTCCGGACACATCCGGACCGGCCCTATGTCGTGCTCAAGTACGCCCAGACGCTCGACGGTCGCATCGCCACGGCCAGCGGTGACTCGAAGTGGATCAGCGGCGCCGACGAGCGCGCCATCTCCCATGCGTTGCGCGCCGCTTGCGACGCCGTGCTCGTCGGTGTCGGTACCGTCGTCAGCGACGATCCACAGCTCACCGTGCGCATGGTCCCGGGTGCCTCGCCCGTCCGCGTCGTGCTCGATTCGACCCTGCGCATTCCGCCGACGGCGCGAGTCCTCGACGACGCCGCCGCCACGATCTTGTTTACCACCGACCGGGCATCGCCCGAGAGCGTGGACGAGTTGAGGTCACGGCAGATCGGAGTCCGACTGGTCCCGGCGGGCCCGGACGGCGTGGACATCCCTGCGGCGTTGAGCGACCTGCATGCCTCCCGTGTCCGGTCGTTGCTCGTGGAGGGCGGCGCCAAGGTGATCACCGCCATGCTGGCCGCCGGGCTGGCAGATCGGCTGATCGTCGCGGTGGCGCCGACCATCGTCGGAGCAGGCACCGAGGCGATCGGTGACCTGGGCATCAGCACCGTCGACTCCGGGCTACGGTTGACGAATCGCTCGCTGCACGTCATGGCCGACGACCTGCTCATCGCCTGGGACGTGGCCGGCGGCCAGGTCGACACCTGAGGCCTTTCCGAGCGAATCCATGGCACGGGTGAGTTGACGCGCGTAGCGTCACAGGCCAGGAATCGGGGGGACCAAGGGGGGTTCGTCGTGCGACCTGCAGTGAAGAACGTGCACCGGGTAGGAACGACAGGCGTGGCGGCACTGACCGTAGCCGCTGCGGTGGTGGTGCCGGGAACGGCCCACGCGGCGCCGCCGCTGGTGAACGACCACTACGAGTTCGCGGATTCGAGCAGCTTCGACGACTGTGGATTCACGATCGAGTCGGAGTTCACCGCAAGCGGCCACTTCATGCTGCGGGAGATCGAGGGCTCCGACGGTCAGGCGTTCCTCGGCCATGACAACTACAGCTACCGGGAGGTGCTGACCAATCCGGAGACCGGAGCTTTCTTCGTCGTCCACGGGAAGGCCATGTTCAAGGAGCTGACCGGGCAGCAGGTCGAGGGCGACATCTGGGAGTTCACCGCCCAGGAGGTCGGCCAGCCGTTCGTGGTCGAGGACAGCGATGGCAACGTCGTGCTGCGTGACCGCGGACGCCTGACCTTCCGTGCGCTCTTCGACACGCTCGGCGACGGCGAACCAGGTGGAGAACTCATCGAGCAGGAGCTCACCAGCATCTCTGGTCCGCATCCTGGTTTCTTTGCTGACTTCTGCGAGATCGCCACCGAACTCATCGGCTGACCCCTCTTCCACCACGGGTCAGAGATCCGTCGTCCGTACCGGCGACACCAGTGTTCGGTTTACGGTGGCCCGATGCGACCGCAACCGCTCATCGCGGTGACCGACGTCGAAGCCAGCAGCCGGTGGTATCAACGTCTTCTCGACTGCCAGAGCGCCCATGGCGGCGCCGAGTACGAACGTCTGGTCTGGAACGGGCAGCTGGTCCTTCAACTGCATGACTGGACCGTCGAACACCACCACGGGCTGGTCGGTGATCCTGATGCGAAGCCGTATGGCAACGGGACACTGCTGTGGTTCGAGACCGACGACTTCGACTCGGCCGTCGCGCGGGCCACCGAGCTGGGCGTGGAGGTCGTCAAGGCGCCGCACCGCAACCCACCACCCGGCGAGCCCGGCGGTCCGCAACACCGTGAGTGCTGGTTGCGTGATCTCGACGGCTACACGGTCGTGCTCGCGAGCCCGGACGGCGAGGTGCCGTGACGTGCTCTCAGCAGCACACCGAAGCGGCTACACGATGTCGGGCGCGAGCACCCAGGCGACCGCGAATCCGTCCCGCTCCAGCTTCGGGACGAGCTTGACCAGGCCGCCCATCTGGAAGCTGATCACCTGACCGTCCTCGTCTCCGGCAACCAGTGACGAGGCGAGTCGATCGAGGAAGGGTAGATGTCCGACCAGAGCAATGGACTGGTCCGCGGTCCGTTTGCGCAGCCACTGGGCCACCGGACCGATCGGGTCGTTCGGCGCGAGACCGTCCCGAGATTCGACCCTCCCACCGGCAACCGCATCGGCGAGCACGAGCGCGGTCTGTTCCGCCCGCAGTTTGCCGCTGTGCACGCAGGTGTCGATCCGGACTCCTGCCATCTGGGCGCGAGCAGCAACCTGTGCGACGGCCGCGCGGCCTGCATCTGTCAGCGGACGCGCCGGGTCGTCGGCCCCGGCCGCGGCCTCGCCGTGCTGCATCAGGTACAGGTCCATGAGACCCCGGACTTCCGTGCACTACCGCGGGGAGTAGAGCCAGGGCTCCCTCAGGTCGAAGAAGTCCGGCGTTCCGACGTCGAGCGCGCTCATCTCGTCCATCTGCGCCTTGAGCGCCGGCGGTGGTTCCTTGCGCTCGCCCTCGCGCGCCTCCTCCTCGGACGTGAAGTACGCCACCATGGTGTAGGTCCCGTCGGCGTTTCCGGCTACCACGCTCCCGATGACGTCGGGACGGAAGGCGGCCCACTCGGTCGAGTCCTGTCCCATGAGTTCCTTGGCACGCGCTGGGTCGCTGTTGCGGCCCTGCATCACCTGGACGAAGCCGGCGTCGTCAGGGTCTCCCGTGACGTCGACGGTGACGTCGGTGCTGTCGGTGAACGTGGCCTCACCGCTGAACAGCTTGGCTGTCTCCGACCACCATGCGTCCTGCTCGGGCCGGTCGCTGTTGCGGCGAGCCGCCTCTTCGGACTCGAAGCGGGCGATCGCGATGAACCGGCCGTCGTCGGTCACCCCTGCGGTCGACCCGAGCCAGCCCTCGACGCCCGGTGCCAGGTCCTGGATCCACCGGTCGAACGCGGCGCGCACCGCCGCCGGGTCGGATACCTGGCCTTGGATCACCTGAACGAACATTTCCGAGCCTCCTCTGACGCATGCACCGACCCTGCCGGCCGATTGGCCGCTGCTCGACGCTACGGCGGTCAGGCGCTCGCGTCGAGGGCGACAGCGTCACGCGCGCCCAGCCGGCGCGTCGAGGCCACGACCAGAACGAGACCCATGGCAGCCACGCCCGCGGCGACGAGGAAGAGACCGCCGCGACCGGTGGCCGCCGCCACGATGCCGAGGGTCGCCGGTCCGAGCCCGAAGGCCAGGTCGATGCTCATGCTCACGGTGCCCATGACGGAGCCGCGCTCATGGGCGGGCACGTCCTGGAGGGCGAGCATCATGATCGCCGGGGTCGCCAGTGCCACGCCTACAGCGAGCACCACCGTTCCCACGACGAGCCCTACCGGCGATCGCCACGCACCGATGATCACCAACCCGATCATGATGCAGGCCAACGCCGCCCGTGTGGCCCGCACTGCTCCGAGCCGGTCGGGCAACCGGGCACCGGCCGCGCGAATGACTACCACGATCCCGGCGAAGAGGAAGAGGAGGAACCCCGATCCGGGCAGGCCGTGATCGAGCGCGTACAGGGGGACGAAGGCCAGGAAGCCGCCCATGCCCCACAGCCCGGTCAGCAGGAGTATGCCGGGCAGGACGCCGGCCGGGTGGATCAGCCGTCCCGGCCCGTGCGGGGCGTCATCGAGCCCGGCTTCCTCGAAGCCACCGACGCGGCGGGCGAGCAGTAGTGCCGTCACCGCGGCACCGCTCGAGAGCAGCCACGCGGCAGGAAACCCGAACCGTCCGGCGACCGCCTCGCCGACGGGTGGTCCAAGAGCGATCCCCACGTACAGCGAGAGCGAGAACAGGCTGATCGCTTCACCGCGCCGCTCCGGCGGGGCCAGGTCGCTCATCGCCGTGACGGCGCCGACGAAGAAGAAGGCTTCCCCCACGCCGGTGAGCAGTCGTAGCACGACGAGAACCGGTACGGCGTCGGCGAGGCCGTACCCCGCCACGGAGACGGCGAACGTGGCGGCCCCAATGATCATGAGCGGTCTGCGGCCGCTGCGGTCCGCGATCCGGCCCGCCCAGGGCCGCAGCAGTAGCGCGGTCGCACTGAACGATCCGACGGCGAATCCCACGGCGATGTCTCCGGCACCGAGCGGGCCCTCGACGTAGAGCGGCACGGTGGGCAGCAGCACTCCGTCGGCGAAGAAGTACGCCAGAGCCGCCACTCCGAGCCTCACGAACTCCGCAGTGACGAGACGTGGTCGTGTCGGCTGCTGCATCGTGACCATGTGGGCCTCCGAAAGCGCTGGCTATGCCTGGGTACGACAGCGACGATGGCCCTGCGTCGGCGGTCGGCGCATCGGTAGGTCTGCCCATTCGGTCCGACGAGGTGGGGAACGAATGCCACGCGACGAGCTGCGTCTCGCCGATCTGCTGTGCGCCCTCTCGGTCACGCTCGACCTCGCGATGGCGCAGGCGCCGGAGAAATCGATCCGCGCCTGCCTGGTCGCGACGGCTCTGGCCCGGGAGATGTCGCTTCCCGAATCCGAGGTGACCGACGTCTACTACGCCACGCTGTTGCGGCATCTCGGCTGTACCGCGACGACGCACGAGGAGACCTACTTCGTCGGTCCCGACGAGCTGTCCGGCCGGCCGCTGGCCGAGCGGACCGACGTCGGCAATCGCCGGGAGGCCATGACGCTCTTGCTACAGAGCGGCAAGGGTTCCGGCGTGAACCGGTTGCGCTACATCGTGCGCACGGTGCGGGCGGGCCAAGAGGGGCAGGCCACGATCCTGCGGGCGATCTGCGAGGTCGCCTCGATGCTGGCCGAGCGGCTCGGGTTGGGTGCCGGCGTCGCCCATGCGCACCGCCAGCTCCTCGAGCGGTGGGACGGGGGCGGCATGCCGCAGGGGTTGGCCGGTGAGGACATCGCGCGGCCGACACGGTTGGCCGAGGTGGCGACGCAGGCCGTCATCTACGAACGTCTCGGGGGAGCCGAGGCCGCCGTCGAGGTGCTTCGCCGACGGTCCGGCGGCTGGCTCGACCCAGCCGTGGTGGCGGAGTTCGAGCGCATCGGCCCGCGGCTGTTGTCGGAGTTGGCTTCGGCCGACGTCTGGGAGGCCGCGCTCGACGTGGAGCCGACGCCGCACCGCTGCATCCTGGTGGAACAACTCGACGAGCTGGCCCGTACGTTCGCCGACCTGGTCGACCTCAAGTCCCCGTACCTGCTGGGCCACTCCACCGGAGTCGCCGAGCTCGCCGAGGCAGCGGCTCGGCGGCTCGGCCTGGGGCACGACGAATGCGTGACGCTGCGACGGGCGGCGCTCTTCCACGACCTGGGCCGAATCGCGGTGCCGACCGGTGTCTGGGAGCAGGCCGGGCCACTGACCCGTACCCAGTGGGAGCAGGTACGGCTGCACCCGTACCACACGGAGCGAATCCTCGCGCGCTCCGAGACACTCGCGCCGATCGGCCACCTGGCCGGCATGCACCACGAGCGTCAAGACGGTAGCGGCTATCCGCGCCAAGCACGAGGCCAGGGGCTTCCCGCGACGGCTCGGATCCTCGCGGCTGCCGACGTCTACCAGGCGATGACGCAGGACCGGGCACACCGGGCGGCGCTGCCGGCGGAGGCCGTGGCATCGGCGATGTCGGAGGAGGTGCGAGACGGTCGGCTCGACGCCGAATGCGTTCGAGCTGTGCTCGAGGCCGCCGGGCTGCGCGTGACTGCGCGTCGTACGACGTGGCCGGCGGGACTCAGCGAACGGGAGGTGGAGGTACTCCGCCTGCTGGCGCGCGGAATGTCCAACCCTCAGATCGCACAGGCCCTGGTCGTGTCACCTCGCACGGCCGAGCATCACGTGCAACACATCTACGCGAAGATCGGTGTCTCCACCAGGGCCGCGGCGGCGCTGTTCGCCATGCAGCACGGCCTGCTCCCGCTGTGACTCGCGAGCGGTCGACCGTCTCATCGTGCACGCCTGCGGACGATTCGCGTCGTCCACACGTGCGGCGATTGTGATCGGGACCGGTGCCGCGCCTGGAAGGTCGACGGCATGGAGCCGCATTTTTTGGCGCACTGCGACTCACGGCCCGGTGCTCGCCCCTGCTGTCGTGAAGATCGTCGTGAAGCATCCAGCAGGCTGCCAGGCGGGGCGATCTTTCACGGCGATCTTCACGGCCACGCCGTGTGCGAAGCAGCGAGCACGACCCGATGCCATATGACGGATATGATCCGCTACTCGAAGCTGGAGAGGGTGTGACGAATGACCGTGACAGACAACCCCGAACGGGAGCGTTCGGGATATGCGCCTGTGAATGGCCTCGAGATGTATTACGAGGTCCACGGTACAGGGCAGCCGCTGGTGCTGCTACATGGAGCTTTCTCTGCTATTGGCACGTCTTTCCAACATCTGCTCCCGGGTTTGTCGAAGACCCGGCAGGTGATCGCCTTCGAGATGCAGGCGCATGGACGTACTGCGGACATCGATCGCCCGTTGACCCAGGAGCACTTGGCGGACGACACCGCCGCCTTACTCAGGTTTCTGGGCATCGAGCGGGCTGACCTCTTCGGCTACAGCACCGGTGCTGCCGTCGCCCTTCGAGTTGCCATCCGGCATCCCGATGTGGTGCGCAAGCTCGTGCTGGCCTCGGTCACCTACACTCTCAGCGGCGTCCACCCCGGCCTGATGGAGGGGCTTGGAGAAATGACGCCGGAGATGATGTTCGGGTCTCCTTGGCACGAGGAATACATCCGGATTGCGCCGCGCCCCGAAGATTTCCCCGTCTTGTTCGACAAGAAGACACAGATGGACAGGGAAATCCAGGATTTGCCGGCCGAGACCATACGCGCGATCGAGGCGCCGACCCTGCTCATCATCGGGGATTCCGATCTCGTCCGGCCCGAGCACGCGGTCGAGATGTTCCGGCTGCTCGGCGGAGGCGTCTTCGGCGACACCCCCGCCGGCCTGCCGAAATCCCAGCTCGCGATCCTGCCCGGCACGTCCCACGTGACCCTTGTGGAACGTGCCGACTTGCTGCTCACCATCATCCCGCGATTCCTCGACGCACCAATGCCAGCGGGCGAGTGAACGGCCGCGTTCCACTCGAGTTGCTGCGCGCCTGATAGGGCGCGCGCTGACGGAGTCGGTCAGCGGCCGGGCAGGCGAATCACCGGGCAGACGAACTGCTTGACCACGCCGGTGTCGAGAGCCGTTCCGGCAGCGAGGGCTGCGTCGACCTCGTCCGCCGAATCGAGCACTCCGTCTCCGTCGAGGTCGCCTGTCGTCAATGCGGCTTCATATCCGGACGGGAAGGACAGCGCGTGCACCTGCCAACGTCCGCCGTTGTAGTCCCGGTCACCGGGCGCGGCGGTTGCCACGTTGGTCTGCACCCCACCGAAGTCGTAGATGGTGTCCCACGCCTGGGCCGGTGCACCGGTCCCGGACAGGTCGGTTGGGGTGTTCACCGTCCGGTACAACACGCCGTCGACGTAGAACGCAGGTCCCGTCACTCCCGCTGAGGCCGGTGCGACCGCGAACAGACCGAACGCAGCCGCAAGAACTGCGACCGTGGTAGCGACTCTTCGAGTTGCTCCTCTGGGGGGTCGTGCTGCTGCTGGTGCGCCAGACATGGGTCCTCCTCTGAGGGGTCGGAGGCGCTTGCTGCGCCGACGCTCCAGTCAAATCCGCGGGTCGCCTATCTGGGCTTACCAGACCCTTTCGATGGTCTTACGTGCCTGTGACGTACCTGGTCCACTGGGCCATCGGGTCGTCGAGCGAGTCCCGCCCGTTCACCCCGGCAGGGCACCGGCTATGCGTCGTCCGCAGCACGCTCGCCGACGCGTCGGCGCCCTTCGGCGGACGCCAGGCTGACCGGACGCCGCTCGACCACGAGCGGGCCGCCCGGACGCAAGGTCAGCCCGGCCTTGGGAGTCGGATCGCCGGCGACGGCCCGCAGCTCGCCGCGGCAGAAGGGCGCCAGCGCGATCCTCAAGATCATCCGGGCGAGGTGCGTTCCCAGGCACGTCCGCTCACCGGCGCCGAACGGCAGGAACCCCCAGGCCGGCCGAGAGCCCGCGAACCGCGCCGGGTCGAAGCGCTGCGGATCCGACCACAGCACCGGATCCCGATGGGACAAGAACGGGCTGTACAGAACCAGTGTGTCCGTCGGCAGGGCGACATCGCCCACGACGACTTCGCAACTGGTCACCCTGCTGCCCAGCCAACCGGACGGATAGAGCCGCAAGATCTCGTCGATCACGAGCGGGAGCGTCTCGACGTCGCACCACTCGGGGTGCTCGGACAGGTGCCACAGCGCCCACGCCAGCGTGTGCGCCGTGGTGTCGAAGCCGGCAGCCAGCGAAACCCGGAGCTCCTCCGCAGCGTCGTCGACGTGCCCGAGCGACTCGGCGAGCGACCCGGGCGCCGGATCGGCGACTTCCGCCTCGATCGCCCGGGTCATCCGCGCGAAGAGACGTCGACGCGGCAGGAACGGGTGCGGGAAGCCCCGGTGCAACGGATTCAGGAAAGCCGCGAGGAGGTCGCCGTCGAGCCGGCCGCCGAAGAACACCTCGTCGAGCATGGTCCGGACCGTCGTCGACGCCCACTCGAGCGCCTCGAACCGTGCGGGCGGCAACGAGCGTTCGACGACCTCGGCGAGCCGGTGCTCCCATGGCCGCAACGAACGTGTGAACAGATGCGGATTGAGCGCCTGACGGCGTTCCCGGTGTGCGGGTGCGTCCGTCAGCACGATGCCTCCGGCCAGGTAGGGAGTCAGAGCGCTGAAGCTGCCGCGGCTGCGGAAGGTCTCGAGGTCACGCAGCACCAAGCGGTTCCATTCGGGCCGGTAGCCGACCACGACCGGGCGCCAGAGCCGTAACCGGAACATCCCGCCGAGCTGCGCACCCTCCTGCAGCAGCATCAGCGGCTCCTGACCCCACCGGCCCAGGTGGCCGACGAGCGGTTGCCGCCGCGGTTCGGGCAGACGGGCCAACGAACTCGTCATCGGTAGGTCCGGCTCTTCCACACGCGGTTCCGCCGCATCGCCCGAGCGTATGCCGGGAGCGCCGCCAGCGGTGTCATCGGCACCAGCGCGGCCTCCCACCAGCTACCACGCCCAGTCTTCATGTTGAGGACGACGCGTTCTGCAAGCCCGAGCGCCGCGGCCGCCGACCACATCGCACCGCCCCAGCGACGACCGGGCAGGCCCAACCGCAGCCACGGCACCGTGTATGCGAGAAGATGCCAGCCGGCTGTGGCGACGAGTACGGCGCGGGAGCCGCCGTGCGCGGACAGCAGGCTCTTGCCGAATCCGGCCACCGTGGCTGGGTACCCGTCGTACATGCGCGCCGTCACCAGATCGCCGCCGAGTGCGAGACCGAGGCGCATACCTGACCGGCGGGCTCGCAGTGCCATCCGGACGTCCTCGACGATCGCCTGCCGCACGCCTCGATGTCCGTCGAGCTGGTCGTACGCCCGCCGCCGGAACGCTAGTAGCTGGCCATTCGCCGTCGCGGCCAACGGGACAGGCAGCGCCAGCAGGCCGTGGGGCAGGAAGCAGAGCAGCACATCGTCGATCAGCGGAACCAGGAACCGCTCCCCGAGCGTCGTCGTGAGTTGCCGCGGAAACACGGAGAAGACGTCCGCGCCCTGCTGGTCGAGCGCGGCCAGGACGGCGGCCAGCGCTCCCGGCGCCAGCGTCACGTCCGCGTCGCAGAACACGAGCACGTCTCCGGTCGCTGTGAGGGCGAGCTGGTGACACGCCCACGGCTTGCCCGTCCAGCCAGTCGGCAGCGGGGCGCCAGACAGCAGCCGCACCCGCGAATCGTCACCCGCAAGCGCACGGACGACCTGCGCCGTCGCGTCGGACGAGCCGTCGTCGAGGATGAGGATCTCGTGCGCCGGTTGGGCCAGGAGCCCGGACAGAGTGCGCCGCAGGTTCGCCTCCTCGTCGCGGACGGGGACCAGCAGCGATATCCGGCCGGGCACCGGATCGGTGGACGCCCGCAGCGTCGGAAAGGCTGCGGCGTTGCTGGCGAGGATCGTGCACTTGACGGTGAGGAATCCCAGCACCGCGCCCGCTGCTGCGTGCTCCGCCTTCACCCTGATCGCCCGCGTGACAGGCCGGCGAGCCGTTCATCCCAACTGCGTCGTCCCCTGACCAGGGCCCGGAACCCGGGCAGCGGCTCGCGTGGGTCGGCGGTTGCCAGCGCGGCATCGATGCTGGACAGGGCGGCGCTCATCGTCTCGGCCAACCGGGTCGTCCCGACGACGTGGTCACCTTCGTACCCGACGGGCTGGACATGGACGTGTGCCTCCGGCGCCTCGTGCCCTCGTATCGACACTCGCGTCGCGACGGCGAGAAGCTGCGCCTCACCTCGGCGGGCCAGCCAGGCCGCGCCCGGAGAAAGCGGGCCTAGCGGCCCGGGCGCGCGCAGCTCGGCCTCGGGAAACACGACGAGCACCCGCCCCATCCTGACCAGCTCGATCGCCGCCCGGAGCTCACGGGTGCCGACCACGCCGAGCGGACGCAGGAAGCTGAACCGGGACAGGTTCTCGTCGTCCATGACCAGGGCCGCCTCGCGCCCAGCCCGGTCAAGCATCACCTGGGCGACGAACGGATCCCACCAACTGTGGTGGTTGGCCGCCCAGACAGCCCGGCCCACCGGCGGATCGCCGCGGACCCACACGCCGCGAAGGCTGGTCCTGACCATGAACTCGAAGCCGCGACGCAGGAAGCGGACCTTGAGGTTCACCCGCGCGCGACCCTCTCGACAACGTCCAGCAGCTCGTCAGTCGACATCATGCCCGGCTCCAGCCTGGCCGCCGCTGCCAGCGCCGGAGGCAGCGCGCCACGCTCCAGCGCCGAGGATACCCGGGCGCGGAGCTCACGCGGCAGCGAAAACCGCTCGTCCTCGTCCTGACTGCGCACGACCGTGACGCCGTCGCGCGGCCTGAGCCGATCAACCACGTCAGCGACCGCTGACTCCGGCGCGGACGCGCCGGCCGTCACAGCAACCGTGCCCGTGAGCCCGGCGGGCAGCTCGTCGGGCCTGTCGACGCGGACCACCTCGAGGCACCCGGCATCGCCGGCCGTCCGGACCAGCGACGCGGTGTTCGACGAGCTGGCCGATCCAACCACCACGACCGCGTCGGCCGAGCCCGCGACCTCGCGCAATGCTCGCTGGCGGTTGGTCGTCGCGTAGCAGAGGTCGGAGCGGGCGGGCGCCCACATGTCGGGCCGCCGCGCCCGCACGGCGTTCTCGACTCGCTCGACCTCCTCGATCACCATCGTCGTCTGTGAGACAAGCGCAAGAGGACCCTCGGCGTCCAGTTCCTCGATCACCCGGCCGGCGTCGGCGGCGTCGGCGACCAGGTGGGTGGTCTGCGGCGCGATGCCCAACGCACCCGCCGACTCGTCGTGACCGGCGCGTCCGGCATAGAGCACCGTGTAGCCGGCCTTGCTGCGCTGGTCGATCTCACGGTGCACCTTGGTGACCAGCGGGCACACGGCGTCGACCAACAGCCCGGCGCGGCTGGCGGCCTGCCGGGCCGTGGCCGGCGCGGTGCCGTGAGCGCTGAGGACCAGCGTGGCGCCGGCCGGGACGTCGGCGACGTTGTCGACGAAGACCACTCCCAGCCGGCGGAACCTGTCGGCAACCCGGTCGTTGTGAACTATCTCGTGCAGGCAGTAGACGGGCGACGGCTCGAGGGCGACGACCCATGCCAGGGCACTGACAGCGGTCTCCACACCCGCGCAGAATCCCCGGGGCTCCACGAGGACGACTCGGGTAACGTTCACGGAGGAACATTAGTACTAAAAGATTGACGAGGATTCATGGACGTCCTCCTGTCGACACGAACCGCGCCCGAGTCCGTCGCTGCCCGACCCGTCGAGGCGTTCCTGGCCGAGCTCCTCGAGGCCGAAGCACATCGGTGGGCGGACCTCCCGCACGCCACGTCGCTCGTCGGGGACCTCCGGCACGCGGTCCTCGGAGGAGGAAAGCGGCTGCGGCCCACCTTCTGCCACTGGGGCCACGTCGGCGCAACCGGCACCGACCCCGGCGAGATCGGGGTCCGGCTCGGCGCGGCCCTCGAGCTCGTCCACACCTTCGCGCTGGTCCACGACGACGTCATGGACGGCTCGCCCACCAGGCGCGGCGCGCCATCGGCCCACGCCCGGCTGGCCGACCGCCACGCCCACCATGGCTGGCGGGGCGAGCCGCGCCGGTTCGCCGAGGGCATGGCCGTGCTCGTCGGCGACCTCGCGTTCGCCCTGGCGCAGCGGCTGGTCAGCGAGCTCCCGGTTCAGGTGCACCGCAGCTGGCATGCCATGTGCAGCGAGCTCGTGTTGGGCCAGTATCTCGATCTGCGGGGCGCCGCGGACGGCGACCGCGACGCCGGCTACGCCACCATGGTCTCGACGCTGAAGTCGGGCCGGTACACGGTCGTGCGACCGCTCCAGCTGGGAGCGGCACTCGCGGGCGCGCTCGACCGGCTCGAACCGGTCTACGCCGCCTACGGCGAACCGCTCGGTGAAGCCTTCCAGCTGCGCGACGACCTGCTCGGCGTGTTCGGCGATCCAGCCGTCACCGGGAAACCCGCCGGCGACGACCTGCGGGAGGGCAAGCCGACGCTGCTGCTTGCCCTGACGACCCAGCGGGCGCCGGACTCGGCGCGGCCGGTCATCGAGCGGATCGGCCGGGCCGACCTCACCGACGCCGACATCGTGACCATCGCCGAACTTGCCTGGTCGACTGGCGCCGTCGACGAGGTCGACCTGCGGATCGAGGCGGCGGTCGAACGCTCGCGAGCGGCCCTGGGTCACCCCGAGCTCGACGCCGCTGCCGCACCGGCTCTGTACGCACTCACCGAGGCTGCGGCATGGCGGGACCGATGACCGGCCGCCGACGGGTGATCGTCGTTGGCGCGGGGCTCGGCGGTCTCTCCGCGGCCTGCCACCTGGTCGGGCGTGGACACGGGGTCGTCGTCCTCGAACGAGGCGACGAGCCGGGCGGCCGTGCCGGCCGCGTCCTCCGCGACGGGTTCACGTTCGACACCGGACCGACCGTGCTGACCATGCCCGAGCTGTTGGAAAGCACAGTCAGGGCCGCCGGGGCCGAGCTCGCGGACCTGCTCACGCTGCGGCCTCTCGACCCTGCCTACCGTGCCTGCTTCGCCGACGGCTCGACGATCCGGGTCCGGCGGGGCCGCGAGGCCATGACCGAGGAGATCCGCTCCCAGTGCGGGCCTGGTGAGGCGGACGCTTTCGGGCGGTTCTGCGAATGGCTCGAGCAACTCTACCGGCTGGAGATGCCGGCATTCATCGACCGCAACTACGACGGGCCATGGGATCTGGTGCGACCGGTCGGTCCGGCGTTCCATCTGATCCGGGCGGGCGCCATGCGCAGCCTGCACGGCAAGGTTGCGTCGTTCTTCCGCGACGAGCGGCTGCGCCGACTGTTCAGCTTCCAGGCGCTTTACGCGGGCCTCGCGCCGCATCAGGCCAGGGCCGTCTACGCGGTGATCACGTACATGGACTCCGTTGCCGGTGTCTATGTGGCGGATGGCGGGATCGGTGCGGTGCCGCGGGCTCTGGCCGCTGCGGCGGAGAAGGGCGGCGCGACGTTTCGGTACGGTGTCGAGGTCGACCAGATCGTCCGTGCCGGAGGTTCGCGGGGCGCGGTGCGGGGCGTTACCAGCACCCACGGTGAGTTCCTCCCCGCCGACGCCGTTGTGGTCAACGCCGACCGCCCGGTGGCATGGCAGACGATGCTCCCCGACCTGGCACCACGACGGCGCCTCGGCTCCCCGACCTACTCACCGTCGGCATACGTCTGGCACGTCGGCATGCGCGGCAAGCCGGAGGCGAACGTCGCACACCACAACATTCACTTCGGCTCCGACTGGCGCGGCGCATTTCGGGCCCTACTGCACGACGGGCAGCGCATGCCCGACCCGTCGCTGCTCGTGACCGTGCCCACTGTGAGCGATCAGAGCCTCGCGCCCGCGGGTGCCTCGACCCTCTTCGTCCTCGAGCCGGTGCCGAACCTGCACGGCCGGGTCGACTGGGCCGTCGCCCACGACGAGACCCGCAACCGGCTCAGGTCGCTGCTGACGCAGTGGGGCTACCTGCCCGACGCAGGGCGCGAGATCGTCGCCGAGCACGGAGTCGACCCGACCGACTGGTCGCGTATGGGCATGGCGGCCGGCACGCCGTTCTCGCTCGCCCACACGTTCTTCCAGTCCGGGCCGTTCCGTCCGTCCAACGTCGACCGGCGGGTACCGGGTCTGGTCTTCGTGGGTTCCGGCACGGTGCCGGGCGTCGGCGTTCCGATGGTGCTCATATCGGGCCGCCTGGCGGCGGAGCGGGTGGAGCGTCTGCCGTGAACGCCGCCCTGCGTGACTCCTACCGGCTGTGCGCACGCGTCGCCCGCCAGCACGGCAAGACCTATGCCGCGGCCGCGCGGCTGCTGCCGGCCCACGCGCGTCGGCATGTGTTTGCGGTGTACGCGTTCTGCCGTCTCGCCGACGACATCGTCGACTCGCATGTCGATGTGCCACTGGAACAGCGTGCTGCCGCGCTGCAGGCCTTCGGCGACCGGTTCCGGACCGATCTCGGGGCCGGTCGTTCCGCCGACGCAGCCATCGCAGCGGTCGTGGCGACCGTCATCGAAACCGGCATCGACCCGGATTGCTTCGAGCGGTTCCTGCGCTCGATGGCCATGGATCTCACCACGCCCACGTACTCGACGTGGCGCGACCTCTGCGTATACATGGACGGCTCGGCCGCCGTCATCGGGGAGATGATGCTGCCGGTGCTGGGTGCCTTCGACCCGGCCGCCCTCGAACCGGCCCGCGACCTCGGGATCGCGTTCCAGTTCACGAACTTCCTGCGCGACGTCGGCGAGGACCTCGACCGCGGCCGCGTCTACCTGCCGCAGGAGGATCTCCAGCGGTTCGGTGCGGATCCGTGGGCACGAAGGGTCACGCCCGAATGGCGGGAACTCATGCGGTTCGAGATCGCCCGGACTCGGGAGATCTACGCTGCCGCCGACCGGGGCATCGGCATGTTGCCGTCACGGTCGGCTCGTTGTGTGACCACCGCGCGGGTGCTGTACTCGCGGATCCTGGCCAGGATCGAGGCGGCCGACTACGACGTGTTCAGCCGTCGGGCCCGGGTGCACGCCGCGCAGAAGTCCGCTGTGGCGATCGCGACGCTGCTGAAGCCGATCCGCCGCCCGCACGCACCCACAACGCCAGCGTGAGCGTGACCAGGGCGAAGCCGTACAGGAAGTCCTCGACGGGGATGTCCCACGGAACCCGCAGGCCGGAGTTGTGGTCCGGACCGTACACGACGACCGGCGCCGAGAGCTTGGTCAGCCATCCGTCGACGGGTACCTGGAACGCGAAGACGATGCCGATCGCCACCCAGTACGTCGGCCGCCGGAACAGGCCGCCACGCAGGACGACCAGTTCCAGGGCGATGACGGCTACCGCGGCGGCCGTCGCCGCCACCGTGTACTCAGGCACGGTCGTCACTGCCCACGAGCCGGGGCCACAGCGCCTGGACGGCCTCGAAGGTCAGCAGCGCACAGGTCGGGATCACCACGAGGAACGCAAGCTCCTCCACCGGCACCGCGCCGGGCAGCATCCATCCCGTCGTGTACCGCTCGGCGAAGCCCCAGTGACCGCGCTCGATCGCGACGGCATCCCAGGCCAGGTACACGACGACGATGGGTGCGAGCACCGCCGCGAGCCGGCCGGGCCTGCGGTAGACCCGGGCGCCGAGCACCAACTCGAGTGGCAGGGTCACGAGGATGCATGCGGCCATGAGCAGCAGATACTGGTAGCGGTCGATTCCGGCCTCCTCGGTCGCTATGGTGCGGAGTTTAGTGCTGAAAACAGTGGACCAGTTCGGCCTGCGTGAGGCCGCGGCGCGTCTCGGCGTGCACTACATGACTGCATACCGCTATGTCCGCCTCGGCCGGCTCCCCGCGACCCAACGAGGCGGACGGTGGTGGGTCGATGCCGAGGACCTCGAGCGGCTCGTCGCCGATCTACCGGCGGCCGCGCCGCCGCGCCGTGGACGGGCTTCGTTGGCTGCGTACCGCCCGCGCCTGTTGTCGCGTCTCGTCGACGGCGACGAATCCAGTGCCTGGAAGGTTCTCGAGTCGGCCATGGTGGCCGGTGCTCCCGCCAAGGCTGTCGTACTCGACATCCTCGCCCCGGTCCTGCGCGAGGTGGGCGACGCGTGGGAGTGCGGTGACCTGACAGTAGGCACCGAGCATCGCGCGACGGCGGTAGCCATACGGCTCGTCGGACGTCTCGGGCCACATCTCGTTCGCCGCGGCCGGCCTCGCGGCACGGTGGTGCTCGCCGGCGCCGCGGGTGATCCGCACTCGTTGCCGGTGTCGATGCTCGCAGCCGTCCTGCGGGGCGAGGGGTGGCCGGTCGTGGACCTCGGCGCCGACACGCCGGCCGAATCGGTGGTGGCGGCTGTCCAGGCCGTGCCCGACGGGCCACGCGCAGTCGGGCTCAGCCTCAGCGCCCGCGGCAATTCCGGCGCTGTGCGCGAGGCTGTCCGGGCGGTCCGACAGGCAGCACCGGAGGTGACGGTGCTGGTCGGGGGTCCGGCAACCACGTCACCGGACGACGCTTCGGCGCTGGGCGCCGACGCGTGGGCGGGCGACGCGGCCGGTGTGCTCGACCTGCTGGACACGCAACGTCAGACGACCTCCGGATGACGGCCGGAACGACGGTCGTGCTGTTCACCCGAGACCTCCGGGTTGGCGACCATCCGGCGCTCGCGGCGGCCTGCCGGGAGGCCCGCCGCCTGGTGCCCTTGTTCGTCGTCGACCCCCGGATCGTGTCTGGCCCGTTCGCCTCTCCGAACCGCGGTGCGTTCCTCGCCGACGCCCTGGCCGACCTGCGCGCGTCGATGCGTCAACGCGGGAGCGACCTCGTGGTGCGGCGCGGTGACGTCGTCGAGGAGACCCTTCGTGTCGCCCGCGAGGCGGCCGCCATTGCGGTGGTGGCGAGCGCGGACGTGAGCCGATTTGCCCAACGCCGCGAGCAGCGGCTTCAGCGTGCCTGCGCCGATGAACGGCTCGATTTCCGCACGTTCCCGGGCGTGACCGTCGTGCCGCCGGGAGAGCTGAGCCCGGCCGGCCGTGACCACTACAGGGTGTTCACGCCCTACTGGCGGGCGTGGGACGCGGTGGGCTGGCGCCCGGTGGAGGGTGCCCCGATCCGCGTGCCGCCGCTGCCACCGATCCGGGTCGGCCGTCTTCCGGCGCGATCGGAGCTGGCCGACGGGGAGCGCTCGCCACACCTGCCCGAGGGCGGAGAGTCCGCGGGGCGCCGAGTGCTGGACGCTGCGGAACGAAAGGCTCGCTCCGGCGGCCTCGACTTCAACGACCTGGCGGGCGACCACACGTCGAGGCTGAGCGCGTACCTCCACTTCGGCTGTGTGTCGCCGCTGGACGTCGCACACCGCTTGGGTGAATCCTCACCCGCCCAGGTTCGGCAGCTGGCGTGGCGAGACTTCCACCACCAGGTCACCATGGCCTTCCCCGACATCGCCAGGCGCGACTACCGGCATCGCGGCGCGGCGTGGCGCGACGACCCGGAAGCGCTCGAGGCCTGGCAGGCGGGCCGCACCGGCATACCCGTGGTCGACGCGGGCATGCGGCAGCTGCTGGCCGAAGGCTGGATGCACAACCGGGCCCGGCTGATAACGGCGTCGTTTCTCACCAAGCACCTCGTCGTTGACTGGCGGCTGGGTGCAGCGCACTTCTTCCGCTGGCTGGTCGACGGCGATGTCGCGTGCAACGCCGGAAACTGGCAGTGGGTCGCGGGCACCGGCAACGACACGCGTCCGAACCGCGTCCTCAACCCGCTGCGGCAGGCGAAGCGGTTCGACCCGCGCGGCGACTACGTGCGTCGTTACGTCCACGAGCTCGCGGGGATCGACGGTCCCGCCGTCCACGAGCCCTGGAGCCTCCCGGAGCCGGTGAGAACACGGCTACGGTACCCGGCGCCGCTGTTCTTACGCTGACATCGATGGCTCAGCGGTGGGGGGTTGTTCCCGATCGTGGTGCTCCGCTACCGACGCACCACGGCGACCTCACCGGCTACGCGTCGTCGAGGGTGCCGCGGACGACGCTGTCGCCGGAATGGCTCGGGTCGCCATCGAACGGCTCGACGGAGATGTCGACGACGGGGAACTCGCCGAGGTCGAGCCCGTCGGGCACCGGGAACGTGGCCGTGTCGCCACGAAGCACACCGAGCGAGACGAGTCCGGAGGCGTCCGGCGAGAGCAGCCAGACCTCGAGAAAGCCGTCGTGTTCCGATGCGGAGTCCAGGTTGACGGTCAGCTCGCGCTCGCCGTCGGCCCCGGCGATCGAGGCGGTGCCGGTCGCGTCGGGATCGGCGAGCGGGTCCAGCGTCGCCGTAGCTACCACCGGCGGCGGCTCGTCGGTGTCGAACGCCTGCCAGCCGAGCACGGCCGCTCCGCCCGTGAGGATGCCGGCGACACCTGCTGCCAGGGCCCACCAGGTGCGCCCTCCAGAGCGGGCGGGAGCGGGCGAGCTATCCGGCGGCGGCAGCTTCGGCGGTGCCCGTGTCGGCGTCGGTGGCTCGTTCTCTGTCGCCGCGGCGGACTGTGCCGCGAGCGTTGCGGGGTCGACTCCGGTGCCGGCGGCGATGCGGCTCCATACC
>Ga0214469_1000145_pt1 | contig 21906 bp, 18 predicted proteins | sample RVTome_10_FD_187340 | JGI IMG/M metagenome (GOLD analysis project Ga0214469, IMG submission 187340) | Soil microbial communities from uranium-contaminated site in the Upper Colorado River Basin, Wyoming, United States - RVT153D57 HiSeq ... | reverse complement strand
TCCGCCATGGGTGCGGCGCCGTCGGCGATGACCAGCACCCGAGTCCGGTCGTCGGCCCACGCGTCAGCCAGCCAGCGATCGTCCCTACGGCGTTCCCCTGCTCGATCAACGACAGAGCGGGTGAGGGCGAGTGGCCGGCGCAAGGCGTACGGAGTCGTTTCCACCAGCCCTGACCCTAACCAGTACGGTCGTCATCGTGAGTACACACCTGGCCGCCCAGCCCGGCGACATCGCCGACACCATCCTGCTCCCCGGGGACCCGCTTCGGGCCGAATGGATCGCCAACACCTACCTCGACGACGTCGTCTGCTACAACCGGGTACGTAACATGCTCGGCTTCACCGGGACGTACAAGGGTCGCCGGGTGTCGGTACAGGGCACGGGCATGGGCCAGCCTTCGCTTGCCATCTACGTTCACGAGCTGCTGACCGAGTACGGCGCTCGCACCCTGGTCCGGGTGGGTTCGTGCGGCGCCCTGGTTCCCCGGGTGAACCTCCGCGACATAGTGATCGCGATGACGGCGTGCACCGACTCTGCGATGAACCGCCTTCGCTTCGAGGGCATCGACTTCGCGCCGGCCGCCGACTACGGGCTGCTGCGGGCGGCGGCGGACCGCGCATCTGCGTCCGGATTGCCGTACCACGTCGGTGCGATCATGTCCGGCGACTCGTTCTACAACGATCGCCCCGAGCTGACCAAGCGGCTTGCCGAGTACGGCGTGCTCGCCATCGAGATGGAAGCCGCTGCTCTCTACACGCTGGCGGCCAAGCACCGGGCCCGGGCCCTCGCGATCTGCACTGTCAGCGACAGCCTGGTCACCGGCGAGGAGACCAGCTCGCAAGAGCGCGAGCGGACGTTCGCGGCGATGGCCAGGCTCGCCCTGGACACCGTCGGCGCTGAACCGGACCCGGGCGGGCCGGGCCGATAGCGTCGCACCGTGACACGGTTGAGGTTCGGGACGTTCAACATCCTGCATGGCAGATCGCTGGCGGCGGGAACGGTACGCGAAGACGATCTGCGAGCCGCCGCCGGCGGCCTGGATTCAGACATCCTTGCCCTGCAAGAGGTCGATCGGGGGCAGCCGCGCAGCCAGAAGATCGATCAAGCGGCAGCGGTTGCCGAGGTCCTCGACGCTCGATGGTGGCGCTACGCGCCGGCCTTTGCTGGAACGCCCAACCGGCCCTTCACCCCGGCGGATCCGATGTCCGACGAGCCGGGACCTTCGTTCGGCATCGCGCTGGTGTCCCGGCTGGCCGTGCTTCGGTGGTACGGCCACCGGTTCCCCGCGGCGCCCGTGCCGATGCCGCTCACGATCGCCGGTGAGCGAGGCCTGGCCGCCGTCTACGATCATCCGCGGGTGGCGCTCGCCGCGGTGGTCGTGGGGCCGGACGGGCCGTTCACTGCCATCGCGACCCATCTGTCGTTCGTCCCGGGCTGGAACGCGCGCCAACTCCGCTCGATCGTGCGATGGGCCGCCGAAATGCCGAGCCCGCGATTCCTGCTCGGCGACCTGAACCTGCCCGGGCGGTTGCCCGCGGTGATCAGCGGCTGGAACCAACTCGCCCGCGTGCCCACCTTCCCGTCCTGGCGCCCGCGCGTGCAGTGGGACCACATCCTCGCGGACGGTTTCGGATCCGGGACCGTTCGCAAGGTGGCGACGCATCGACTCACCATCTCCGACCACACGGCACTGACCGTCGACGTCGATTGGTGAGCTGGCTTCACCCGGCCGGTGGACGACCTGGCCGAGCGCCAAAGCCAGACGCTGATGCCGCCCGGGCATTGTGGGATCATGCGTCTCGTGCCGCAGTCCCTCGACGACCTCGTCACTCTCCTGGACCTGGAGAGGATCGAGGAGAACCTGTTCCGGGGCCGCCAGCCCGACACGTCGCTGCAGCGAGTCTTCGGAGGTCAGGTAGCCGGTCAGGCTCTTGTCGCGGCCGTGCGGACGGTGCCGGCCGAACGGGCCGTCCATTCGCTGCACTCGTACTTCCTGCTGCCCGGCGACCCTTCGGTTCCGATCGTCTACGACGTAGAGCACGTTCGCGACGGCCGGTCGTTCGCCACGCGGCGGGTGGCTGCCCGCCAGCACGGCAGTGTGATCTTCTATCTGACCGCGTCGTTCCAGGTCGCCGAGGACGGCTTGAATCACCAGGACGCCATGCCCCCGGTCCCGGAGCCGGACGAATGCACCGAGTTGGCCGAGCTCTTCGCGATGTTCTCAAAGGCGCCGAGGTCGGCGTGGGACAGGGAATGGGCGGCACTGGACATCAGGTACGCGGGAGATTCTCGGCGAGTGCGAGAGTGGCAGTCCGAGCATCACCCGGCGCAGGCCAGACTGTGGATGCGCGCCGCGGGGGATCTGCCGGACGATCCGACGACGCATGCCTGCGTGCTGACCTACGCCAGTGATCTCAGCCTGCTCGGAGCCACTTTGATCCCCCACGATCTGCACATCGGGGCGCCCGGGCTGCTGACGGCGTCTCTTGACCATTCGATGTGGTTCCACCGGCCGTTCCGGGCCGACGAGTGGCTGCTGTACGACCAGGTATCGCCGTCGGCATCGGGTGGCCGCGGGCTGGCCGTCGGCCGGGTCTTCACCCGGGACGGGCGGCTGGTCGCCACCGTCGCGCAGGAGGGCCTGATCCGAGTGTCGTCCAAGCAGCGCTGATTTCACCTGCCGCAGGCTCAAGTTGCGCTCGGGATACGGCGGATCAACTCCTCGAGTCCGCTCTGATCCATCAGGTCGACAGGACGGAGCGTGAAGTTCTCGCGCACATAGTGGAATGCGGCTCCGACCATTTCCAGGGGCAACCCGCGCAGCGCTGCGAAGGCCAGCCGGTAGGCCGCCAGCTGGACTGCCCGGATCTGCTCCTGCGCCGCATCGCGGGGTGGCCGCCCGGTCTTCCAGTCAACGATGTCGATGCCGCCGTCCGGCGTGGTGAACACGGCATCGGCCCGCCCTCGGATCAGCACGCCCGCCACCAGCAGCTCGAACGGCGGCTCGACCTCGGCCGGTGTGCGTGATGCCCACTCCGAGGCCAGAAACGCCTCTTGCAGCGCGCCGAGGTCTCGGTCGTGTGCTGCGCCGGCGTCGGCCGAGCCGGGTAGTTCGTCGGTGTCGAGGAGTCGCGGTGCTCCCCACCGCGCCTCGAGCCAGGCATGAAACAGCGTGCCGCGACGGGCAAGCGGCGCGGGCGCCGTCGGGACCGGGCGTCGGATGGCCCGCGCCAGCTCGCCGGGATCGTCGCGTAGCTGAACGAGTTGCGACACTGACAGGTGCGCAGGCACCGGTACCTCTACCTCTCGGCCCGCGGCGAGCCGCTCGCGCTCGGCGATCAGCCGGTCCACTTCGGCATCCCATTCGGCGGCGGCGTCGGCAATGGCGGCCTCGGCCAGCAGATCGGCCGCGTCGTCGCCAGTAAGCGCCGCGCGTACCAGGTCGGCACCATCCTCGACGACCGCCCGCCGGGCGCCGAGCGGGTCGTACGGCCAGCGGTACTCGGGTGCGACGTCGTCCAGCGGATTGGTATGCGCGTCGGAAGGCTCTGCCGACCATACGCTGACCGTTCCGGCGCCCTGTTCGCAGACTGCGCGGATCTCGACGAGAAACGTCGAGGGCTTGCGCGGACGCACGCCGTCGGACCACCAGAAGCCGCTGCACACCAACAGCCGCCGGGCGCGGGTGACCGCGACGTAGGCGAGCCGCCGCTCCTCCAGCCGGCCGGCGGCACCGCTCTGGGCGGCGAACTGCTGCACGAGGTCGCGTGCCTCACGCTGGTCGGACGCGGCCTCGAGCCGTAACCGAGGCAGCGACGACGCATCGCCTCGCAATGGGTACGGCAGCTCGCCAGGGTCGCCCAGCCAGGCCCGATCCTCGGCATGTCCGGCCGGGAACAATTGATCGACCAGCCCCGCCACGAAGACCGCGTCCCACTCCAACCCCTTCGCGCCGTGCACAGTGAGGATCTGCACCCGGTCGCCGGAAACCTCGACCTCGCCGGGCCGCAACCCCCGCTCGGCCTCCTCGGCCGCCTCGAGGTAGCCGAGAAAGGCCGCGAGCGTCGGAGCATCGCCAGACGCCGCGAACTCCGCGGTCACATCCAGGAACCGGTCGAGATTCGACCGTCCGGTCGCGTCCGCGCGGGCGGCGACCTCCACGTCCAGCCCCAGGCTGCGTTCGACGTCGTGGACCAGATCCGGCAACGGCTGCCCGACGCGCGCCCGCAAGGCACGCAACTGCCGGGAAAGCGCGGTTAACCTGCGGTGCCCCTCTGGTGAGAACCAGCCGGCGGATTGTGGCAGCGCGTCCAGAGCATCGACGAGACTGCGCTCGTCGACGTCGTCCGGGTGGGCTTCGACGGCTTCGGTAGTGCCGCCGCTCGGACTCTGGCCCGGAGTCGCGCCCGCCTGGTGCACGAGCCGACGTGCCCAGCGAGCGAGAGCGTCGATGTCGCGGGGACCGAGCCGCCATCGGGCCCCTGTGAGCAACCTCATCAGGGCATCTCCACGTGTGGGGTCCGCGAGCACCCGCAGCGTCGCCACCACGTCGGCGACCTCCGGTGTCGTGAGCAGTCCACCCACCCCCACGACCTCCACCGGAAGGTCCGCGGCCCGCAGTGCGGCGTAGATGCGCGGAATCTGGTTTCGGTTGCGGACCAGTACGGCGATGGTCCTGCCCGCGACCGTGGAGTCCCAGAAGTCTCGGGCCCGCCGGGCGATGTCGGCCGCTTCGTCGTCGGCGGTCCGGTGCATGCCGGCGACGACCTCGCTGACTGCTGAACAGGACTGTTCGCCACCCCGGTGCCTGCTCCCGACTCCGCTGTACGAGGACAGCACCGGCACGTCGAAGCCTTCGGCCCGCAGCGGTTCTGCGATCGCGTTGGCCACCGTGAGAATCTCCGGGCCGTTGCGGAAGCTCGTGGTCAGCGAGTCGAGCCGGGCAGGGTTGCCCGCGGCAGTGGTGAACTCGCGCCGGAACGAGGTCAGGGTGCCGGCGCTGGCGCCCCGCCATCCGTAGATCGACTGGCACGGATCGCCGACTGCTGTCACTGGGTGCCCGCCACCGAACAGCGCACGCAACAGGACCAACTGGGCGTGGCTCGTGTCCTGGTACTCGTCGAGTAGGACGACCCGGTATCGCTCGCGCTCGTCGACTCCGACCTCGGGGAATGTCTCGGCCAGCCGGGCGGCCAGCTCTGCCTGGTCGGCGAAATCGACGGCTTCGTGCTGGCGCTTCAGCGCGCGGAACGCCTCGACGAGCGGTACGAGCTGAGCTCGAGCATCTTGTACGTCCAGAGCCTTACGGACATCGGCATAGTAAGGGCCGCGCATCCGCGGCACCTGCGGCAGGGCGTCGACGGCCTCCCGGAGCCGGCGGGCGAATCCGACCAGCTCTGCCGGCTCGACCAGGTGCCCGGCCAGCTCGCCGTGCAACGCGAGCACCTTGTTGACGACGGTGGCAGGTGCGTACTCGACGGCGTCCATCGCACCGCCATATGCCTCGACCACCCGGGTGGCGTACTGCCAGCCGACCGCTTCGGTGATCAGCCGCGCACCGGGCTCACGCCCGAGCCGGAGGACGTGCTCGGTGACGATCCGGCCGGCGAACGAGTCATAGGTGGCGACCGTAGGCTCGCCGTCGAGCAGAGCCGCATCGTCGAGGACACCTCGAGCCGCCAGCTGGCCGAGCCTGCGCCGGACCCTGCCGGCCAGCTCGCGGGCGGCTTTGCGGGTGAACGTCAGCCCGAGCACCTGCTCGGGCCGGACCAGTCCGCTAGCGACGAGCCAGATCACCCGAGCGGCCATCGTCTCGGTCTTGCCGGACCCCGCCCCGGCGACGATGACTCCCGGCTCGAGCGGTGCGCCAATGGCGGCGGCCTGCTCCGGCGTCGGCGTGGGCTGACCAAGGCGGGCCGCCAGCTCCTCCGGCGTCATGCGGGGTTCGGTTGCGGCCACTCCGGAGCTCGCAGCGCCGGGTAAAACGGCATTCACGGTGTCACCTGTCCCCCGTCAGCGTGCGCCGGGCACGAAATCTTGGCCGGACAGAAGCCGCACCAGCTGCTGGGCTGGGCAAGAAATTCGCGGCCGGCCATGCCGTCGGCTGCGTCGATCACCAGCTTCTCGGCCCACTTGGGATCCTCGGCGTCCGCTAGCGGTGGCTGGACCTGCTCGCGAGCCGCGCCCCGGTGGTGGGCCTGTAGCTGGACGAGCATGGCACCACCCGATTCACGCACCCCGCCGGCCATCTCGTCGAAAGCGCCGTTTTCGGTGGCCAGCTGGTAGACGGCGAGCTGCGGGTGTGCCTGCAGATCGTCGTCAGGGACCTTGGACTTGCCGGTCTTGTAGTCGACCACCACCGGCCGTCCGCGATCGTCCTTCTCCAGGCGGTCGACCCGGCCCACCAGTCGGGCCCGGCCGATTTCGACATCGAACGGCACCTCGGCAGCGACGAACCGGTCGCGCCGAGTCGACAACCAGCGCCCTAGACGCTCCACCATTGCGCGGACCCGCTCGTACTCGCGCCGCTCGACCCAGCCGGAACCGAAGTCCATTCGCTGCCACCGCTGGTCGAGCTGGCCCAGGAGCTCGGCCTCTGACCAGTGCTCACGCGACGCGGACTCGGCCAACTCGTGCACCAGGGAGCCGATACCGGCGCGAATCGCGTCGGTATCCGTCGCGCCGCTGGATTTGAGCATCCAGCGTAACTGGCAGCGGTGAAACTCCTCGATCTTCGATGGCGACACCCGAACCGCCTCACCGGGCTCCCGGAGCGCAGCGGTGTCGGACAGCTCGAGCAGGCCGTACCACTGCTCAGGCGCTGCGGACGAGACACCTGCGCCGGCCAGCCGGGCCAGCTGGCGGGCCGCCCCACGCCGGCGCGTCTCGTCGTGCATCGGATCGCACACGATACGGCGGAGTTCGGCCACGACGGAGGGAAGGTTCATTCCTCGCGGCACCCGTTCGACCGGCCGCTCGTCGAGCGCCCCGGCGGGCAGCGGGTCGAGGTCGTCCAAGAACCGGGATGGCTGAGCGTCCTCGGCCGACACGGCGGTGACGACGAGCATCTTCCGGGCGCGGGTGGCAGCGACATAGAAGAGCCGGCGCTCCTCGGCCAGCCGGGCGCTCTGCCGGGCGACAGCAGAGTCGTCCCGGCCTGCGACCACGTCGACGAGCGCTTCGGTGCCGAGCAGGCTGCCGCGCACCCGCAGATCCGGCCACACGCCTTCCTGCACGCCGGCGACCGCGACGACCTCCCATTCCAGACCCTTGGCGGCGTGGGCCGTCATCAGTTGGACCGCGGGGCCGGGAGGCGCACCGACACTGAGGGTGTCGGACGGAATCTGCTGCCCGCGGACGTGTTCGAGGAACCCGGTCGGCCCCTCGCCGGGCAACCGATCGACATACCGGGCAACCGCACCGAACAGGGCGACGACCGCGTCGAGATCCCGGTCGGCGGCCGCGCCGGCCGAGCCGCCGGCCAACGCGGTCCGTGTCCAGCGCTCGGCCAGCCCGGTCCGGGACCAGGCGGCCCACAGCACGTCCTCCGCGGTCGCCCCGGGAGCAGCCGCGGCATCGCGGGCGGCGGCGAGCACGGCGGCGAGCCGGAGCGCCGGCGCGACCGCCGCTTGGTCGAGCTCGGTCAACCCGGCCGGGTCGGTCAGCGCCTCGACCAGCAGCTCCCCCGACGCGCGGCCACCGCCGCTGCGCAACTCGTGACTGCGCAGCTGCTGCCGGAGCCGGCGCAGGGCCAGCGGATCGGCACCGCCCAGCGCGCCTGTGATGAGCGTGTACGCGAGGTCGGCGTCGAACTTTCGACTCCCAGCGGCGATCTCGAGAACATCCAGCAATGCCCGCACCGGCGGCTGGTCGACGAGTGGGACTTCTTCGAGCCGGACGCTCGCCGGAACGCCCGCGGCGGACAGCCCGCGGCGCAGTACCGGAAGCGCCTGGGCCGAGCGGACCAGCACGGCCATCTCGGTCCACGGCACGTTTCGGACGAGATGCTCTTCCCGAAGCCGGCTGGCGATGTAAGCGGCCTCCTGGCTGGGGCTTTGCAGCACGTGTGCCGAAGCCGTACCGGCCGCGCTCGGATCGGCCGAGCCAAGGCGGCGGTGCCGCGGCGGGCCGCCGAGCCTCGCAGCGACCCGGCGCGACGCCGCCAGCAGGACCGGCCCGCACCGTCGCGACACGTCAAGTGCGAATACGACGGCCGGCGAGCCGTCGGCCGCGCGGAACCGCTCGGGAAACTTGCGGATTCCCTCGACCTCTGCGCCGCGGAAACCGTAAATCGACTGATCGGGATCACCTACCACGACGAGATCGCGGCCCCCGCCTGCGAGCAGGTCGAGCAGGTCTTCCTGCGCCGGGTCGGAGTCCTGGTACTCGTCGACGACCACGAACGCCCTTGCCGCCCGTTCGCGGGTCATTAGCTCGCGGTCACTGCGCAACAGGTCGACTGCGGCCCGCACCAGTTCGGCCGGGTCGTACGCAGGCGGCTGGCGCAGCGCCGTGACCCCTGCGTACTGGCGGGCGAACCGGGCAGCGGCGACCCAGTCGTCGCGCCCATGCTCGCTGCCCAGGGCCGCGAGCTGACCCGGAGTGATGCCCCGCTCGGCGGCTCTCATCAACAGGTCGCGAAGCTCCTCCGCGAAGCCCCGGGTCGGTAGGGCCGCGCGGACGCGCTCGGGCCAGTAGTCGGCACCGAGTTCCTCGAGATCGCCTCGAATCAGATCGCGGATCAACAAGTCCTGCTCAGCGCCGGTGAGCAGGCGCGGCTGCGGCTCGCCCCTCAGCACGGCCTCGCGGCGGAGCAACCCGAAGGCATAGGAGTGGAACGTGCGGGCCAGCGGCTCGCGCACGGTGCGCTGAAGCCGAGCGGCGATGCGTTCGCGCAGTTCAGCGGCCGCCCGGCGACTGAAGGTGAGTACCAGGACCTGCTCAGGGTCGAGCCCGTCGCGTTCGACCCGGTCGACAACGGATTCGACCAGCGTCGTCGTCTTGCCGGTGCCCGGGCCGGCCAGAACCAGCAGCGGTCCACCCCGGTACTCGACGACCCTGCGCTGAGCGTCGTCGAGCGTAGGCGCCACCGTCTCGTGTCGCGGCCCACGAACGAGCCGGACTACCGGTGCCGTCACCTTCACAACCCCCTTCCGCGTGCCGGGCACCCATGACACCACGGCCGTCCGACAACCCCGGGCAGACGTGCCGGGCCGCACCGCGGATGCCTACGGCGACGGTGGCCGCGTTGCCGGCGGGCGCCAGGCCGCGCGCCGCACGTCGACTCGTTTCCCGTCGGCCGACAGCGGGCATCCCTCGGCGACGAGCTCGCGCAGCGCGGCCACCTCGTGGCCGGGTGGCAGGCGCCCGGACGTGGTGACTACGCGCCACCACGGAACCGCGCCGCCGTAGCCGGCCATCACGGCGCCGACGAGCCGGGGACCGCCCCGCTCCAGCGCCTCGCCCACGACCTCGGCGACCGCGCCGTACGACATCACTCGGCCAGGTGGGATGGATTCGACGAGCGACAGCACCGCCTCGACGTACTCATCATCCACAGACCTCATCCTGCCGGTGTCCGCTGCCCGTGCCCGCACGACACGAACTGGTGGGTACTGGCCTCACCGACGGCGACACATGGAACGATCGGCATCGATGACCGAAGCACGGGCGAGCAACAGGACGGTTCGGGCGGGAGATGTCCCCGTCGACGAACCGCCGCTGCCGCGGCGTACCCGCCGTCCGGTAGACGGGCTGCGGCTGCTGCTCTGGCTCGCCGTCGTCACCACCGTCGTCTTGCTCGCGGTATTCGCCGAAGGCAGCTTCTCCGGCCTGGCCACCGACCTGTACGGGCTCGGACAGTGGATTCCCGGCCCGCTGATCACCCTGCTGAACACCGCGGCGCAGCTGGCGGGTATCGCGCTTCCGCCCGTCCTCGTGGTGGTCCTGATGCTTCGCGGACGCATGCGGACCACCATCGAGCTGCTCATCGCCGGCCTGCTCGCCGCTCTCACCGCCGGCCTGCTCGGGGGCGTGCTTCTACCCGAGACCCCGGAAGCCGTCCAGCAGGCCTTCGAACCGATCATCCACAGCCCGGGTGTGAGTCCTATCCCGCCGTACCCAGCGCTGCTGGTCGCGGTGGTCACGGTGATCTCTCGGCTGGACATGCGCCGGATCCATCAGGTGGCCATGTTCGCGATCATCGGCAGCTTCGCGGTCGGCCTGCTCGAGGGCCAGGCCAGCGTCGCCGGCACGCTCGTCGCACTGACTATCGGGCGGATCGTCGGCATCGCCGTTCGCCTGGTCAGCGGGCAACCGTCGGCCGCCCCCGGTGGCCTGCAGATCGCCGAGATCCTGCGCGAGCACGGACACGAGGTGACCAGCGTCCGGTCCGATCCGGTGGAGGAACACCGGCGTTACGTCGTCGAGACCACCAAAGGCCCGCTCGGAGTTCTCGTCCTGGATCGCGACAGCGAGGGCGCGGGTGCCCTGGTGAGGACGCTGGACCAGCTGCGGACTCGCGAGGAGATCCTTCCGCGCCAGGCCGTGACCATGCGACGGGCCATCGACCAGATGGCGTTGTTGTCGCTAGCGATCAACCGGGGAGGGGGCCGCACACCTCCACTGCGCAACGTGCTGCGGCTCGGTACGGATTCGGCCTTGTTGGTCCAGGACCACATACCTGGCCGACCGCTGTCCGATCTCACTGGTGACGAGGTCACCGACGAGATGCTGAGCGACCTGTGGCGACAACTCGCCCGGTTGCGCAAGAACCAGGTCGCGCACCGCCGCCTGTCCGGCCGAACCATACTCATCGGCGACGACAGCAAGGTGTGGCTGCTCAACCCGTCCGGCGGTGAGGTGGCGGCCCCGGAGCTGGCGCTGCGCACCGATCTTGCCCAGGCTCTGGTGGCCGCCGCACTCGTGGTCGGCGCCGACCGTACGGTCGACAGTGCTGTCCGGGTGCTCGGAGCCGACGCGGTAGCCGGGGCGGTGCCGCTGCTGCAGCCGATCGCGCTGGCCCGATCAAGCCGGCGGGGGCTCCGGGAGCGACGCAGCCTGCTCGGCGAGCTGCGCGACAGTGTGATTTCCGAGGTCGGCTGGGAGCCGGAGGAGACCGTACGGCTCGAGCGCATCCGGCCACTGTCCATCGTCACAGGGCTCGGCGCGGTCGCTGCCATGTACCTGATCGCCACTCAGTTCGCCGACCCGCGCGAGATCGTGCAGGTGATACTGCGTGCCGACTGGCGCTGGGTGGCAGTCGCCATCGCGGCGATGGGATTGCAGTACGTAGGCGCGACGTTCGCCCTCCTCGGCTTCGTCCCGGAGCGGGTGAAGTTCCTGCACGCGATCGCCGCTCAGGTCTCCCTCGGGTTCGTCCGGCTGGTGGCCCCGGCAACGGTGGGGATCACCGCCATCAATGTCCGGCTGCTCACGAAGGCGGGGGTCGGAGGTCCACTCGCGGCCGCCAGCATCGCTGCCAGCCAGGTGGGTGCCGTGAGCATCACACTTCCGCTCATCGCCGTGCTGGGCGTGGTCTCGGGTTCAGGCGCGGCCGCCGGTCTGCGTCCCTCCTCCACCGCTCTGCTCGTCGCGGGCGCGGTTGTGGTCGCAGGCGGATTGCTGATCCTGGTTCCGCCGATCCGCTCCCGGGCCAGGACGCTCTGGCGCGAGTTCGCCCAGCGCGGTCTGCCCCGCCTGCTGGACGTACTCAGCCGGCCGCGCAAATTGGCCGAGGCCATCGGCGGGATCCTGTTGCAGACGCTCTCTCTGGTCGCATGCTTCTACGCCTGCGTCCGGGCGCTAGGAGCAGAGCCGAACTTCGCCGCGCTGGCCGTCGTCCAGATGGTCGGCAACACCGTCGGCATGGCCGTTCCGACCCCCGGCGGACTTGGCGCGGTAGAGGCGGCGCTCACCGCCGGACTCAGCACGATCGGGGTTGCGACGGCCGTGGCCGTCCCGGCGGTGCTGCTGTTCCGGCTGGTGTCGTTCTGGGCGCCGATCCTGCCCGGCTGGATCTTCTGGACCCAACTTCAGCGCCGCAACATCCTCTGACGCGCCGCCCGCCGTTCGATCACGTTCGGCAGGCGGCGCACCGTACCTACATGCATGCAGCCCTGTCGTACGGGTCATCTGGGTCGATCTCGACCACCCGCAGGACGTCAAGGCACGGTTTCTGGCCGCCTTCAAGCGTGCCCGGCGGCGCGGCTCCGGCGCGGCCTGACCGCACGCCGCCAGCTCCGTCCCTAAGTAAGATCAATATGAGCGGCAATACAACGTCAGCCGCCGCCGACTGGGCCGCCCACCAGGCACGATGACGTTCCTACAGGCATGCGGGCAGGTAGGTACGTCGGGCCGCCTGCTGAACGTGATCATTCGGGCCGGGGCGGGCGGAGCCGAGCGGGTGAGCGGCAGGGCGGCAGGATGGCCGCGGTCAGTAGGACGGCTGGGAAGGGTCGATCTGGTTCACCCAGGCGACGACGCCGCCGCCCACGTGGACCGCGTCGGAGTACCCGGCACCCTTGACCACGGCAAGGGCCTCGGCCGACCGGGCGCCGCTCTTGCAGTGCAGCACCACCTGCTTGTCCGCGGGCAGCCGCTCCAGGGCCGTACCGGTCAAGAAGTCGTTCTTCGGCATGAGTACCGAGCCGGGGATGCGGTTGATCTCATACTCGTTGGGCTCCCGCACGTCGACCAAGACGAAGTCACGTTCTCCGCGCTCGCGCTCGTCCAGCCAGTCGGCCAGTTGCCGCACCGAGATGGTGGAGTCGACGGCCGCATCGGCGGCCTCATCGCTGATCACACCGCAGAAGGCCTCGTAGTCGACCAGCTCGGTGACCGTCGGGTTCTCACCGCAGATTGCGCAGTCGGGGTCCTTGCGGACGTTGACCGTCCGGTAGGACATCTCCAGCGCGTCGTAGACCATCAACCGGCCGAGCAGCGGATCGCCCACTCCGGTCAGCAGCTTGATCGCCTCCGTTACCTGGATGGACCCCACCGATGCGCATAGCACGCCCAGCACGCCGCCTTCGGCGCAGGACGGCACCATCCCGGGCGGCGGCGGCTCGGGGTAGAGGCACCGGTAGCACGGGCCGTGCTCGGCCCAGAACACCGAAGCCTGCCCGTCGAACCGGTAGATCGAACCCCAGACGTACGGCTTTCCTAGCAGCACCGCCGCGTCGTTGACCAGATAACGCGTGGCGAAGTTGTCAGTGCCGTCGATGATCAGGTCGTACTCGCTGAAGATCCGCATCACGTTGTCGTTGTCGAGGCGCTCCTCGTGTACGACGACGTTCACATACGGGTTGATCTCGGCGACACTTGCTTTCGCGGACAGCGCCTTGGGCGTGCCGACGTCGGACTGCCCATGGATGACCTGGCGCTGCAGGTTGGACTCGTCGACGACGTCGAAGTCGATCACACCGAGGGTTCCGACGCCCGCGGCCGCGAGATACATCAGCGCGGGCGATCCCAGTCCGCCGGCACCGATGACGAGAACACGCGAGTTCTTGAGCCGCTTCTGCCCCGCCATGCCGACGTCAGGAATGATCAGGTGTCGCGAGTAGCGACGGACCTCGTCCACGGACAACTCGGACGCAGGCTCGACCAGCGGGGGCAGGGACACGATGACTACTCCGTAAACGTGGGTTTATACACCGCCAACGGTGCCACGTCGCGTCCAATTCCCGGGCATTCCGTCCAGCTACTGAGAACGGCGGTCCTCGATGAGGTAGGTGCGGATGAGCTCCGCTACCTCCGCGGGCTTCTCCATCATCGCCACGTGGCCGGTCGATCGCATCGTCACGACGTGAGCTCGCGGGACGGTACGCCGCCATCGCTTCGCGGTCGACGAGCCGACCAAGGAGTCCAACGTCCCCAGCACGACGAGGGTCGGGCACGAGACGTTCCGTGCAGCCGACCACACCGATCGCCACGGCGGCACCGCGTAGTACCGGACGATCGAGCGCAGCGACTCGAGCAGTACGGCGTCCCCGTAACCCTGCTCCTTCCGGCGGGCGCGTTCGGCCACTGCGAGCTCGAAGCCGTCCGGGTCGATCACGTTCGGGTCAGCGAACAGCACGTCCGCCAGACGGCGCACCTGCTCCTCCGGAGCGACGTCGTTGATTCGGGCCAGCAACCGCTCACCCACCTTGGGCACGGCGAGTACCGCCATCGCGCGCGCTGCCGACGGTAGAAGCACGTGCGGCATCGCCGGGGAGATGAGGGTCAACGATGCCACGAGGTCGGGCCGGCGGGCCGCGGTCAGCACGGAGATCATGCCGCCCATCGAGTTGGCTATCACGTGGGCGGCCCGACCGATTTGTTCGATGTATTCGATGATCACGTCCACGAACGAGTCGACGGTGTGCAACCTCGCCGGTGGTGACTCGCCGAACCCGGGTAGATCCAGTGCCCACTGCTCGGCCGTGTCGGCGAGTTCGGGCATCAGTCCGGTCCAGTTCAGGGACGAACCTCCCAGCCCGTGTACCAAGACTGCGGGTGGCGCACCCGCACGGTTCGCCCGCCTGTGCCGCACGAATAACCTCACCCCGCTCGGTAGCTGCACCTGCGAGCCCGCAATCGGCTGCCGCCCGGTTGGCGCGCCATTCTGCCCGGCGTGGCTATTCACCCGATTGATCCTAGAACCACGGGGTAGGCTCGACACCGCCAGCTGAGCCACGGAGGTGACTAGGTGCCGGAGAGCGAGTTTCGACCCGAAGAGCCCGACGACGCCCTGACGTCTGACGGCATCGCCGAGGCGCCGGACGACGCCCCAGAGGCCGACGCAGTGGAGCAGCATCGAGGCGTGGTCGACGAGGGCGAAGACACCCCACCCCGGGTTCCGTTCGACGTCGACCCGGCAGACGCGTACGAACAGAACCGCGTAGTGGACTACGACGAGGACGAGTACCGCTGAGCCTGGCCGGCGGCGCATTGTCGAAGATACGATCGCGAGAACCACGACCCGAGGAGCCTGTGTGACGAGCCCGCCGCACGTGCCCGCCCGGGGCGTCCGCATGCCCCGCAGCGAGCGCCGGGCTCAACTCCTTCGCGCCGCCCGGGAAGTATTCGCCGGAAAGGGTTACCACGCTGCGGCCATGGACGACATCGCCGAGCGGGCAGGGGTCAGCAAGCCGGTGCTCTATCAGCACTTCCCCGGTAAGCGTGAGCTGTACCTGGCCCTGCTGGACGAAAGCGGCGAGCAGATGCTCGCGCGCATCCACGAGGCCTTGCGGTCCACCGACGACAACAAGCAGCGGGTTACCGCGACGGTGGCGGCATACTTCGACTTCGTCGGCGATCCCGCGACCGCCCACCGCCTGTTGTTCGAGTCCGACCTGGTCAGCGAGCCGGAGGTGCGTGAACGCGTCGACCGGTTCACCGCGCTGAGCGCCCAGGAAGTCGCCAAGATCATCACCGAGGACACCGGGCTGCCGGTCGAGGAGTCGACCCTGCTGGCCGTCGGTCTGGTGGGCAACGCCCAGTTCACCGCGCGCTACTGGGCCGAGACGGCCGGCTCGATCCCTCGCGATGTCGCCGCCGAACTGGTCGCCGCGCTCGCCTGGCGGGGCATTCGCGGGTTCCCCAAGCGGGAGGATGGCCCGCCCGCCGCGTAGGCGTTTCACCGCGAGCGGAGCGATTCCGGCACGCGCGCGTCGGCGCTCGGGATAGCCTGGATGAACCGGGCCTGCCTCGGTCGGCCGGCTAAGACGACACACGACGCGGGATAGACCGCTGAACTTCGAAGGGAAAGAAAGTGGAGGTCAAGATCGGCGTTCACAACGCCACCCGAGAGCTCGTGATCGAGAGCGCTCAGTCCCCTGAGGAGGTCCAGAAGGCCGTCATGGCGGCGGTCACCGGCAAGGATGGTGTACTCGAATTGACCGACGAGCGAGGCCGTCGGGTCATCGTCGTGGCCGACCACCTGACCTACGTCGAGATCGGCGAGCCGGTCGAACGACGAGTCGGTTTCGGAGCGCTCTAGGCGGTAAGCCCGAGCGAGGACATCCGCTTGGTGTGATTCTCGGTCAGTCGGGCGAAGACCTGGCCGAGTTCGGCCAGGTCCATTCCGGGACGGTCGACGCCTCCGACGATCAGCGTCGACAACGAGTCGCGCTCCACTGCCACCCGCTGTGCCTGCGACAGCGCTTCGCCCACCAACCGGCGGGCCCACAGCGCGAGCCGCCCGCCGACCTGCGGATCGGCATCGATGGCGGCCCGAACCCGGCCCACGACGAAATCTGCATGCCCGGTATCGGCGAGTACGTCCAGTACCAGCGCGCGGGTGTCCTCGTCGACGTACGCGGCCACCTCGCGGTAGAAGTCGGCCGCGATGCCATCGCCGACGTACGCCTTGACCAGGCTCTCGAGCCAGTCCGCCGGTCTGGTGTGCTCGTGAAAGGCCTGCAATGCGTCGCGGAACGGGGTCATCGCGGCTTCAGCGTCCACACCCAGTTCAGCGAGCCGGTCGCGTAGCTGTTCGAAGTGCTGGAACTCGGCGACGGCCATCGCCGCCAATGCGGCCTTGTCGGCCAGGCTCGGCGCCAGTCCCGCATCGGCCGCCAGGTGTTCGAACGCGGTCAGTTCGGCGAGACTCAGCAGTCCCAACAGTTCCGTGACCGCGGCCCGATAGCCCGGGTCATCGGGGGTGGTGGACGACACTCCGGCTTCGTCGCTCATGCCAGGCACGATATCCCGAGAAGTGAGGCGGTACACTAACGTGCGTATCCATTGGCGTCCGCGCGGAGAAAGACGGGCGCCCCTCGACACGGCGCACCGATGCGACCGCGCGACCGACCTGGCCCTGCTGTGACGAATTCCCAGTGCGGCCATCATCGGATTGCGGTAGTTCCTGCGCATCCTTCGAGGTCCGAACCACGCGAAGAGGCGAGACGCCCTGACAACCTTCCGAGATCTCGGAGTTCTGACTCCGATCGCCGACGCCCTTGAGAAGGTCGGCATAACCCACCCGTTCCCCATCCAGGAGATGGCCCTGCCGGTCGCACTGCTCGGCAACGACCTGATCGGCCAAGCCCGCACCGGCACCGGCAAGACGTTCGCCTTCTGCGTGCCGCTCCTGCAACGAATCGTCACGCCGGACGACCGCGAGTATGACGAGGCGACCGACCCCGGCAAGCCGCAGGCGCTGGTCGTCGCGCCGACCCGCGAACTGGCCATCCAGGTCACGGCGGATATGCAGATCGCCTCCTCGGTGCGGCGCGCGCGCATCCTGACCGTCTACGGCGGACGCGCCTACGAGCCGCAGATCGCCAAGCTGGCCGCGGGCATCGATGTCGTCGTCGGAACACCGGGCCGCCTGATCGACATGGCCGACCAGGGTTACCTGGATCTCGGGCACATCAAGGTGCTGGTGCTCGACGAGGCGGACGAGATGCTCGACCTCGGTTTCCTGCCGGACGTCGAGAAGTTGATCGGGTTGACCCCCGAACTCCGTCAGACGATGCTCTTTTCGGCCACCATGCCGGCCGAAGTCGTCAGCCTGGCACGCCGCTACCTGCGCCACCCGCTGAACATCCGGGCGGAATCGCCGGATGAAACGCAGACCGTCCCGGCGACGGCTCAGTTCGTGTATCGGACACACTCGCTGGACAAGGACGAGATCGTCGCGCGGCTGCTGCAGGCGGAGAATCGCGGGCTGGCCATGATCTTCTGCAAGACGAAGCGTCAGACCCAGAAGGTCGCCGACGAGTTGGCCACCCGGGGTTTCGCGGCGGCGGCCGTGCACGGCGATCTCGGGCAGGGCGCACGTGAGCAGGCATTGCGCGCCTTCCGGTCCGGCAAGGTGGACGTCCTGGTAGCCACTGACGTCGCAGCTCGCGGTATCGACGTCGAGGGCGTGACCCACGTGATCAATATCGCCTGCCCGGACGACGAGAAGATGTACTTGCACCGGATCGGCCGCACCGGCCGGGCAGGGGCCTCGGGCGTGGCGGTGACGCTCGTCGACTGGGAAGACCTGGCCCGCTGGCGGATGATCAACGATGCGCTCGAGTTGCCGTTCCCAGAGCCGGTGGAGACCTACTCCAGCAGCGAGCACTTCTTCCACGACCTCGGCATCCCACCGGGGACGAAAGGGACGCTGCCGCGGCAGCAGCGAACTCGGGCCGGCCTGGGAGCCGAAGCCGTCGAGGATCTCGGCGAGACCGGCCGGCGCGGCGGATCCCGCTCGCGCGGTTCAAACACCGGGTCACGCAACTCGGGCAAGGATGGGCGGCGGCCGCGCACCGCTATGCCATCCGCTGACGAGGAGCGCCGGCCCCGCCGGCAGCGCTCGCGCCGGCGGAGTCGCGGCGGCAAGCCGCTCGACGGCTCTCCAGCATCCGGCCCGGACGCGGCTCACGACCGCGAACGCGCCGGCGCGCAGCCTTCCGGCGGGACGGACTCGGGTCCGGCCGGCTCGGGTCCGGCCGGCTCGGGTCCGGCCCGCTCGGGTCCGGCGGGCTCGGACTCCTCCAGCGAAGCCGCAGGCAACGCAAGTGGTGACGGCGCAGCTCGGCGCCGGCGACGCCGGAACCGGCTTACGAGCGGAACGCCCGTCTCGGCTGAGCAGTCCGGCCAGGGCGTTGCGAACCAAGGCGACAGCTGACGGTCGGGCCGCACCAAGATTCCACGGTGCTCAGTCCCAGCCGCACCTTGGTTCCACGAAGCTGCAATAACGACCCCAAGGAAGCATGGTGCGCGCCACCGGCCGCACCAAGGAAGCATGGTGCGCGCCACGGGGCGCATTGCGCTCGGCTGAGTAGCGTCCTCAGGTGCGGACGACGACCACGGCGGTGCCGACGGGCGCGAACTCGTACAGCGCCTTCGCGTCCGCTACGTCCTGCCGGATGCAGCCGTCCGACAGGGGCGAACCGAGGTCGGACAGGGTCTGCACTTCCTCACCGGTGGACGTCTTGACCGGGATGTCGTGGAAGCCGATGTTGGAGTTCTTGCCGCGGTGGAAACGGACCATGTACTCCATGGTTTCGCTGCCGGTCCAACTCGTGGCGTGCCTCGACGCCGAGAAGACCTCATACGAGCCGGGTTCGAGCTGGTCGTACTTGCTGCCGGACACCAGGTAAGTGCGTTCGACCGCGTTCTCGGAGTTGACCAGCCACACCTGTTGCCCCGTGATGTCGAATACCACCCGCTTGCCCGATCCGCTGTCGGCGGGCAGGGGCGCTTGAGCCGGCTGCTTGTAGTCAGGACCGGTGACGACCGTCACCTCGACGGTCGGCGGAGCGCTGGTCCGATCCGAGCCGCGGGCCACTGCCGTCTCGCGGTTGGCGGCCTCGTCGATTATGAGTTCGTCGGTGATGGCGGCGAGCTCACTGGTGATGGGCTCGTCGCGGCCGTCGGCGCCGGCCGCGAGCGAGACCTTGTCGAGTGCGCCGAGCCCGGCGACGGCGAGCAGGGCGGCGGACGACGAGGCAGTGAACCGGCGGGCCCGCGCCACACGGCGAGCTCGACGGCGCCGAGCCCGGCGGGACTCGACGTGGCGACCCGGCATCAACAACCTCCCACCTGCGCCTCGGCTCACGCTGTCCGGCAGCATACGCCATTCCCGCCCGGTGATCACGACGTGGGCGAGCGGCTTGTGATTAGGTACCGTGTCGCGGGTGAGCACACCTGCGTTCCTGTCCCTGCCGGACGGCGTGCGCGCTCACCGCCTGCCGACCTCACGCGGCGAGTTCGCCGCGCTCGAGGCCGGTCCGGGCGATGGGCCGCTCGTCGTGCTCGTGCCTGGCTGGACGGGAAGCAAGGAGGATTACATAGCCGTTCTCGCACCACTCGCCCAGGCGGGGTACCACGCCCTCGCGCTCGATCAACGCGGGCAGTATGAAACGCCGGGCACTGGGCGCGAAGCCGACTACACCTTGCTCGCCCTGGCCGCCGATCTGGCAGCGGTAGCCGAGCACAGTGCTGATCCGAGTCAGGATATTCATATCGTGGGTCACTCGTTCGGTGGGCTCGTGGCGCGGTCGGCCGTGTTGGGTCACCCGGAGCTCGCGGCGTCCTTAACCCTGCTGTGCTCCGGACCGGCAGCGATCCCCACTGAGCGTCGAGCACTGCTTCAGGCCATGGCGGACGCCATACCGGCGGTCGGGCTGCAGGCCACCTGGGAGGCCAAACGCGCCTACGAACTATCACTGGGCGCTCCGGTGGTTCCCCCCGAAATCGAACGGTTTCTCGAGCGGCGGTTCTTGTCCAACGACCCCGTATCGTTGCGGACGATGACACAGCACCTGATCTCTGCGCCGGACGAAGTGGACGCGCTGGCGGACACCGGCGTCCCGGCGCTGGTGGCGTTCGGGGATGCTGACGACGGCTGGCCGACGGACCTGCAAACGGACATGGCTCACCGACTGGGTGCCCGGCTCGCCGTCATCGAAAGAGCCGGCCACTCCCCTGCCGTCGAACGTCCAAACGAAACCGTTGCCACGCTCACCGCCTTCTGGGCCGCGATATACCGGCCGGCCTCTCGGGTGCCATGATCGAAACGTCGGGTCACTCCACGCTGCACGTGCGGCTCGCGGCGCAACCGCACGAGGTGCCGCGGGTCAGGCAGGCCGTGCGGGACTGGTTGCGCTCCGCGGGCAACCGGTGCGACTGGTTCACCGCCGAGCTGCTGGTGACCGAGCTCGTGACGAACGCGCTGCTGCACGCGTTGCCACCGCTGGAGGTGCGCGTCCGGGCGCTCGGCACGGCGGGAGTGCGAATCGAGGTCTTCGACGCGGCCCGCGACAGCCTGCCGAGCCGCGACGACTCGCCGCTCGACGCCGACAACGGCAGGGGACTCGAGATCATCGCCGCCCTCGCGTCGCGCTGGGGTACCGAGTCGGCCAGCTCCGGCAAGCTGGTCTGGGCCGAGCTCGACTGATCAGTCGGGCGGCAGCTCGGCCAATCCTGACCACGGCGCGCGATCCGGAACGTGCGCGCGGCCCTCCGGGCACGCCGGACGGAAGTCGCACCACGCGCACTGTGCCGACGGCCGGGGCGGGAACTCCTCGTCGCCCGACCGTCCCGCCGCGAAGGCCGCGTCCGCAGCGACACACTCCCCCGCGATATCGTCGGCGCGCCCGAGATGACGCTCGATCGATCGCTGATCGTGGTCCCACGCCACGACACCACCGGTCGGGAGGTGGTGCAGTTCGACCCGGCGGCAAGGCCGGCGCAGCGTCCGGGATGCGGCCGCCGCGTATACCGCGAGGGCAAGCGAGGATCGAGCGTCATCGACGGTCAGCAGGTGCCGGCCCGTCTTGTAGTCGACCACCACCAGCTCACCATCGGCCCGTTCGTCGATCCGGTCCACCCTCCCGGACAGCGCCATGCGGCCGTACACCATCGAAACCGTCCGCTCCACCCCGCGCGGCTCCTCCGACGGGTCGAGCCGTGCGACGTACCGCTCGACCATCGTCCGGCACCGCACCCGCCATTGCTCGGCTTGCCCCGTGTCCCGGAACCCGTCCGTCCGCCAGGCGCGGTCGAGCAACGCGCCGGCGGTGGAGACCGTACGGCGTTCCAGCGGCAAGCGCCACCAGTCGGCGAGTGCGACGTGCACGGCAGCGCCCAGCGTGTTATGCGCCCACGGCGGGCCCTTCTGCGGAGGCGGCCGATCCAGGTACGTGAACCGGTAGCGGCGTGGGCAGTCGAGCCAGGTCGTCAGCCGCGTGGGGGTTGCCCGGAACAGCTTGGACGGCATGCCCGCCAGCGTCCCTTGCGAACTCATCAGGCCCCCTCGACGAAAGCACGGACCGCATCGGCGACCAGTTGGACGGCGATGGCGGCCAGCAGCAGGCCGGCGATCCGGGTCAGCAGCAGAATCCCCGACTCCCGCAGAATACGCAAGATCACCACGCTGTACCGCATGAAGATCCACAACAGCACGTGCACTGCGATGATCGC
>Ga0214469_1000144_pt1 | contig 21920 bp, 20 predicted proteins | sample RVTome_10_FD_187340 | JGI IMG/M metagenome (GOLD analysis project Ga0214469, IMG submission 187340) | Soil microbial communities from uranium-contaminated site in the Upper Colorado River Basin, Wyoming, United States - RVT153D57 HiSeq ... | reverse complement strand
CCCCCCGCCCCACCGGACGAGTCGGGACCACCAGGCGCGGATGTCGGATCGGAAGATCGGGCAGCATCAGGAGACGTGGAGGTGGGGTCGGGCGGAGAGTCCCGGGACACTCTCAGAGGCCTCGATGGCACGCTCGTCCGGCCATCGAGGCCGACGTCCCGGGACTCTCCGCCCGACCCCACCGACCCCGACCCCGATCCTCCGCTCACCGAACCCTCCGCAGCTCGCCGTCCATCACGTCGACCCTCGCACCGCTGAGAACGTCCGGCACGTCGGCGGCGACGGCGGCCGTGACCAGCACCTGCTCCGCCTCGCCCACCAGCCGAGCCAACCGGTCGCGACGGCCGGTGTCGAGCTCGGCGAACACGTCGTCCAGCACGAGCACCGGGTCGTCACCGAGTGCCCGCAACATCTCGAAGGACGCCAGCCGCAGCGCCAAGGCGAACGACCAGGCCTCACCCTGGCTCGCGTAGCCCTTGGCCGGCATGGGCCCCAGCCCGAGCACGAGGTCGTCGCGGTGCGGCCCGACCAGGGAGATGCCACGTTCGACCTCGTCGCGACGGACCCGACCGGTGGTCTCGAGCAGGGCAGCCGCCAGAACCTCGCGGTCGAGGGTGAGCGCAACCTCGGGCCCGAGCGACGACTTGTAGTCGAGGCGCGCGTCACCCTTGGCGATGCCCTCGGCGACGGCGTCGTACGCCTTGGCGACCAGTGGCCGGAGCCCGTCGACCAACTCCAGGCGCGCCGCCAGCAGTTCGGCACCGGCCCGGGCAAGGTGGGAGTCCCAGACGTCGAGCGTGCGCAGATCGGGAACACCGCCGCCGCCGCTCCGGCTGGCCCGGACGGCCGCGCCGGCGGTCCTCAGCAGGGCGTTGCGCTGCTTGAGCACGCGTTCGTAGTCGGCTCGTACGCCCGCCATGCGGGGGGTGCGGGTCACCAGAAGGTCGTCGAGGAACCGGCGCCGGTCGGACGGCTCACCCTTCACCAGCGCCAGGTCCTCGGGTGCGAAGTGCACGGTGCGCAGGAGTCCGAGCACGTCGCGTGGCCGTTGCACGGGGGACCGGTTCACCCGCGCCCGGTTCGCCCGGCCGGGTGTGATCTCGACCTCGATCAGCGTCGAGCGACCGGCCTGCACGACGGTCCCCCGCACGACGGCGCGCTCGGCGCCGAGCCGGACCAGTGGAGTGTCATGGGCAACGCGGTGGCTGCCCAGCGTCGCGAGGTAGCCGATCGCCTCGGCCAGGTTGGTCTTACCTTGCCCGTTCGGGCCCACCAACGCGGTCACTCCGGCCTCGAGCGGCAGGTCGGCCGCCGCATAGGACCGGTAGTCGGACAGCGACAGATGGGAGAGGTACATCGCGCTCCGGACCGGGTCATTCCCTGGTGTCGCCGGTACCGGACGTCGGGCCGGCCTCGGCGACCTCCGCCGCCCTCATCGCATGACCACCGAACTGGTTGCGCAAGGCGGCCACGGCCTTCATCGCCGGGGACTCGTCCTGGCGGGAGGCGAATCGCGCGAACAGCGCGGCGGAGATGACCGGAGCGGGGACGGCGTGGGTGATCGCCGCCTCGACGGTCCAGCGGCCCTCACCGGAATCCTCGACGTAGCCCTGGATGGCGCTCAGGTCGGGGTCCTCCTCCAGCGACTTCACCAGCAGGTCGAGCAGCCACGAACGGACCACGGTGCCTCGTGACCAGGCCTTGAGGACGCCGGGGACGTTGGTCACCACGTCGGTGGTGGCCAACAGTTCGTACCCCTCGGCGTAGGCCTGCATGAGTCCGTATTCGATCCCGTTATGCACCATTTTGGCGAAGTGTCCGGCTCCGACGGGGCCGGCGTGAACGAATCCCTCGTCGCGCGGCCCCTCCGGACGGAGGGCGTCGAACACCGGCAGCAGCCGCTCGATGTCGGCATCGGCACCGCCGGCCATCAGGCCGTAGCCGTTCTCGAGCCCCCACACCCCGCCCGACACTCCGCAGTCGACGTAGCTGATGTCCCGCGCGGCGAGATGCGACGCGTTGGCATGGTCGTCGGTCCAGCGCGAGTTGCCACCGTCGACCACGACGTCGCCGGCAGCCAGCAGGCCGGCGAGCTCGGCAACGGTCGAACGAGTCGGGCCACCGGCCGGGATCATCAGCCAGACTGCCCGCGGCGGCTGAAGCTGCTCGACCATCGCCGCGAGCGAATCGGCGTCGCGCCCCTGATGGCTGCGGGCGTACCCGATCACGGTATGTCCGGCGCGTCGTAGCCGTTCGCGCATGTTGCCGCCCATGCGACCGAGGCCGACCAGGCCGAGTTCCATGGGTTCCCTTCCGTCGGCGCCTCGGAGTTTCAGCTGGACAGCCTGATCGGCATCGCCAGATACCGGTAGCCGGGAATCGGGTCGGCGTCGGCGTTATCGGCTCCCTGGATCACAGCCGGCTTGAGTGGTTCGGTGAACGAGAGGTGGGCGAACGGGGCATCCACGGCCTGAAGACCGTCGAGGAGGTACCCCGGATTGAAACCGGTGGCGATGGCCGGACCGTCGACCGAGCTCGGCAAGGCCTCGGAAGCCTGGGCGTCTTCGCCGCTACCCGCCTCCAGCACGACCTGGCCCTCTTCGAAGGTCAACCGGATGGGAGTGTTGCGTTCGGCGACCAGCGCTACTCGTTTGACCGCCTCGATGAGGTCGACCATCTGGACTCGCGCGACCGTGGCGGTCTCGGCCGGGAACAGGCGCCGGTAGTTGGGCACCCATTCGCCGTCGATGAGCCTGCTCGTGGTGCGTCGGCCGCCGGCCGCGAACCCGATCAGGCTGTCGTTCGCCGAGCCGGCGAGGGCAACGGTGACCTCGCCTTCGGTTCCCAGCGTCTTGGCGGTGTCGACGAGGGTGCGCGCCGGAACCAGCGCGATCGCCGAGACCTCTGGGCGAAGCGGCCGCCAGGTCAGCTCGCGCACGGCGAGGCGGTAGCGATCGGTCGCCGCAAGCGTGACCGTCTCACCCTCGATCTCGATCCGGATGCCGGTCAGCGTCGGCAGCATGTCGTCACGTCCGGCGGCGATGGCGACCTGACTCACCGCCTCCGCCAGCAGCGCTCCGTCGACGGTCCCGGACGACTCGGGCAGTTCGGGCAGCTCGGGATACTCCTCGACGGGGAGCGTCTGCAGCGTGAAACGTGCGCTACCGCAGGTGATCACGACCTTGGTGCCGTCGGAGGTCAGGTCGACCGGACGGTCGGGCAGCGAACGGCCGATGTCGGCCAGGAGGCGACCGGAGACGAGGACGGTACCCGGGTCGGCCACCTCCGCCCCGACCGTCACGCGTCCGGACACCTCGTAGTCGAACGACGAGAACGTCACGGCACCATCGGCGGCGTCGATCCGCAAGCCGGCGAGTACCGGCACGGTGGGACGGTTGGGCAGCGTGCGGGCGGTCCAGGCGACCGCGTCGGCGAGTACATCGCGTTCGAGCCGGAACTTCACCGCGTCACCGTCCTCCATACGGGCACTGCCCGTCTTGCCGTCGATGTTTCGAGCCGCTCACCGCAGGTTGGGGCACATACTTCCACGCGGCAACGACATCCGGCCGGTCGGCGGCGGCGTCCACATTTCCCAGGTAGGGCAGATGTGCGTACTCGGAGATGAGAGTTGTCGTCACGTCATCGTCATAGCGCCCGTGGACGGTGTGGATACAGTGCATCTGCCCAGGTCGGGAGCATTGTGACCGTCCCCGAGCACTGTGGATTCGATGGTTGCCGGTAGGTGGACGCAGGAGCCGTGTCCACCGCTCGCCTGCCGTCATCCCACCCGGGTCCCCCGCTCGAGGCTCCCTGTCCACAGAGTTTTCCACAGGCTGTGTGAAGTGGATCACGACTGTCGTGCCTGCTGCTTGATCCGGTTGGTCAGTTCCGTCACCTGGTTGAAGACACTGCGCCGTTCGGACATCAGGTGGCGGATCTTGCGCTCGGCGTGCATCACCGTCGTGTGGTCGCGGCCCCCGAACTGTTGACCGATCTTCGGCAGCGACAACTCGGTGAGCTCGCGGCACAGGTACATCGCGATCTGACGAGCGGTCACCAGAACCCGGCTGCGGCTGGAACCTTGCAGGTCTTCGATGGTGAGTCCGAAGTAGGCGGCCGTCTGCGCCATGATGGTCGCGCCGGTGATCTCCGGACCGGCGTCGGTGGGGACCAGGTCGCGCAGGACGACCTCGGCAAGAGCGAGGTCGACGGGCTGGCGGTTCAGGCTGGCGAACGCGGTGACCCTGATGAGCGCTCCCTCGAGCTCGCGGATGTTGGTCGCGATCCGGCTGGCGATGTACTCGAGGACGTCCGGCGGGACGTTGAGGTGGTCCTGGTCGGCCTTCTTGGACAAGATCGCGATACGCGTCTCGAGGTCGGGTGGTTGAACGTCGCAGATCAGGCCCCACTCGAACCGGTTCCGTAGCCGATCCTCGAGCGCGGAGAGCTGCTTGGGTGGCCGGTCGGAGGTGATGACGATCTGCTTGGTCGCGTTGTGCAGCGTGTTGAACGTGTGGAAGAACTCCTCCTGCGTCTGGATCTTGCCCTCGAGGAACTGGATGTCGTCGATGAGCAGGACGTCCATGTCGCGGTACCGCCGTTGGAATGCTGAGGCCTTGTCGTCGCGGATGGAGTTGATGAAGTCGTTGGTGAACTCCTCCGAGCTGACGTATCGCACCCGCGTGCCGGGGTAGATCGTGCGCACGTAGTGCCCGATCGCGTGCAGCAGGTGCGTCTTGCCCAGACCGGAGTCGCCGTAGATGAGCAGCGGGTTGTACGCCTTGCCCGGAGCCTCGGCCACGGCTACGGCGGCTGCATGGGCGAAGCGGTTGCTCGAACCGATGACGAAGGTCTCGAACGCGTAGCGGGGATTCAGCCGTGACTGTTCGGCCTCGGAGCGGCGGGGGGGCTCGGGGACGGCATGGTGAGGTACATAGCCCGGGTCACCGAGACCAGGTGCCGGCGCCGCGCCGTCCACGGTCTCAGCGGGGTGGGTGTCGACCGCGGCGATCACCGGGACGCCTTCCTCAGCCGTTGGCGCGACGCTGACGGCCAGTCCGACCGGCCGGCCGAGGACCTGCCCCAGTGCCTCGACGAGGGCGGGACGCAACCGCTGCTCGAGTTGGATACGAGCGAAGTCGCTCGGAACGGCGACGACCGCGGTGTCCTCGACGAGGGTGAGGGGTCGCGCCTGCATGAGGAACGCGCGCTGCTGGGGACCGATCTCGGTACCGTCCAGCGAGGCCAGAGCGGCCCCCCATGCAAGGCCGAAGTCGCCGACCGGCTCGTCAGTCACGCTGTCTCCCCGTTGTCCTTGTTCCGACACCGGCGATGACCGAACGGTGCAGGTCGTACGGCGCCGCGTGACACGTCCACACGGTCGTCCACAGTGTGTGGAGCGTCTGGCCGATCCCCGGTCCGGCCCGGACAACTCAGCGCTGACCTGCGGAAACACGAGACCGTCCGCTGTCGTGAACGCGTTGTGGTTGCCCTGGTCGAACCCGCGACGCTAACAACTCCGGCGCCTGGCATCAACCGCTGTCCACAGGATTCTCCGGTGTTCTCGGCGTGTCGCCGACGGCGGTCGGCGGCTGGAATGCGAGGGTAGCGGGTTCGGACCCGGCCGGCTGGATTCGACGACGGTTGGTGCGTCCGGTTTGACCCTGCCCTACCGATCCACGTACCGTGGATCGATCCGACGAGGGCTCCGCGGGCACGCGTGTCCGCGTGCCTGGGCGGTCGTCGGTCCCTGACTGATGTGACCCTCTGTCGACCCTCTGGAGCCCGGACGTGAAGCGCACCTTCCAGCCGAACAATCGCCGTCGTGCGAGGACCCACGGCTTCCGGTTGCGCATGCGCACTCGCGCCGGCCGGTCCATCATCGGCGCGCGGCGCCGCAAGGGCCGTGCCCGACTGTCTGCCTGAACCCGGCCCGATCGCCCAGCCTCGCGTGGGAGGAGTTCTCGTGCTGCCTCCCCAGAACAGGTTGCGTCTGACCAAGGAGTTCCGCGGCACTGTCCGCCATGGCGTACGCGTCGGTCGTCCCCTGCTCGTGGTGCACGCGGTTCCCGGGGTCGATGCCGCTGCGCTGCCCCGTGCGGGCTTCGTGGTCGGCCGCGCTGTCGGTGACGCCGTCGTCCGGAATGCTGTCCGCCGCCGGCTTCGCCACCTGGTGCGCGACCGTATCGAGCGTCTTCCCCCCGGCACGACCATCGTGATCCGGGCGCGGCCGGAGGCAGCCCGCGCGCCCCGTGCGGCGCTCGTTCGGGATCTGGACGACGCACTGGCCCGGGCCCTGGCCACCGACCGGTCGGCGTCGACCCGGCACGGAGCGCGGCCGTGAGCAGCCTGATCATCGCGGTGCTGAAGCTCTATCGGCTCGTCGTCAGCCCTCTTTACGGTCAACGGTGTCGCTATTACCCGTCCTGCTCGGCCTACGCGTTGCGCGCAGTCGAGATCCACGGGGCACTGCGCGGCTCGTGGCTGGCAGCACGCCGACTCGGTCGGTGCCACCCGTGGACACCGGGTGGAGTCGACCTGGTGCCGCCACGGCAGGCCTACCGGTGGTGGGGGATCGTTCCCGGCATGGATGGCTCGGACGACGCAGCCACACCACACCCCCATCCACGCACGGGTACCCCGTTCGCCGACACGTCGGTCCCCCGAGGAGCCTGAGCACCCGTGGACACCCTGCTCTCCCCGCTGTACTTCCTGGTCAGCTGGATCATGATCGGCTGGCACTGGGTGTTCAGCGAGTTCCTCGGGATCGACAACGACGGAGTCAACTGGACGCTGGCGATCATCGGGTTGGTCGTGGTCATCCGCATCATGCTCATTCCGTTGTTCGTCCGGCAGATCCGGTCGCAGCGGAATATGCAGATGCTGCAGCCCAAGGTGCGGGAGATACAGAAGAAGTACAAGGGGGACCGGGAACGTCTCCAGCAGGAGACGATGAAGCTCTACAAGGACACCGGCACGAACCCATTCGCCTCGTGCTTGCCGATCCTGCTCCAGGCGCCGTTCTTGTTCGCCTTGTTCCGCGTCCTCGACGGCATCGCCAGGAACCGTCCGCGGGGCGCGTTCGAGTCCGAACCCGAGCTGTTCGAATCCGCCCGAGCCGCCGAGATCTTCGACGCTCCGCTGACAGCGACCTTCCTGGACGCACCGAACACCCAGACGAGGGTCATCGCGATCGTCATGGTCGTCCTCATGACGCTGACGACCTTCCTCACCCAGCGCCAGATCATGCGCAAGAACATGCCGAAGGAGGCGATGGAGGGACCCTTCGCGCAGCAGCAGAAGATCCTGCTCTACGTCCTGCCGTTGGTCTTCGCCGTCTCGGGCGTCTACTTCCCGCTCGGTGTGGTGCTCTACTGGTTGACCTCCAACCTGTGGACGATGGGTCAGCAGTTCTATGTGATCCGGCGGAATCCGGCTCCCGGCACGCCGGCCGAGGAAGCACACCGCCGGCGCATGGAGGCCAAGGCGAGAAAGCGTGGCGAGGCCGTGCCCGTCGGCCAGGTGGCCGAGGAGACGGCGCCCGAGCCGCCGGTGCGACAACAACCCAAACGCAACTCCCGTGCGCAGCGGCGCCGGAACGCCCAGCGCAACAAGAAGAAGACATGACCTCACCTGATTCGTCTGCGGTGACCGGTCCCCTGTCCGTTGTGAGGAGTCCGATGTGAGTGACGCTGGCCCGCCGCATCATCGCGACGCGCCCGAGACGGGTGCACCGTCGTCGCAGGCCGAGACGGCGGAGCAGGCGCTGGAGCCCACGCCGATCGAGACGCCTGCGCGAGCCGAGGACGCGCAGGCGAGCCAGACACGTAGCGCCATGGCGGCGAGCACGACGACGTCGCAGCCGGAGCGCCTGCGAGCACTCGAGCGCGAAGGTGACGTCGCGGCCGACTACCTGGAGGGCCTGCTGGACATCGCCGACTTCGACGGCGACATCGACATGGATGTCGAAGGTGACCGGGCGATGGTCTCCGTTGTCGGAGCCGACGTGGACGAACTGGTCGGTGAGAACGGACAGGTCCTCGAGGCGTTGCAGGAGCTCACCAGGCTCGCAGTGGTCCGGGAGACCGGGGAACGCAGCCGGCTCATGCTGGACGTCGGTGGTTTCCGTGCGCGCAAGCGAGCCGACCTGACCGCGCTGGCCCAGCGCAGCGTCGAGGAAGCCAGGTCGAGCGGTGACCCGGTGCCGTTGAGTCCGATGACACCCTTCGAGCGCAAGGTCGTCCACGATGCGGTGGCGGCCGCCGGTCTGCGCAGCGAGTCCGAGGGCGAGGAACCCGAGCGGTACGTCGTCGTGCTGCCACGCTGAGGTCGTGGGTCGGACCGAGGACAGTACGCCGCAGTTGCGGCGTGCCGTTTCACGTGAAACGTCGCGTGATGCCTCGGCTTCACGTGAGGCCACGTCGTCGAGTCCTGGGGGTACGTCAGCGAGGGCCGCGATCGTCTTCGGCCAGCGGCTCGCACTGGCGCAGCGATACCTCGAGCTGCTAGCCGGTCCGGGGATCGAGCGCGGTCTGATCGGCCCACGGGAAGGCCCGCGGCTGTGGGAACGTCATGTGCTGAACTGCGCCGTGGTGCACGAGGCGCTGCCCATGGGCTGCTCGGTCGCCGATGTGGGTTCCGGTGCCGGGCTGCCTGGCGTTGTCCTGGCCGTGGCTCGGCCCGACCTCCACGTGACACTGGTGGAGCCGTTGTTGCGCCGCAGCCGCTTCCTCGAACAGGTCGTCGGTGAGCTCGAGTTGCGCAACGCTGTCGTCGTCCGCGCCCGGGCCGAAGACCTCGCCGGACAGCTCGACGTGCAGGCCGTCACAGCCCGAGCTGTGGCGCCGCTGGAGCAGTTAGCCCGATGGACGTTCCCCCTGTTGTCCACAGCAGGCCGGCTACTCGCGCTGAAGGGCGCTTCGGTTGTGGACGAGGTTGCGCGGGCCGCACCGGCGCTGCGCAGAATGGGCGCGGTCTCGTGGGCGGTGCACGAGTTCGGTCGTGGGATTGTCGACCCCCCGACACGAGTGGCGGTCATCGAAGTCGGGCCTGCGGTGAGAGAGGCTGGGCTGCGACGACGACGGAAGGGTGGGAGATGACGGTGACCACCGCGGTTACCGGTCTGGGCTGGCCTGAGCCCGGTCGGTCCGCCGAGGAATCCGGAGTCGACCTGAGGCCCGATCGTGACATCGGGGACGGGCTGGGGTGGCCCGACAATGCCGACGATGGCGCCGGCCCGCGTCCGGACGAGGCGGGCTCCGCGTCGGCCCGAGCACAGCGGAGCCAGAGTCCGGCCGACACCACGACTCACCTGCCCGCGACCGAGTCGGCCCAGGTGCTCACGGCCACCGACATCGTCACTGATCGCATTGCCGAGGTCGGCGACCTTACAGACATCGACACACCCATCGCCCACCAGGCCGCGGCCGCGGTGTACGTCACGACCCGCCGTCGCGAACCGTTGCCGGCTCCTGCGTCGACCCGTGTCATGGTGGTCGCGAATCAGAAGGGCGGCGTGGGCAAGACGACGACGGCGGTCAACGTGGCTGCCGCGATGGCGTCCAACGGCCTGCGGGTCCTGGTGATCGACCTCGATCCTCAGGGCAACGCATCGACCGCGCTCGGCATCGACCACCACGCCGACATTCCCAGCAGCTACGACGTGCTCGTGGAGGAGACGGCCCTCGCCGACGTCATCGTCGCGGTTGATGGCATCGACGGGCTCTGGTGCGTACCTGCGACCATCGACCTCGCGGGCGCCGAGATCGAACTGGTCTCGCTTGTCGCGCGCGAGTCGCGCCTGCGTAAGTCGCTGACGGCGCACCTGGCCGCGCTGCCGGAGAACGCGTCATATGACTACGTCCTCATCGACTGCCCGCCCTCGCTGGGGTTGCTCACCGTCAACGCCCTCGTCGGGGGCGACGAGGTGTTCATCCCGATCCAGTGCGAGTATTACGCGCTGGAGGGCTTGAGCCAGTTGCTGAAGAACATCGACCTGGTGCGCGCCCACCTCAATCCGGTCCTTGCAGTGACGACGATCCTGCTGACGATGTACGACGGTCGGACCCGTCTCGCGGCCCAGGTCGCCGAGGAGGTGCGCCGCCACTTCGGCGAGACAGTCCTGCGCACGACGATCCCCCGGTCGGTCCGCATCAGCGAGGCGCCCAGCTACGGGCAGACGGTCATGACCTACGACCCCGGCTCGAGTGGCGCATTGTCCTACCTGGAAGCTGCCCGGGAGATGGCCGAGCGAGGCGCCAAGCCTTCTGCGGACCCGACCGGACACATCACGAAGGAGAACCCGTGAGTGAGCGTCGACGTGGTCTCGGCCGCGGCCTGGGAGCTTTGATACCGACCGCGCCTGCACGGGAGAGCAGGGACGGCGACGGTGCCCGCCGCACCCCCGTCGATGTCTTCTTCCCCGATCCTGCCGACAGCACTGCTGCGCGTGGCGACGGCGGCGATGTTCCACGTGAAACATCGGTCAACGGAACCGGCAATGGCGGCGCGGCGGAGGGGCCTGACGTCGCTCTCCTCCCGGTCGCCGGCGCGCGATTCGCTGAGATCCCCGTCGATGCCATCTCGCCGAATCCACGTCAGCCTCGCCAGGCTTTTGACGAGCACGCGATGGGTGAGTTGGTCGAGTCGATCGCAGAGGTAGGGCTGCTGCAACCGGTCGTGGTGCGAGCGCTGCACGATGGGCGCTTCGAGTTGGTGGTCGGTGAGCGCCGGTGGCGAGCAACGCAGCAGGCGGGGCTGGCGATGATTCCGGTCATCGTGCGCGACACCCACGACGACGCCATGTTGCGCGATGCTCTGTTGGAGAACCTGCACCGAGTCGACCTCAATCCACTCGAGGAGGCCGCTGCCTACCAGCAACTGCTGGATGACTTCGGCGGCACTCACGAGGAGCTGGCGACGCGGATCAAGAGGTCACGTCCGCAGATCTCGAATACCTTGCGACTGCTCAAACTGCCGCCCGCCGTCCAACGCAGGGTGGCTGCGGGCGTCTTGTCCGCCGGGCATGCTCGCGCGCTGCTCGGCCTGGCCGATGCCGCGGCGCAGGAGCGGCTGGCCCACCGCATCGTTGCCGAAGGGTTGAGCGTCCGGTCGGTGGAGGAGATCGTCGCACTCGGTGAGGACGCAGCGCCGAAGCAGCGGCCGCAGCACAGTCCCAGGCCGGTCGCTCCTCGGCTCGCTGATATCGCAGCCTCCCTGTCCGAACGGCTGGACACGCGCGTCAAGGTCGACCTCGGCCGAAGCAAGGGCAAGGTGACGATCGAGTTCGCCAGCATCGACGACCTCGAGCGCATCGTCAGCACGATCGCTCCGGAGGCGCCCGGCGACGAAGCGGTCGAGAATCGCAGGTAGCAGCCAACCCTGACCGCGCGATCACACCGGTCGCAGGGCCGGCTCTGCGATGACGGTCCCCAGGATCCGCTCCACCGCCACGTCGACGCGCCAGTCGAGCGTCGAGCGCAGGTCGAGCCGCAGCCGGGGCCAGCGGTGATGAGGCCGTACGGTCTCGAAGCCCACGGAAGTCAGGTAGTCGGCCGGCACGACACAGCCGGGGCGTTCCCACCGAGCGTCTCCGAATGCCTCCACCGCCCGGAATCCCCGCTGCATCATGTCCTTCGCCGCGGCGTGGACCAACGACCGGCCGAGGCCGGCGCCCTGACGGTCGGGCCTGACGAACGCCGTGACGAGCAACGCCGCATCGGCGCTGACCGGGCTGGTCGGAAAGGTTGCAGCCCGCGGCACGAGCGCCGGGGGAGCGTACAGGACATAGCCGGCCGGTACGTCGTCGATGTACGCGAGGGCTCCGCAGGTGCCCCACTCGAGCAGAACGGCAGACACCCAGGCCTCTTTCTCCAGGGCCCGGTCGCCGGCTTGCGCGGCACGTTCTGCGGCGACCGCTCCGAGTTCCCACGACACGCATGCTCGGCACGGCTGCAGGAGGTCACCGAGGTTGTCCAGGGTCACAGGTTCCAGCCGCCGCCGAGGCGTGTGCACGACGACCTCCCTGCCGAGTGGTCAGCACCGGTCCGCACGGGCCGATAGCGCATCGTAGTTGTCCGGGCCAGGGCGCCACTTCTGCGACGCACGGAGGGATCAGGCGTCGGCCAGATCGCGCAGCCGCAGAGCACCGGTCTGCACGTCCTCGTGCGAGGGCAGGTAGACCCGTTGCACGGCGACGACAATCGCCTCGGCGACGACGTCTCGGAACTCGGGCTGGGCAAGACGGGCGGCATCGCGGTCGTTGCTCAGGTATCCGAGCTCGACCTGCACCGCTGCCATGCGGGTGTGCCGGAGCAGATCCCATGTCCGGGCATGGCTTCGGCAGTCGACCAGGTCGGTGCGCGCGACGATCTCACGCTGGATCAGACCCGCGAAGGTCTCGCCGATCGCGCTGTTGGCGCCGGGGCGGTCGCTGCCGTAGAAGTACGTGGCCACGCCGCAGGCCATCGGGTTGGGGTGGGCGTCGACGTGCAGCGAGATCATCAGATTCGCACCCGCCTCGTTGGCGAAGCGGGCCCGGCTGACCTCGTCGAGTTCGTCGGCCATCACGGCACCGCGGGTCAGGTACGCCTGGACACCCGTGGCTGCCAGCCGACCCTCGACCCTCGACGCCAGGTCCTCGACGATGGCGGCTTCTTCGAGGCCGTGACCCACATGGCCCCGATCCGGGCCGCCATGCCCCGGATCGATGACCACGATCTTGCCGGGAAGTCGCTTGCCGGCCCGTCGCAGTGCCTCGAGGGCGCGCAGGTTGTCCGGGCGCCCTCCGGTGACGATCGGGGCCAGTCTGGCCAGTGCCTTGAACGTGCCCGGACCGCAGGTGCCGTCGGCCGGCAGGCCCACGTTGCGCTGGAACTCACGCAGGGCCTCACCCGTCCGGGGTCCGAACACGCCGTCCACGCGTCCCACATGGAATCCCAGCTCGGAAAGCCGGCGCTGCAGTCCGAGGACGTCATCGCCGGCCTGCGGATTGGCCACCACGTAGGAGAGCAGACGGTCACCCAGCCGCCATCGGGCCTCGTCGAGGACGCGGTAGGTCGTCGGTCCGACGACGCCGTCGGCGGTCAGCCCGCGCTCCTGCTGGAACTGCCGGACCGCCCGGTCGACGTCGTCGTCGAACGTGTCGGAGCCACCGTCGTCGAGCAGGCCCAGCTGGGCAAGCTTCGCCCGGATCTCGGCGACGGCCGGCCCGGTGGCACCGACCCGGTATCGCAGCGCGGTCATCGGTCGCTGCCGTCCCTTCGACGCGGGCTTGGCCGCATCGTACCTGCCTGCCCCTGGGCGAATCCCGGCCAGGGCAGCGGGCTCAGGCCGTGTAGTCCTCCAGCTCACGAAGCAGCGCGGCCTTGGGGCGAGCACCGATGATCTGCTTGACCACCTTGCCGCCGGCGAAGACGTTGAGCGCGGGAATCGACGTGATCCGGTACGCCGCAGCGGTCTGCGGATTCTCGTCGACGTTGAGCTTGACGATGTCGAGCTTGCTCTGGGTACCGGCGATCTCCTCGAGAACCGGAGCGATCATCCGGCACGGACCGCACCACTCCGCCCAGAAGTCGACCAGCACCGGCTTGTCGTTCTGAAGGACCGCCTGATCGAAGTCGGTGTCCGTCACATGCTTGATGCTGCCCACAGCGGGTTCCTTCCGGATCAGTAGGAGTCAGTGGTCGCCGCCAGCGCCACGGCGGGCTGCGAGAGTGCGCCGGCATCGTCGCTCGCAGCGAGGTAGCGCTCGGCGTCGAGGGCGGCCTGGCACCCGGTACCAGCGGCCGTCACGGCCTGCCGGTACGTGTGGTCGACCAGGTCGCCGGCGGCGAACACCCCGGCGACGTCCGTGCGGGTCGACGGATGATCGACGAGTACGTACCCCTCCTCGTCGCGTCGGACCTGGTGGGCGACGAGGTCGGAGCGGGGATCGTGGCCGATGGCGACGAACAGGGCCGAGACCGCGAGCGTGCTCGCCTCGCCGGTCTGCGTGTTGCGCAGAGTGAGACCGGAGACCTTGTCATCGCCGTGGATGTCGACGACCTCGGAGTTCCACACGAACTCGATGGTGTCGTTGGCGAAGGCACGCTCCTGCATGACCTTCGAAGCACGCAGTTCATCCCGGCGGTGGATGACATAGACCTTTCGGGCGAAACGGGTCAAGAAGGTAGCTTCCTCCATGGCGGAGTCGCCACCGCCGACCACGGCGATGTCCTGGTCGCGGAAGAAGAACCCGTCGCAGGTGGCACACCACGAGACCCCGTGCCCGGACAGGCGCTTCTCGTTCGCCAGGCCGAGCTCGCGGTACCGGGAGCCCATGGCGAGGATCACCGACCGCGCGCGGTACTCGCGACCGGAGGCATCACGGACGATCTTGACTGCACCGGTGAGGTCGACCCACTCGGCATCGTCGGTGACGAACTCGGCGCCGAAGCGTTCGGCCTGTGCGCGCATCTCCTCCATCAGCGCGGGACCCATGATGCCGTCGCGGAAGCCCGGGTAGTTCTCGACCTCGGTGGTGGTCATGAGAGCACCGCCCCAGGTCACCGAGCCCTCGATGACGAGCGGGTGGAGACGTGCCCGCGCGGCGTAGACCGCAGCGGTATATCCCGCGGGCCCGGAGCCGATGATGATGACGTTGCGGACCTCGGTCACTTGGTGCCTTTCGTACTGTTTCGATCGGATTCGCGATATGGCCGCGTCCTGCTCGGCACAACGGATCCTATGGGTCCCGGCATTCCCGGTCCGCCGGCGTCACCCGGTCGGTACCGTCAACGTCGCGAGCGCGTCGGAGGCCGTCGCGTCGCAGTTCGGGAGCACCCAGCCCTGAGCGTCGTCGTCGGTGTCCGCCGTCGTGACGACGAGGACGGCGCCGGGAACGCCGAGGTCGGTCGGCGCGGAGCCGATCAGGTCTCGTCCGAGGTCGGACGCCAACGGTGCGCCGCACGTGCCGGCATTCTCCTGATGCGACGGAGTTTCTCCCGACTCATCCTGATCCGCCCGGTCCGATACGGCCCCGCTCGTCACGCCGCGAGCCACGATCTGCTGGATCTGCTCCGTCAGAGCGGTTCTTGCACTCTGCAAGCTGAAAGGCAGGGACTCGGGAGCCGCGCCGACATCTCCCCCCGCATTCGGCACCGCCTGCGCAGCATCGTCCGATGAGAGGTCCGTGCCGCCCTCGGCGACCGTCGTCTGGCTCTCGCCGGCGCTGTCGTCGCCGGAGCCGGTCCCGACGACGTAGCCGGCGAAGGCAACAGCTGCGACTGCCGCCGCCGCAGCGAGGACGGTCGGCATCCTCGCGCGCCACGGACGAACCGGCGTGACGTTCCCGGTCCGGCGGCGTGCCGGTTCCAGCTGCTCGCTCGCCAGCGCGTCATCGAGGCGGGCAGCCACATCGGCCGGTATGGGGAGCGCCGCGGGCTCGGCGGCAAGGCGACGGGACACGTCGGTGAGTCGCCGGTGGGTCTCGGTGCAGGCCGAGCAGTGGGCGAGGTGCTGCGCGACATCGGCCGCCATCCGGTCGGACAGGAGGCCCTCGTCGTACTCGGCGAGCACGACGGCACCGAGGTGGCCGCCGGTCATAGGGGCTCACCTCCTGATCCGTGGGCTGGCGTGGATGGGACGTCCGCCGGGGTCACCCGGTTCCCGCGCAGCGGGTCCCGGGAACCGTGCGACGTGAGCAGGGGGAGCAACCGGGCGCGGGCGCGGGCACACCGGCTCTTCACCGTGCCGACCGGGCAGCCCAGCATGTCCGCGACCTCGCTGACGGGGTATCCCTCCATGTCGACCAGCACCAACGGCACCCGCTGTTCGTCTGGCAGCGTCGCCAATGCGGCCTCGACGTCCAGGCGCAGCGCGGTCTGGGTGCCGGGGTCGTGCGCCGGGGAGGCCACGTCGAAGTCGTCGGCCAACACGACCGCCGGCCGGGCGGCGGTTCGCCGAACACGGTCGATGCAGGCGTTGACGACGATGCGATGGAGCCAGGTGGTGACAGCAGACTCGGCGCGAAAGGATCCGGCCCGGCGGAAGGCGTTGACCAAGGCGTCCTGAAGCGCGTCAGCGGCGTCTTCGGGGTTGCCGAGCGTGCGAATGGCCACCGCCCACAAGCGGTCGCGGTGGCGGCGCACGATCTCACCGAAGGCGTCGGGGTCGCCCTCGACGTGCCGCCGCATCAGCGTCACGTCGTCGTCGGTGCCGATCACCCCAGCACCTCCGCCTCGGCCACGCCGCCGCGGAAGTCACCGTCCTGCGGAGGCAGACGCGTGAACCACACCAGGACATACCTGGCCGTCACGGGTGAGTCGAGGATGACCGGCAGCTCGGAGCCGGCGGAGTCGAACTCGGCCACCACGGTCCAGTCGTCGAGGCTCTCGGGCGCTTGCGTCCCACTTTCGGTCGGAACGCGGATCTCCAGCCCCGAGTCGTCGCCGACCAGCGTCAGGTTCAGGCCGACCACGGGCAGGGCGGCTCCGAGGTCCAGGTACAGGCCGACGCCGGGCTTCTGATCCTCCAACGGGTCGAAGTAGTTCTGGGTGACCCAGGCGGTCTCCGGATCACCGTCGACCGCGAGTTGCGTGTCCTCGGGGTTCTCGTCCCCGCTCCCGTCGGGCGGTGGGTCGAAGTCGACTGCTGCCGAGATTGCCAGCGGTGTGGGCTCCGGGGCGGGTTGGGCGGTGGTCGGACTCGGCGTGACGGAGGACGTGGGCACCGCCTGGGTTCCGTCCTCGTCACCGCCACCGTCGACGGCACTGAGCAGCAGGTCCAGGCCCACGAGCGTGGCCGCGACGAGCAGGAGTGCGCCGGCCAGCACACCCACGATGCGCCCGAGTCGTCCCGCTGGCCGGCTGGTCGGCTCGTCGCGCAGACGCGCGGACGGGACGGCTGCGGTGGAGACCAACGGGATGGCCGGCGAGTCGAGCAAGGCAGGAGGCCGGTCGCTGTCGGTGCCGGTGTCGTCGAACCCGCCGAGCAGCCCGTTCACCCGTCCGGTCGACGCCCCCGAGGTGAGGGCGTCCACGACCTCCGCAGGGCTGCGCAGGGGAGTGGAGTGGTGCCGGGTCGCGTTGCCCAGGGTGCGGTCGGCGATCTCGTCGAGCAGGCGTGGGACTCCGTGACGGACCTGTCGCGGGGACGCCACGCGGCCGTCGATGGTCGGGGCCTCAGGCAGGCCCTGGCCGCCACCGTCGGGCCATCGTCCGGTGAGCGCCGCGTACAGCACGCTGCCCACGCCCGCGGCATCGATCACACCGGGGTCGCCGGCCGTCGCGCCGTAGACGGCTGCCTCCGTGGCGAGTCCGGCGACCTTCACACCACCGTCCGGCGTGATCAGCACAGAGCCGGGCCGCAGCAGCAGGTGGGTGAGTCCGTCGCGATGAGCAGCCGCCAGCGCCTCCGCGACCTGGCGAGCCAGTGCGCCGGCCTGGTCAGGGCTCAGCGGACCGCCGGCAAGGAGCACCGTCAGGTCACGACCGGACATCCACTCCCGGACGACGTAGGCGGTGTCGTCCTCGATGTCGACGTCGAGGACCTGCAGGAAGCGCGAGTCCCGCACCTGGGCAGCCGCCCGGGCGGCATCGGTCACATCTGCTGCTCGCGGGTCATCGGCCGGCAGGGTCTGCACGAGCACAGGTCGGCTGAGCACGGCGTCGACAGCCCGCCAGGAGCGCACGCCGGCGTCCTCGTCGAGGAGGTCCTCGACTCGGTAGCGCCCGGCCAGCACGCGGCCGGGCCCGACGGCCGGCTCGCTCACGGCTCTCCCGGTGTCGAGTCGGGGGCGTCGTCCACGGCCGGCGAGCCGGCGACTGAGCCCCCGCCGGACCTCATGCTAGGCGGTCGACGGCGGACCCTGCGCAGGATCGCCGTCACGGTGTCGCGGATCGCCGTGATCCGCATCAGATACCCCAGCGCCACGTACAGCAGGAGGCCCGCCGTGCCCCCGGCGGCCAGGGCGACGAGGTCGCCGAGCCATCCGGCCAGTCCGTCGAGGGGACGATCCAGCACCCTGGTCAGGGCGTAGGCCGCCAGTGCGCCCACCGTCGCCGGCACGAGGAGGCGCAGGACGTACCCCACCAGCGGCCATCGCGGCATGCCGCCGATGCGGCGCCCCAGCCGGCCGATGCTCACCGTGGCACCGACGAGGTAGGCGAGGCTGAAGCCGGCGGCCAGCAGCACGGTGACCCGGGTGGGCCCGGTCGTCGCGATGACGAGCGCCACGGCGATGACGGTGCCGGAGACCCACAGCTGGACGAAGAACGGTGTCCGCGTGTCCTGCAGTGCGTAGAACCCGCGCAGAACCATGTAGTGGACGGTGAACGCGATGAGCCCTGGCACCAGGGCGGCCAGCGTTGCCGCGAGCTCACCGGTGTCGTCCGTGGCGGCGCCGTGGTCGAACAACAGCCGCACGAACGGGACCGACAGGGCGGCGAGCAGGGCCGCGACAGGGACGATGACGGCCAGGCACACCCGGATGGCGTCGGTCAACCGCTCGCGGACCAGCGCCAGGTCGCCGTCCGCCGCATGATCGGACAGCTGAGGAAGCAGCGCGGTGGCCAACGAGACCGTGATCACCGAGTGTGGCACCATCATGATCAACATCGCGTTCGCGTAGACGGAGTAGCCGGCGCCGGTCGTGCTGGCGTCGACGAGCGCACCCGCCGCGCCACCGGTCGCTGTCCTGACGACGAACAGGTATGCCACCTGGTTGACAAGCACGAACGCGATCGTCCACAAGCCGAGACGTGCCGCCACGCCCAGGCCGGCATGACGCCAGTCGGTCCGCAGGCGGATCCGGAACCCCGTTCGGCGGAGCACCGGCAGCAGGATCAGCGCCTGCGCTGCAACGCCCACCGTCGAGCCCAGGCCGAGCAGCAGCACCTCGGTGTCGGTGAAGGGACGGTCGGTGTTCGTCCCCATGACGAGGATGAACGCGGCGAAGACGGCGATCGCCACGACGTTGTTGATGATGGGTGCCCACATCATCGGACCGAAGCGGCCCCGAGCGTTGAGCATCTGCCCGATCAGCACGTACAGGCCGTAGAAGAAGATCTGCGGAAGACAGAACCGGGCGAACATGACCATGTTCTCGAAGAACGGTTCCAGCCGCGGCGTCAGGAACTCCGGACTGACGAATGCCCGGACCAGCCATGGCGCCGCCAGCACGCACACCACGCTGGCGACGCCGAGGACCAACACGATGACGCTGAACAACCGTTGGCTGTACGCCTCGCCGCCGTCGGCGTCCTCCTTGATCGCCCTGACGAGGGCCGGCACGAGGACCGAGTTGAGTACGCCACCGCCGACCAGGATGTACAACGTGTTCGGGATGACGTTCGGGACGTTGAAGGTGTCCGCAGTGACGCCGAGGCCGATCGCAGCGGCGATGATCATCGCGCGGGCGAAGCCGGTCAGCCGCGACACGACCGTGCCGGCGGCCATGACGGCACTCGAGCCGAGCAGGCCACGCCGGGCGGTCATGGTCACCGGGCGGTCTCCCGGAGGGGTTCGGGCTGGACCGGCAGTTCGACGTCGTCGACCGGGCGCCGGCGTCTGAGCACTCGGATCACCGCGCCCCCGAGGAACAGCAGCGCCGCGGCGCCGACGACGAACCAACCGATCCTGCCGTAGTCGGTCGCGTTGACGATCATGCGCTGGGCAGGCCCGAGCGGCGCACCGTCGGACGCCGTCAGCTGAACCGTCACCGGCACCTTGCCGTTCGTCGCCGCTTCGGCGATGACGTCGACCGACGCGTTCTCGCCCGCCTCCACCGGCTGCGGCGGAACCTGTTCGACGGTGATCCGGTCCGGGATGCCGGCGGTGAGCTCGAGTCGGACCACCACCGTGCGGTCCAGGCCGTTGCTGACAGTGAGCGGGAACCCTCCCCTGCTGCTGGACAGCGTCACGGACTCGGGCACGTGTACCGACACCTGGGCGAGGCGATCCCTGACCTCTGCGGTGGCGAGCCGGGTGTAGGCGACCCCCGCCTCCGGATCGTCGCGCCAGATGGACGCGAGGGCCCGCAGTTCGGCGATCTCGAGCTGGTCGGTCAGGGGGTCGGGCTCGGCCACCAGCGCCTCGTAGTGCGCCGTCTGGTCGCGCAGCTCGGCCACGGAGGCGAGGTACGCATCGGACAGCTCGCCGGCTGCGTCGGCTCGGGGACGGGGGACGACGAGGGCCGGCTCGGCGGGCGCGTCGAGGGTGGCGAGCGACGTCGCCGAGATCCAGGGGGTTGTCGTCCAGACGTCGAGGAGTGCCCGTGCGACCGCGGGGTCCGGTCGCCATCCGTACGGTGCCGCGGTGACCAGCGGTGGCGGTGAGTCGTCGGCGGCCTGGGCTTCGAGGCTGAGGAGGGCGGTCTCGGCCATCCAGCTCTGCCGGAGCCTGAGTGCGGCCGCCGCCGGATCAGGGGCGGTGAGGGCATCGCCGACCGCGGCCTCGAGTCCGGCGTCGAGGAGGACGGCGTCGAGCTCGCGTTCGCCGGCTCCCACCCGCGCGACCGGGCTGCCGGTGAGGGGACGGACGCTGTCGGCGGACAGGACGACGGTCCGGACTCCCGCCGACGCCAGCGCCGAAAGCGTCACCTCGTCGGCGATGCCTCCGGCGGGCCAGGCGAGACCCGCACGTCCGACCGTCGGCCGCTCGGCAAGCCATTCGCGGGTACGTGCGAGCGCCTGCCGGGCGGTGTCGGACGCCGCGGCCGCGTCGGCCCGCGCCACCGCCTGCACGTCGGGGTTGGCATACGGCAGGATCGACGGCTGGTCGCCGTCGGTGGCGATGGCGAAGGCCTCTCCCCAGGCCACGGCATCACCCGCACCGCGACCCTCGCCGGTCGAGCCGTCCGCGCCGGCGACCTGGTAGCCGTCGGTCATGGTCTCGGCCGTGCCGAGCAGATCGGGGTCGACGACCCAGCTGACCGGCGCGTCACCGGGGGCATCGACCAGCGTGGACAGGGCGCCACCGGGAGAGATCTGATCGGCCAGGCCCTCACCGGTCAGCGCGCCGCTGGGGAGCAGCGACGGCTGCGCCGCCAGCGGCCACAGCAGCGCCACGGAGATCGCTGGTAGCGGATCAGCACCCGCCAGCAACGGGACGACGGTACGCGAGGTGTCGACCGTGAGCCGGTCGCCCGGCGAGTCACCGTCCACCCGGATGTCGACACCGACGGCGTAGACACCTGGAGCCGTGAAGTCCATCGCGTCGACCGGGACCTCCAGGCGGTAGTCAGCGGCCTGTCCGGGCGGGAGCGGGTCGGCGAGCGGGTCGAAGTAGTCGATGTGACGCTGGCCCCGCGCCACCCGCGGGTCGGTGGGGATCGCGCGGACGTCGGCTCTGTCCGTCAACGGAATCCGGCTGTAGCGCAGCAGGGCCTTGACATCGTGCAGCGGTTCGTCTCCGGTGTTCTCGACCGTTCCGGCGAGCACCAACGTGTCACCGGGCTCGGGTGCGGCCGGCTCGACCGTGTGGAGGAAGGCGCGGACCGCCGGAGCGGCGTCGGCGTCCGTGGTGTCCTGCGCCAGTGCGGCGGGCGCGGTCAGCAGGCCCGCCGCGACGACGAGCAGCGCCGCGGGCAACGGGGACGCGCGCCTCACGTCGCCCTCGCCTCCCGGAGCAGATCGGGCAGGCGGTCGAGCAGGCGCCGTTCGGAGCCGTGGCGCAGCCGGCTCACCAGTTCGTCGAGTGGCACCCAGGCCACCTCGCTCACTTCCACGTCCTCCGTTCCCAGCATCCCGCCGGTCGCCTCCAACAGGTAGTGGTGCACGGTCTTGTGCACCCGACGGCCGTCGGCGACGAACCAGTACTCGATCGGCCCCAGGGCCGACACGATCCGCGCGTGCAGCCCAGTCTCCTCCCGAATCTCACGTACGGCCGCCTGCTCGGTTCTCTCGCCCGGCTCGACGTGGCCCTTCGGCAGCACCCACTCCAGC
>Ga0214469_1000143_pt1 | contig 21986 bp, 18 predicted proteins | sample RVTome_10_FD_187340 | JGI IMG/M metagenome (GOLD analysis project Ga0214469, IMG submission 187340) | Soil microbial communities from uranium-contaminated site in the Upper Colorado River Basin, Wyoming, United States - RVT153D57 HiSeq ... | reverse complement strand
TGCCGTTGTGCGACGCTCCGTCGTCGCCGGTGACACCGGCTCGGTCCAGAACGAACGTCACTCCGCAGCGGTGCAGCGCACAATCCATGAGTACCTGGTCGAACGCACGGTTCAGGAACGTCGCATAAACAGCCACGACGGGGTGCAGGCCGGCCATCGCCATACCGGCCGCGGACGTGGCGGCGTGTTGTTCGGCGATGCCGACGTCGAAGCACCGGTCGGGATAGGCCGCGGCGAACTCGCCCAGACCGGTCGGCTGCAACATGGCCGCGGTGATCGCCACGACGTCGGGCCGACGCCGGCCCGCAGCCACCAATGTGTCGCTGAACACGTCCGTCCAGGTGCGCTCGGCGCCTCCCACGGCTGCTCCGGTCTCCGGATCGAACGCCTTGACCTGGTGCCAATGGTCGACCTTGTCGTTCACGGCGGCGTCGTATCCGAATCCCTTCTGGGTGATGCAATGCACGATCACCGGACCGCGGAACCGCTTGGCGCGATGCAGTGCCTGTTCGACTGCCTCACGGTCGTGCCCGTCCACCGGGCCGACGTACTTGATGCCCAGATCCTCGAACAGGCCCTGCGGCGACAGAATGTCCTTCAGACCCTTCTTGATGCCGTGCAGCGCGTCGTAAAGCGGCTCACCGACCAGCGGCGTTCGGCCCAGCGACCGCTTGACCAGTTCGAGGGCCTGTTCGTACCGCGGGTTCGTACGCAGCCCGGCCAGGTGGTTCGCGAGCCCGCCGACGGTTGGCGCGTACGAGCGTCCGTTGTCGTTGACCAGGATGACCACCGGCCGCCTGGCGCCGGCGGCGATATTGTTCAGCGCCTCCCACGACATGCCGCCGGTGAGCGCACCGTCGCCGACGAGGGCCACGACAGTACGGTCGTGCTCGCCGCGCACCGAGAACGCCTTTGCCATGCCGTCGGCGTACGACAGCGCCGTCGACGCGTGCGAGTTCTCGACCCAGTCGTGCTCGCTTTCGGCGCGACTCGGGTAACCGGACAGGCCACCCTCCTGCCGCAGCGTTTCGAACCGCGCGCGGCGACCGGTAAGCAGCTTGTGAACATACGCCTGGTGGCCGGTGTCGAAGATGACCGGATCGCGAGGCGAGTCGAATACCCGGTGTATGGCGATGCTCAGTTCGACCGCGCCCAGGTTCGGGCCGAGGTGGCCACTCGTCCGGGCGGTGGTCCGCACGAGTACATCGCGGATCTCTGCCGCGAGCATGGTCAACTCGTCGCTCGACAGGCCTCGCAGATCACGCGGGCTCTGGATGCCTTCGAGCACACCCAACCGTCTCTCCTTCCACGTGATCTGGCCCGCAACCGGGTATACCAACTGCTCAGACAGTCTAGATGCCGAACGCGCGTCGTATGGCAACCGGTGGGTCTGTCGGGTTCGATCGAATGACCTTCGTCAGTGTTCTGGCCTGACACAGTGTGCACATCAACCTCAAGGAGGAGGGCCTACTCCAGAACCCGGGCCTACTCCAGAACCCGGGCCTACTCCAGAACCCGGGCCTACTCCAGAACCCGGGCCTACTCCAGAACCCGGGCCTACTCCAGAACCCGGGCCTACTCCAGGACCCCGCTCCTCATCCAGCGCCGGGCCCCGAACCTAAGCCGCCGACGCCTAGCCCTGCACCCCCAGCACCTGGTCCCGAGCCGGATCCGGACACGCCGCCGCCCGGTGAGTACCGTCGATCGTACCTAGCCGGTAGGTGCGGTCAGCAGGGCCGCCCATCAGGCCCGGCGACTTACCTACACGCACGCATGCCTGTAGGTAAGTCGCACCGCCTGCCGAACGTGATCGAACGTCAGGAGGCGACGAGGTGGCGCAGCACGAACTGCATGATGCCGCCATGCCGGTAGTACTCCGCCTCGCCCGGTGTGTCGATCCGCACTACGGCGTCGAATTCGACAGTCGAGCCGTCCGGCCGGGTCGCCGTCACGGCCACTGTCTCTGGCGTCGTCCCGTCGTTCAACGCCGTGACACCGGCGATGTCGAAACGCTCCTCGCCGGTCAACCCGAGCGACTCGGCGTTCTCGCCGTCCGGGAACTGCAGCGGCAGCACACCCATTCCGATCAGGTTCGACCGGTGGATCCGCTCGAACGACTCCGCGATCACCGCGCGCACGCCGAGCAGTGCCGTACCCTTCGCCGCCCAGTCGCGGGACGAGCCCGAGCCGTACTCCTTGCCGGCCAGCACGACTAGCGGCGTGCCGACCTCGGCATAGGCGACCGACGCGTCGTAGATGGTCGTCACCGGGGCGTCCGCCGGAGAAGAGACGGCTTGCGAGAAGTCGCGGGTGAATCCACCTTCGGTGCCGGGAGCGAGTTGGTTGCGCAGCCGGATGTTGGCGAACGTCCCGCGGATCATCACCTCGTGGTTGCCTCGCCGTGATCCGTACGAGTTGAAATCGCGCCGCTGGACTCCGTGCGACCGCAAGTACTCCCCCGCCGGCGAGTCGGACTTTATCGCTCCGGCCGGGCTGATGTGGTCAGTCGTCACCGAGTCGCCGAGCAAGGCGAGCACGGCGGCGCCATGGATGTCCGTGACGGCCGACGGCTCCGCGCCCATGCCCTCGAAGTACGGCGGCTTGCGGACGTACGTCGAATCCGGGTCCCACTCGAAGATGTCACCCTCCGGCGTAGGCAGCGACCGCCACGTCTCGTCACCGGCGAACACGTCGGCGTAGTCGCGGGTGAACATCTCGCTGGCGATCGCGGAGTCGACCACCTCCTCGACCTCGTGCGGCGTCGGCCAGATGTCGCGCAGGTACACCGGCTCACCGGTGGGGTCGGTGCCGAGTGGTTCGGTGGTGATGTCCATGTCCATCGTCCCGGCGAGCGCGTACGCGACCACCAGCGGAGGCGAGGCCAGGTAGTTCATCTTCACGTCGGGGTTGATCCGGCCTTCGAAGTTGCGGTTGCCGGACAACACCGAGACCACGGACAGATCGTGCTCGTTGACGGCCGCGGAGACCGCGTCCGGCAGCGGTCCGGAGTTGCCGATGCATGTGGTGCAGCCGTATCCGACCAAGTGGAACCCCAGCTTCTCGAGATACGGGGTCAGCCCGGCCCGCTCGTAGTAGTCCATGACCACCTTCGAGCCCGGCGCCAGCGTCGTCTTCACCCACGGCTTGCGGTTCAGGCCGCGCTCGACGGCCTTCTTGGCCACCAGCGCCGCACCCACCATCACGCTGGGGTTCGAGGTGTTCGTGCAGCTGGTGATGGCGGCTATCACCACTGCACCGTGGTCGATTTCGCATTCGGTGCCGTCGTCGAGGGTCACCCGCACCGGCGAGGAAGCGCGCCCGGCGGCACCCGCGGCCGCACTGACCAGCTGCGCGGGTTCCTCGCCACCGTCGCCGGGCTCGTGCGAGGCAGGGTCGGACGCGGGAAAGGTCCCCTCGATCGCATCGTCCACGTCGGAATGCGGCACGTGCTCGTCTTGGTCGACGTAATCGCGCAGTGCCGTCCGGAACGCCACTTTCGCGTCAGTGAGCGACACCCGGTCCTGCGGCCGCTTCGGCCCGGCAATGCTCGGCACCACAGTGGACAGGTCGAGCTCCAGGTACTCGGAGTAATCGGGTTCGGCACCAGGGTCGTGCCACAATCCCTGCTCTTTGGCATAAGCCTCGACGAGCGCGACCAGCTGCTCGTCTCGCCCGGTCAGCCGCAGGTAACGCACCGTCTCCTCGTCGATCGGGAACACCGCGATCGTCGAGCCGTACTCCGGGCTCATGTTCCCGATGGTCGCCCGGTTGGCCAGCGGGACGGCCGACACGCCGGGCCCGTAGAACTCGACGAACTTGCCGACCACGCCATGCTGGCGCAGCTGCTCGGTGATCGTCAGCACCAGGTCGGTCGCGGTGGCCCCGTCGGGCAGCGAGCCAGAGAGCTTGAAGCCGACCACACGCGGGATCAGCATGCTCACCGGCTGGCCGAGCATCGCGGCCTCGGCCTCGATGCCACCGACTCCCCAGCCGACGACGCCAAGGCCGTTGACCATCGTGGTGTGGCTGTCGGTGCCGACACAGGTGTCGGGGTACGCCACGCCGTCGCGAACCATAACGGTGCGTGCGAGGTGCTCGATGTTGACCTGGTGCACGATCCCCGTGCCCGGCGGGACGACCTTGAAGTCCTCGAATGCACCCTGTCCCCAGCGCAGGAACTGGTACCGCTCCCTGTTGCGCTGGTATTCGAGCTCGACATTGCGCGCGAACGAGTCCGGCGCGCCGAACACGTCAGCGATCACCGAGTGGTCGATGACGAGTTCGGCCGGGTTCAACGGGTTGATCTTCGATGGGTCGCCACCGAGGTCGCGCATCGCCTCCCGCATGGTGGCCAGGTCGACGATCGCCGGTACGCCGGTGAAGTCCTGCATGATGACGCGCGCCGGAGTGAACTGGATCTCGGTGCTGGGTTTCGCCGAGGCGTCCCAGTCCGCGAGGGCGCGTAAGTGGTCGGCCGTGACATTCGCGCCGTCCTCGGTGCGCAGCAGGTTCTCCAGCAGGATCTTCAAGCTGTACGGCAGCCGTCCGACCTCGCCTGCCGCCGCGAGCCGGTAGATCTCGTAGCTGTCGCCGCCGACCTGTAGCGTGCCCTTGGCGCCGAAGCTGTCCTTGCTGGTCACGTCACTACCCGCCTTCCTGGTTCGTCTGTTGCCATCCATCGTTGCGGACGACCGCCGTATACGTGACCCGTAGGCCCGCCCTAATCCGCGAAACGAAGAAGTCTTGAGTTCAAGATACACGACGTGAAGGTTGTTCGCGAGGCTGAAACCACCTAGAGATTCGCCGCCACGTCGGCGGCGATCAGCTCAAGGTGGTCTATATCGGACAGATCGAGCACCTGAAGATAGAACCGGGAGGCGCCCAGCTTGCTGAGTGACCGGAGCCGATCGACGAGCTCGGCCGGAGTGCCGCCGAAGGCGTGCTCGCGCAGCTCTGCGGGATCGCGTCCGATTGCCGCTGCGCGCCGGGCCAGTTCCGCCTCGTCCGAGCCCACGCACACGGTTGCGGCGACCGAGTAGACCACATCGTCCGGGTCGCGCCCGGCAGCCTCGCATGCCCGCCGCACCCTGTCGAATCGCTCGGCCAATTCGGCGTCGGAGACCAGGAAGCTGTTGTACTCCGCAGCGAATCGGGCGGCGGCCGCCGGGGTCCGGCGTCGGCCGGTGCCGCCGACGATCACGGGAACCGGCCGCTGGATCGGCTTGGGCAACGCCGGCGAGTCGACCAGCGTGTAGTGCGCACCGCTGTACGAGTACCGCTCACCGAGCGGGGCCGCCCACAACCCGGTGATCAGTTCCAACTGCTCCTCGAGCAGGTCGAACCGGTTCGCCGGGAACGGGATGCCGTACGCCCGGTGCTCCTGTTCGAACCAGCCCGCACCCAGGCCCAGCTCGACACGCCCGCCGGACATCTGGTCGATCTGCGCGACCTGGATCGCGAGCACGCCCGGATGGCGGAAGGTCACCGGTGAGACGAGCGTTCCCAACCGGATGCGGGACGTCTCGCGGGCCAGGCCGGCCAGTGTCGTCCAGGCGTCCGTCGGTCCCGGCAGTCCGTCGACGTCGCCCATGTGCAGGTAGTGGTCCGATCGGAAAAAGCCGTCGAAACCGAGGCGTTCAGCCGCCTGCGCGATGCGCAGCAGGTCGTCGTACGAAGCTCCTTGCTGAGGTTCGGTGAAGATCCGCAAGTCCATGCCTTCAACACTGCCATGCCGCTCGCGGAATGACCCGCTGACGACTTGGTCGGCGGGACACAAAGATCATTTCGGTGAGAGGAGGGCCACACATTCGACGTGATGGGTCATCGGGAACAGGTCGAACGCCCGCAGGTCGCGCAAGACGTGGCCGAGCGCGGCGAAGGTGGCGACGTCGCGGGCCAGCGCGGCCGGATCACATGCCACGTAGGCGACCGCACGTGGCCCGAGCCCTGCGATCTGCCGTACCACCTTCTGGCCGGCACCCGATCGTGGCGGATCCAGCACCACGACGTCGACGGGTTCGCCCGGAATCGAGGTGTCCACGCTCCCCTGGACCAGCCGCACCCACGGCAGGCCGTGCAGGTTCCTGCGGGCGTCGGCGACGGCTCGGCGGTCCGATTCGATGGCGACGACCGAACCCCGCGGACCGACGCGGGAGGCCAACGCACCGGCGAACAGCCCTACCCCGGCGTACAGGTCGAGCGCCCGCTCTCCCGGCCCGGGTTGAACCGCAGACATGACCGCGTCGACGAGGATGCCGGCCGCTCCGGGGTGGACTTGCCAGAAGCCGCCACCGCTGATCCGCCACACCCGCCCGGCGGCCTGTTCGGTCACATACGTGCGGCCCTTCATCCGGGCGCCGTCGATGATCACTGATGAACCCTCCGGCAGCTCCGGTAGCCGCACTGCTCCGCTCTCGGTCGCAGACCGGATCACGACGGACTGCTCATCTGTCGACGACGCGATTGCCTCGACCGATCCGGCTCCCGGCCAGAGCCGGCCGGGCACGTCGAGGTCGCGGATGCGCGGGTGGGCGATCAGGCAGTCGTCGATCGGCTCGATGGCGTGGGACCGGTGCCGGCGCAGGCCGGCTCGCCCGTCCCCCGCAACGGCGAAGGTCACGCGCGTTCGCCACCCGAGGCCGTCTGCCGGCGCCCCGGGGACCGGCTCCACGTGAACCGTGGTGTCCACCCCTGCGAGCCGCCGCAACTGTTCGGCGACGACCGCGGCCTTGAGCTCGCGTTGGGCCGCGACCGACACGTGCTGCCAGTCGCACCCGCCGCATCGGCCCGGACCGGCGAACGGGCACGGCGCCGCCACCCGATCCGGCGACGGCTCCAGGACTTCGACCGCGTCCGCACGCCCGTACCGGGAGCGGAGCTCGGTCAGCCGGGCGCGAACCCGTTCGCCCGGTAGCGCGTGGCGGACGAACACCACTCGCCCGTCGTGCCGTGCGACGCACACGCCTCCGTGCGCGACCGGTCCGACAACGAATTCGACAAGATCGCCGATGGACGGCGGCGACTCTCCGGATTCGCCGGTCAGGGTCGACCACCTACCCGGGTCGAGTGCAGCTGCCACGGCACCATCGTGACCATCACACCAGGGGTGGACATCAACCGCGTCCGCAGCCGCAGCGCGCTCTTGTTGTGCAGCACCTGCTCCCACCAGCGACCGAGCACGTACTCTGGGATGTACACGACCACGAGATCGCGCGGGCTCTCGCGGCGGATCCCGTTGACATAATCCAGCACCGGGCCGTTGATCTCCCGGTACGGCGAGTCCAGCACCTTCAGCGGCACCGGGATCCCCCGCCGGTCCCACTCGTCGGTGAGCGCGCGTGCCTCGGCCACGTCGACGTTGACCGTGACGGCCTCGAGCAGGTCCGGATGGCCGCTGCGGGCGTACGCCAGGGCCCGCATCGTCGGTTTGTGCAGCCGCGACACCAGGACGATCGCGTGGACCCGCGACGGCAGCAACGTGCCACCCGACCCGTCGTCCACGGAAAGCTCGGTCTCGACCCGCACATAGTGGGCGCGGATCCCGCGCATGACCAGGTACAGCGCGGCGATCGCGGCGGGCACCACCCACACCCCGCCGGTGAACCCGCTCACCCCGACGACGAGTGCGACGACGCCGGTCAGTACGGCCGCCAGGCCGCTCAGAATCCGCGCGCGGACCGCAGCGGTCTTCTCGGTCGCGCGGAGCGGTCCGCTCAGCTGCCGGTTCCAGTGCCGGACCATCCCGGCCTGGCCGAGGGCGATGCCGAGGAAGACGCTCGCGACGTACGGCGGCACCAGGCGCGTCACCGACATGTCGAAGGCGACGACCGCCACGACGGCCGCGGCTGCGATCATGACGACGGCGTTCGTGAAGGCGTGCCGGTCACCGCGGTGATGCAGCTGGCGCGGCAGATGCCGGTGTCGCGCCATGACCGACCCAAGCATGGGGAACGTTTCGAAGGCGGTGATCGCCGCGACCACCAATACGAGCACCGTGGCCAGCTGGACCACGAAGAACCCGAAGGCGCCGTCGTCGAAAACAGCTGCGGCGACCTGGGCGAGCACCGTCCGCTGCGGTTCCTCCGCGCAGTCGAAACCGGCCAGGTCGCATGGGTCGGCGGCGTATCGCACGTCCGCGATCACAGCCAGCGCGGTGACACCCACGAATAGCACCACACCCACCACACCGGTGATCAGCAGCGAGGTCGCGGCGTTCTGCCGCCGTGGCTTGCGAAACGCCGGCGCGGCTCCCACGATCGTCCCCAGCCCGGTGAGGGCCACGCCCCCGACGGCTGTCGCGCGCAACGCCAGGAGCACCAGCGCCAAGCCGGCAACCTCGCCGAGCTCGGCGGTGACCTCGAACTCGGCGCTCTCGGCGACCGGTGTGTCCCCGGTCGCCGCGCTCGCCAACCCCCAGACCAGCAGCGCCACGATGCTGACCACGAACAGGTAGGTCGGCACCGCGAACACGACTCCGCCGGGTCGCAGGCCGCGAAGATTCAGGACACCGAGCACCACGATCGTTCCCACCGCGATCGGAATCCTGGACCCGTCCAGCGCGGGAAAAGCGGAGATCAGGTTGTCGACTGCGGCCGCGACCGCGACCGCGATGGTGAACACAAGCGCGGTGAGCATCGTCGCGCCGGTCGCCAGGCCGGCGTGTTCGCCGAGGTTGCGCACGGCAACCTCGTAGTCGCCGCCGCCGTTGGGGTACGCCTGCACCAGCCGGCGGTACGCCGCGACGACGACGAGCAGCACGACGACGACTCCGGCGGCCACCCACGGGGTCAAGTAGAGCAAGCTCAGCCCGCCGAGGGTCAGGACGGCGAGCAACTCCTGGGTGGCGTAGGCGACTGACGAGACAGTGTCGCTGGAGTACACCGGAAGGGCGACGCGCTTGGGCAGGCGAGGCTGTACGCGCTCGGCCGCCCACCGGCGCCCGACCAGCAATCGTCTCGAGATATCGCCCACGCTAGGCACGGTGCAGCATGGTAGGCGTATTGGTACAGGCAATGAAGGGCAACCGGCCGTGTACGGTCAACTCAATCACGAGCCGTGCGTGAAAGGACCGCTGTGTACGTCGTCATCATGGGGTGTGGCCGGGTGGGATCGACCCTGGCTCAGATCCTGGAATCCCGCGGTCATGCCGTGGCGGTCATCGACCAGGACCCGGACGCCTTCCGGCGCTTGCCGCCCGGTTTCGAGGGGCGGACCGTGGCCGGCTTCGGGTTCGACCGCGAGGTGCTGCTCGAGGCGGGCATCGAGCAGGCGGATGCGTTCGCGGCAGTCAGCAGCGGCGACAACTCCAACATCATCTCCGCGCGACTGGCGCGGGAGACCTACGGGATCGACACCGTGGTCGCGCGCATCTACGACCCCGGCCGCGCGGAGGTCTACCAGCGGCTCGGCATCCCGACAGTGGCGACGGTGCGCTGGACGGCGGACCAGGTGATTCGCCGCCTGATCCCGGAAGGCTCCGAGACCGAGTGGGTGGACCCGTCGGGCACGATTCGCCTCGCAGAGGTTCACGCCGCGAAGACATGGGTCGGGCATCCGGTCTCAGCCTTGGAGGAGGCCTCCGGCACCCGCGTCGCGTTCATCACCCGTTACGGGGACGGGCTGCTGCCCCAGCCTGACGCCGTGATCCAAGAGGGAGACCTCGTGCACGTCATCATGCGCGTCGAGGACGCGCCACATGTCGCGGAGGTCTTCGAGACAGAGCCGGAGGTGGAGTCCTGATGCGCGTCGCAATAGCCGGGGCCGGCAATGTCGGCCGGTCGATCGCCGCCGAGTTGATTCACAACGGGCACGAGGTGCTGCTCATCGACAAGGCGCCGCGCGCGATCAAGCCCGAGTCTGTACCCGAGGCCGAATGGCTGCTCGCGGACGCCTGCGAACTGTCCATGCTGGCCGAAGCGCAACTGGAACGCTGCAAAGTCACCATCGCCGCCACGGGGGACGACAAGGCGAACCTGGTGGTATCGCTGCTCGCCAAGACGGAGTTCGGGGTGTCGCGGGTGGTGGCACGGGTCAACCACCCCAAGAACGAGTGGCTGTTCAACGAGGCGTGGGGCGTCGACGTCTCGGTGTCGACACCGCGCATCATGAGCGCGCTGGTCGAAGAGGCGGTGAGCGTCGGTGACCTGGTGCGGTTGTTCACCTTCCGGCAGGGCGAGGCGAACCTGGTGGAGCTCACGCTGCCGGAGGACTCGCCGATAGTCGGCACCGCCATCGCGGACGTCGCGTGGCCCGTCGACACCACGCTGGTGTCGATCATCAGGGGCAAGCACGTGCTCGCTCCGCTACCCGACCTGCCACTGGAGGCGGGAGACGAGCTGATCTTCGTCACGACCGCCGAGCACGAAGGCCCGCTCGAGGTCCTGTTGTCGCCGCACGCCCACCCGGCAGCGGGCTAAGACCGGCCGGCCGCGACGATCAGGTACGGCGCCGGCCGCGACGATCAGGTACGGCGCCAGCCGCGACGATCAGGTACGGCGCCAGCCGGGACGATCAGGTACGGCGCCCGCCGGGACGATCAGATGCCGTATCAGCCTTCTGACCTGGGCCTATGCCCGCTGTTCCTCACCTGATCGTTTGAGTCCGCATGCTGAGACGCGATCAGGTGACCTTACCGGTCTTGTGACCTGCGGACTCCCCGTCCCATTCTCACCTCATCGGCGCGCTGGCACCGATCAGGTGAGAAAACGGCGATCAGGTGACCAAGACGGGCGCTAGGCCTCGGCGTCCTCGGCGTCCTCGGCGGCCTTGGTCGTAGCGGTGGCGCGTTCGCGCTCCTGGTGGGCCTGGTAGGCCGGGCGGATGATGATCCATGACAGGTAGGCCACCAACAGGAATAGCGGCCAGCTCATCGCCAGCCGGGCACCGGCCAGCCAGCCGAGCTGATCCTCCCCTGCGAGGTACAGGGGGACCTGAACGGACAGCCGCAGCGCGAACATCGCCACCCACAGCGCGCTGGCCTTCATGTATGCCCGGAAAAGGACAGGATCGCGCCGCCAGGACGTGCCCTGGCCGGTCACCAACCCGACGATGACGCCCAGCAACGGCCAGCGGATGACGATGGAGATCAGGTAGGCCAGCCCGTAGCCGATGTTCACCGCGAACCCGGTGAGGAAGATGTCCTGCGCGCGCCCCGTGCGGTACGCGAGGAACGCCGCGATGCCGAGCCCGAAGAACCCGGCGATGACGTTCTGCAGCGGCTCCCGGCGGGCCAGCCGGATGACCGCGAGCAGGGCGCCCGACCCGAGGGCCGCCCAGATCGCTACTTGAAGGTCATGGTCGGTCAGGAAATAGACCACGGTGAACAGCGCCAATGGCAGCCCGGCGTCGAGCAGCGCGCCAGGGCCCAGTGCCGCCCTGGCGCGGAACTGTCCGCTATCGGCGATGGCCTGCGCGAACCCGTTGGCCTTCGGCTGCCGGGCCGACTCCTCGGCCGTCATGCCGCGCCGGCCGGCAGCAGCTGGTACCGGGGGTTGTACATCACTCGGCGCCCTTCCACCGTGCTTATCCGACCGGAGGCGATCAGTTTTCGGCCGCAGTCGATACCGCCGATCCGCCGGCGGCCGAGCCAGATTAGGGTGAGCACATCCGTGCCGTCGAACAGTTCGGCCTCCAGCGCCGGCACCCCGGCCCTGGGCTGCAGAGTGACGGTCTGGAGGGTTCCCCGCACGGAGGCGATTTGCCGGTCACCGACGTCGGCCAGGCACATGCAACCGGCTTCCTCGGCTTCGGCGCGCAACCGTTCGGCGTCACGGTCGGATTCGGACTCCGACGCCCATTTCGTGACGGCCCCCCAGAGGCCGCGTCGACGTTCACCCATCACAGACGAGGGTAGCGCGGCCAAGTCCGGCCACCACACTTACGGCTCGGTCACGGATTGCTGGTCGGGCTGCTGGGGCGGCCGCAGCGGGATGAGGTCGCCTGGCGCCATCGGGTTGTCGCCCCGCACGACCACGGTGTCGCGCACGACTTGGACCAGTCTGCCGAACACGTCCGGGTTTGTGGTCGCGGCACCGAGGAAGGTCGCGCGGAGCATCCACCGCGGTCCGTCGATGCCCACGCTTCGGGACGGCTGGACGGCCTTCTTGCCATCCGGCGTGGTGACGGGTAACACGATCCGGATCTCCGTGCCGAACGGACCGGCCGCCTCCTCCACCGTGCCACCCCGCCGCTGTGCGTCGGCGGCGATCTGCAGCCGGGTCTGGTCCCACAACCCGGAGCTGCGTGGCGCCGCGACGGGGATCATCTGCACCGCGCCGTCGTCGAGCACGGCCATCACGCTCGCCGGCCGGCCGGACTTCTCCTCGACCTGTAGCTGCAACTTCATGCCCTCTACGCGCGGGACCAACAGCGCGCTCAGGTCGATGCGGTCCGCGCGGGCTCGCTCGACGTCAACCTCGGTCGAGTCGTACGGGCCATTGGCGCGAGGGGACTTGCCGGCGGAGCCGTCGTCCGGGTCCGGAGTCGGCTGCGCCGGCGCCGGCTCTGCCCCGTCGCGTGGGCGGCGGCGGAAGATACTCATCGCTGGGTACGCCCTTCGGTCGGCCGGCCGGCTGTGCCCGTCGATCCGTACCCGTTGGCGCCTCTGGCCGAGCCGGGCAACCGTTCCACCTCGTGGAACCGGGCCCGCTCGACGCGCTGCACCACGAGCTGGGCGATGCGGTCGCCGCGTTTGAAGACGGCCGGTTCGCGCAGGTCGTGGTTCACCAGCAGCACCTTTATCTCACCTCGGTAGCCGGCATCGACGGTGCCGGGAGTGTTAACGATGCTAACGCCCAGGCGATGGGCGAGCCCCGACCGCGGATGCACGAAGGCGGCGAAACCGTCCGGCAACGCGACTGCGATCCCCGTTCCGACCAGGGCGCGTTCGCCGGGAGCGATCGTTACGTCCGTCGTGGTGACCAAATCGGCACCCGCGTCTCCGGGGTGTGCGTAGGAAGGGACGGGCACATCCGGGTCGAGCCGGGTCACCAGGACGTCGACTGCTTCAGTCACAGCCCGAGACCATACCTGCGATCCCGATGTGGGAACCTGCGGAGGTGAGCACCTACCGCGAACGCCTCTGGGTACCGGCCCACTGGTGGCTGCTCGCACTGCCGCTGGCGGGTGCGGTCTGGCTGGCCTACCAGCACGCGTACGGGGCTCGCGTTTCGGTCCCGGCGGGTTTGCTCACTCTCGCTCTGGCGGCCGGACTGCTGGGTGGCTATGGCCGAGCCATGGTCGCGGTCGGTCCGGACGGGCTCGTCGCCGGCCGCGCCCGGCTGCCGCTGTGGGCCGTCGGCACCGTCGAGGTGCTCGATCCCGAGGCGGCACGCAGAACCCGCGGGCCGCAAGCCGACCCGCGGGCATACCTGCTGCTTCGCGCCTACATTCCGGGGGCTGTCCGCGTCACCGTGGACGATCCAGCCGATCCGGTGCCGTACTGGTACATCTCCACTCGCCGGCCGGAGCGGCTGGCGGCGGCGTTGCACGCTGCCGTCCAGTCCGAGCAAGCCGGCCAATAGCGCATCAGGCCGCGCAGTCGCGGCAGATGAGCTGACCGTTCTTCTCGATGGCCAGCTGGCTGCGGTGGTGCACCAGGAAGCAGCTCGAACAGGTGAACTCGTCGGACTGACGGGGCAGCACTCGCACGGAGAGCTCCTCGTTGGACAGGTCTGCACCTGGCAGCTCCAGGGCCTCGGCGAGATCTGCCTCGTCGACGTCGACAATGCCGGACGACTTGTCCATCCGGCGATTCTTCAGCTCCTCGAGCGAGTCCTCGGACAGTTCGTCGTCGGTCTTACGAGGGGCGTCGTAATCAGTAGCCATTCGTTCGTTCCCCCTTGTACGGGAATCATCGTCGTTCTATCCGGTCAGGTAACGACCGTGACCCTCGTAACGCATGACGGCCCCCGGTTGTGCCCGATCCGAGTCGGGAATTCTGCCTTATGGCCGATCGAAGTCCGCGCGCGGCCCGCCGACTTCGCCAAAGATCCGCCTTGGACCACCGTCGTCACTGGTCAGTAGGGCCTTAGTTGCCCTCCCGGGGCACGGTTCAAACGTCACCGTCGGGCCGAAGCGGTGCCAGCAAGTCGTGTAGGGCGGCGAACAGCGCCGGTCCGGCAGCGATCACCAGTTCCGGGCCGGCCTGCGCACCGGCCAGCCCGCCGACGACGGCACCGGCCTCCTCGGCGATCAACGCACCCGCCGCGAGGTCCCACGGCCCCAGGCCCCGCTCGTAGTAGCCGTCCACCCGGCCCATCGCTACCGAGCAGAGGTCAAGGGACGCAGCCCCCGCGCGGCGGATGTCGCGGACGGACGGCAGGATCTGCTGGAGTATGGCCGCCTGGCGGGCCCGCCGGGTGGCGTCATACCCGAACCCGGTGGCGACCAGTGCCAGGTCCAGCCGGTCACAACCCGATTCATGGATCGGCTCACCGTTGAGAAACGCTCCGCCCCCACGCGTCGCGGTCCAGGTCTCCCCGGTTGCGGGGTTGTGCACGACACCGGCCACCGCGTCTCCGTCGCGCTGGGCGGCGATGGACACCGCGTACTGCGGAATGCCGTAGAGGTAGTTCACCGTCCCGTCAATGGGGTCGACGAGCCATCGCACCGCCGACCCGCCGTCCGACCAGCCGCCTTCCTCGCCCAGGATGGCGTCCTCCGGACGCGCCTGCCGCAGCCGTTCTCGGATGAGCGCCTCGGCGGCGGTGTCCGACTCGGTGACCACGTCCGTGAACGTGGTCTTGGTGGCCGACACAGCCATCGTGGTGACCGCGTTGCGGCGGTCACGGATGAGTTCGCCGGCCTCGAGGGCGGTCTCTACGGCCAGCTTCAGCAGTGTGTTGGGCTCGCTCACCCTGCCAAGCTATCCGACCCGCACAGAGCCGGGCGCGGTCCGCGCAGGTTGGGGCAGCACCCGGCGGGGCACACATCGTGCGACGGGCCCGGCGGGCCGATGCTGGCGCGGACCGGCTGCTCCCCGCGCTCGACTGCGGCCCGCTCGGCGAACAGGTCACAGATGGCGGCGACGAAGTCCGGGTGGATACCGGCGGTGGCCGCCCGCGCGGCGACCAGCCCGTGCTCGGTAGCGGTCTCCATCGCCTCGGTGTCGAGGTCGAAGGCGACTTCCATGTGATCGGATACGAACCCGATCGGCGCGAGCACCACCGCCCGCGTGCCCCGACTCGCGAGGTGCTCGAGGTGGTCGTTGACGTCCGGCTCCAGCCATGGCACATGTGGCGCGCCGCTCCGTGAGCAGTAGACCAGGTCGTATTCGTACCGAACTCCGGTCCGGTCGGCCACTTCGGATGTGACCGCTGCGGCCACCGCCTCGTGCTGCGCCACGTACGCGCCACCTTGCGGGCCGGACGTCTGGGCCATCGCGGTCGGGATGGAGTGCGTGACGTACACCAGCCTCGCCTCGGCGGCGGCGTCGCCGGGGAGCCGCGTGAGAGCGGCCAGCACGTTGTCGGCGTTCGCGGCCACGAACCCGGGATGGTCGAAGTAGTGGCGGATCCGGTCGATGCGGGGTGCGCCGGGCCCCACCACCGACACGGCCGCGGCCAGGTCCTCGCGATACTGGCGGCAGCCGGAGTAGGACGAATACGCGCTGGTGATGAATGCCGCCGCCCGCGTGATCCCGTCGCTGCGCATCTGGGCCAGTACGTCGGCCAGGTACGGATCCCCGTTCCGGTTGCCCCAGTAGACCGGGACGTCGATACCGGCGGACGCCAACTCCGCTTCGAGGGCGGCGATCAGCGCGCGGTTCTGGTCGTTGATCGGACTGCGTCCGCCGAATGCGTAGTAGTGCTCGGCGACCTCCTCGAGCCGGGCCTGCGGTATGTCGCGGCCGCGGGTGACGTTCTCGAGAAACGGCATCACGTCGGCCGGGGTCTCCGGCCCACCGAAGGAGACGAGAAGGAACGCGTCGTACGGAGCAGCTGTCACGCTGGTAAATCCTGCCAGGTTTGTCGGTGCCGCGCCGTAGGCTGGATCGGCCGCTGTCAGCATCCTCACCTTCTCGGAGACCTGTCGTGTTCGGAACCTACGGGGTCGTGTTGCGCACCCCCGGTGCCCGCGCATTCTCCGTGGCCGGACTGGTCGCCCGCCTGCCGATGTCGATGCACGCGCTCAGCATCGTGCTGGCCGTCACGCTGTCCGGCGGCAGCTACACAACGGCAGGTATCGCGGCCGGCATCGGCACTGGCGCCCACGCGGTCGCCTCCCCCGTGCAGGCGAGGATTGCCGACCGGCTCGGCCAGAGCAGGATGCTCGCACCCCTGCTCTTCGCCCACGGTGTCGCACTCGTCGCCCTGATCGCGGTCGTCGGCAGGGTCGCCGTCGGCGAGTTGCCGTTCGGGCTGCTCGCCGCCGCCGCGTTGCTCGCCGGCGCGACGTTTCCGCAGTTCGGCGCCCTCGTGCGAGCCCGCTGGGCGAGCCTGGAATCAGTCGCCGGCCGCCTGCACACCGCCTACGCGTGGGAGTCGGCGCTCGACGAGGTCGCGTTCGTGCTGGGTCCCATCGTGGTCGTGGTGCTCGCCACCAACGTCCACCCGGTGGCCGGTTTGGCCGCGGTGATGGTGCTGACGCTGTCCGGCGGCTTCGTGTACGCCTCGCTGCGAGCCACCGAGCCGCCGATCCGGTCGGCGGTCACCATCGGTCGTCGTGACAGCCTGCCGATGGTGACGCTGACCTGGACCGTTGCGGCGTTCGTCTTCATGGGCGCCATCTTCGGCACCGTCGAGCTGAGCACCGTCGCCGTCGCCGACGAGTTCGGCGTCACTGCAGCGGCCGGCCCGGCGCTGGCCGCGTTCGCCGCCGGAAGCCTGATCGCCGGCCTGACGTCTGGAACGATCCACTGGAAGGTGTCGTCTCGGCGGCGCTTCGTCGTGGGGCAGGCTGCGCTGACCGTGGCCGTGCTGCCTCTCGCCTTCGTGGGTAGCCTGCCGCTGCTGTTCGTGGCAGTGTTCGTGGCCGGCTTCGCGATTGCCCCCACCCTCATCGCCGGGTTCTCAATGATCCAGGCAGCGGTTCCGGCGAGCCGGGTCACTGAAGGGCTGGCCTGGGCGTCCACCGCGATCACGGTGGGCGCTGCGGCGGGTGCCGCCTTCGCCGGCCCGATCATCGACCGGATCGGTGGGTCCGACACCTATCTCGTCGCGTTCGCCTGTGGCGTGCTTGCCACGCTGGCCTGCCTGGTGGGAACCTCTGTCGACCGGCCGGCCCGAGACGTACCCGAGCCGGTGTAACCCGGGCATCACGCGGCGTGGCGGCTTGGTCAGCTCGCCGGCCGGGGTAACGATAGAGGCTAGCCAGTAGTAGGAGGCCCGAGGATGCGTAAGTTGCGGCTCGTCGCCCTGAGCGACGACGGCACGCATCTCATCCTCCGTGGTGACGGCGACGAAGCCCCTATGTCGCTGCCGTTGGACGAGCGCTTACACGCGGCCATCCGCGGTGACCGCGCCCGGCTGGGGCAGCTGGAGATTCAGATGGACAGCCAACTGAGGCCGCGCGACATCCAGGCCCGGGTGCGCGCCGGGGAAAGCGTCCAGTCGGTGGCGGCCGCCGCCGGAGTCCCGCTCGACAAGGTCCTGCGGTTCGCCGGGCCGGTGCTCGCCGAGCGCGAACACATCGCCGGCCGCGCTCAGCAGGCCATCATCCGGCGGGTCAACAGCGATGCGCAGAACCGCCCGCTGCAGGAGACCGTCGCCGAGTGGGTCAGCAGCTTCGACGTCGACCCGGAAACGGTGGCGTGGGACGCCTGGCGACGCGACGACGGGCGTTGGATCGTGAGTGCACGCTGGCAGGCGCAGCACGCCGACCGGGAGGCCTGTTTCACCTTCGACCCGACCGGTCGGTCCGTCGTACCCGACAACGACGAGGCGCGGTCCGTCGCCGGTGAACGGACGCCCGCCAATGTCGAACCCGCTCAGGAGGTCCCGGTTCGTTCCGGACCGGCTCGACTGTCTGTGGTCTCCGATCCCGATGACGAACCGATCATTGTCGATGGTCCGGGTGTCGTCGAGCTCGACGACGCCGAAGCCGACAGCCAGCCGACCGTGCCGGTGCCGATCACGGCGCAGCGCGCCCAGTACGATGCCCGCCGCCTACGCCCGGAGCAGCTGCCCTCCTCGCGCGACGAGCGCCCCGATCCGTGGTCTCGGGACCGCGAGGAACCGACCAGCGATCGCCTCCGGCTCTCCGATATCGCCAGCCGCATCGAGGTCGAGGAGGTCACCGCGCCTCAGGAGCCGGTCACCGCGCAAGCCGCCAGCGGCGATGTCGCCTCGGTCCAGCCGGAAGAGGCGGCCCGGCAGCGCCCCAAGCGGTCGCGCTCGAAGCGCCCCAGCGTGCCGAGCTGGGACGAGATCATGTTCGGACGACGCGACAAGTCCGAGTAACAGCTGTCAGCCCGCCATAGTCAGCAGCGGTACCAGCATCTCGTCCGCACTGAGGGCGCCGTGCAGCCCGATCAACTTCGCCTCGATGGGAAACACACTTCTGCGCTCGACGGCGCAGTCGCCGTCAATGCTGGCCACCACGTCGCCGATACGCTCGACGACGCGTGCCTCGACCGCACCGAACCACCCACGCGCGATCGCATCGTCCCTGGCCAGCACGGTGGCCCTCGGTCCGAGGACTTCCCGCCAAGCCGCGTGCACATCGGCCGCCGCGCCGTCCGCGGCGTACACGTGGCGGAACCGTGCCTCGCCGCCGACGAGCGCGACTCCGTCCTGAAGTGCCGGCACCTGGTCGACGTCGATCCGCTGCGGAGGGGCGACATCCACCATGCCGTGATCCGCGGTTACCAGCAGCACCGCGCCGGGGGGCAGAGCGAGGTAGAGCTCTTCGACGAACCGGTCCAGCAACGTCAACTGGTGCCGCCACGACGCCGATCGGCAGCCACGCTGGTGGCCGGTGAAATCCAGATCGCCGTCATAGACGTACACCAGCGTCGGCTCGGTGCCGTTGGCCGCCGCAGTGGCAGCCAACGCAACCCGCTCACCCAGGCTGTCCGCAATGGCAAAACCAGGGCTCCGGAGCGCCGCGGTGGTGAGACCTGACCTGTAGAACTTGCGCTGGCCCAGCACCGTGACGGCGACGCCGGCCCGGGCCGCTCGTTCGAACACGGTGGGGTGCGGCTGGTACACCAGCGGGTCGACGTCCTTGTGCTCGTCCCATTTCAGGGCGTTGAACAGTGTCGATGCCGTTCCAGGTTTGCGGGTGGTGTAACCCAGCAGCCCGTGCCGGCCCGGCGCCAGACCGGTACCCAGGCTGGTCAGGCTGGTGACGGTCGTACTGGGAACACTTGCCGTGATCGCGCTGCCGGCCATCGAGATGAGGAACGGTGCCTCCGCCTGGTGCGCACGCAAGGCGTTCCATCCCAGCGCGTCGATGAGCAGCACGCAATACTGTCGCGCCGGGGGTAGGTCGAGGTCATTCTGCTCCCCAGCGACGCCGAGTGCGCCGAGCACGGACGGCAGCACGTCAGTGAGCGAAGCCTCGCCGTAGCGCGGCAGGACGACGGTGCCCGCTGATCCGGCGGTGGTCACCGGACCTTCACCGTTGCGGCGGACAGGGCTTTGGCGAACCGCAGCAGATCCTCGACCCGGGGTCGGCCGTCCGCCGCCTCACTGACCCGGAGGGAGAAGTCGTCGGACGTGACCGTGCCGGTGTAGCCGTGATCGGCCTCACACGTCGGATCGGCGCAGCCCGCCGGCTCGATGTCGATTCGGTTCATCGCACCCCAACCGACAGTCATCACGACGTCGCGCGCCGGGTTGCCCTTGGCGTAGGACGCGGGAGAGGTCACCGTCCGGCTGACGACGACCGACGAGACCCGGTCGAGCGGAACGGCTTCGGTGGACGTAGTCGCGTAAGGCAAGGGGTTCGCATCGTCAGCCGGGTACTCGTCGGTGTGGCCGACGATGAGGCGGGTGGGGGTGAGCACCAGCACGCTGACGTGCCGGCGGAGCTCGTCCCGGTCGAAGTGCGGCTCGTGGTGGACGAAGTACGACTCCACCGGCTCATCGGCGAGCGATGTCTCGAGCGTGTCCGCCACCAGATCCGGGTAGTAGCCCGCCTGCTGGATGGCGAGGCGGAGCGCTTCACGCGTTCCCACGTTGGCCATGACCCCCATCCTTGCACGACTGCGGTCCAAGCTAGCCGAGCCGCCTGGTGTACCAGTCCGACCGCCCGCCCGGCGGGGCAACCGTGCCCGAGCCGTTCACAATCGAGTAACCCTTCGGCGCGACCAGGATCGGCGTGAGCTCGAGGTCCACCACCTCGGGCAGGTCATCGGTGAGGCGCGACACGCGGTGCAGCACGTCCTCGATCGCGGCCAGGTCGGCGACCGCGCCGCCACGGTAACCAAGCAGCAAGGGCGCCGCCTTGATCTCCCGCACCATCTCGCGCGCGTCGACGTCCGTCAGGGGCGGGATCCGGTACGCCCGGTCGCCGAGCAGGTCGGTCGGCACACCTGACAGGCCGAACGACACAACGGGGCCGAACAGCTGATCCTCCTCGGCGTGGATCACGACGGGAATGCCAGGAGGTGCCATCGCCTGGACGACGAACTGCGCATCAGCCGAGTCGGCGAGCGTTCGCGACAACGTAGCCCAGGCGTCGCGCATCTCCTCCGCGGTGTCGATGTTGCGCCACACGTCGGAAAGGTCGGGACGGAACCGAAGGTGCGGTGCGGTCGCCTTCAGCACGACGTTCCAGCCGAGCCGCTTGCCGGCCGCGATGGCGTCGTCAAGGGTGGGTGCCGGGATCATCTCCAGCAGGGTTATGCCGTAGCAGGCCAGCAGTCGCCGGAGCTGGCCGCCGTCGAGGTCGGTCCCGCCGGGGTGGCCGTCCAGCGCAGCGGTCACGACCGCCCGCGCACCGTCCACGTCACAATCGGCCAGTTCTGGGACCGAACCGCGGGGACGCCGTTGCCATTGGGCGTACGACGTCGCGTGTGCAAGGGCGCGGGCAGCCTCCTCCGCCGACGGGTACGACGGGATCGACCCGCGGCCGGCGACCCCGCGCGCGTCGGGTACCCGCAATGGCTTCGGCACTCCCCTGCTGCCGAGGAAGGTCGACACGATCGGCTTGGCCGGCCGCGCCGCCGCGGTCGTCGCGAGCACCTGCGCGACCTCGTCACCGCGAGAGGACTCCACGGTCGGCACGAACACCGCGATGATCGAGTCGACATCGGGGTCGTCGAGGGTGTCGGACAGCGCCCGCTCGAAATCGGCCGCGGACGCCTGCGGTCCGAGATCCCGTGGCTGACCCACTACTTCGAGCCCGGCGCTGTCGGCCGCGTCCGCAGCCAGTAGCCCAATCGAGTCCGAGTTGCCCACCACGGCGACCCGGCGCCCGCCCGGGAGCGGCTGGTAGGCCAGTACTTGGGCGACGTCGAACATCTCGGCCAGCGTGTCGACGCGGATCACTCCCGACTGGCGGAACAGCGCGTCGAGCGCGGCCACGGGTGCGGAGCTGCGGCGCACCGCGTGCCCGAGCGGCACTCCCTGTGTCGACCGGCCACTCTTGACCGCCACGACTGGTTTGCTCGAGGCGACTCGGCGGGCCAGCCGAGAGAACTTCCGCGGGTTGCCGAGCGACTCCAGGTAGAGCAGGACGACGTCGGTCGCGGGGTCGTCCTGCCAATACTGGAGCAGGTCGTTGCCGGACACGTCGGACCGGTTGCCCGCCGAGACGAACGTGGCCAGGCCCAGCCCACGCTCGGCGACGGTTTCGAGGATGGCGATGCCGAGCGCGCCGGACTGGGAGAAGAATCCGACCCGCCCGGGGGGCGGCACGACCCGGGCCAGCGATGCGTTCAGCGAGTATTGCGGATCGGTGTTCACGATGCCCAGGCAGTTCGGGCCTACGACGCGCATGCCATTGGCCCGCGCCAGCCGCACCAGCTCGGCCTGGCGGGCCCGGCCCTCGTCCTCGCCCGTCTCGGCGAAGCCCGCGGAGACCACGACCAGGCCCTTGAC
>Ga0214469_1000142_pt1 | contig 22023 bp, 29 predicted proteins | sample RVTome_10_FD_187340 | JGI IMG/M metagenome (GOLD analysis project Ga0214469, IMG submission 187340) | Soil microbial communities from uranium-contaminated site in the Upper Colorado River Basin, Wyoming, United States - RVT153D57 HiSeq ... | reverse complement strand
CGGTGACTATGTTCCCGACGAGGTGACGGTCGCCATGCTGTCGGAGCGTCTTGCTCAAGACGACGCCCAACACGGCTTCATCCTCGACGGCTTTCCCCGCACCGACGCCCAGGTCGAATCGCTCGATCGTCTCCTCGGCGAGAAGGGTCTGGAACGGGTCGTTGTCTTCGATGTCGACGAGGACGAGTTGACAAACCGGCTCCTGGCGCGCGGACGCGCCGATGACACCGAGGACACCATCCGCGCCCGCTTCAAGATCTACTTGGAACAGACTCAGCCGCTAATCGACGTGTACGCAGCCCGCGAGCTCACCGTCTCGGTCGACGGTATCGGTGAGGTCGAGGAGGTCACGGAGCGCATCCTCGCCCAATTAGAGGCATGATCTCGATCAAGAGCCGACGCGAATTCGCCAAGATGCAGCGTGCCGGCGCCTGCGTCGCTGCCGTCCATCGAGCTGTGCGTGAGACTGCCGCCCCGGGAGTCAGCTTACGGAACCTCGAGGAGATTGGAGCGGGGGTCATCGCGGATCACGGCTGCACGTCTTCTTTCTTGAACTATCTGGGCACCTATCCAGCGACGCTCTGTCTCTCACCCAACGACGTGATAGTCCACGGCATACCAAACGAGTATCGGTTGAAGGCGGGGGACATTCTCTCTGTGGATGCCGGGGCGATATTCGAGGGATTTCATGCGGATGCTGCATTCACCATGCCAATCGGTGAGGTCTCCGCAGAAGCACAACACCTCATCGACGCCACCGAGGTGGGAATGTGGTCAGGGATCCGCCAGGTGTTCAAGGGCAATCGACTCGGCGACATCGGTGCCGCCATCGCCGCGGTCGGGGAGTCGCACGGATATGGCGTTGTCCAGGAATACGTCGGGCACGGCATTGGCCGCCAGATGCATGAAGAACCGCAGGTCCCCAACTACGGAGAGCCGGGCAAGGGGATGAAGCTGAAGACGGGTATGGCGTTGTGCATAGAGCCATGTTCAACATTGGCCGGAGACACACCAAGGTGGACAAAGACGGATGGACGGTGCGCACCGAGGACGGGTCGCTGTCGGCGCACTGGGAGCACACGGTGGCCATCACCCCGGAGGGGCCCATGGTCTTCACCTCGGCAGGTGAGCCGGTTCCGGTGGAGGTAGCCGCCGTGATCGGTCGTTGATGGTTAGAGACGCTCAGGCTTCCCTGTCTCTCTTAGCCACCCGCCAGAGCACGATCACAGCGATGACCAGAGCCACCAGGGCTCCTAATTGAGCAGGCTCGAGGGCGATGACGAAGTCGTCACGTGCGCCAGAATCTGTGACAGCATCGGTCATTTTGCACAACCTACGCGGCTGACTTGAGCAAGCACACGGCCGTCGTTATCATTTGAGGGTCTTACCGCTCTTTCTGTGGCCGAAAGACGGTTACTAGCCAGGGCACCGTCGCCCGCAACCACTCCGACGCTCCGGTTGCGACTGACTGTGGCCTGGCCTGGCACGCGTCCGCGTGCGCCACAGGAGCAAAGGAATTGGAGAAACACGATGAAGGTGAGACCTTCCACAAAAAAGATGTGTGAGAAGTGTCGGATCATCCGGCGTCGTGGCCGCGTCTGGGTCATCTGCTCGAACCCCCGACACAAGCAGCGACAAGGTTGATCTGATGGCTCGCATCGCAGGAGTGGACATCCCCAGAGACAAGCGTCTCGAGATCTCGTTGACATACATCTACGGGATCGGGAACACCACGGCGCAGAAGATCTGTTCCGATACCGACATCGACCCCGACACACGCGTTCGTTCCCTCACCGATGACGAAGTCGCCCGGATCCGCCGCTACATCGAGACCAACTTCAAGGTCGAGGGTGACCTGCGCCGAGAGGTCCAGCAGAACATCAAGCGAAAGATCGAGATCGGCAGCTACCAGGGCATACGGCATCGTCGCGGTCTGCCCGTGCGCGGACAGCGGACCCACACCAACGCCCGCGGCCGCAAAGGTCGCCGTGTCGCCATCGCCGGCAAGAAGAAAGTGACCAAGTAGTGACGTCCCGACAGCAGGGCGGAGCCAAGCGAGTACGTCGCCGTGAGCGCAAGAACATCTCGCATGGCCAAGCCCACATCAAGGCCAGTTTCAACAACACGATCATCAACATCACCGACCCCACCGGGGCCACCGTGGCATGGACTTCCGGCGGTTCCGTCGGTTTCAAGGGATCGCGCAAGTCGACCCCTTACGCCGCCCAGGTCGCGGCGGAGGAAGCCGCCCGGCGCGCCGGTGAGCACGGGATCCGCAAGCTCGACGTGATCGTCAGTGGCACCGGGTCGGGCCGCGACACGGCCGTGCGGACGCTGCAGAACATGGGCATGGAGGTCACCTGGGTCAAAGACGTGACCCCGATGCCGCACAACGGCTGTCGTCCCAAGAAGAGACGGCGGGGATAGGCCGTGGCACGTCAAACAGGACCCAAGTGCAAGGCGTGTCGCCGGGCCCGCACCCAACTCTGTCAGTCGAAGCGCTGCGCTGTCGAGCGTCGGCCCTACCCGCCAGGCGAGCATGGCCGTGGGCGGGTCCGTGAGAGCGACTATCAGGTCCAGCTCCGCGAGAAGCAGAAATTGCGCACCATGTATGGCGTCCTGGAGAGGCAATTCCGGCGCTACTACGAGGAGTCAGCCCGGCGGCCCGGCATCACGGGTGAGAATTTGCTCCGGATGCTGGAACAGCGTCTCGACAACGTCGTCTGGCGCTCCGGTCTGGCCGCTACCCGCCCCCAGGCCCGCCAGCTTGTCAATCACGGCCACTTCCGGGTGAACGGCAAGAAGGTCGACATCCCGTCCTATCAGGTACGTCCTGGTGATGTCATCACACCGAAGGACCGCTCCAAAGACCTGATCGTCATCCAGCATTCGGTCGACACCCAGGACCGGCTCGTGCCGGACTGGATCGTCGTAAGCACGGACGATCGTCAGATCACCGTCAACGATCATCCCCGCCGGGATCAGATCGACACAGACATCAACGAGCAGTTGATCGTCGAGCTCTACTCGAAGTGAGGTAACCCACTTGTTGATTGTTCAGCGCCCCCAAATCGAAACCGAGGAAGTCGGCGAGAACCGATCGCGTTTCGTGGTCGAGCCTCTCGAGCCGGGCTTCGGCTACACGCTCGGGAACACCATGAGACGGACTCTGTTGTCCCGCATCCCCGGCGCAGCCATCACATCGATCCAGATCGAAGGAGTCGAGCACGAGTTCTCGACAGTCGGCGGTGTGGTCGAGGACGTCGTCGACATCATCCTCAACATCAAGAGGATCGTCGTCCAGATGGATGGCTTCGACGAGCAGACCGTCTACCTTTCCGCCAAGGGCGCCGGTGATGTGACCGCGGCCGATCTCAAGTTGCCAGCGGGTGTCGAGGTGGTCAACCCCGGTGCGCATATCGCCACGTTGTCCGCTTCAGGGCGTCTCGAGATGGAGATGACTGTTGCTCCCGGCGTCGGCTACCGGACTGCCGACTCGAACAAGAGCGGGAGCAGCCACATCGGCGTCATTCCCGTCGACTCCATCTTCTCACCGGTGCGCAAGGTCGCTTATCGCGTCGAGAACACCCAGGTCGGTCAGATGACCAACTACGACAAGTTGATTCTCGACGTGGAGACCAACGGGGCCATCGAGCCCAAAGATGCCGTCTCCTCGGCAGGCAAGACGCTCGGTGAGCTCATGGAGATATTCGCTGACGTCGGCCAGGGTGAGGGTCTGGAGCTGGTGGATATCGTTCCGGAGACCTCGGGCTCGCCAGACCTGGAGCTGCCCATCGAGGCTCTCGACCTGTCCGAGCGCCCCCGTAACTGCCTTCGCCGCGCGCAGATAAAGACTGTTGGTGAGTTGGTGGAGCGGACTTCCGACGATCTCCTCAACATCACCAACTTCGGCCAAAAGAGCCTGGACGAGGTCATCGCCAAGCTCGACGAGTTGGGCCTCAGCCTCGCCGACGCGCCGACCGGGAGCGGCGACTGATGCCTCGCCCGCGCAAAGGTCCCCGCTTCGGAGGATCTCCCTCGCATGATCGACTCATCATGGCCAACCTGGCCACCGATCTCATCGTTCACGAGAAGGTGACGACCACCGCAGCGAAGGCCAAGGCGCTTCGGCCCTACGCCGAGAAACTGATCACGAAAGCCCGCAAGGGCGATCTGCACGCCCGTCGCATCGTTTTGAAGGACATACACGACAAGGCCGCCGTGGCCAAGCTGTTCGAGGAGGTCGCTCCCCGTTACGAGGAGCGTCAGGGTGGTTACACCCGTATCACCAAGCTAGGTCCCCGTCGTGGCGACGGTGCGGAGGAAGCCGTCATCGAGTTGGTGTGACTCGCTGACGAGCGAGGGGCTTGCGGCGTCGCTGAGCGACGCTCACAACCCTGGGTTTCCGCTTTGCCTGCTATCCCCTGATAATCCCGACGAGGACCCCAAACAGGAGGATTGCGACGCCTGCGATCAGGACCTGGGGTGGCTGTGTCCGGCCCGGGAGCCATCGGGAGGCGATCATCGGGTCGCTGTATGCCACCGCGCCCAGGGCGATGGTCAATCCACCGGTGATGAGCAGCAAAGCAGGGAACATGACCATCACGACAAGGACGAGCAGCAGAATCAGCACCATCGCACGGCTGAACATCCAGTCCGGCAAGTAGGGGCCGAAACGCTTCTGTGACTTGCTCAGCCACCCGTCGAGTGTGCCGAGCCCGCGATTCACGATGCCATCTCCGGAGGAGCCACGGGCCTTCTTCTCTTGCACGGCTTCCTTGGTCGTCACTCGCCCGGTCGCGGGAGCAGCCGGTTGTGGAGGCCGTGCCGCCGTGGTCTGGGATATGTCGGCAGTCTTGTCTGTCTTGACCGCCTTCTCCTTGCCGCGGAGCTTCAGACGACGCTTGAACCGTCCGTTGTCCAGCGCCTCGCGGAAGGCGTCGAGCTCCTTCAACTCGATGATGATCTGGTCCCCTTCGGCCGCCATCCGGTAGCCGTTGGGCAATGGCTCGAGCTGGATGTCGGCGAGAGACCAGGTTCCGATCTGATGTGAACCCGCGGCAATACTTATCTGACCGTCCTCGAGCTGGACGGTCGCAGGCAATGCCCTGGTGTCGCCGACGGCGCGTAGCGATGCGGAATAAGTCCCCATCAGATGACTATCGGCTCGAGAACGGGCGACCTTATGCCGTTTCTAACTCTCGATGACACTGAAGCTGATGGTCCCGACAACGAGCAGGAGGATGACAATCACTCCGATGGCGAGGAGAACGGTCCCGATGATGCCGAGGATCTTTCCCGCATTGGCGGTGCCTCGGTTCTCAGGTGGCCTTCTACCCGCATCGATGGCCGCGAGCTCCTTGGTTCCCATGCTCCAAGCAAACGGAGCGAGTATCCCGCAGATGACGATTCCCAGGATGCCAAGGACGAGGATCGTGGTGGCCTGGCTCTGCTCAGGGTAGGAACTCGAATCTGAAGGAAACTGGGGTGGCTGCTGTGTCATTGTGCCGGGAGTATCGCAGATCAGTCATTTCGATGCCTGCAAGTACCCTTATCTGACGTGAAAGACGGTCACTATCTCGACTTCGACAGGGAAGACTGGGCGAGTCTCCGTGGGCGCACACCGCTCACGCTGACATCCGAAGAGGTCGAGAAGCTCAGCGGTATAAGCGTCAACCTCGACATCGACATGGTCGAGGAGACGTTCCTGCCCCTATCTCGTTTGTTGAACCTGTATGTGCAGGGCAGCCAGCTCCTGGCATCGGTCACCGACACTTTTCTGGGCACTCAGCCTCACCCGCAACCCTTCGTCATCGGAGTCGCCGGATCCGTGGCGGTGGGGAAGTCGACCATCGCCCGTGTCCTCGAGGCACTTTTGGCGCGCTGGCCCCACCACCCGAAGGTCGACCTGGTGACGACCGATGGCTTCCTCTATCCGAACGCCGTCCTCGAAGAGCGGGGTCTGATGGAGCGCAAGGGGTTTCCCGAGAGCTATGACCGCAGAGCCCTACTCGGGTTCGTTGCAGCCGTCGCCGCAGGTGAGGAGCATCTGGAGATCCCTGTCTACTCCCACATTCGCTACGACATCGTGGTGGGGGAGACGCGGATCATCAACCAGCCAGACATCCTGATAGTGGAAGGTCTCAATGTCCTTCAAGCTGGTGAAAGTGGTGCCGTCGTCTCGGACTACTTCGACTTCTCGATCTTCGTCGACGCCGATTCCTCCGACATCGAAGATTGGTACGTCGAGCGTTTCCTGACTCTCAAGGAGACAGCGTTCACCCAGCCAGACGCATACTTCAGAAGGTATGCGGAGTTGACGAACGGCGAGGCGGTGGAGGTCGCCCACGAGATCTGGGAGAAGATCAACCTGGTGAACCTGGTGGAGAACATCCTTCCCACCAAGGCTCGGGCGTCGCTCGTCCTTGAGAAGGGGTCGGACCACTCCGTACAGCGAGTTCGTCTGCGACGCTAGCTCCGCGTCCTCACTTCGAAGAGGTTCCACGAGCCGGGCACACCCTTCAGCTCGAAAGGCCCACAATCGTAGAACTCCATGTTCGAGCCGATGACGAGGTCTTTGACCGTGCTCGACGCCATGATCCCCCCGCTCTCAGCCGCTCCCATCACGCGGGCGGCGATGTGGACGCCCAGCCCTCCGATGTCCTCGTCGCGCACTTCTATCTCGCCGGTGTGAATCCCAACACGAATGTCGAGGCCGATGTTCTTGAGCTCACTCACCATCACTTGGGCACACTGGATGGCGCGCAATGGCCCGTCGAAGGTGGCTACGAAACCGTCGCCGGTGGTGTTGACCTCCCTGCCCTGGAACCGGTCGAGTTGGAGGCGGACCAGCCGATCGTGCTCGGCGCGGGCGTCCAGCCAGCGGTCGTCGCCCGACTCGGAGGCGAGTGACGTGGACCCGACGATGTCGCTGAAGAGGATCGTCGCCAGCATGCGATTCGTCTGCAATGACCCGGATCGGCCGGTGATGAATCTCTCGATAGCACTCAAAGTCTCCGACGTGTCCCCCGTGTGGAACGGAAAGGTGTCTGCCCCGGAGACAACCTCGAGACGTGCCCCAGGGATGTGCCCGGCGAGATACTCGCCAAAGGCGAGTCTGTGATATCGGGCGTCGCGCCGATGGACGACCAGTGTCTGAGCCTGGATCGCGGGAAGCACCGATCTCACATCGGTCTCGGCGATCCACTCGATGGCCTTCCGGCCGACGGACGGCGCCATCGCTTGCCGTTGGAACCACGGCCACCATGCCCTGAATCGCGGGTCGCGCGCCGTGCTCGGTGCGGTGAGATCCAAAGGGTCGGCCGTCCGGCCGAAGCTGGTCTTCCATCCTTGGGCGAGACTTGCGATCACATCAGGCGGGGCACCGATGGGATAGTCGTCGTCACGCGCCATACGGGCGTAGGAGTTGACCAGAATCAATGTGGGGAAGCGCTCTGGAAAAGTCGCGGCGAGGATGCAGGCGAGCATCCCTCCCTCAGTGTCGCCGATGACCACGGCCTCCTCCGACCGGTTGGCATCGAGAACCGTGCGAATGTCCTCGAGGGCGTCCTCGACCGGGTCGATGTAGCCCCGCATCGGGCCATCCGAGACACCCGAGCCTCTCTTGTCGATGAGAAACACCCGCCCCAAGGAGGAGAGTCGATCGAAGTAGCGGATGGCCGACGGCTCGTCCCAGTACATGTCGACATTTGTGACCCAACCCGTGATGAAGACGATGTCGGGGCTCTCGGCGCCGAAAGTCTGATATCCGACGAAGCCGTCTCGGCTCTCCACATATCTGGTCTCCGGGCGACTCACCGGCGAGGACATTCCGCCAAGATATCGACGTCGACTGAGAGTCGGTACTCTGAATCGACCGTGAAGATGTTGACCAGGGCCGGTCGTGCCTCCATTTTCGACCGGAGAGCCTTCACCGAAGCGTTCTTCGACGACGACGCCATGGCCGACGGCGCCCTGATCGTCGCCGGTGTCGGAGCAGTTGTGTATATCGGTGTCCTCGCCTGGAACGGTGTCCTCGGTGCCTTCGACATCATCGGTCTGATCCAGGCTCTGATCTATTCGGTCGCATCCTGGCTGATCCTCGGCTTCGCCACCTGGTTCGCGGCCACCCGGCTCTTTGGGGCGACCAACCGTTATCAGACCCTGATAGCCATGCAGGGTCTGGCGGTGCTCCCGTTGGTCCTCGAGATCTTCGGGAGCCCGGTCTCGTGGATCGGGGTGGGCTGGTATCTCGCAGTGTTGGTCATGGCCACCCGGGAGGCAACCGATCTCGACTTCAAGTTCTCCGGCGTGTCGGTTCTGATCGGGTTCGCAGTGGCTGCGGTGGTGCGTCTTCTGCTCGGGGCGTCGTTCGGGCTCTTCTCCAGCGTCTTCGTTTGACCACCTACCGGCTGGAGATGGCCTACGACGGGTCGGGATTCAAGGGCTACGCCCGCCAGCAGGGCCAGCGAACGATCCAGGAAGAGGTGGAGCGAGCCCTCGAGACTCTGCTGAAGACTGAGGTCGCCACCTCAGTGGCGGGCCGCACAGATGCCGGCGTCCATGCGCGAGGTCAGGTGATCTCGTTCGTTCACGACGGGCAAGTCGACGCGGGGCGCTTGCGCCGTGGTCTCGACGGGCTGCTCGGCCCCGAGATCTCGGTGCGAAGCGTCGCGGCCGTGTCTGATGACTTCGATGCGCGGTTTTCGGCCAGGTGGCGCCGTTATCGCTATCTGCTCGACATGGGCTCGTCGGCCGATCCGCTGGCACGGGGTTTTGTCTGGCAGGTGGGCCGGCCTCTGGACGTTTCCGCGATGGCCAGAGCCGGCGAGGCCTTTGTCGGCGAGCACGACTTCTCGTCTTTCTGCCGCTCGTCGGAGGGAAAGAGCAACGTCCGCCGGCTTACAGAGCTCACCCTTGTGAAGGACGAAGAGAAGTTGACGATCTGGGTCCAGGCAAACGCCTTCTGCCATCAGATGGTGCGATCCATCGTGGGATACCTCTATGACGTGGGCCGGGGGTTCACCGATGGCGCATCGGCTGAGGAGGTGATCGCCGCAGGAGACCGCGGTCGGGTGGCAACGGTGGCCCCACCACATGGACTGACACTGTGGGCCGTGGGATATGACCAATAGTCGTGGCCGAGTCGGGCGGCTCTGCTCGAAGGGTGTTGCCCCACTCGTTGTGAAGTAGTTGTCGCGTCGATTGCTTCTGATTGGCTGAGTGACGGCTGGTCGAATAACATGTGACAGCTTCCTCCCGGAAGCCGTTTCCCCAAAACGCTCCCCGTGCTTTCAACGTGCGAGGACTTCCAAACCATGACAATGAACAAGACATTTTCGCCCAAGCCGCGTGACATCGAGCGCTCGTGGCACCTCGTCGATGCCACGGATTTGCCGCTCGGTCGGCTGGCTTCCGAGGTCGCACAAGTGTTGCGGGGCAAGCACAAGCCGATCTATGCCCCTCATGTCGATGTGGGCGACTTCGTCATCATCGTCAACGCGGACAAGGTCGCTGTGACCTCGGACAAGAGTCAGTCCAAGATCTACTACCGTCACTCCGGATACCCGGGTGGGATCAAAGCCGAGACCTTCGAATCCTTGCTGGAGCGAAGACCCGAGGCTGTTGTGGAGCGTGCGGTGCGAGGCATGCTGCCCAAGAACAAGCTGGGCCGTCAGATGGCCCGCAAGCTCAAGGTGTATGCGGGGCCCGACCATCCCCACCAGGCCCAGGGCCCCCGGCCGCTCGATCTGAACATCCGAAAGGTTGAAGCCTGATGTCGAAACCACTCATCCAGACCACCGGACGTCGCAAAGAGTCGGTGGCTCGTGTCCGTTTCCGTGACGGCTCAGGGCAGGTCACTCTCAACGGAAAGCCGCTGGAGACCTACTTCCCGACGATGGCGACACGGATGCGAGTGATGGAGCCTCTCAGCCTCACCCAGACTCAAGGGCTCTACGACATCGAGGCATCGCTCGCTGGTGGGGGTACGACCGGGCAGGCAGATGCTCTGCGACTCGGCATTTCACGCGCCCTCGTCGAGCTCGACCCCGAGCTCCGGGCGACTCTGAAGAAGGCCGGGATGCTCACTCGCGATTCCCGCGTGGTCGAGTCGAAGAAGTACGGCCTGCGCAAGGCCCGCAGGGCCCCTCAGTACACCAAGCGCTAGAGGCCGGGTCATGGACCTTCGTCGTCTCCTCGACGATGGCAAGCCCATCTTCGGGACTGACGGCGTCCGTGGTGTGGCCGGTTCCGATCTCACCGCCGAGCTCGCCATGGACATCGGGCGCGCTGCTGGCTCATACCTTCGAGGTGGGCCGGTTCTCGTGGGTCGGGACACCCGCCGATCCGGGTCCATGCTGTCGTCTGCGTTTCAGTCCGGTCTCCACTCGGTCGGCATCGATACCGTCGACGTCGGTGTGCTGCCCAGCGGCGGCATCTCCTATCTCACCGCCAACAGCGGGGCAACGATGGGCGCAGTCGTTTCGGCGTCCCACAACCCCGCCGAGGACAACGGCATCAAGCTCCTCGCCGCGCGGGGCACCAAGCTCCCCGACGAGGTGGAGAGAGATCTGGAAGACCGGATGCGATCTTCGGGCCGACAGGTGGCGATTGGCGCAGGCATCGGGTTCCGGCGCGAGAACCCGGAGGCATACGAACAGTATCTGAGTCACTTGGCTGGGGCCGCCCGATACTCGCTCAATGGGGTGCGGATCGCCCTCGACTGCGCCAATGGCGCGGCCTACAGAGCAGCCCCCGATCTCTTCGAGAGGCTCCAGGCAGACGTCCGAGTGTTCCACGCCGAGCCAAATGGCCTCAACATCAATGACGGGTGTGGTGCGACCGCGCCAGACTTCATCGCCAAACATGGTGGCGGCCGTATCGGGCTGGCTTTCGACGGCGACGCCGATCGTCTCATCGCCGTGGACGAAGACGGCGTGGTCGCCAACGGCGACGTCATCATGGCCATCATCGCCCGCCACCTCAAGGAGCAAGGCAGGTTGTCTAACAACCTGGTCGTGGCCACGGTCATGTCGAATCTGGGATTTCGCAAGGCCCTGGCCGAGGCGGAGATCGAGATGGTGGAGACGCCGGTTGGCGACCGTTACGTGATGGAGGCGATCATGGAGCGCAAAGCCCTGCTCGGAGGCGAACAGTCCGGGCACATCATCTTCAGCGATCTCGCATCCACCGGTGACGGGTTACTCACCGCCGTGCAGTTGTTGAACGTCGTTGCCGGAACCGGCAAGGAACTTCGAGAACTACGGGCCGAGGCCATGGTGGAGTACCCCCAGGTGTTGGTCAACGTCCGGGTCGACCGCTCGGTAGACGTTGGGTCGATCGAGGATTTGTGGAATGAGGTCGCTGCTGTCGAAGAGGAGCTGGGCGAAGATGGGCGAGTGCTGGTGCGCCCGTCCGGGACCGAGCCCCTCGTCAGGATCATGGTCGAGGCCCCTTCTCAAACTCTGGCGAACGGTTACGCTGATCGTCTCGCAGCCGTCACCGAGGCGGCGACCAACAAGGAGTGAGCATCGGATAGAGCGCCTGGGACAGAAGACACGTAGCGCCTGGCCTCGCTGATCGAACAGCGAGGTGACGAGGAGGAAGGTCATCGAAGATTTCGGCGGATGCCTTCCCGGCCCACCAGGGTCGTCACGGATAGGGGGTAAAACCCGGGAGCGATCCCGGAACAGAGACCCATCCGAACTGGCACCGGCTCCGCGCTTCGGCGCAGACGTAGTGGCCGGTTTTCCCTGTCGCACGCGTGTTCCTGCTCACGGAAAGGAACGTATATGTGTGGAATCGTCGGATATGTGGGACCGCGTTCGGTTGTGGACGTCCTAGTCCCCGGATTGGCCCATCTCGAATACCGCGGATACGACTCAGCAGGCATAGCCCTCAATCTCGGCGGCTCGATCGACCTGATCAAGACGGCGGGACGCATCGCCGATCTCGAGGAGTTGGTAGCGGCAGAAGGCGAGGTGAGCGCCATCTCCGGGATCGGGCACACCCGCTGGGCCACCCATGGTGCTCCCAACACCAGCAACGCCCATCCTCACACCGACCAGTCAGGCGACGTGATGGTCGTTCACAACGGGATCGTCGAGAACTGGGCCGAGTTGAAGAAGAAGCTGGTCGAGGAGGGCCACGAGTTCAAGAGCGACACCGACACCGAGGTGGTGGCGCACATGATCGGCAAGCTCTCCGACCTCACACTCGCGGAAGCAGTCCGGCGGGTGATGCTCGAGGCCGAAGGCGCGCTGGCGCTGGCAGTGATGAGAAAGAGCGAGCCCGAGCTCATAGTCGGCGCTCGACGCGGATCGCCGCTGGTGGTCGGTCGTGGCGATGGTGAGAACTTCCTCGCCTCCGACATCCCTGCCTTCCTTGAGCACACCCGGGAGATGGTGATCATCGACGACGACCGGGTCGTCGAGGTTCGGTCGACTTCAGTTCGCATCACCGACCTCGAGGGCAACGAGATCGAGCCCGAGCATCGCAAGATCGAATGGGACTTCGATGCGGCCGAGAAGGGCGGCTACGCCACCTTCATGCTCAAGGAGATACACGAACAGCCCCACGCCATCGCCGACACGCTGGCCGGCCGGGTCTCCGACACCGGACGGGTCGTCCTCAACGAGTTGGAAATGGACGCCAAGCTGCTCCGGGCCATCGACAAGGTGTTCGTCGTCGCCTGTGGGACGTCGTACCACGCGGCGATGATGGCGAAGTACGCAATCGAGCGTTGGACCCGTCTCCCGGTGGAGATCGACATCGCCTCCGAATTCAGGTACCGGGACCCGGTCCTCGACGCAAGGTCGTTGGTCATCGGGATCAGCCAGTCGGGGGAGACCATCGACACTCTGGCCGCGGTGAGGTACGCCAAGGCGCAAGGTGCCAACCTGATCGGTGTCAGCAACGTGATCGACTCTGCTCTGGCCCGGGAGTCCGATGCCGTGCTTTACACACGCGCCGGTCTCGAGATCGGGGTGGCGGCGACCAAGACATTCACCACGCAATTGGTTGCGATGCAGCTTCTCGGCCTCTATCTGGCTCAGGTACGGGGAACTCTCGATCCGGGCAAGATCGAGTTGTTGGTGCTTGATCTCCTCAAGCTCCCTGAGCAGGTGGCAACGGTGTTGGAGACCTCTGGCGAGATCGAGGAGCTGGCTCGACAGTTCGTTGACGTCCGCGACTATTTCTTCCTGGGGCGGTCCGGTGACTTCCCGGTGGCGATGGAAGGTGCGCTCAAGCTGAAGGAGATCGCTTACGTGCGCGCCGAAGGGTACGCCGCCGGCGAGATGAAGCATGGGCCCATCGCCCTCATCGAGAGCGGTGTGGTGGTTGTCGGTGTGGCATCGGACAGCCATGTGCGCTCCAAGACCCTCTCCAACATGGAGGAGATGAAGGCGCGGGGCGGAACCATCGTCCTCGTCGCCGAGGAGGAACATGACGTGGGCGAGGTTGCCCATCATGTCATCCGGATCCCGTCGGGACCGGACCTCCTGTGCACAGTGACCGCGGTGGTCCCGCTGCAGCTGTTGGCCTATCACATCGCCACGGCTCGGGGCCTCGACGTGGACAAGCCCCGCAACCTGGCCAAAACCGTGACCGTGGAGTAGCTAGACGAGGGTGTCCGAGATCAACCCGGCTGCTTCGATTGGGTCGTCGTATTCGAGACGCCAGACGTTGAGATCGCGGGCGACTTCGGTGGCGATGCGGAAGGCTCGTGCCGGGTCCTTGTAATGGTTGAACGAGTACTGGATGAGCGCGGCGACCGCTTGTGACCTCGGTAGCGGGTCGAGTTTCACGTCGGAATGGCCGAACTCGGAGAGAACCAGGTCGGTGAGCTCGCCGCCCGAGCCCACAGTGCTGCCCAAGTCGGATGCGGTGGAGAGCGTCTCCTCACCCTGAGGCGTGATGCCGAGTTTTTTGGCGCTCCACTTCGATAGTGCGAATGGCTTGGGATATGGAAGCACAGTCCCTGTGTCACTGAAGACGAGAGCCTCGTCGGACAAGTACTCGAAGCCGGAACCGACGAGTGCGGCCGTCAGCGTGGTCTTGCCGTGCCCGGACGCGGCAGGGATCGCCGCTATACGGTCGGAGGCGCCGGCAACTCCGGCATGGATTGCGAACAGGCTGAGCGTCTCGATCACTGAGCTGTTCATCCCAGCGATCATCCTCGGCAGAGCTCGACCTGCCGCTTCCTCCGAGCTGAGGCGGGCGCAGTCCCGATACACCGAGTATCCCCTGTCCCCGTCACCGATGACCTGGATGATGTTTCGGGCGCGCGCCGCGCGCGTCGTCCGGGTGAAAGGGTCCAGAAGCCGTTCGACGTCAGATGCCAGCTCGGGATCCTCGGTCAGGACACGAAAGGGTGTGCCGTAGAGGTCGAGCCGGAGGTCTGCGACCCAGACCGGGTCACCTAGATCGTGTCGTCATCCCGGACGATTGCGGATCTTCATTCGGCCAGGAGCTCGGCCTTCTGGAACTGTCGAATCGTCTCGGTGATGTCGGCAACAATCGAATCGGGCTCGACCCCGTAGGCTCGTCCGAGCAGGTCGGCGATGTCATCGATCGTTCGTTCACCGTCGCACAGCCGCCAGACGTCACTCGCAGTGCCGTTGAGAACCGTCACCTGCTCGGTTGGCGGGTGGTAAAGAGATATGTCCCCGTCGATTTCGGTCTCGATCAGAGATGGTGCATGACGCCCGATCTTCGCGATGTTCAATGCGTTTCCCCCACGTGTCCCTGTTTATACGATCATCGTCGTACAGACGCGTGACCGTCGAGCACTTAGAGTAGTCGTGTACTAGGGCTGCGGGAATGCCGTGCCCGGGATCACAAGCTGGAGGGCATTGTGGGCGAAGAAAGCCAGGGCATTACTAGAAGGGACTTACTGCGCCGAGGAGCTGTGCTCGGTGGAGCAGTCGTTTGGACAACGCCGGTCGTACAGACGCTGGGCATGGGTCGTGCCTTCGCGCAGACCGCGAGCCCGGAGGGCGGCAAGGACATCTCCTACATAGCGATCAACGTCGACTGTGGGACCACGAAGTTCTTCGTCAAGTGGGAGGATGACAAAGGTTGGGAGAACGAACCGGGTCAAGCGCCATCCTGTGCCGACGAGAGCGACCCCATCTTCGATGGAATGAATGGAGGCAGTCTCGGTTTCGGTGTGACGATGCTGAGTGAGTCCTGTGCCAGGCTCTCGATTCCGGAGGCTTATCGTGGTTGCACATTGACCATTTGGGTCAAGGGTGGTAACGAGAGTTCGACCGACACCCCCTGCAATACAGTTCCCTACAACGGAGAGGCTTCTCTCACCGTCTGCACAGCTACTGCCTGACCAGACCAAGACCTTTCAGGTCATCCAATGCACGGACGACGTCCCTCAGGGCGTCGTCCGTTGGCATTCCGGTGAGTTCGGCGACGGCCGCCGCCATCTCATCGACAGTCGTGTTTCCATCGCATAGCTCCCATATCGCCCGGGCGCTGTCATTGAGAGAGTGTTCTATGCCTGTTTCGCCATCTAGCACGGACCAGAGACCGTTTTCTCCACGACCCATCAGTCGACCGTGTCTGTAAGGCTGACTCATGCCTGCTCTCCGATCTCACTAGTCTCACCTGACGGGGCGATTCGGCCATTGAAGGACATCAGCTCCGTTTGCGAGTGGACGCCGAGTTTTCGATATACCCGTTGCAGGTGAGTGCGGGCCGTGGCCGGGCTGATGAATAGTTTCTCGCCTATCTCTTCTTTTCTGGCCCCCTGAACGGCGAGTTCATATACCTGTCGCTCTCGGTCTGTGAGTTCGTCAAGGAGTGAGGACCTCGTCGTGGAGTTCCGTCGTCTCTGAACGACATATCGAAGCAGGGTTCCTAGCATCTCCGGGGGAACAACTGCACCCCCATCGAGGACGGTCACTGCGGCATCCATGATGTCCTCGGCTGTGGCGGACCAGGTGAGAAAACCACGGCACCCTCGATCGACCATGTCGATCATTCGCCTTTCGGAGGCGAGCACGATCGTCGGCGTGCGAGATGCGAGATCCTCGAGACCATCAGCGTTGTCGTCGTCCGGGACGACCCAAATCACCAAGTCTGGGTGTGTCGAAGACAGTGACTTCGTCCCATAGGTGACCTCGCTGAACTCACCGAGGCCTTTCAAGTCGGCCGGGTGATCGGTGTGAGCTCCGAGGACAATTACCCGTTTGCGGTCCATTCCCACAGCCGTAGTCTGGCATCCTCAGGTGGTTCTATTGCAAGACAGTATGGGGGGTTCTGTGGCCGGCGCATACCAGGAGGTCCTGCTGCGGCTTGCTTCTGGCAAGGACCTCGGGGGGTATCAGGCGGACGCCAGCCTGATCGAGTTGGCCCAAAGGCACGGTCTGATCGGTGCCCTCGCCGAAGTCTCCGACTCGAGCCTGGTCAAGGCCATACACGCCCGGCAGGTCGCTCGCTGCGCAGTCATGGGCCGACAGCTCACATCGTTCCTCGAGGTACTCGCGGACAGCGACATACGAGCCACTCCTATCAAGGGCCCGGTAGTGGCAAAGCACTATCGAAGGCCGGAGATCCGCCACTTCAGTGACATAGACCTCCTCGTGGAAAGGGAGCGACTCGACGACTCTCTCGAGATCCTCGGCCAACTGGACGCGGTCGTCGATATACCGCCAAAGCGGCCGAAGGCGGCCAAGAGGGATGTTCTGGTCAAGGACGACTCCGGTGTCCGATTCAACCTCGATCTCCATTGGGACCTGTTCTCGTACAGCCAAGTTCGAGGGTCTGCCGACGGTGCCACACCTGAGGCTTGGGAGAACGCCAGCTTCGATCCTGACGGAGTGATCGGGCCGCATTGGGAACTGCCCGAGGCTCACCGGATCGCCTTTCTCTCAGCCCACGCGGTTCTGGACCATCGTTTCCGTCTCATTCTCTTTCGTGATTTGCTGGAGATATCCCTCCAGCCGGTCGATTGGGACGAGGTGGAGTCGGTTGCGAGAAGATGGAAGCTCCGCTCGACTACGTACCTGGCTCTGTGGATGACCCGGCGTCTTCTCGATGCCGACATACCCGCGGAGTTCTTGGAGTCGATCCGCCCGTCATCGATCGCCCTCCGATTCTTGGAGAACACGATTCCCAGAACAGACCTCACTCGATTCGATGGGCACACCATTCATCCGATCAATCTGGCAGCCGTCACACTCCACGACGAGCTGAGCTCGCGCGTAGCGCTGGTCGCACGTGCCCCTGCCGCGTTTCCGGGTTGGCGTCGCAGGGTCGTTGACGACGAGAGCCAGCGCGATACGCCACGAACCCTGATCGTGGTGTCGACGAATCGTCGGCGTGGCGCCGAAGTCTTCAGTGAGCGCTTACGCGACGGGCTTCGTGACCTGGGATGGGTCGTCGACGCGATAGCGCTTCGCGGGTACGGCGACGAGGAGACCGCCGATCTGACTGCGCTCGTTCACGGCGATTCGCATCCCGGCCGTTTCAATTGGCGACTCTGGCGTGAGCTCCGCCGATACGTGCGTGAATTCTCGCCTGACCTGGTCGTGGCCAACGGTGGGTCGACTCTGAGGTATGGGCTGTCGGTGACAATCGGCACCAAGCGCGAGTTGGCGTACATCAGCATCGGAGAACCTCACTACTGGATTCGCTCATGGTGGTCCCGGCTTGCGACGCGCCTGATGCTTCGGGCGGCCGATCGCATCCTGGCGGTTTCGTCCGCCACGAGGGAGCAGACCATCGAGCTCGAGCCGACCGTTGCCGATCGAACGTTCACCACCTACACGGGGCTTCCCGAGGATCTCTTTCACATCAACGGCTCCGACTCATCGGGAAAGCTGAGAATCTTGATGGTTGGCAACCTCTCGGACGAGAAGGACCCGGGACTGGCTTTCCACGCCATTGCCGCCGCCGAGACCGCCTACTTGAGGGTGGTCGGCGACGGTCCACTGCGTGGTGACCTCGAAGCCCTCGCTCTCGATCTCGGCATCGGCGAAGTAGTCGAGTTCGCCGGTTCGGTCGCTGACGTCAGGCCTCATCTGGAATGGGCAGATGTACTCTTGCTGACGTCACGCTCGGAGGGACTTCCCGGTGCAGTGCTGGAGGCCAGTGCAGCCGGGGTCCCCACGGTCGGGGTGGATGTCGGGGGTGTCTCCGAGGCGGTCGTGGATGGAGTCACCGGCTTCGTGGTGTCACGATCGGTCGCCGACCTGGCCGGCGCCATTCAAAGGGTGGACGGGGATAGGGCCCTGCTCGAGAAAATGGGTGCCGCGGCCAGAGAACACGCGAGGGACCGCTTCTCCATGGACTACGTTGTCGACCGCTACGCCAGGATTCTGCAGGGGCTGGGACTATGAAGATCGCGCACCTGTGCACAGTGGACTCGAGTCTCCGCTACCTCTTGCTTCCTCAGTTGGAGGGCAGTCTCGCCCGGGGTGATGAGACCATCGGCATGAGCTCCCCTGGCCCCGATGTTCCTTTTCTGGAGTCGAAGGGCATTCGTCACATCCCTCTGACCGCCTCGACTCGGGAGGCATCGGTCACCTCTGATGTCAGAGCCGCCTGGCAACTAGCCCGGATACTGCGTCAGGAACGGCTCGACGTCTTACACACGCACAACCCAAAGCCCGGAGTGTATGGGCGAATCCTGGGACGAATGCTCGGCGTCCCGGTGGTCATCAACACCGTCCACGGGCTCTACGCAACCGAGACCGACCCTCTCTGGAAGCGAACTCTCGTCTATACACTCGAGTGGCTGGCTGGCTTGTTCAGCGACCTCGAGCTGGTTCAGAGCGCCGAGGATATGAGCACCATGCGCAAGCTCAGGTTGGCTCGTGCCGGAAAGATCCAGCATTTGGGCAATGGAGTCGACTTGACCAGGTTCGACGGTGTCGATGGGCGCGTCAGGTCCCGATTACGTTCCGAGCTCGGAGTGGGCGACGATGCCGTCGTCGTGGGCTGTGTCGCCCGATTGGTACGCGAGAAGGGGATTCCCGAGCTCATTCACGCCTATGAACGCCGCACCCAAGACTACGAGCTCGTGATCGTCGGACCGTCGGATCCGTCGAAGCCCGACGCGCTCAGCACCGGCGAGATCGCCAGTGCCGAAGACATTGGCGTCATTTTTCTCGGTCACCGCTCGGATGTGGATCAGCTCTACCAGGCCTTCGACATGTTCGTGCTGCCCTCGCACCGTGAAGGGTTTCCCAGAGCTGCGATGGAAGCTGCTGCCACCGGACTTCCGCTCGTCGTGACCGATGTTCGCGGCTGCAGAGAGGTTGTGGACGACGGGTTGAACGGCCTTCTCGTGGCGAAGGGTCGGCCGGACGAGCTCGCGCTCGCAATCGACCGACTCGTGTCCGACGAGGCCTTGCGTAAGAGCATGGGCGAGGCCGGAGTTGTGAAGGCACGACGGGATTTCGATGAGCAGAACGTCGTCGACACCGTTCTCTCGGCCTACTCGAGGGTGGCCCGAGCGAAGGGAATAGTCGATGGCTAAGAGACTCATGGACCTCACGGTGGCGACGGTCTTGCTCGTGGTTCTCGCAGTGCCGCTGGCGGTTCTCTATCTGATGACTCGTGTGGTCATGGGGAAGCCGGCGCTCTACCGCTCTGTTCGCCCTGGCCTCGATGGTCGTCTCTTCAACATGTACAAGTTCCGAACGATGACAGACGAAGTCGGCCAGGACGGTGAGCTCCTGTCAGATGAGGAGCGTGTGACCAGCTTCGGGAGAGTGATCCGTTCACTGAGCCTCGACGAGCTGCCTGAGCTCATAAACGTGGTTCGTGGAGACATGAGTCTCGTCGGGCCACGACCGCTGCTACCGGAATATCTGTCTCGCTACACCCCCGAGCAGGCCCGTCGTCACGAAGTACGTCCGGGGCTGACGGGACTGGCGCAGGTGAGCGGGCGCAATGAACTGGATTGGGAGGATCGTCTCGCCCTCGATGTCTGGTACGTCGACAATCGGTCGTGGCTACTCGATCTCCAGATTCTCGGTCGGACGGTGACCAGAGTCATCACTCGCAGCGGCATCAGCGCGGAGGACCATGCCACCATGCCCGAGTTTCGGGGCTCCGAGGACCGATGAACGTCCTGATATCTTCCGCCGGCCGGCGGACGTCCCTGGTTGACTCTTTCCTGGAGGCGTGTGATGGGCACGGGAAAGTGGTCGCGTCTGACGCCGACCCTCTCGCACCCTCGCTGATGGCAGCCGATATCGGGGTAGTCGTGCCCCGTCTCACCGAGCCAGAGTTCGTCGATGACATGCTTCGCCTATGCCAGACGCACGACATAGGCCTCATTGTCCCGACGATCGACACGGAGCTACCCCTCTTGGCCGAGCATCGCGACCGGTTCACCGCCGTAGGAGCGAACCCCCTCGTAGCATCTAAGGAGCTCATCGAAGTGACTGCCAGCAAGCGGCGAACCGAGGCGGTGTTCCGAGAGGCAGGTATCTCCACCCCTCCCTCGTGGTCGACCGACTCGATACCCGTCGCAGATGACATCGAGCTCTTCGTCAAGCCGGACCGGGGAAGTGCGTCGGCCCACACATTCCGGGTGGACTCCAAGAGCATCGACGCGCTGCTTCCCCTCGTTCCCGATCCTATCGTCCAAGAGCGGATCGATGCAGTAGAGGTGACGGTCGACGCGTTACTCGATCGGGCTGGCAAGGTGATCCACTTCGTCCCCCGTATCCGGCTGAAAACGATCGGTGGTGAGTCTGTGGAAGGGGTGACTCTTCCCGACGATCCCATCCGTGACTGGCTGCTGGGAGTGCTCTCGGTGGTTGCCGACCTCGGAGGCTGGGGCCCGATGACCATCCAAATGTTCCTGACGGCTCCAGACCCAACCCTCATCGAGGTGAATCCTCGGTTCGGGGGAGGCTTCCCGCTGGCATACCGGGCAGGTGGCCTGTATCCGCAGTGGATTCTCGAGATGATGACGGGCAACGAGTTGAGAGCGCGCCTCGGCGAGTACCGCAAGGGATTGTTCATGACCCGATCCTTCGTCGAGCGCTACGTCGACGGCGGTTGGTCACAGTGATCGAGGGCATCGTCCTGGATCTCGACGACACCCTGTATCTCGAGCGAGATTTCGTCCGAAGCGGGTTCAGAAGGGTGGCAGAGTTCGTGGAGCGGGTGGGCGTGATCGACGCGGATACTGCATTCGCACATCTCTGGGAAGGGTTCGGTGGAGGCCGCCGTGGTGATGCGTTCGACTCGCTGAGCTCCCGCTATTCGCTCGACGGGCGTACCTCGGTCACCGAGCTGGTCGGCCTCTACAGGAGCCATCGCCCCGACATCCGCATCCTCGAACCACAGGCGTTGGACGCCCTTGCCCGATCCGGGATTCCGCTGGCCATGATCAGCGATGGTCAACTCGCCACCCAGTCGGCCAAGATCGACGCTCTCGATGTGAGGGACCTCTTCTCAGTCGTGGTGTTGACCGGAGAGTGGGGACATGACTTCTGGAAGCCGCACCCCCGAGCGTTCGAGGTCGTGGAGACCGAACTGGGGCTTGGCGGAGGACAGCTCGCCTACGTGGCCGACAACCCGATGAAGGATTTCATTGCGCCCAACCGGCGAGGATGGCTTTCGGTGCGGTTGCGCACATCCGGACAACTGCACTACCACCTGGAGGCCGTCGATGACTCAGCTGCACCGTCTCTCGAGGTGCCCTCCCTCCATGCTGTGGTCGATATGGTGTCGATCGACTCTCCCAGATGATCGTGAAATGACGCTGAGTCTGCGCCAGTACGCCATCCGGGGTGCGAAATGGTTGTCGATAGCCGGGGACATCTTGGCGGGGCGGCGTCGCGGCCCCCGCATCCTCATCTATCACCAGGTCGGCTCCGGGTCGGGTCTCGAAATGGATGTCGAACTCGACGCGTTCGAGTCGCAGTTGGATTGGATGTCGGACCACGGTGAGATCGTTAGCTTGGACGAAGCCGTCAACCGTATCGGCGACGAGGATGCCGACCACTGTTTCGTCATCACGTTCGACGACGGCCATGAGAGCCT
>Ga0214469_1000141_pt1 | contig 22061 bp, 20 predicted proteins | sample RVTome_10_FD_187340 | JGI IMG/M metagenome (GOLD analysis project Ga0214469, IMG submission 187340) | Soil microbial communities from uranium-contaminated site in the Upper Colorado River Basin, Wyoming, United States - RVT153D57 HiSeq ... | reverse complement strand
ACGCCAGCCCGGTCCGCGGCCGGTATACCCGCCCGTACCCCAGGTCCCGATCCCCGGCGAGCCACCGGCGCCCGGCGACTTCGGGTCCGCCATCTACGCGGAGCTGCTCGAGCGGCGCATCGTGTTCGTCCGCAACCGTCTCGACCACGACGCCGCCACCCTGGTGACCGCGCAGCTCATGACGCTCGACGCCGACGACACCACGGCGGTCACGCTCGTGGTCAACAGCAGGGGAGGGCCGGTCGATGCCGTCGCCGGCCTCCTCGACACCATCGGCCTGCTGCGATGCCCGGTCGACACCAGCTGCGTCGGGCGCGCCGAGGGCACGGCCGCCCTGGTCGTGGCAGCCGGCACCGGCCGTCGACGCTGCGGATCGGGAGCCACGTTCCGCCTGCGCCTTCCCGACCTCGAGGCGGCCGGCCCCGCCGATCGGTTGCGGCGGGACGTCGAGAGCGCCGCCCAGCTCCAGCGGGGGCTGGTCGACCGGCTCGCCGCCATCACGGGGCAGTCGCGGGCACTTTTGGAGCGGGACGTGGAGCGCGGCCGCCTGCTGACCGCCGACGAGGCGGTCTCCTACGGGCTCGTCGACGAGATCTCGGGTCGGTGACGAGCGCCAAACGGTTCGATGGACTGCCGGCGCCGGGGGAACCCTCAGTCCGACAGGGCCGCGGTGGCGATGCCCCAGGGGCGCAGCGTGAAGGACCCCTCGAACGGCGCCGTCGGGCGGCCGCGTAGGTCGACGAGCCAGCCGCGCCGGCCGTCGATCGTCACCTCCACCGGCTCGTCCCGGGGGTTGAACACCCGCACGGTCAGTACGCCGCCGTCCCTCCCGACCGCCGAGACCACCGCACCTTCCACCGTCAGGGCGGTGCCGGCGGCCGCCAGATCGGCTTCACCCGCGCCCGGGACGTCGGGCGGCTCGACGACCTGGAGCGGCACGAGCACCTCGTCCGCCAGAGCGAACGGATCCACATCGCCGAGGGCGACGGCGTAGCGCCGGGTGAGACGCTTCTGCAGCTGCGGCCCCTCGAGCCGGATCAGCGGACCCGCCGGCAGCGGGCGGGTCGGCATCGGCGCCTGTGACAGCATCCCGGTGCACCGCAGCAGCGTGAGCGCCAGTTCGTGCGCCTGCCCGCCATGGATGTCCACGAGCTCGTACTCGGCCACGCCGTCGTGCACGACGGTGAGCCCGCCCGCCTGGACGAACCGGAGCGCCGGATAGGTGGGCAGCGGTGCCTCGGTGGGGCCGCCCTCGGCGTCGAGCCCCCGCTCGACAGTTCCGAATGCTGTCTCGGCCCGGGAGCTCGCGGCGGGCGTCGGCAGTGGGAGGTGGGCCCGCAAGCGGTGGTCGCGGCTGCGGTTGTCGATCGTGGTCTCGACCCGCACCGCCCGTTCCCCTGCCCGCAGCTCGAGCTGGGTGACGACCTCGTGCGCGACCTCCCCGGTGCGCCGCTCCAGTGCCTCGCCCCGCGCCGGCCAGCGGTAGCGGGCCGCGATCCGTGCCCGGGCACGTAGCGGTCCCCGCTCCAGCACGTCCACGTCCACCGATTCGGGCTGCTCGACCACGCTGTCCTGGGCGGGCGGGCACCAGTTGTACGTGTCGCCGCAGTCGCCCCCGTCGACGAGGCGGCCGAGCCCCGCGTGACCGTCGATGGCGTAGGTCCCGTCCGTCGGGTCGACGGCGACCGTCACCAGGCCGTTCGCCAGTGTGGGCCCACCTTCCGTGTCCTCGGCGGCTGCGGCCTCGACGCCATTGCCCGCACCCTCGGCCGTCCAGCCCCTCCAGCCGAACCCGGGCACCTCACCCACGTACGCCAGGACCGTCACCTGGACCGGCTGCCGGACGCGCAGCCGCACCGGCCCGGGGTCGGCCAGGCCGGCGAGGGCGACGCGGGTGTCCGGCGACACCAGCGACCCCGTCCCCTTGCGGCGCGCGGAGACCAGGACCTCACCACCGGCAGACTCGAGGCTGAACCCGGTGACGGTTCGCATCCACTCCAGCTCCTCGGCGGCGGGGACGACCAGCTCGGGCGGGCCCTCGAGCAGCACCGACTCGGCGGGCCGGGACCGGAGCAGCTGGGTGCCCAGCGGCGCCTCGGCGGTCGCGAGGGTGAGCCGGACCAGGCCGCCCCGGGGCCGGGACGTGGGGTTGACGATCAGCGGACCGTGGTGGCGCACCCGGCCGGCCAGGTGGGTGAGCGCCCGGTTGGCCAGGCCGTCGGCGATGTCGGCCGCCTCGGCGTAGCGGTGGAGCACGGCGTCGCAGACGTCGTCGATCGAGCAGGCGCACACCGAGTCGTGGGCGGCGTTCAGGATCAGGTCACGCCAGGCTTCGTCGAGCAGAGCCGCTGGCCAACGGTCGGCGGGCAGGAACAGGGCGGACAACGGTTCGGCCAGTCGCTCCACCGCCCGCTCGGCCCCGGCGGCGGCCTGGCGCACGTCGACCCGGTTGGAGGTCACGCCCATCAACACGTTGGCCCGTGCGCCGGCACGGAGCTCGCCCCGCCAAGTCGGCAGGCCCTCGGTGGGCGCCGTTGCCAGGTGCTCGGACAGCGACACGATCCGCAGGTCGAGGTCGCTGCGGAGCCCGTTGGCCTCGGCGACCACCCTTCCCAGCCACGGCTGGGGCATCTGGTGGTCGCTGCCGTTCATCCACAGCAGCGGACCGACGAGCAGGTCGCCCCATTGCCGGCCGAACCCGTCGAGGGCGGCGGCGAACGCCTTGGCGTCGTCGGGCAGCGCCGAGCCGTTTCCGTATCCCTGGGGCAGGTACTCGGCCCGGACCGTGGAACCGTCGGGTGCCTGCCACCAGAAGCCGCTGCGGTCGATGGCGGCGGGCACGCCCCGCCACACCACGGCGTGCTCGAAGCCGAAGCCCGCGACGATCTGGGGCATCTGGGCCACGTGACCGAACATGTCGGGCAGGTAGCCGACTTGCATGGCACCGCCGAACCGGTCGGCCGCCCTCAGGCCCCGCTGCAGGTTGCGGACCAACGTCTCGCCCGAAACGAGGAACTCGTCGGGCAGGGTGTACCACGGTCCGATCGAGATCCGGCCGCTCCCGACCAACCGCCGGAGCGACTCCTCGGCCTCGGGCCGCACCGCCAGGTAGTCGTCGACCACCGCCAGCTGTCCGTCCAGTAGGAACCGGGCGTACGCCGGGTCGTTCTCCATCTGCGGGATCAGGTCGTCGAGCAGGTCGACCAGCCGCAGCCGGAAGGTCTGGAACGACTGGTACCACTCACGGTCCCAGTGGGTGTGGGGAACTACGTGGACGGTCCGTTTCGCGCTCTCACCTGCGGTAACGGTGCCAGTCGGTGCGGTCATGAGACCCCTTCGGTCCTCAGCCAGTCCTCAGTAGTGTGACCCAAAGCATCGTCGACCACCGCGGGTGGGCGGTCAGTCAGCACCTTGCCCGAGCCCTCGCTGTCGGCTGAGCACGATGGCCTGGGAGCGGTCGGCGACGTGGAGTTTGGTGAGGACGTTGGACACGTGGTTGCGGACCGTCTTGGGGCTGAGGACGAGGCGCCGTGCTATCGCCTGATTGTCGAGGCCTTGCGCCACGAGGTCGAGGATGTCGAACTCCCGCGGGGTCAGCTCGGCGAACGGGCGGCTCGAGGCGCGGCGGCGAGTCATTGCCAACTCCGTGACGGCTTGGGCCATGTCGTGGTCGAGCACGACGTCGCCGGCTGCTGCGGCACGGAGGGCGTGTTCGAGGCGCTCGGGATCGGTGCCCTTCACGAGGTAGCCAGACGCTCCGTCGCGCAGCGCGGTGAGCGCGGTGTCGTGATCCTCGGACATCGTCAGCATGATCACCTTGATCGCGGGGTGGTGGGCCGCCAGCCAGCGGTTGATCTCGAGGCCGGAGCCGGCGCCCAGCCGGACGTCGAGGAGAACGACGTCCGGGTCGGCCGACGACACCAGGCCCGCAACCTCGTCGGCGCGCTGCGCCTCACCGACGACCTCGATCCCCGCCATCTCGGCAATGGCGACGGCGAGCCCCATGCGAAACATCGGGTGGTCGTCAACGATCGCCACGCGCAGTGTGGCCGTTTCCCGGTCGCTGTGGTGATGGCCGGGCTCGCTCATGGAAGCGCGGCAGGGAGCTGGACATGCAGGTGCGTCCCGCACGTCAGGTCGGGGATGAATCGCACCGCGCCGCCGAGCTCCGCCGCCCGCTCGCGCATCGCAGTCAGGCCGACGCCGGGGGTCCGGCCGACGTCGATGCCGATGCCGTCGTCGATGACGTCGATCTCGACCAGGTCGTCCGTCTCGATGGTGATCCAGCAGCGTGCCGCATGAGCATGGCGCACCACGTTGGTGAGCGCCTCGGTGACGATCCGATAGGCCGTGACCTCGACCACCGCCGGGAGCTGCCCCGGGGCGGATGGCAGCGAGAGGTGAATCTCCAGGTCGTCGTCGAGCTTGCGGGTGAACTCGGTCACGGCACCGATGAGGCCGAGCTGATCGAGCGCGGTGGGGCGCAGGTCGCGCACGATCCGCTTGATCTCGTGCACGACCCCGTCCACCTCGTCGGCGAGGCGCGCGAGGAGTGGGCGGGAAGGGCGCGGCGAGCCATTGCCAACGGTGTGGTCCAGCTGGCGCACCGACGTGCGGAGTCCGAGCGAAACGCCGGTGAGGGTCGGGCCGACCCCATCGTGCAGGTCGCGCCGCAGCCGCCGGCGCTCCTCCTCGCGTGCCGACACGACAGCCAGGCTCGAACGCCGCAGGTCGGTGGCCAGGCGAACCCAGCTCACCGCCAGGCTGAGCGGGCCGGCGAGCTGGGCGAGCAGCCGCCGGTCGCGGGCCCGCATCAACGGCGCCTCCCCCCAACCGACGACGAGTCGACCCACGACCTCGTCACGGTGGCGCAGAACCACGTCGTGGCGGTGCTTCGTCTCACCTCCGACCGACGCGGCTCGCTCCCACCCGCCACCCGGCAAGGCCACGTCTATCGCGATGGCATCGAACCGGAGGCTCTGCTCGAGGCTGCGCACGAGGGCGGGCAGGGGGTCGTCGCCCCCGTCGGCCCCGACGTGATCGACGATGCGCTGCACGACGGCGAGCGGATCGTCGCGCGACCCGAACACGAGCTTGTCGACGAGGTGGCGGATGCGCTGCCGCGCCGGCTCGATTGCCAGGGCGATGGCGCCCGTTGCCGCGACCAGCAACCACGTCGGACCGCTGCCACCGACCAAGCGACCGAGGCCGGCCACGATGACCGTGTAGATCACGACGATCCCGACCGCGAACAGGGTCCACTCGAGGGTCTGGTGGGAGAGCCGCTCCGCGCCGGATGGGGCGCGCCGGAGCTCGTAGATCAGCGACCCGACCACCAGCAGCGGCACGGTCGCCAGAAGCAGGAGCGCCCACACGACGTCACGGCCTGCGAACGACCAGTTGACGATGTCCAGGCCGTCGGGCACGACCGCCAGCCACGCCACGACCGCTCCGGCGAACAACCAGCCGGCCAGGGGGTCGTTCGTCGCCCGACGTTGCTGCCACCAGCCGACGCCGAGCATGGCGATCCACACGACCCCCACGAGGCCCACGAGCCACGAGGCGGCCACATCGGTCCATCGCCAGCCCGCCGCTGCGGACACCACCACGCCGGTCGTGGCGGCAAGCCCCGCGAGCAAGACCGCGAGGGACCGCCGACCCGACCGCCACGCGGCGGGGATCAACGCACAGGGGACCAGCGCGACCAGCACGGCGGCACCGAGCGGCCGCGCCCACGTTTCGGCATCGGCCAGGGCCCGCCAGCGTGGCGGCCCGGCGGTCGACGCCTCGTAGCCGCGGTACTGGACGGCCAGCGCGACCACCACCGAGCTTGCGCCGACGATGAGGAAACAGGCACCGAGGAACCGGCGACCGCGCCTCGCCGCCAACATCGCGCCGGCGAGTGAGTACGCCAGACCCGCGGCCAACCAGGTCACCAGCCACCAGTTCTGTCCGCCGGGCTCCGGGCCATCGTTCGCGACACGCAGCCCGATGACCACCGCGCCGGCGACGCCGACGGCGACCGCAGTCGCCGCACCCGCCGCCCGCGCCCACCAGAGGCTCGTGGGTGCCGGCAGCACCGACGAGCGATCGCCGGGCTGATCCATCCGCGCACCTCCGGGCCTGCCCCGACAATAGGGCAGTCGGTGTCCCGGGCGGATGGTACCCGCGTCCCGATCTGGGCCCGGCAACGTCCCGGGCTGGACACAGGCGCACATCGGGACGACGGCCTCGTGCACCCGGGACACCGGCTCCTGCAGCCTCATCGGTGTTCCCATGCACGCGAGAGGAGCCGAACATGTACAAGCGGCTGACAACTGCCATCGTCGCCACCGTGGCGACGATGTTGGCCCTTCCATCCGTTGCCGCGCACGCGCACGACGAAGACGAAGATGAGCAACCAACCCTTGTCGGTCGGGCGGTGCTGCCCGCCGACACGCTGGGCTCGGGGCCACCGTCAGGGGCGGCGCTCGGCACCGGCGTGATCAACGGCATCGAGTTCCCGCGGCCACGACAGGCCGTTGGCGGGTTCTCCGCCGTCGTTGCCGGCCGGCAGCGGGGCGAGTATCTGGTCATGCCCGACAACGGGTTCGGCACCAAGGCGAACTCGCGGGACTTCCTGATCCGCGCGTACTACGCGCGACCGGACTTCAAGACCGCCCGTGGCGGCAGCGGCACCGTCGAGGTCGACACGGAGCAGGGTGAGTTCATCGCGTTCCGCGATCCGCATCACCTGATCGGCTTCCCGATCGTCAACGAGGGGACAAGCCAGCGGCTGCTCACCGGCGGCGACATCGACCCGGAGTCGCTGCAGCGGGGAGCCCGGGGCGACCTGTGGGTGGGCGACGAGTTCGGCCCGTGGATCCTGCACTTCGACGCCACCGGCGAGCTGCTGGATCCGCCCTTCGCGACCCCGGGTGGCCTGATGTCCCCGAGCAACCCGTTCCTGGGCGCGGACCCGCCGACCCAGCCGAACAGCCGGGGGTACGAGGCCATGGCCATCAACCCGAAGGGGACCCACCTGTACGCGGCGCTCGAGGGCGCCACCGTGGCCGAGACGGGTTCCACGCGCCGGCAGGTGTTCGAGTTCAGCGTCCGGGACGAGGCCTTCACCGGTCGGGTCTGGAGCTACCGGACCGAGCAACCCGGTCACATGGTCGCCGACATGTGGGCGCTCGATGGGCGTCATCTCGCGGTCATCGAGCGCGACGCCGGTCGCGGCCTGGACGCCATCTTCCGGAGGGTGTACGTGGCCGACCTGAGAAGGACGGATGCGAGCGGGTCACTCGTGAAGTCGCTCGCCGTCGATCTGGCGGCCGTGCCGGATCCGGACCTGGTCTCGCTCCCCGAGATCCACGCCGGGGACGTGGGGCTGGGCAACCCGTTCCGCGTGACCTGCGAGTCGGTCGAGGCCATCCACCAGACCAGCGCGAGCAAGCTGCTGATCGGCTGCGACAACAACCTCCCCAACACGGGGCGCAACCCCAGCATCGCCGACGACACCGAGCTGATCGTCGTCAGGGTGCCTGATCTGGACGATCGAGACTGAGCTTCGGGCGGGGCATGGGCTGCCGGGACCTTCACGTCCCGGCAGCCCGTCCGTCCATCACTCGACGACGATGCCGGACAGGTCGTCGACGGGTTCGGGATAGCGCAGGTCGAGTCCCTCGAGCGTGTCGATGAGGGTCCGGCAGATCACCAGGTCGCGGTACCACTTGCGGTTGGCGGGCACCACGATCCACGGCGCGTGCTTGGCGGCGGTGCGCCGCACCATTTCCTCGTAGGCGTCCTGGTAGTCGACCCAGCGCTCGCGCTCCTCGAGGTCGCCCAACCGGAACTTCCAGTTCTTGGTGGGGTCTTCGAGGCGGGCGCGCAGGCGCTCGGCCTGCTCGTCCTTCGAGATGTGCAGAAAGAACTTGAGGATGATCGTGCCCTCGTCGGCCAGCATCTTCTCGAAGTTGCGGATGTGCGTGTAGCGGGCCTTCCATCGCGGCGGCGGCACCAGGTCGTGGACCCGGACGATGAGCACGTCTTCGTAGTGGCTGCGGTCGAAGATGGCGATCTGCCCGTTGGTGGGTACGTGGGGGTGGATGCGCCAGAGGAAGTCGTGGGCGAGCTCCAGCTCGGTGGGCGCCTTGAACGAGGCGACGTGCACCCCGGACGGGTCGAGGCCCTCGAACGCCTTGCGGATGGCGCCGCCCTTGCCCGAAGTGTCGGTCCCCTGGAGCACGACCAGCAGCTTGTGGCGACCGTCGGCGTAGAACTTCTCCTGCAGCTCGTCGAGGCGGGCCGTCAGCCTGCCGAGCTCGGCGCGTCCGTCGGACTTGCCGCCCTCGAAGCCGGCCTTGTCGGCCGGGTCCCACTTGGCCAGCGTGAAGTCCTTGCCGTCGGTGACCCGGTAGCGCTGCATGCGGTGGGTTTAGCGCGCTGCGCCGCCCATGTCCGTAGCCTGGAACCGTGCGCATCGCCTTCGGGACAGACGAGCGGACCGATGTGACCGATGGGATCAAACGCGCCCTGGCGGAGCGGGGCCACGACGTCGTGGTGGTGGGCGAGGACGAGCCGTGGCCCGATGTCGGCCTGGGCGTGGGCCAAGCCGTCGCCGGGGGACGAGCCGACCGGGGGGTGGTGTGCTGCTGGACCGGCACCGGCGTGTCCATGGCGGCCAACAAGGTGCCCGGCGCGCGGGCGGCGCTGTGCACCGACCCCGAGACGGCGGCCGGCGCCCGCCGCTGGAACGATGCCAACGTGCTCGCGCTCGGCCTGCGGTTGACCTCACCGGCGCTGGCCGAAGAGATGCTCGATGCCTTTCTGAGCACCGAGCCCGAGGCCGACGAGGCACCCAACATCGCCAAGCTCCCGTGACCGAAGGGGCGCCCAGTAGTGTCGCCCGGGATGGGCTCCGCGACGGCACCGACGCTTCGCAAGGCGCTGCAGGGGCGGTCGCCGTCGCTCACGCTCGAGCGCGAGCTGTGGGTGGCGGGACACGAGGTCGTCGTCGGCATGGACGAGGTCGGCCGGGGCGCGTGGGCCGGCCCCCTCACCGTGGGTGCCGCCGTGCTGCCCCGTGATCGGCGGGTCTACAAGATACGCGACTCGAAGCAGCTGCTGGCCCACGAGCGCGAGGCGCTGTTCGACCGCATCGGCGGCTGGTGCTCGGCGTGGTCCGTCGGGCATGCCTCGCCCAAGGAGTGCGACGAGCTGGGTATGAGCGAGGCGCAACGCCTGGCCGCCCGGCGCGCGCTCGAGGGGCTGGGCGTGACGCCGGGCCGGGTGCTGCTCGACGGCAAATGGGACTTCGTCGGGGGCGGCATCACCCGGAGGATCGTGCGCGGCGACTCCCGTTGCCTGTCGATCGCGGCTGCATCGATCCTGGCCAAGGTGACCCGCGACCGCATCATGCAGGCCGAGGCCGATCACTATCCCTGGTGGTGGTTCGACGACAACAAGGGCTACCCCTGCCCCCGCCACAAGGCGGTCCTGCGGGGGCTGGGCCCGTCGGCGATTCACCGCCGGAGCTGGGTGTTCATGGATGGCCTGCCCTACGGCGGCATTGCCCGCTTCGTCCGGCCCGATCCGCAGGGGACGTTGTTCGACCTCGACCCCGAAGAGATGGCGGAATGTTGAGGAAGGCCATCCGCGGCCACCGGGCTGCGGTCGCGCTGGTCGCCTGGACGTTCCTGGTCTGGACCACCCGCATCGCCAACCTCTGGCGCGACTCCGACCTCGACACCGGGGAACGCTGGGGCCGCACCCTGCTGGCACTGAGCTTCACCATCCTGGCGATCGCCGTCGTCGCAGCGCTGGCGCGGCGGCTCGGCCAGGCCACGGCGGTCGCGGTGGGGGCGCTGGCTGCGTGGACCGTCGCCGTCTGGGTCGTGCGTGGCATCGGGATCCTCGCTGCCGGCCACGACGTGGGGTTCAAGGTCGTCCACACGCTCCTGGCCGTGGTGTCGATCGTGCTGGCGGCGCTGGCGTGGCGGGAGACGCGGCGGGACGCCGCCCACCCCTCTACAGCGGCTCCGGTGCCGGCGGAGCGTCAGGGCTGACCCTGACGTCCAGGGCCAGGGTCAGGCAACGACAGCCGCCGCCGGCCTTGAGGAACTCGTCGACCTGGCAGCCGACCACCGTGAGCCCCCAGGCCTCGAGCTGGCGCCCGACCCGGGGCGGGACCGCCGGCATCACGATGGTGTCACCGACCACCACCGAGTTGGCGCAGAACGACAGCGCCTCCTCGTCGCTGAGCACCAGGGGCTCTTCCACCAGGGCCTCGACGACCTTGCGGCCATAGGCGTCCCAGCCGAGGGGTGCCACGATGGCCCGCCGGGCGTCGAGCGGGCAGAACGTGAGATCCACGTGGTACAGCCGGGGGTCGACGAGCTGGATGGGCCGAACGGGGCACGCCAGGAGCGTCGACAGCTCGGTGGCGGCGCGGGCATCCGAGCGAAACGAGTAGCCGGACAGCAGCACCGTGGGCCCGCCCTCGGGTGTGAAGGGGAGGGCATCGCCGGCGCCCTCGTGGTCGACCTCGGCCGGCAGGTGGTCGACCCGCCAACCACGCTCGCCGAACCAGGCGGCGTTGATGGGCGTCTCCGGCCGGCGCTCGGGATGACGGAAGTGGCTCGGCACGAACTGGCCACCGTTGACCAGCCCGGCGTTGGCGGTGAACACGAGGTCGGGCACGTCGGCCGCGGGCTCCATCACCACCACCTCGGCGCCGGCAGCCTCGAGCGTCGCAACCAACCCCTCCCACTGGGCCAGGGCCTGCTCGGGGTCGACCGACACCTCCCGGCTCATCCACGGGTTGATCTCGTAGAGGACGCCGAAGTGCCGCGGCGGGCACATGAGGTAGCGGCGGCCCCACTCCAGGCCAGCGGCGGCTTCCGTCACGGCCGGCTCACCGGGGCCCGAGGAGGTGGTCGACGAGCTGGCGGACGAACAGGCCCACGTCGGTCACGATCCCGAGTGCCTGGTGGCTGCCCCGGTCGGCCAGCTTGGTGACCACTGCCTGGTTGATGTCGACGCAGAACGTCTCCACGCCGGCAGGCAGGCAGTTGCCGGTGGCGATGGCGTGCAAGGTCGACGCCAGCATGAGGGCGGCCGTCACGCCGGGGATGTGCTCGCGCAGCGCATCGGCGGCCGCGACGGTGTCGGAGATGACGTCGGGGAGCGGACCGTCGTCCCGGATCGACCCGCCCAGCACGAACGGCACCCCGGCCTTGACGCACGCGTGCATCACGCCGCCGGTGACGAAGGCGGCGTCCACGGCAGCGGCGATCGAGCCGTAGCGCCGCACCTCGTTGATGACCCGGATGTGGTTGGCATGGCCGCCCTCGGTCGGCACCCCCTCGGCCACGGAGACACCTAGCGACGTGCCCAGCACGTTGGCCTCGATGTCGTGGGCCGCGAACCCGTTCCCGGCGAAGAGCACGTCGACCCAGCCGGCGGACACGAGCCGGGCCAGGTCGGGGGCGCCGCCCGTGTGCACCACGGCCGGCCCGCACACGACCAGCACCTTCCCGCCCCGATCGCGTGCGGTCCGCAGCCGGTCGGCCACCCGGGAGACGAGTAGCGCCTTGGGCTTCTCCGACGACACCTCCGAGGCCATGAACTCGAACACCTGGGTGTCGCGGGCGTGCGCCGGGGCCAGCACCCGTACGCCGTCGCTGCCCACCACCACCGCGTCGCCGGCCGCCACCCGGTGCATGGGTGCCGTGCGGGCGTGACCGTCGTGCACCACCAACGCACAGTCCATCTCCGGGTTCTCGACCGTCAGCCAGCGTCCATCGACCCGCACCTCGGTGGCGAGGTTGGTGGTGGAGTAGAAGCCGGCGGGCAGCACGCCGTCCACCGTGGCGGGCACCAGGTGGGCGTCCGACTGGACCACACGGTTGGCGCCGTGCATCTGCAGGGAGTCGAGCAGCGAGCCCAGCACGTCGTCGTCGCCGCTCACCACGATGCGAGCCTGGCTGGCATCGACGCTGGTCTTACCGATGTGGAACTCGGCGATCTCGTAGTCGCAGCCGGCGTCCAGGATCGTGTCGAGGATCTTGGCCAAGAGCAGCGAATCGACGATGTGGCCGCTGACCTCGATGGTCTCGGTAGCCATCACACTCCTTTGTGCGAGTCGGGTTCCGGTGCCCGGGGACGGCACGGATATCATGCCGCCCGCCATGGGTCAGCCGATCAACGTCGTCGAGAAGCCGTCGCGGACACCCGGCATCGCCCGGTTCGAGACCAACCGCTCGTTCACCGGCATGGGACACGAGCGCTACCCGTCGGCAGAGGCCATCGTCGACAACCGGGCCGTCGACGAGTTGGCGCGGCGGCTCTTCGCCACCGGCGGGGTCACCTGGGTCCACGTGAACGGCAGCGTCATCACGGTCGCCCTGGCCGACGGCTGGGCGGGCGAGCAACTGCTCGACGTCATCCGGGGCCTCTACATCTACTATCCGCCATCGGCGGAGGGGCCGGGCGCGGCATCGGCCGTTTCCAGCGAGCCTGGCGAGGAAGCCACAAGTGGTGACATCTCGCCCACCAACGGCGCCGAGGACGCTGCCGCCGCCACCCCGAGCGCCGGTGAACCCGGCGCTGACGACGCCGTCGACACGCCGAGCGCCGGTCAGCCCGGCGCCGAGCCGGCCGCCGGCGCGGGCTCCACGGAAAGCGACCTACGGCAGTAGCGTCGACTCCGAATCATTCGGGCAGGAGCCCGAGCAACGCCAGCCGCCAACGGCGTCGGCCGGCGAAGGAGATGTAATGAGTCAAAGTGCCTGGCAGGCGGTGCTCGAGCGACTCGACGAGGCCGCCGGGCTGGCCAAGCTGGATGCAGACGTGCACCGGATGCTGCGCACCCCCCGTCGCACGCTCGAGGTTTCGATCCCGGTGCGGCTCGACGACGGATCGGTCGAGGTCTTCACCGGATGGCGGGTGCATCACGACACGACTCGCGGGCCCGGCAAGGGCGGGATCCGATTCCATCCCGACCTCGACGCCGACGAGGTGAAGGCGCTGGCAGCGATGATGACGTTCAAGACCGCCGTGCTCGACCTGCCCTTCGGCGGCGCCAAGGGCGGCGTGCGCTGCGATCCCCGGGTGCTGTCGAGCGGCGAGCTCGAGCGGGTGACCCGGCGCTTCGCCTACGAGATCAGCCCGCTGCTCGGCCCCGAGACCGATATCCCTGCGCCCGACGTCAACACCGACAGCCGGGTCATGGCCTGGCTGGTGGACACGCTGTCGATGGTCTCGGGCAAGAACCTGGCGGCGTCGGTGACCGGCAAACCGCTGTCGATCGGTGGCTCCCGTGGCCACGCCGGCGCCACGTCGGCGGGCTGCCTGACCTGCGCCCGGGCGGCGTTTCGGGAGCTGGAGATCCCCATGGTGGGCAGCCGGGCCGTGGTCCAGGGATTCGGCAAGGTGGGTGCGCCGCTGGCGTTCCTGCTCACGTCGGCCGGCATGCGGGTGGTGGCCGTGAGCGACATCGGCGGCGCCGTGACCAACGAGGGTGGCCTCGACATCAACGCGCTGTCGGACCACGTGGCCGAGACCGGCTCGGTGGTGGGGTTCGCCGGGGGTGACAGCATCGGCGGCGGTGCGCTGTGGGACGTCGAGTGCGAGCTCCTCGTGCCGGCGGCGCTGGGAGGATGCATCGACACCGTGGTCGCCAAGCGGATCACCGCCGACGTGGTCGTGGAGGCCGCGAACGGGCCGACGACGGTCGAGGCCCAGCCCGTCCTCGACGACCGGGGCATCGTGGTCGTGCCCGACATCCTGGCCAACGCAGGCGGCGTGACGGCCAGCTACTTCGAGTGGGCCCAGGCGCTGCAGGGCTACCCGTGGGAGGAACAGGTGGTGGCCGAGCGCCTGCGGCAGCGCATGGACGCGGCGTTCACCGCGGTGTGGGCCCGGGCACAGACGTTGGGCGTCGGCATGCGCACGGCCGCCCACGTCGTCGCGGTCGAGCGGGTGGCCGCGGCCATCGCGGCCCGCGGCCTGTTCCCCTGAGTCGCTCGGCGAACCTGCGTCCCGAAGCGCCGGATTCCGTTCGTTCCGAACGCCGGAACGACGCCCGGTGCCGCCGACCGCTCACACCAGCAGGCGCTTGAGGAGCTTACCGGTGGGGAGGCGCGGCAGCTCCTCCACAGGGTGCTCCATCCCCGGTCGTTCCACGCCGCCGCCGTCTTCTCGGGGTCGCGGTGGTACTCGAAGCGATGGGGTGTCTCGAACCACACCTGGCCCGCCTCGCCCGCCGGCAGCTCCTCGCCGCCGTCGCCCAGGATGTGGACGCCACCCAGCAGGGACCGCCCGACGGACCCCGGGTGTGCGAGCCAGTCGTCGGGGCCGATGTAACAGAAACCGCTGCCTTCGCTGCCCGAGTAGAACTCGTGGATGATCGGGCCGAGCCAGTCGAGGGCCGCCCGCTTCACCTCGACAGGGCAGGGGGCGGCGGCGTGCACCAGCAGCCTCAAGCTTCGCTTCAGGTCGAAGCGGGTTCGCTCCCGCTCGGGAAGCTTGAGCAGGCGGACGAGGTGCGTGGGGACGACCTGCGTATGGGTGACGCGGTGGCGCTCGATCTGGGCCAGGAACTCGACGGGGTCGAAGCGTTCCATGACCACGGCGGTGCCGCCGAGCCGCTGCGTCATGGTGGTCCAGCCGGCCGGCGCGGCGTGGTAGAGCGGAGCCGGGCTGAGGTACACGGTCTCGTCCGTGAACCCGAACAGCCCGGTCAGCAGCGTGGTGAACGGTGACGGGGCGCCCAGTCGACCGCCGATCGCGGGTGGCACGATGCCCTTGGGCCGGCCGGTGGTGCCTGACGAGTAGAACATCCACGAGCCCTCGCATTCCTCAGAAACTGCGTCGAGCTCGCGCCCCGGCACCACCTCCTCGTAGGGCTCGAACCCCTCGAGCTGCCCACCCACCGCCAGCCGGGTGGTGACAGCCGCCAGGTCGTCGCCGAGCTCGTGGACCGTGTCACCGAGGTGGGCCGAGGTCACCAGGGCGGTGGCGCCGGAGTCGGCCACGATGTAACCCGCCTCGTCCGCGGTGAGGTGCCAGTTGATCGGTGTGACGTAGAGGCCGGCCCGCAGACCGGCCCAGACGGCCTCGAAGAAGACGACCTCGTTGTCGAGCAGGACGGCCAGGTGGTCGCCCGGCCGCATCCCGCGATCGCGCAGCACCAGGGCCAGGCGGGTCGAGGCCTCGTTGAGCTCGCGGTAGGTGCGGGTCTCACCGCTGCCGGACATCACCAGCGCCACGCGATCGGGGTCGCTTGCGGCGTGGGCCGCCGGGTGCAGGCGGGCAGCGTCGTCGTTGGGATTGTCGTTCATGCCGCGCCCTCGCCGGCGTCCGCTGCGGGCCCGAGCGTCAGGTCCAGCCCGGCCCGAGCCTCGGCCGCGAGGACCAGGTCGCTGAAATCGTGCTCGCCGAGGCCGCGTTCGACGGCGTCGCCGAAGACCTGGCGCATCGCCTCCGCGACCGGCGCCGGGACACCGGAATCGGCCGCCAGGTCGTCGATGAGGCGGGCGTCCTTGGCCGCCAGGGTCAAGGAGAACTGCGGGGGCCGGCCCCGGGTATCGATCCCGTCGACCATGCGGTCCATGAAGAAGTTGGACGCGCCCCCGGTGCGCACCACGTCGACGGCCGTCCGTAGGTCCAGGCCGGCGGATGCCGCGAGCGACAACGCCTCCAGCGACGCCCAGGTGCAGCTGAACGCCAGCAGGCTGTTGGCCAGTTTCATCGTGGTGCCCGCGCCGACCGGCCCCAGGTGGAACGTGGCGCGCCCGAGCCCGTCGAGGAGCGGCCGGCAGCGGGCCACCGCCTCGTCGTCGCCGCCCACCATGAACACGAGCGACCGGTTCTGGGCGCCAATCGCGCCGCCGGTGAGGGGTGCCTCCACGAAGTGGTGCCCGCTTCCTTCGAGCCTGGCGGCGAGCTTCCGGTTGGTCGACGGCGCCGAGGTCGAGATGTCGAGCAGGATCGCGCCCACAGGCGCAGCCGCGACCCATTGGTCGGCGACACCGGCGACCGCGTTGGAGGTGGGCAACGACGTGATCGTGATCTCGCTCACCGCCGCCACCGCCGCCGCATCGCCAGCCGCCTCGGCGCCGGCGACCGCGCCGGCACGGGCGGGATCGACGTCGCTGATCGTGACGGTGTGGCCGTCGGCCACCAGGTTGCCGGCGATCGCCCCGCCGATGTTGCCCAGTCCGATGACCCCGACATGCCCCATGGGCTCTTCCCTCCCGCGAGCCGAGCGAGCCGGAGCGTAGCCCCGATCCCCTCGTGACTTGACACGACTGTTAGGAGCAGCCTGTGGTCAGCCGACCGATCCGCCGGCCGATCGAGGACGGCTATTTCACGATCCCGGACGAGCCGAGCGAGGCGCCGCGCCTGCTCGGAAGCCGCTGCGAGGCGTGCGGCGAGCACTTCTTCCCTCGGCGCGTCGTCTGTGCGCGCTGCCTTGCCGAGGGGTGTGTCGACGTCCTGCTCGGCCCGCGGGGGCACATCTACACCTGGACGTACGTCCACGTGCCGCTCTTCGCCAAGAGGGACCGCGAGGTGTCCTCGTACGGGGTGGCACAGGTCGACTTGCCCGAGGGCCCGCGGGTCCAGGGGATCCTGGTGGGCGAGAGCGACGACTTTCGCATCGGGATGGAGGTCGAGCTCGATCTCGAGACCTTGGGCGAGGACAAGGTGGGCAACGAGGTCGTGATCTTCCGATTCCGCCCGGTCGGCCCCGCCGGTCACCCCCGTGACAGGGGTACGGCGTGAGGATCGACGGCGTGGCCGTGGCGGGCGTCGGGATGGTCCGCTTCGGCAAGTATCGCGATCGCGGCGGTCCCGACCTCGCCCGCGAGGCGGGCCTGGCGGCCCTGCACGACGCCGGCATGTCCCTGGCCGACGTCGACGAGGCGTTCGTCGGCTACATCCAGCCGGCGTCGTTGCTCGGCATCAAGGCCGTCAAGGAGCTGGGTCTGACCGGGCTGCCGGTGACCCATGTCGAGAACGCCTCGGCCACGGGCCTCGTAGCGTTCCGGGAGGCGGCGTGGGCGGTGGCGTCCGGACGCGCCGAGGTGGCCATGGCCCTGGCCTTCGACAAGATGACTGACATGGCGCGGGGCGGATCCGGCCGGGGCGCCGGCCGCGACCAGATCGATTCGACGATCCTCCCCGCGGCCTACTTCGCGCTGTGGGCCCAGCGCCGGATGCACGACTACGGCACAAAGCCGGCGCACTTCGCGGCCGTCGCCGCCAAGAATTGGAACCACGGTGCGCTGTGCCCCTGGAGCGATCGCCGTCCCGATCACCGCGTGACGCCCGACGAGGTCCTGGCCTCGCAGGTGGTGGCCGAGCCGCTGACGGCGATGATGGCCTGCCCGGCCGACGACGGTGCCGCCTGTGCGGTCGTCGCCTCCGTCGACCGCGTGCGGGCCCGCCGGGACGGGCGTCGGCTCGTGCGGCCGGTGGCGTCAGCGCTGCAGACCGAGACCTACGCCCCCGGGCACACGTTTCTCGGGCCGGTGGTCGGTCCCGCGAGCATGACCCGTGACACCGCCCGCGCCGTCTACGACGACGCCGGGTTCGGGCCGGGCGACATCGACCTGGCGCTGTGCCACGACGCATTCGCCAACGAGGAGCTGGAGTACTACGAGCTGCTCGGGTTCTGCCCCGAGGGCGAGGGCGAGCGACTGGTCGACGAGGGCGCCACCGCCCTCGGTGGGTCGATCCCGTTCAACACGGACGGCGGGCTGATCGCCCGCGGCCACCCCGGCGGGCCGACGGGGCTGGCGATGGTCCACGAGATCATCCGGCAATTGCGGGGCGAGGCCGGGGAACGCCAGGTCGCCGGCGCACGGACGGCGCTGGCGCACCTGGTCGGCGGGGGCAGCGTCTGCACGGTGAGCCTGTTCCAGGCCGACTGAGCGTCGACCGAGCGGGCCGATCGAGGGAGGGGAGACCCATGGGTGACGAGCTGCTGGAGAGGGGCCGCGAGATCCAAGGGCGGCTGTGGCCGCAGGTGCGGGCCGGCACGGGCGGCTTTCCCGCGGCCCGTCTGGCCCCCGACTTCTTCCGCTACGTCGCAGAGTCGGCCTTCGGGATGATCTGGTCGCGGCCGGGCCTCCCCATTCGGGACCGCAGCCTGGTGACGGTCGCGCAGCTCGCGGCCCTCGGCCGAACCGAGGAGCTGCGCGCCCACCTCGCCGGCGCCCTGAACGTGGGGCTCACCCGTGACGAGCTGATCGAGGTCCTCATGCAGACCGCGATCTATGCGGGCGTCCCCGCCGCCAACGAGGCGCTGCGGGTCGCCGCCGACGTCCTCGGCGACGGGGGGAGCAATGACGCAGATGACGCAACCTGAGCCCGACCGAGCGGGAGGGCCCGGCCCGAGCGGCCGTGGAGCGGGAAGCACGCGTCGAAGCCCGAGCGGCCCGGCGCGAAGCGCCAAGCGCGGGAAGCAACGCGAGCCCGGTTCGCTGAAGGAGCAGGTCATCGCCGACAGCGACCTCCACGTCATGGAGCCGCCCGACCTGTGGCAGCGCTACATCGACCCGGCCTACGCCCATGCCGCTCCCATCGGGCTGACGGAGGTCCCCCGAGACATGCGGGTGCGGGTCAAGAACCACACGGTGCTGCGCCTGGGACGGGTGCGACCGGTGCGGCGAGAGGGGCGCAGGACCGGATGGCGGCCCGAGCACGACAGCGTCTACGCCGCGGCCGAGCAGCGGGGCTGGGATCCGGTCTCCCAGATCGAGGCCATGGATGCCGAGGGCCTGGACCTCGCCGTCCTGTTCCCGTCGCGGGGCCTGTTCGTGCTCGGGCTCGACTCGATCGACATGATCGGGCCCGACGGGCTCGAGCCCGAGTACGCCAGCGCCATCGCGCGGGCTTACAACGACTGGCTGGCCGACTTCTGTGGCCACGCCCCCGATCGCATGTACGGCGCCGCCATGGTCGCCCCCCACGACGTCGACGGCGCCGTGGCCGAGGCCCGCCGCGGCGTCGACGAGCTGGGATTCCGGGCCATCTTCCTGGCGCCCGGCTGCGTCAATCGGCGGCCCTGGCATCATCCGGCGTACGACCCGCTGTGGGCCGAGATCGAGCGGCTCGACGTCCCGGTGGCCTTCCATGGCGGTGGCCAGACCTACCTCCGGCCCGACTTCTCCCTGGAGGTGCTCGACCGGCTCATGATGTGGCACACCTTCAACCAGCCGCTCGCCATCCAGTTCGTCACGGTATGCATGTGCGCCGGCGGTGTGCTCGAACGGTTCCCCGACCTGCGGGTGGCGCTCCTCGAGGGCAACTGCTCGTGGGCGCCCTGGCTGCTCCACCGGCTCGACGAGCACCACGAATGGACGGGTTGGTACGAGGCCACCGACCTCAGCCTGAAGCCGTCCGAGTACTTCCGGCGGAACTGCTACGTCTCGCTGGAGGCCGACGAGGCGACCGCGATCCACTACGTCGACTGGTTCGGCGCCGACAACCTGGTCTTTTCGACCGACTACCCCCACGGCGACTCGCAGTACCCCCACGCCGTAGAGGAACTGGAGCGCCTCGATCTACCCCATGAGGTCAAGGTCCGCATCGTGGGCGAGAACTGGGCGCGCCTCTACAAGGTGCCCCTGGCGAAAAAGGCCGGACGGGATCGGATCCGCCGGCGATGACTCGCCGTCAGGTGACGTTGGCGAGCTCGATGACGTTGACGCGGACGTGGTCGATCACCCAGTCCTCGACGCAACCGCGGAACTGCCGGCGGTTCGTTTCGTCCATCGCCGGTGTGAACACGGCACGGAAGCGTCCGTCTCCCAGCGACTCGATCGGGCCGGCCAGATCGGAGGTGACCTCGAGGCGGCACGACTGGAGCTGGGCCTCCACCATCTCCGACAGGGACTGGTCCCGTTCGCCGCCCTTGGTCTTCGCTGATACGACGAGCTCGGTCTCGCGGGCGTCGCCCACAGGCTCGTGGGTGGACAGCGTGGCTTCGCGCAGCGCCAGCACCCCCACGATGCCGACGGCCAGGCCGACGGCCCCGAGGAGGAGCCGCATCGGCGTGAGTTTCCTCACGGCGTGATCACGGGCGGCCGCCGCGGCGCAGCAGCTGCCGAATCTGGTCGTCGTTGGCCCCCGGGACCTCCTGGGCCAGGACCGTGATGTCGTCGAGCAGCAGCCCGCCGGCCGGATAGCTGATCGGGTCGAGCTGGCGACCGAGACGCTCCTCGCCGGCCGGCGACGAGGACTTCGATGCGACACGGTCGACCACCCACGCCATGCCGGACAGGAGGACGCCGCCTCCGACCAGGAAGGTGATGAACACGTTGAGCTCGCGGGATGGTTCCCGCAGCCAGGCGAAGCGGTCGGCCGACGGCGGTCGGGTCTCCCGGAGGATGTTGCCCACCGTCGGATCAACCCTGGTGCTCCGGTACTCGAGGCGGGCGAGGCGCCGCAGCACCAAGCCCGTGGCGATACCCACCTCGGCGATGAGGACGATCAACCCGAAGAACAGCGCCCGGTTCCACTCCCAGCGGTTGAGCGACACGATCATGTACAGGGCGCCCGCGAGCAGCGTCCCGATGCCGGCCAGCCAGGCGATGATCCTCACGGTGCGGTGTCCTTTTCTTCGACGGGTGACGCCGGATCGGTCGGGCTTTGACGCGCATCAGGCGCTGCCTCATGGCCGCCAGCCGTGGGCTCTCCCGCGCCGTCGGTTTGAACCCGTTCTTGGATGGTCACCCGCCCGGTGTCGCCGTCGACCAGCACCACGGCGCCCTCGGGAAGATCCTCGGTGGCACCGGCGTAGCCGACGACGGTGGGCACACCGGCCTCACGGGCCAGGATGGCGAGGTGCGACAACACGGAGCCCGTCTCGGCGACGATGCCTTTGAGCCGGGAGAGCAGCGGCCCGAGCCCGGGCGACAGCGTGGTGGTGACGAGGACCGAGCCCGTCGGGGGATCGTTGCTGTCGTAGGTGACGGGCCCGCTGCCGGAGCCGCCGCCCGCGCCGGTGCCGCCGCCCACCTCGAAGGCACACTGCGCCCTGATCGGCTTGCCGAGGTCGGACAGCTGGAACCAGGCGGGGAGCGGTGCACCGAAGTCGTGGTCGTGGCTCAACACGAGGGCGGGCACGACCACGGCCCGCTTGGTGGCCACGGCCTCGACGTGCTCGAGGGTCATGTGGCGGATGAGCTCGGGTTCCGTGAGGTCGCCGGCGGCCGCCAGCCGCTCACCCAGCTCCCAGGCGGCACGGCCCGACACCTCCTGCACCCAGCGCACCCGTAGCCGCAGGGCCTCACGCAGGATGCCGTTGTCGCTGCAGGCCTGGCAGCTCGTTGCGGTGTAGACCGCCGTCGCCTCCTCGGGCAGCTCCGGCGCGGGGGCGACCCGGGGGGCGGTGAGCGCCAGGACCGAGGGGCTCCGGGTGACGATCTCCTTGTCGCTCAGGCCGTCCTGGCGGGCCTCGGCCAGCACCCGCAGCGCCACCGACGCGCCGGTCATGCGGTTACCGCCGGTGTCGGTGAGCATGCCCATGAGGATCTCGTGCGCATGGAGGGCCCGGAGGATGGCGCGGCTGCGGTGCAGCAGCGCGATCAGCTGTCGGCTCGTTAGGTCGGTCAGGGGCGGGACGGCCTCCAGGTCGGCGTCCGTCCGGTCGAGGAGGTGCTCCGCAAGTCGCGGCAGTGCCCCCCGGAGGCGGCCGACCCGCCACGACCCCCGCAGCTCACGAGAGGCGGGGATCGGGTTCAGCTTGCGCAGGATCGTGCGCTTGGGCCTGATCTCACCCGCCAGCCGCAGGTCGATGGCGACGTGCCCGTCGACGCAGACCACGACATCGCTGGCGTCGACGTCCGCCTGGGTCGCCGTCCCGGCCAGGATCACGGCCTCGGCCACGGCCTCCCGAAGCGGGGGGACCCAGAGGTCGTGTTCGAGCTCGGTGAGCGGCGCCGGGAAGGTCTCCGCCACCGGACCGGGACCGTAGATGGGACCTCGCGGTGCGCCGCGGATCTCGCTGGTGACCGGACGGGACTGGAGCAGCCACAGCTGCTTGTCGGCGCCGATGGCCCACTCCA
>Ga0214469_1000140_pt1 | contig 22098 bp, 25 predicted proteins | sample RVTome_10_FD_187340 | JGI IMG/M metagenome (GOLD analysis project Ga0214469, IMG submission 187340) | Soil microbial communities from uranium-contaminated site in the Upper Colorado River Basin, Wyoming, United States - RVT153D57 HiSeq ... | reverse complement strand
CTCGCCCCGGTGACCACGAAGCGCCGGCCCTGTAACCCGAGATCCACCTGATCACCTCCATGTATTTGCACAGTTGCCGAGCCCGGGCCGCCGGCTAGCTGACGCAGAACTCGTTGCCTTCCGGGTCGTGCATGACCACGAAGTAGCTCGGGTCGTCCGGGTCGTCGTGCCGGGTGCGTCGCTCGACGCTGGCTCCCAGCCCGATCAGTTCAGCGACCTTCGCCTCAACGATCTCGCTCCGCCGCTGCATCGGCAGGGTGTTGTCGCGACCGGTCGGATAAAGGTCGATGTGCAGCCGGTTCTTGCCCGTCTTGGTCTCAGGTACCTCCTGGAACCAGATCGGCGGCGTTAGACCGGCCGGGTCGAAGAGCCGGTCGGAAAAGGCCTGTTCGCCGCCCAGCCGCGCTCGGTAATGCTCATTCCATGTGGTAGCCGGCTCGTCCGGGGGTGCCGGCCGGTAGCCGAGGGCCTGGGCCCAGAAACGGGCCAGTAGGGCCGGATCATTGGCGTCGATGGTCAGCTGCCAGAACATCATTCCCTGAAGGCTAGCCGCGACCACCGACGACAGCGGCGGCTAGTCACCTGATCAGTCCTCCCAGTAGATCTCTACGGGGAATTCGTCAGGGTCCAGGCACTTGAAGCCGACGTACGCCGGCGTGTCCAGCTCTTCGATGATCTCGATTCCGTCCGCCTTCAGCCGGGCCAGCAGCGTCCGCACGGCATTGGTGTCGCGGACCTTGAAGCCGAAGTGCAAGAACTCCGGCAGCCGGGCGGCGTTGCCGACAGCGTGCAGGGCGAGATCGAAGCCGTCGGAGTTGCGAATGATCACCGTGCCGTCGTCGTACTGCTGGGCGGTGGCCGGGTCGAAGCCGAAGTACGTCTCGTAGAACTGGCGGCTGCGCGGGACGTCACTCACCGGCAAGCCGAGGTGCAGCAGATTCATGGGCGCAAGAGTGGCACGGCCGGCCGGTCGACTCGCAGAGTCCCCTACCGCCTTTCAAGATGGTAGGCCTCACGAACCCAGCTGAGCAGTTCTTCGTCGATGTCCCCGGCTGTCCGGACATCGACACTGTGCTTGTACAGCGCCTTGCTGATCCGAGCGGATCGCTGAACCCTCGGGTTCGCGAGTACGCGTTCCAGCACGAACCTGATCTCCAAGCGCTCCTTCCTGGGCAGCACCGCCAGGAAGTCGTACCTTCCGACGAGGTGAATGCAACAGGGAAGGGATAGGACCTCGCACTCTCCTGCCTTGCTGTTCACCGCGGCCAGGAGCCGCTCGAAGAGAGCTCGTTGCGGGCCATCTCGAAGATGACTCTCCAGGCTTACCGTCCTGCAACTGTGCGGCTGCCCGGTTCTGCTGAAAGTTCGGCCGCACTGCGGGCAACGCCACTTGGCATCGCGAACCCGCGCCGGTGTGTCGGCGACACTCATGTTCGCCACCCTCCTCATTGCAAACATGGCTCGGCACCAGATACCGCGGCAAGAGGCGATCGCCCGTCCCGCATAGGACGTTCGGCCTGAAAGCGAACGCCGGCAATCGGAATGGCCAATCCAACCGTCCGGTCGGCATATTCTGCCGGGGAAGAGTCCGGCTGGCTGGAGACTGCGTGATCGACGTTCTGGTGCTGGGCATCGCCCGTCGGGCCCCTCGCCCGGGCAGGTCCGGCGAGGAGAGCCGGCGGTGGTAGCTGCTGCCGACGACCTGGTCGTCCTGCTCGACGAGGCGTACCGCCCGGTGGGCAGCGCGCCGAAGGGCTCAGTCCACCATCGGGATACGCCCTTGCACCTCGCGTTCTCGTGCTACCTCTTCCATCCTGATACGCACGAGGTGTTGATCACGCGGCGGGCGCTGGGGAAGCCAACCTGGCCAGGTGTTTGGAGCAACGCGTGCTGCGGCCATCCCAAACCTGACGAGGACGTGGTGAGCGCTGCGCAACGTCGGGTGCGGGAGGAACTCGGCCTGACCGTCCCCGAACTCCGGGTCGTTCTGCCGCGGTTCGCGTACCGCGCAACCGACGCCAACGGGACCGTCGAGAATGAGCTGTGCCCGGTGCTGGTCGGCGTCGCGGACCGCGACCCGAATCCCGATCCGGCGGAGGTGTGCGCGTGGTCGTGGACGTCCTGGGCGGACCTCCGGCTGGTCGCCGCCCGCGCGCCGTGGGCGATCAGCCCCTGGGCCGCGCTTCAGATTCCTCAGCTGTCCGACGCGGTACCGGAGTTGCGCGAACGCAGCCGCTGAGCGGACGAGGACCTGCCGAGCGCGGAGGTCCTCGCCGCGGTGCGCGACGCTTGGGAGGAGTACCGCAAGCCGGCCCGCGTTCTCATCGTCCTCGATGTTTCCGGATCCATGGCGGCAGGAGTCGAAGGAACGGGTGAAGATCGGCTGACGCTCGCACAGCGGGCAACCATCGATGGGCTGGAGCACTTTCGCTGTGCAAGACGAGATCGGTCTGTGGGTCTTCTCCAGCGAGACCGCGCAGGGTGGCGATGCGCGAGCGCTCAAGTCCGAGTTGGCAGACGTCGAGCGTGGACTGGCCCACGGGGCCGGGGAAGCTCTGCGCGCGCAGCGCAAGCGCACTGCGGACGGGCTCCGTGCGCAGCTCGGCGGGGTCACGCGGGTCGCCGAACAGCGAGCTCTCATGCTCGAGCGCATGCGAACTACCGCTGTGGGTATTGAAGGCATGGCTGTCAAGATCGGTGAGATCGGAGCGCTTTTCGACGCCAGCGGGCAAGTCGACACGAGCGAGGACGATCTTCGATCTGTCTCCGCAGAACTGGACGGACTTCGCGACGGCTTGGTCGAGGCCGAGCGCATTGTGCGCGAAATGCTTTCCACGACGGACCTTCGGGACCCACCCGGGATTCCTCGCTGATGCCGAAGTGCTTACGAAGATGACCAACACCGGTGCGGACGGTCCTTACGTGCCGCCGGTCAATGCGGTCCAGAGAGCCTGTTGAGGAGGCGTGCCGGGCAGGGCAGAAGCGGCCTCGGAGAGTGCGGCCCTTTCGTAAGGACGTCCGCCGGCCCACGCACTGGCCCACACGACGTCCGCGCCGCCCCAACCGGTCAGCGCGGACACCGCGGCGGCGTCGGGTAGCCGGTTGTACCAGCGGAGGAAGAGGGCCGCCCGGCCCTCGCGGCTCGGCTCGCCCCAAGCGCGCACGCGGGCCAGGCCGCCGTCCGGAAAGATGTCCACTCGCAACCGGTCCACAGCGCCGGCCGGCCGCAGCACGAACCGGTTCACCGCGTCCGGCTGAACCGGCGTCCTCTGCAGCAGTTCGAAGCGCTCCGCGCCGAATCCGGCCACCGACACCGCACCAGGTGCGTTGCCGACGAAGCAGGACGTGTCGAGCTCCAGATGACTCACCACGCCGGTCGTGGCCAGCCTGATCACCACCCAGTCGTTCTCGGCGTCGCGCCGCCGGGACGTCTCCCACCCCTCCCCCATCACTCGCGCCGGCCCGGAGACGAGCAGGTTGTTCGGCGCGGAATAGAACCGGTTGCTGCAGTCGACAGCCGTGGCGCCGTGCTCCATCGCGGCCAGGTCGAACGCCCTGCCGGTTAGCCAACGCGGGTCGCCGACGGGTTCGCCGTGGACCCGCAGCCGCGCGATCCCCCCGTCGGGGTACTGGCGCAGTCGCACGTGTGTGACCACGTGACCGTGATCCACGGCGAAATCGTTCTGGCTGTCTCCGCGAACCGGCGACCGCGGCGTGATCTCTATCCACTCGACCCGCGGGCCGACCAGGTCGACCGGGCGCGCCGACGAGTCGAGCGGATCGACCCACGCCGCGTCCATCGACACCTCCGGCGGGTAGTTCCCGGTGAACCACGAGGTGTCGACTACCATCCCGTGCACGACGCCGGGAATGCCCAGCCGGACGATCGCCCAGTCGTCCCCTGGTTCTCGGCGCCGCCGAGTCTCCCAGCCGTCCACGACCTGGCCGTGGTGGCCGAAGGTGTGCGGCTGGAACGCCGGGAAGTCTGGCCTGATCAAGTTCTCCTTCTCGCCGAAGGTCTCGTCGTTGGCCAGCACGACCGAGCCGCCCCTGGTGCGAGCGGCGAGATCGGGAAGGTCCTTCCAATCCATGCTCACGTGCCTCGCTCCAGCAACCGGCCGCGAGGGTCCCTGCCGTCCACCCGCTGACCGCGCAACCAGGTGTCCCACACCACGCCACGCAGTGTCCGGCCGGCATAGACCGTGACCGGGTGCCGGTGGAACAGCTCCGCCGGGTCGACCACGAACGTGGTGTCCGGGTCGAACGCCACCAGATCTGCGTCCTTGCCAACATCGAGGGACCCCTTCGACCCCAGGCCTACGAGCGCCGCCGGGCCGCGAGCCATCCAGCGGGCGAGGTCGGTCAGCCCGTACCCGCGCGACCAGGCCTGCGTCCACACCGCCGGCAATCCCAGCTGCAATCCGCTGATACCACCCCACGCCGCGCCGAAGTCGCCGGTGTCCAAGGCCTTCAGCTCTGGCGGACACGGCGAATGATCCGACACCACGAGTTCTATCGACCCGGCACCGAGCCGGTGCCACAGCGCATCCCGGTTCGCCGCATCGCGGATTGGCGGGCAGCACTTGGCCGCCGTTTCGCCGTCTCCGACGTCTTCAGCGGCCAGGCACAGGTAGTGAGGGCACGTCTCGGCCGTGATGCGCACGCCGCCGCGCCGCGCACCGTCGAGCAGGGGCACGACCTCGGCATCGGATACGTGCAGCACGTGCACGCGCGCCCCCGTCTGCCGAGCAGTCTCGACCAGGCGGGCTACGGCGGTGCGCTCGGCCTCGGGCGGACGCGACCTCAGGAATCCCGCATACGACCGCCCGGACGGCACCGGCGATCCCGCCAGCACGTCGGGGTCCTCCGCGTGCACGACGCACAGTGAGTCGAGCCGGGAGATCTCCGCCAGCGTTCGCTCCAGCTCGTCGCCGACGAGGTGCGGAAACTCGGGAACTCCGGACGGCGCCAGGAACGCCTTGAAGCCGAACACGCCGGCGTCGTGCAGGGCCGCGAACTCCCCTACGTTGTCACCCGTCGCCCCGCCCCAGAACCCGACGTCGACGTGCAGCGAGCCGGCCGCCGCCGCGCGCTTGGTCTCAAGGTGACCGACGGTCGTCGTCGGTGGGATCGAGTTCAACGGCATGTCGACGATCGTCGTGACGCCGCCCGCCGCGGCGGCCCGGGTGGCCGTCGCGAAGCCCTCCCACGAAGTTCGGCCGGGTTCGTCGACGTGCACATGCGTGTCGACCAGGCCCGGCAACAAGGCGAGCGTGTCGAGGTCGATCAACTCGTCTCCGGCCACGGTGCCGTACGGCTCGACCGCCACGATCAGCCCGCCATCGACGACGACGTCGGCCGGCTGTTCGGTTGACGGTAGGGCGGCTCGGCGCGACCGGAAGACCGTCATAGGGGCGCCACCGGTCCGGTGTACGCGGACAACGAGGCCCGGTCCAGGCCGTGGCGGCCCAGCTCGTCTTCGCTGAACGCACCGCAATCAAGGCCTCTCAGCAGGTACCCGGACAGCGCCCTCGCCGTGGCCGGTTCGTCCAGCACGCCGCTGGCGGCCCGCTCGGCGTACCCCACCAGCCGGGACGCCGCCGCTGCCGACCCGGACCGGAAGAACAGGTAGGTGGCCAGAAAGCGGGTCGGCAGTTGCGCGGGGTGCAGGTCCCAGCCCTGGTAGAACCCCCGCTCCAGCGAGCGGCGCACCAGCCGCGCGTGCAACGCCCAGGCCGAGCGCACAGCAGGCCCGTCACCGACCGGCACCACGTTCGTCGAGCCGTCGGACAGGCGAACTCCAGTGCCGGCCGCGGCCACCTGCATGACGGCCTTGGCGTGGTCGGCCGCCGGATGCTCCAGACTCTGGTAGGCGCCGGCCACGCCGCAGGCCGCGCTGTAGTCGTAAGTCCCGTAATGCAACCCATTGAGTCGCCCCGGCGCGGAGTGCACGATGCGCGCCACGGTCGCCGTACCGTCCGGGCCCAGGATGGCTTGCGGAGCCTCGATCTGGACCTCGAAGCGCAACCGCCCGGCCGGCAGACCGAATCCGGTTTCCAGCCGCTCGCAGAGCCGGCCCATCGCCTCCACCTGAGCCACCGAGCTCACCTTCGGCAGCGTCAGCACCAGCCCTTCCGGCAATGGTCCGGCCGCCAGCAGGTCGCCGAGAAACAGCTCGAGGGTGCGCACCCCTCGCGCCCGGGTAGCGGCCTCCAGCGACTTGAACCTGATGCCGACGAAGGGCGGGCACTGACCCGCGGCCGACGCCTCCACCACGGCGCGCGCGGCGCACAGCGCCAGTTCGTCCTCGTCGCCGTCGCGCCGGATACCCAGCCCGTCCTCGAAGTCGATCCGCAGGTCCTCGATCGGTTCTCGGGCCAGCTTGCGCCGCACGAGCGGCTCGATTTCGGCCACCAGGTCAGGCGGTGATCCCACCACGTCGGCCAGCGCATCGGGATCGGCACCGTGGGTGCGGAGCGCGTCGAGCGCGGCGGCGCCCCACGTGGGAACGGTGTCGGCGGCGAACCGATCGGCAGGCACGTATGCGGTGTGCACCGGCTGCCTGGTGCCGGCATCGCCCGGGTAGAGCCGGGCCAGGTCGGCGTCCGCGCCGGCGAGCATGCCGTCCAGCTCAGCCAGGACGTCGGGCCCCAGCCGGGTGCCGTCTGAGCTGCCGTCGAGGCGCCCCACCCGGCGGCTCACCCGGCCGGCTCCCGCGCGCCGATGATGTGCTCGGGCCGGATGGGTATGCGGGTGAGCGCTCGGCCCGTCGCAGCGCGGACGGCCGCCACGATCGCGGGAGTGGACGAGATCGCAGGCGGTTCCCCCACACCCCGCAGCCCATAGGGCGCATGCGGGTCGGCCAACTCGAGGATGTCCACCTGCATCGGGGGCATGTCGAGGATCGTCGGGATCAGGTAGTCCGTGAACGACGGATTCTTGATGGCGCCGTCCACCACCTGGATCTCCTCCATGAGCGCGAGCCCGAGCCCCTGCGCGGTTCCGCCATAGATCTGCCCCAGCACGCCGGCCGGGTTCATCACCCTGCCGACGTCCTGGGCGGTCGCCAGCTCGACCACCTTGACCAGGCCGAGTTCGACATCGACATCGACGATCGCACGGTGCGCAGCGAAGGCGTACTGGACGTGGGCATTGCCCTGGCCGCGCTCGTCGAGCGGCATGGTCGGCCGGTGCCGCCACTCGACGGTCTCTTCCACGGAATGTCCGTCCCGCAGCGCGGCCAGGTCGGGCAGCCGGGCGCGGATGGCCTGGCACGCCGCGCGCACCGCACCACCGGTCATGTACGACTGCCGGGATGCCGACGTCGAGCCGGCGCTGCCCACCTGGGTGTCGGCCGGCAGGATGGTGACCTGATCGACCCCGAGTTCGGTCCGGGCGATCTGCGCCAACAGCGTCACAAGCCCCTGGCCGACCTCGGCTGCGGCGGTGTGCACGCTCGCCACGGGTCGCCCGCCGACGAGCTCCACTCGGACTCGGGCCGTTGAGTAGTCGTCGAATCCCTCGGAGTAGCAGACGTTCTTGATGCCTACGGCGTAGCCGACGCCACGCACCACTCCCTCCCCGTGGGTGGTGTTCCCGACCCCGCCGGGCAGGTCGCGAATATCCGTGTCGTCCGGACGCTCGTCCGGCATCGGTGCCGCGCGCACCCGCTTCAGCAGTTCGGCGACGGGAGCCGGCGAGTCGATCACCTGTCCGGTGGGCATCACCGAACCCTCGCCCATCGCGTTGAGCACCCGGAACTCAACCGGATCCAGGCCGAGTTCGGCCGCCATCCGGTCCATCTGCGACTCGTACCCGAACGCGGCCTGGACGGCGCCGAACCCCCGCATCGCGCCGCAGGGCGGGTTGTTGGTGTAGACGCCCCAGCAGTCGACGCTGACATTCGGGACGTCGTAGGGCCCGATCCCGAGGGTGGCCGCGTTGGCAACCACGGCCGGGGTGCTGGAGATGTACGCACCGCCGTCCAGGATGATCTCGGCCTTGACGAAGACCAGGCGGCCTTCCCGGCTCGCGCCGTGCTCGTAGTGCAGGAGCGCAGGATGCCGGTGTACGTGGCCGAAGAACGACTCCTCGCGCGAGTAGACCATCTTGACCGGCTTGCCGGTGTGCAGCGCCAGCATGCAGGCGTGAATCTGCATGGACAGGTCCTCGCGGGCGCCGAACGCGCCCCCGACGCCGGCCAAGCTCAGCCGCACCTTCTGTTCGGGCAACCCGAGGCAGGCGGCGACCTGGCTGCGGTCGACGTGCAACCACTGAGTGGCGACGTAGAGGTCCACGCCGCCGTCGTCGGCCGGCACCGCGAGCCCGGACTCGGGCCCGAGGAAGGCCTGGTCTTGCATGCCGACCTCGTAGTCCCCGGTCACGACCACGTCCGCACCAGCCTCGGCGACGCCCTTGCGAATGACCAGGTGACGTACCACGTTGCCGGTGGGGTGTACCCGAGGGGTGGCGGCGGGATCGGTCGCCCGCCTGGGATCGGTGAGCGGCTCGAGGACCTCGTACTCGACCGCGATCCGGGCTGCGGCGCGGCGGGCCGTCTCCGGGTGGTCGGCCGCCACGATCGCGACCGGTTCGCCTTGATAGCGGGCCGTGCCGTCGCACAGTACCGGCTGGTCGGCGTGCTCGAGTCCGTAGACCTTCTGGGCCGGGACGTCGTGATAGGTCAGCACCGCGTACACACCCGGCACCGCCAACGCCGGCCCGACGTCGAGGCGGGTGATGCGCGCATGGGCATGGGGGCTGCGAACTGTCGTACCCCAGAGCATCTCGTCCGCCCATAGGTCGCTGGAGTAGGCGAACTCGCCGGTCACCTTGAGCGTGCCGTCGGGCCGGGCGACGTTCTGGCCGATTCCGCCCGTCACACCGGTGCGCTGCCTGACTCCGGTGTCGGCACTGCTGTCCGGCCGGGCCGGCGAGCTCACTGAACCGCCTTCTCGCGGCGCTCAGCGGCCGTCCGCACCGCGGCCAGGATCTGCTCGTACCCGGTGCAGCGGCACAGGTTGCCGGCCAACGCTTCGCGGATGTCGGCGTCGCTCGGTCGGCCGACGCGGTTCAGCAGGTCGTGCGCGGCCACCACAAGCCCTGGCGTGCAGAAGCCGCACTGGACGGCGCCCGCCTCGACGAACGCCTCCTGTACGGGGTCGAGATGGCCGTCGCCGGCCAGGCCTTCGACGGTGCGAATCTCTCGGCCCTCGGCCTGCCCGGCCGCGACCAGACAGGCACACACCGGCAGGTCGTCCAGGTATACGGTGCACGAACCGCATTCGCCCTGCTCGCACGCGTTCTTGGACCCGGGCAGTCCCATCCGTTCGCGGAGCACGTACAGCAGGCTCTCGCCTTCCCAGACATCGTCGATCTGGCGCCGTTCACCGTTGACGGTGGTGGTTATGCGCATGCGGTATCAGGCTCGCTGGTACGACGACCAGGCCCAGCCGAGCGTACGGCGGGCCAGGACGGTCAGGCTGTGGAGTCGGTAGGTGGCGGTGCCGCGGACGTCGTCTATCGGCGCCGCAGCAGCCGCCACCAGCCCCCCGAACCGCGCAGACACCTCGTCGGGAATCGGCCCCCGACCGTCCCAATCCAGTGCCTCGGCGGCGTATTGCTCGGCCGCGATCGCACGCCGAGGCGTGGGCGCGGCCGAGCCGATACCGGTGCCGACTCGTCGCTCGTCGGGGTCGAGCGCGACGGCGAACGACGTCACCGCGATCACCATCGCGTTGCGCGTCCCGATCTTCGCGAACTCCTGAGGCCCCCCGGCCATCGGCACCAGTACCGCTTTGATCAGCTCATCCGGCTCGAGCGCGTTCTGCTTCACCCCGGTGAAGAACTCGTGGATGGGGACCACGCGCGGGCCCCGGACCGACTCGACCTCGACCACCGCGTCACCGGCCAGTAAAGGTGGGTGGGCGTCACCGGCCGGTGACGCGGAGCCGAGATTGCCACCTACCGTGCCGCGGTTGCGGATCTGCGGCGAGCCGACCGTCCGGGACGCGACGGCAAGTGCCGGCAGGACCGCACCGAGCTCCGCGATCACACGGCTGTAGGTGACACCGGCGCCGAGTCGAATCCTCCCCCCGTCCATCTCACAATGGATGAGCTCCTCGACGCCGGTGAGATCGAGCAGGGCGGCGGGGCGAACCCGGTCGAAGTTGAGATCGACCATCACATCGGTGCCGCCCGCGATGGGGAGTGCAGCCGGGTTCTCGGCCTTCGCCGTGAGGGCATCGGCCCAGGTCCGTGGCTGCAAGAAATCCATCTTCACCGCCCTTTGGTGCATAGCAGTACACAGCCGCAGCAGTCGCCGTGACCAGCAGCATCGACACGAATCCAGCGCCGTTGCCCGCCTGCGAGTTGTACGATCCTCCAAAACCGGGGGTGCCCAATGAAGCTGAGCGACCTCGTCGAACGTCCGGATCTCGGGCTGACCGTCCTGCACGGAGCCGATCAGCTCGACCGGCCGGTCAGCGCCGTGTTCACCACAGACTTGCTCGACCCGAGCCGCTACCTCACGGGTCGACCGCTGGTTCTGAGCGGCCTGATGTGGCGCCGTGAACCCGGCGACAGCGACGCATTCGTACGGGTGCTGGCACACGCCGGCGTCGTGGGGCTGGCTGCCGGCGAGGCGGCGTTCGGGATCGTCCCGGACGACGTGGTCGAGGCCTGCCGCCGCCACGACCTCCCGCTGATCGGGGTACCGGTCGACGTCTCGTTCGGCCGGATCACCGATGTCGTGGCCGAAGAGCACGAGGCCGAACGCGAGCGATCGCTGGCCACCGCACTCGGGCGCCAGCGCCGCCTGTTCACCGCGATCGCCGACGGGCGGTCGCTCGACGAGTTGCTCACCCTCGTCGGCCAAGAGGTCGCAGTGACCTGCCGGGTGATGAGCCCGACGGGCCGCACGATAGCGACCGCCGGCGGCTCGGTGAGCCGGGCCGATGCCGACCGAGTGACGCGGACCTTCCTGGCCGCCGACCGGCTTCCGGTGTCGGTAGATCTCGGTGACGGGACAAGGGTCTCGATCATGGGGATCGACTCGAGGCTGGGCCACCGCCTCACGGCGTGGTTTCTAGTCTGTGACGGAGATCACCGGCTGTGGTCCGACGATGTTGCCGTGGCCGTCGGGGAACTCGCGACGGTGATCGCGCTGGAGCATCGGCGCTGGGACGAGCGCCGACAGGCCGACAGGCGCATAGCGGACGAGGTGCTGGCACTCGTCGCGGCCGGGCAATCGGCGAGTGCAGAGGTGGCCGTGCGGATCGCCGATCTCGGCGCGGACGCCCACGCGAGATGTCTAGTGGTGGCGGCGGACTGTTCTCGCGGGCCCGACGTGGCGCACGCAGTCCTGCACGACGCGGCCCTTCAGGTTGCCAAGCAGCCGGTCACCGGGATGCTCGATGGCCGCGCGATGACCATCCTCACCGGCGAGCAGTCCGACGCAGTCGATCTGCTGCGCGCCGGCTTCCACCGGCTCGATGCCGCGCCCGGACCCAGCCGCCTGGCCGTCGGGCTGTCCGCCTGGGTCGATCACACTGCGATGTCCGGAGCTCTCGACGAGGCCAGGCACGCCGTCCGGCTCGCCGAGCTTCGGGAATCCATTGTGTCGGTTGTGACCAGCGACGACGTCTCGTCTCACGTCCTGTTGCTGGGAACCGTGCCGGACGACGTCCGGCAGGCGTTCGCCACCCGGGTGATCGGTCCGGTAGTCAGCTACGACGCAGCACACGGCAGTGAGTTGGTGCCCACTCTCGACGCATTCCTGCGCGCGGACGGATCATGGAGCCGCTGCGCCGAGGCGATGCGTCTGCACGTGAACACCGTGCGCTACCGGATCAGCCGGGTCGAGGAGATCACCGGCCGTGACCTGAACCGGCTGGAGGACCGGGTCGACATGCTGCTCGCCCTCCGCTCGCTCCCCCTCAAGCGTTGATCACCGTCGGTTCGGGTCGTCGCGCTCAACGGTCGCCTCTATGAGGCCGTAAGGGCGGTCGGCGGCGTAGAAGACCTCGCCGGGGTTGTCGAGCCCGAACGGGCTCAGGTCGACCGCGAAGTGGTGCCTGTTCGGCGCCTTCAAGTGGATCTCGGCAATGTCCGGACGGGTCTCGAGCACCGCCCGGCCCATCTCCCACAGCGTGTGCTGCAGGGCCTTGCTGTGGACTGTCGCGAACCGCTCCAGCAGTATCGCCCGGGTTTGGGAGTACCCGGCCGACCAGTCGCCCTCGGGCCTCTCATACCGCCACCTGGCCTCCAGCGCCGTCGCGAGGATGCGGTCGGCAGCGTCTGCGAGCGTGGTGTAGCCGTCACGCAGGAAACCCTGGAACTCCGAGCCGGTCGATTTCAGCACCACCAGGCCCTTCACGCCGGATTCGACGGCGGCCCGATCACCGTCCTGCACGGTGGCCGTGGTGGTTCGCAGGTCCGGCCCACGACGGACGAACGCGTGGTCGTGCCCATGGCCGTCCACCTCGATCCGGTCCCACCCGCACTCGTCCACCTCAACCCGAGCTCCCGTGACCGACGGGGTGTCGGAGACGAAGTGCCGCGCGAGTCTCAACGCGAAGTCCTCTATCTCGCCGACGCCGTATTCCTTGGCGTAGGCGAAAACGGTGTTCTTCTGGGTGTCGGTCGGCAGCACAGCGGACTGGTCGCCGGAGACGTGAGCCGGCCCGAACTCGCCCTGCAACGAGGTCGACACCAGCAGGTCACGGATCGAGTGCCGAGCCGTGTCGCGGTAGATGCGGACCAGGTGTGTCTCGGCCTTGCCGTACCGGTTGGGCCCCAGAACGATTCCCATCGATCAGCTCCCCCGGTACGTCGTGAACCCGTACGGGCTCACCAGCAGCGGAACGTGGTAATGAGCGCCGGAGTCGGCGATCTCGAACTCCACCGCCACCCGCGGGTAGAAGCTCTGCTGGCCGAGCGACGCGAAGTAGGTTCCGGTGTGGAAGATCAGCCGGTACAGCCCAGGCGGCAGTTCATCCGGGCCGAGCCCGCCGATCCGCCCGTCCGCGTCCGTGACCGCCTCGGCGAGCACTGCATCGTCTGCGGACCGTTCCAGCCGGACCGCGACGCCGGCGGCCGGCCGGCCCCTCGAGGTGTCGAGTACGTGCGTGGTCAGCATGCTCACCGCCGTCGGCTCCCTTCGGCCAGCAACCGCTCGAGGCGGATTCGATTTATCTTGCCGAGCTCAGTGCGCACCACTCGCCGCTCCGTCGCGGGCTCATTGGTGAGGCGATCGTGGAGGATCGCCAGCAACTCCTCCGCGCTCTTGCCGGTGGCGCAGACCAGGTAGACGTGGCCGAAGCGCTCCTCGTACGCGCGGTTCGCTTCGGCCAGGGCGGCGTGGACGTCGTGCGCCGCATTCGCCACGCCGGCCTGCTCCTGGTTCGACCAGACCGAATGACCGGCGCCGGGACGCTCGCCGATCCGCGGATGGCCGGCAAGTGCCTCGTCGACGTCGCGCTCAGCCAGTTCGTCCAGCGCGGTGTCGGCGGCTTCGTACACCTCGTCGACGGACGCGTAGGGCCGGCCGTCGAGCACCATCCGGGCCCACTGCCGGGACGAGCAGCACGCCATCAGGGCGCTCTCCGCCTCGTCCGGAGGCAGCGAGTTGAACGCGGCAAGCCCGAGCCCGTCGAGCTCGGCCATCGGCGTTCTCCCTTCGCGGGCACGGGACAACGCAACCCTAATGCGGCCAGTCCCCGCGCTGGGCGGGTCGGAGTCGAACCGAGCCGGTACGTTGCCAGCATGGCAGCGCGAATCGTCATCGAGAACGCGACCATCGCCACCGTCGACGCGTCGGCTACCGAGATCCCGTCAGGCCATGTGGTGATCGACGGCAACCGGATCTTGGCCGTCGGAGCCGGCCCGGCCCCAGAACCGACACCAGGCAAAACGCAGCGGCGAATCGACGCCACCGGGCACCTGGTGACGCCCGGCCTGGTCAACACCCACCATCACTTCTACCAGTGGCTGACCCGCGGTCTGGCGCAGGACGCGATCCTGTTCGACTGGCTCACCACGCTGTATCCGATGTGGGCCCGCATCGACGTGGACTCGGTCTACGCGGCGGCGCGCGGCTCGATCACCTCGCTGCTACTGTCCGGATGCACAACGGCGTCGGACCACCACTACATCTTTCCTCGCGGCGCCGGGGACCTGCTGAGCGCCGAGATCCGCGCCGCGCGCGAGCTCGGACTGCGGCTGCACGCGTGCCGCGGTTCGATGGACCTCGGCCGGTCGGCCGGCGGCCTGCCTCCCGACTTCGCGGTCGAGGACATCGACACCGTCCTTGCCGCCAGTGCTCATGCCGTCGAGACACATCACGACCCGTCGCCGGACTCGATGTTGCGGATTGCGCTGGCGCCGTGCTCGCCGTTCTCGGTCACCACCGACCTGCTCCGGGAGTCGGCCGCGCTCGGCCGCCGGCTCGGCGTCCGGCTGCATACCCACGGGTCGGAGACCGTCGAGGAGGAGGCGTACTGCCTCGAGCGGTTCGGCCTCCGCCCGACCGACTACCTGGAGTCAGTGGGCTGGCTCGGCAGCGACGTGTGGATGGCCCACTGCGTCCACCTCGACGACGACGACATCGCCCGGTTCGCCGCGACGGGCACCGGTGTGGCGCACTGCCCGTCCTCGAATGCCCGGCTGGGCGCCGGCATCGCCCGGCTGCCGGAGATGCTGGCCGCCGGTGTACCGGTCGGCCTCGGCGTCGACGGCGCGGCGTCCAACGAGAGCGGCGGCCTCGGCTCGGAGCTTCGGGCCGCGATGTTGTTCGCCCGTGCGCGCAGCGGGCCGAGCGCACTTACCGCCCGGCAAGCCTTGTGGCTGGGCACGATGGGCGGCGCCGGTCTGCTCGGCCGGGCCGACGAGCTTGGCTCGCTCAAGACGGGGAAGCTGGCCGATCTGGCCGTTTGGAATGTCGAAGGCGTGGAGCACTCGACTATCGAGGACAGGGTCGCAGCTCTCGTCATGGGTGCCCCACCGCCGCTCGCACTGCTCGTCGTCAACGGCCGCGTGGTCGTCGAGGACGGCCGGCTGCTGACCGCGGACACCGCGACCATCGCCGGCGAAGCAGCCCACGCCGCTCGCCGATTGGTCGATTCGTCCTGACGGGCGTTCGTGCCCATTCGCCCACATCCACGGACTTTCGGCCCTACGCCGCCTGACCGCCCTTTAACGGATCCCCCAGGGACCGGAGAAGGCCCCGCTTGACCTGACAAATAGGGCGGATCGATCGCTTACTCCGGTCTGTGGGGGATCTTGGCGGCCAACTCATCACTCGAACCGCGCTGTCCACCAGATCGAGCTCGGCTGGGTCGGTGTCTTGATCAATTCAGGTAATAGTGCCGGATCCAGCCCGCCATGCGGCGCGATCGCGAGATGGACCTCTGCCCCGGTCGGGTTCTGCAGTGGAGCGTGCCCGGCGACGAAAGGAGCGCTCTGCGTGGACACCTGGCCGCTGAGGACGAGGTGGGGTCCACCCACCAAGTGACCGGCCACGAAGAACGCACCGCCCTGAGCCGGCGTGTTACCCAAGTCGTTCGCGTCGCACGGCCCGTCGCATTGGTCGGGGTAGTTGAAAACGAACGCCCACAGTGAGTACGCCTCGGGATGCCCCGCACCGGAGAACGCGACGCCCGCAGTGGGGTACGTGTAGCTGCCGGGCTCGGGCGTGGGCATCGCGATTCGTGCCGAGAGGCCATGGGATGTCCGGATTAGTCTCGCCCCGTTCTCTACGAGCACCGGACCTCCGCCCTGGTCCAGGATGTCGCCGGTCTCGTCACGCTGGCCGGCCGTCGACGGCACGCTCAGCATGAGCGTCAACACGACGCCAACCACAGTGGCAATGAAGCTCCGTCGCATGATTCCCCCTCAGCCGCGGGTCACCGTGACCGGGACCGGGTTGCTGATGATGTCGAGCACCGGAGACGTCCGCTGGACGTACGAGCACAGTTCGTCGATCTGCTCGGGCGTCGCGTCGGCATCGACCCGGTAGGTCACGGTGATGCCCTGATACCCGGCCCGGGTCTCCTCCGACAGGCCGAGGAAGCCGTGCAGGTCGAGCTCGCCTTCCAGGTCGAACTCGAGGCTGCGCACCTCGATACCCTGGGCCGCGGCGTTGTACGCGAAGCCGATCGCCAGGCACGATGCCAGGGCGTGCAGCACGGTCTCGACGGCGTTCGGCGCCCGGTTATGTCCGAGCAGCACCGGTGGCTCGTCACCGTCCAGCGTGAACGGCGCGGTGCGCGTCGTGTCCTCCTGGCCGGCGCCCCAGAAGCCCTGGATCGATGTGCGGCTGTGGCCGCCGCCGAGCCAGGTGTTGTGTGCGCGGAACCGGAACGTCGCCAGGGCGGGGTCGTTCTGGATCGCGCCGACAGTCTCGACGAGCTGCGTCACGTTGACCCCGTTGCGGGTGTCCTCAGTCGTGGTGGACATGGGTCGTCCCTCCCTCGGTCGTGGGCACAAGGGTGCCCTGCGGATCCGGCCGGCTGCCGGATCCGTTGTGTTGGTTGCCGGGACTCGCTACGGCTTGAACGCGCGCATCACCATGCTGTGTGCGCCGAATCCGCCCGCCGTGACTCTCGTCGATTCGCTGGTGCTGGCGGAGAAGTAGTCGAGCTCCCCGAGCCGCTCGACCTTCGTGAACCCCACCGCCCGGAATATGTTCAGGTAGTCGGCTTCGGTTGTGGCACCGACGATGCACTCGGCCCACAACTGAGGCTTGGCGCGGCAGGCGTCCGACGGGAGATCTGCCACGACGATGTCGGCTATCTGGACCCGCCCGCCAGGCCGCAGCACGCGGTAGATCTCCGCGATGGCCGCGCGCTTGTCGGGTACCAGGTTGATCACGCCATTACTCGTGACGACATCCACCGAAGCGTCCGGCAACGGCAGGACCTCGGCGTTGCCTTCGAGGACGTCGACGTTGGACACACCCGCTAGCCGTGCGTTGGCGGCGCACTTCTCCCGCATCGCCGCGGTCATATCCACCCCGATCGCGCGACCGGCCGGACCGACGAGCAACGCGGCCAGCAGCACGTCGGTGCCGGAACCAGAACCGATGTCAAGGACGGTGTCGCCGGCTCGCAGAACGCCCGCGGCGAAGGGGTAGCCGACGCCGGCGAACGACTCCACAGCGGTTGCCGGAAGCCGATCAAAGTACTCGGCGGGATATCCGACATGCTCGAGCGCGCGCCGACCGGTCGGAAAGTGGTACTCCTGGTCCGGCCTTGCGGCGACGGACGTGTACATCGCCCGGACGGCGTCGAAGATGACGTCGCGCTGCTCGGAAGTGATAACGACCATGACGGATCCCCCTAGGGTGGGCTCGGCTACTCGCCGGCCGGCGCGGTGAATTCGCGGATTATGCCCTTGATCCGGCCGGCGAGCTCGGGCGGGATGGGTTCTCGGCCCAGTTCCCTGACTCCCTGCTTCAGGTACCGCTCGAATTCGGCACGCGAGAAGCAGCTTCGGCAGGTGGCCAGGTGACGCTCCATCTCGGCGTGCTCATGCTCACCGAGCTCGCGGTCGAGGTGCGCGGCGAGCAAGCGCAGCGCCTCGGCGCAACTGGTGATTTCAGTCCTCGTCATTGCGATTGCTCCTCGTCGGGCTGGGGAGAGCTGGACCGAAGGCCGGCCTCGCGGGCGTTCTCCCAGAGCGCCTTCTGCAGCATGCTCCGGCCGCGCGCAAGCCTTGACCGCACCGTGCCGATCGGCACGTCCAACGCGGTAGCGACCTCTCGGTATGGCATTTCGCGGACGTCCACAAGCACCACCACAGTTCGGTACGGATCCGGCAGTCCGTCGATGGCGCGGACGAGGTCGTCCCTCAGCAGGCCGTTCAGGAAGTCCTGCTCCGGGTTGCCCCACCACAGCAGAATCGGTTGGTGGAGACGGTCGAACAACGAGAAATCCTCCACGTCCGCCGGCTCGGCCTCGCGGCGGCTGCGGCTCGTGCGGTATTGGGAGATGAACGTGTTGGTGAGGATGCGGAAGACCCAGCCGCGGAAGAGGTCGCGGTTACGCAAGGCCGGTAGCGCTTCCCATGCCCTCGCGACCGCCTCCGCGACCAGGTCTTCACCGTCCGTCCGGTCCCGGCAAAGGCGGACGGCGGTGCCGTAGAGCTCCGGCAGCAACGCCTCGACCTGCTCGGCGAACCACGCCTGGTCGCTCCGCATCGGCGGCGCCGTCGCTACCTCGGCCATCTGGTGACCCCTCACTGAGCTGGATCGCTCCCCTTACCGATGCAGACGCATCAGCGCAGAGAAGGTTCCCAGCACCAGGGTAAAGAGCGACGTTTCCGTAGCAGGGCCGATCGCCGACAGGTACGGGACCTACGCCCCTGCATTGTCCCTGCCGGGACGAGCAAGTCTGAACTAGACACACAGGTCCCTAGGCGGAGGTGTGACATGGATCTACTTGTTACCGGATCGCTCGCCGTAGGAGGCGCCGTGTCCGTCGCCGCAGGCTTCGGAGTACGTCCGCGTGCATGTGCTCCTCCGGGCTCGACCTACGATCGCGGTCTCGTGCCTCTGGACGAGAACGTGCCGCCGCTGCTGGCTCAGCACCTGGATATCGACCAGGACGGCTACGTACCCCGCATGGACACCATCGCCCTGTGGGGCCGGGCCAAGGTGCGGATCGGCAAGTTGCCGCCGCTGCCCGTTCGCATGCTGACCAGGCACCGGGTCGGCCACGACTTCGCCAGCGACATCTCCGTCACGTGGTACGGCCGGCCGGTGCTCGCAGTGATCGACGCGTACGTCCGTGGCCGCGGCATGGCCGGGCGCGAGCGCCGGGCCGACGTGGGAAACGAGATCGACCAGGGCGCGAACCTGTTCCTGTGGAGCGAGGGTGTGCTGATCCCGTCCGCATTCGCCGAAGGAACGCATGTCAAGGCCGTCCAGGACGACGACACGACGATCCGGCTGGAGGTGCCGTTCCACGCGAGCACCGATTCAGCCTTGCTGCACTTCGCCGGTACGCGCCCTGCTCGGTTCTCGGCGCTGCGCCACAAGAAGAACGGCGGCGACAAGATCTGGTGGCATGTCGACATGCGCGACTGGTTCGTCGTCGACGACATCGCCTTGCCGCGGCACATCGAGGTGACGTGGGAAGATGAGGGCCGGCCATGGTTCCGGCTGGACGTCGACGGGTTCGCGGCGAACGTCGACCTCGACGTGGACCTGCGGCTCAACCAGGTGGACGACTCGATCAGGGCCGTGCGGCTCATGCGGGGACTTCCTTACTGAGTGGGCGCATGACATGGGTGACACCGTCATGGTCGTCGAGGACGATCGGGAGATCCGCGAGGTGCTGCGCCGCTATCTCGAGCGCGCCGACTTCGTCGTGCACACGACCGGTTCCGGCGTGCACGCGCTGCAGCAGCTCACGACCGGCGGAATCGACCTCGTGGTGCTCGACCTCGGGCTGCCCGACCTCGACGGCATGGATGTACTGGCGGCGGCGCATGAGACCGGCGACATCCCGGTGGTAGTCCTCACCGCGCGCAGCACCGTCGAGGATCGCATCCGCGGGCTCAAGCAGGGCGCGGACGACTACGTGGTCAAACCGTTCTCCCCCACCGAACTCGTCCTGCGGGTTCAGGCCGTGCTGCATCGCAGGGCTTCGAGTGAACCGCAGGCCAACGGCCGGTCGTCCTACGGCAGTGGCCGGCTTCGGATCGACGAACAGCGTCATGTCGCAGAGCTGGACGGCGAACCGCTGGAGCTCACGCCGACTGAGTGGGGCCTGCTGACCACGATGGCCTCGGTGCCCCTACGGGTGTACTCCAGGTACGAGTTGGTCAACCGGGTCCGCGGCTACGAGTTCGCCGGGTACGAGCGGACCATCGATTCTCATGTCAAGAACCTTCGCCGCAAGCTCGGCGACGGCAGCGACATCATCGAGACAGTGCTCGGCGTCGGCTACCGGCTTACGCTGCCGAAAGACCGGTGATCCGCGTGGCAGCCGCCCGCCGTGCCCTCGGACCTCTCGGCCGCCGCTTGCTGGCCGCGTTCGTGATCGTCGCGCTGTCATCGATCGCGGTGCTCACCGCAGCGGCGCTGATCGGCACCGACCGCGGCGTCGCGACCGTACAGAACGAGGAGCGCCGGCAGGTGGCGGAGCGGGCGGCCGATAGCGCGGCCGAAGCGTACGCGGCGGCCGGCGGGTGGTCCGGAGCGGACCTGGGCCCGGTAGTGGCGGTGGCCAGCGCCGCCGACGCCCGCCTGGTGGTGCGCGACGCAACGGGAACCGTGGTGTCCTCGACCATGCCGGCAGCACGGGGCGGGCACGGGGCCGACCACGGCGGCGGCCACTCTGCCGACTGGGCCGGGCAGCCGGGCGTACAAGCCGATGTGATCGTCGACGATCAGCTCGTCGGAACCGTGCAGCTGACCTCGCTGACCACGGCGGCGGCGAGTAGCGGCCGTACGGTGGCGTGGTGGTGGGTCGCAGGCGCCGCTGCCGTCGCGCTCGGGATCGCGTTGGGCGTGAGCTGGTACGTGAGCCGGCGGCTGACAACGCCGCTGGCGGCGCTCGCCGGAACGGCCCGCGCGTTCGCCGCCGGCGACCGGAGCGCACGAGTCGGCATGCGGCCGCCTGGAGAGCTCGGTGAGGTGGCCGCGGCGTTCGACTCGATGGCCGACGAAGTGTCCGCTACGGAGGCGGGTCGCCGCAGGCAGGCAGCCGACCTCGCACACGAGCTCCGCACTCCGCTGGCCGGCCTGCAAGCCGGGCTCGAGGAACTGCGCGACGGCCTCGACGAGCCCGACCCGGCGCGGCTGGCGAGCCTGCATGATCAGGCGTTGCGGCTCGGCCGGGTGGTGGACGACCTGGCCCAGCTCGCATCGGCCGAGTCCGCGGCCACGTCCCTGCGGCTCATTGAGCTGGATCTCGCGGCGGCGGTGGCCCGCGCCGTCGACAGCCAGGAGCCGCAGCTGCGAGCCGCCGGGCTCACCGTCGGGCGGGTGATCTCCGACCCGGTGCCGGTGCGTGCCGACCCCGACCGCATCCACCAGGTGGTGGTGAACATCCTTGCCAACGCCGCTCGCTTCTGCCGCTCGGGCGACCGGGTCACGGTGCGCGTGTTCGGTGCCGGCGGGCTAGGTGTTGTCGAGGTGGCCGACACCGGGCCCGGAATCGCGGCCGCGGACGTCGCGCACGTGTTCGAGCGCCGGTGGCGGGGCCGCAACAGTGGCGGAGTCACCGGCTCCGGAATCGGGTTGGCCGTGGTTCGTGAGCTCGTCGAGGCCCACCAGGGGACCGTGTCGGTGGACTCCACCCCCGGCCACGGCACGACATTCACGATCACGGTTCCGCTGAGCCACGACCAGCGGGATTCCGCTGACCATGGCCCAGCGTTGCGACTCGGCTCTACTTAGTCGGTTGGCGCGTACGGGCAATCGCCGTTGCCTGGCCCTGGCCCTGGCCCGTTCCCGTTCCCCTGCGAGCGCGCGTGCTGGTGACGCATCTGCGCACCATCACAGTCGCGATCCTGCATGTAGATGCGGAGTTGATCACGGTCTTGGTCCCGGTCACGGTTCCGCTCCTGGGTTCCATTGCAGTTCGGGTTGGGCGTGACCTCGTCATCATCGTCAATGATCTGCCCGTAGCGGGCGGGAGAGTCGACCGGAGCGTCGTCGCTACCGGCGAGGGCCGGCACCGCGACAAGCGCTCCGACGCTCAGCGCGCCGGCCACTCCGACCGCTACGGCCGCTTTGCGAATCTTCTTCATGGCTCCTCCTCTCTCGACACACCTCAAGAATGGAATCTGCGCGTGCAGGAGGAATGCAGCCGACGTGGAGACCGCATGGAACCGGTTGGATAGCATCACGGCCGTGGCTGACGAGCCGGTTCCGATCGTATGCCGAGGGCTGACCCGGTACTACGGAAGCACAGTCGGCATCGATGAGCTTGACCTCGTGGTCCGTCGAGGAACGGTCACCGGCTTTCTCGGCCCGAACGGTGCCGGCAAGACCACCGTGCTACGCCTGCTGGTGGGGCTGCTCCGACCGACCCGGGGTGAGGCGTGGATCGAAGGCATCCCTGTGGCAGACCCGGAAGCCCGGCGCCGGAT
>Ga0214469_1000137_pt1 | contig 22389 bp, 29 predicted proteins | sample RVTome_10_FD_187340 | JGI IMG/M metagenome (GOLD analysis project Ga0214469, IMG submission 187340) | Soil microbial communities from uranium-contaminated site in the Upper Colorado River Basin, Wyoming, United States - RVT153D57 HiSeq ... | reverse complement strand
CTCGCCGATCTCCCCTTATCCCATTGGTCTTCCCCATCGGGCTCCCCACCGTCGACGGTAAGGGGGCAGGGACGAGAACCTGGAGCGGGGCAAGGACTCGAACGTTATGCAGCGCGTCACGCATTCGTGACGCCATGCATTAGGAAGGTGGTATCAGCCCCCGGAGCCGAGCCCGGCGAAGAGGTTGGCCAGGACCAGTTCGCGGCGGAGGTTGGACTGGATGTCGACCACCGCGTCGAGGATCTTCTCAGCCGAGGCCACCGCCTGACGGGGGCTGACGTCGGTGAAGGAGGCCAGGGGCAGGTCCGAGTTGCGCACCGGGCCCCCCATCTGCAAAGAGGCCGAGTCGGCGTACCAAGACGCCAGGATCTCGAGCCCGTTGACCAGGAGGGACTGCTCCGCCCGGCGACGGGCCCGCTGCAGACGTTCCTTGGGCATGTCCTCCGACACCGACTGGTCGACCAGAGGTGTGATCTGTTCCAACACAGACGCGGCCAGCCGCTGCCCGTCACCGGGGTGAGGGGTCACCTGAGCCGGGATCCCCAGCCACAACTCCCGGAAGCGGGACACCTCGGGCCGGTCCATCAGAGCCAGGGCCAAACCGGGACGGCCCCCCGAGACGAGGGCCACGCCCTCCGCCGCGACCTGGTCGATCCCACGCTCCCCCAGCGCCGCCACCATCGTGGCCAGGGGCACGCGGCCGACGTGGATTGTCCGGCAACGCGAGGCGACCGTGGCCGGGAAGTCGTCCTCGGACTCGGCCACGAGAAGGAACACCACCGACGCGGTCGGCTCCTCCAGCGTCTTGAGCAGGGCATTGGCTGCCTGCTCGGTCATCGATCCCGCCTCGGGAAACAGGAAGATCGATCGGTCGGACTCGACCGGGCGAAGCGAGGCCCTGGCCACGACGGCTCGCGCCTGGTCGACGCCGAGACTGGTCGCCCCCTCCGGCTCGACGACCGAGACATCGGGGTGCACCCCGGTACGGACCAGACGGCATGAGCGGCATTCGAGGTCGTGATCGCCATCCTGGGCACAGAGCACCGCGGCGGCGAAACGCACCGCCAGGGTCGCCTTGCCCACCGAGTCGGGCCCGGTGAACAGGTAGGCCTGGGCCGGGGTTGCCACTTCTCGTCGCAGCAACTCGACCACCCTCTCATGCCCGATCACCCCGTCGAACGAAGAGCTCAACGGTCCAGAGCTCCAATCACCCGGTCGACCAGGGTCTCGACCGGCTCTCCTCCATCGAGCAGGACCACCCGATCCGGCTCCGAGCCGGCCAGGTCCCGGTACGCATCACTGACCGCCTCCTGGAATACGATGCTCTCGCTCCCGATCCGGTCCGTCCGGTCCTGGCGCCCGAGACCGGTTCCCGGATCGACCTCGAGCACGAACACCCGGCCCGGAACCACACCGTCGAGCCCCATCTCGTTGATCTCCCGCACCCGCTGCTCACCCAAACCGCGGGCCCGTCCCTGATAGGCGATCGACGAGTAATAGGTGCGATCGCTGATCACCCATGCCCCCCGGCTCAAGGCCGGAGCCACGACCTCCCGGACGAGTTGGGCTCGCTGTGCGGCGAAGAGGAATACCTCGGCCCACGGGTCGACGTGAACCGAGTCGAGCAGAAGCTCGCGGACCGCCTCGCCGAGAGATGTCCCTCCCGGTTCCCGCACCTCGACCACGTCGTGGCCATGGGCGCGCAATCGGGCCGCCAGAGCCGAGGACAACGTGGTCTTGCCGCTCCCGTCTCCGCCTTCCAGCGCAATATATCGGTCGTTCGAAGGGCGGTTTCCAGTCACTGGACCTAGACGGTAACGGCGCTCCGGGACACGAGTCGTATTGACATGAGGCGGTCACATGAAGTCAACTCTCCCTTTCAATGCCTAAGAGTCTCGTCATCGTCGAGTCCCCGACGAAGGCCAGGACCATCTCCGGATTCCTCGGTTCGGATGTGGCGGTGGAGTCTTCGATGGGGCACATTCGCGACCTCCCCCGGTCTGCGGCCGAGATACCGGCACGGGCCAAGGGGAAGGACTGGGCGCGCCTCGGTGTCGACGTGGAGAACGACTTCGAGCCTTTGTACGTCGTGCCCAAGGAGCGCCGGGATCGTATAAAGAAGCTGAAGGAGATCCTGGCCGGGGTGGACCAGCTCTACCTGGCCACCGACGAAGACCGTGAGGGCGAATCCATCGCCTGGCATCTCACCGAGGAGCTGAAGCCCAAGGTGCCGGTGCACCGGATGGTGTTCCACGAGATCACACAACATGCGATCGAGGACGCGTTCGCCAACCCGCGCGACCTCGATCTGCGTCTGGTCCAGGCCCAAGAGGCCAGACGAATCCTCGACCGGCTCTACGGGTACGAGGTCTCCCCGGTGTTGTGGCGCAAGGTCCAACAAGGTCTCTCCGCGGGTCGGGTACAGAGCGTGGCGGTGAGGATGGTCGTCGAAAGGGAGCGGGAGCGGATGGCCTTCACCTCCGCCTCGTATTGGAGCTTGGAGGGAACCTTCGCCCCGCAGGACGACCTGGACAAGACGTTCGAGGCGACCCTGCTCCAGGTGGGCGAGCAGCGGGTGGCCACCGGCAAGGATTTCGGCGCCGACGGCAAACCGAAGAAGGACGTCCTCATCCTCGACCAGGCCGAGGCGACAACTCTCGGCGAAGGACTGCTCGACTCTCTCTTCGAGGTGGCCTCGGTGGAGGAGAAGCCATACAAACGATCGCCCTACCCACCGTTCCGCACCTCCACCCTGCAGCAGGAGGCCAGCCGCAAGCTCCGGTTCTCGTCGTCCCGGACGATGTCGGTGGCCCAGCGGCTTTACGAGAACGGGTATATCACCTACATGCGGACCGACTCCACCTCCCTCGCCGACTCCGCCGTGGCTTTGGCGAGATCCCAGATCACGAAGTTGTATGGGAAGGAGTACCTCTCCCCCAAGCCCAGGGCGTACGTCTCGAAGGTGAAGGGTGCCCAGGAGGCGCATGAGGCGATCCGCCCGTCCGGGGACGAGGCCTTCCAGACGCCAGAGCAGGTGGCCACCGCGGTGGGGCCCGACGAGGCCCGGCTCTACGACCTGATCTGGAAACGGACCATCGCCTCGCAGATGGCCGACGCCGTGGGGGTCAGCGTCTCTGCCCGTCTCGCCGCCGAGACCGGCGACGGGCGACGGGCAGTCTTCGTCACCAGTGGACGGACAATCACATTTCCCGGCTTTCTCCGCGCTTATGTCCAGGGCTCAGACGATCCGGAGACCGAGTTGGACGACAAGGAGAAGGTCCTCCCCCCACTGGCCGAAGGTGACACGCTGGCCGTGCAGCGTCTCGAGCCGACCGGGCACGAGACCCGCCCCCCGGCCCGGTACACCGAGGCCTCGCTCGTCCAGCGGCTCGAGGAAGAGGGTGTGGGCCGGCCCTCCACCTATGCCTCGATCATGACGACCATCCAGGATCGGGGATATGTGTGGAAGAAGGGCACCGCACTGGTTCCCACATTCACCGCCTTTGGAGTCGTCGCCCTGCTCGAGAAGCATTTCCCCCAGCTCGTCGACTACAGCTTCACCGCCTCGATGGAGGACGACCTCGACCGGATCGCCGCCGGTGAGGAGCAGTCGGTCCCATGGCTGACCGCCTTCTACTTCGGCGACGACGGGCTCAAGCACAAGGTGGCCACCCGTCTCGACGAGATCGACCCACGGGCGGTGGGGTCGATCCCGATCGGCGTCGACGAGGCCGGGAACGACGTCGTGGCCCGAATCGGGCGTTACGGGCCCTATGTCGAGATCGGCGAGGAGAGGGCGTCGATTCCCGAGGACCTGGCCCCCGACGAGTTGACCGTGGGGAGGGCGATCGAGTTGATCCAGACCCAGAACGCCGGTGACAAGATCTTCGGGACCGATCCCGAGACCGGCCTGACCGTGTACGGCAAGACCGGTCGCTTCGGGCCCTACATCCAACTCGGCGAGGTGGAAGAGGGAAGCAAGGAGAAGCCGAGACGGGCATCCCTGTTCAAGACCATGTCACTGGACGAGCTGTCTCTGGACGCCGCGCTTCAGCTGCTCACCCTTCCGCGCACCGTCGGCACCGATCCCGACGGAGTCGAGATCGTCGCCCTCAACGGGCGCTACGGCCCATACATCCAGAGGGGCTCGGACCGGCGCAGTCTGGAGAGCGAGGATCAGCTTTTCACCCTCACCATGGACGAGGCACTCCAACTCCTCGCCGAGCCGCCCCGACGCCGGGGACAACGAAGCGGGGGGCCGCTGAAGGAGCTCGGGACCGACCCGGTGAGTGGAAAGGCGGTCACGGTGCGCACCGGCCGGTACGGTCCCTATGTGACCGACGGCGAGGTCAACGCCTCGCTGCGACAGGGCGACTCACCGGAGACCATCACCATCGAGAGGGCGGCCGAGCTGCTGGCGGCACGCCGGGAGCGCGTCGGAAAGTGACCGGGATTATCAGGCGGGGGAATCCCTCAGAGCACGTTGGCAGCCATCTCGGCCAGAGGTGACCGCACCGTCTTCTCCAGTGCGACGTGACCAAACAGCGGCGACCCCTTGAACTTCTCGATCAGCGCGGCCATCCCTCCGAACGGGGAGATGTAGGGGTTGTCCACCTGGGTCAGGTCGCCGCAGAAGACGACCTTGGAATCACGGGACATCCGGGTCAGGATCACCTTCAGGGTGGGTAGCTCCAGGTTCTGCGCCTCGTCGATGATCACGAACTCGCCGGTGATCGACCTCCCCCGCAGATAGGTGACCGCGGCCATCTCCAGCTCCCCGCGGTCGACCAGCTCTTCGATGGCGTGTTTCGCCCCATCCGCCCCTGCGTCGGAGAAGAGAGCGAACAGGTTGTCGTGCACGGCAGCCATCCAGGGGGCCAGCTTCTCGTTGAGATCGCCGGGTAGATAACCCACTTCCTGGCGGCCCACGGCCACCAGGGGTCGGTACACCGAGACCTTGCGATAGCGGCCCTGCTCCAGGACCTGCTCGAGGGCGGCCGCCAGGGCGAGGAAGGTCTTCCCCGTCCCGGCCATCCCCATCAGCGAGACGGCGGGGATGTCCGCGTCGAGCAGCTGATGAAGGGCCACCGTCTGTTGCACGTTCTTGGGCTCGGCACCGAAGGCGCGGACCTGGGCCGGGACTCGTTCCACCATCACCGTTGGCTCGGCCTGGATCACACGTGCCAATGCTGAGCGCGACGCCCCGGAGCGAAGGAGGACGAACTGGTTTACCAGGGCCTCGGCACCGTCGAGCGTGATCTTTCCCTCCTCGAAGAGACTGTCGATCGTCTCACCATCGGTCCGGAGCTCGACCAACCCGGATTGGAACTGCTCCACGGGCACCGTGTCCCCCCGGTAATCCTGGACCCGAACCCCGAGCTGGCCCCCTTGATCCGGAGCGATGCATCCTTGGTCACCAGGACGGCCGGCGACTGCTCGTTGAGATTGAGACACGTGGCCAGGATCCGATGATCCGGTGTGTGCGGGTCGAGCACGTTGGGCAGCCGATCCGAGACCACTCCGTTGAGCTCGATGCGGAGGGAGCCGCCACCGGGAAGCTCCACCGCGTCGCGCAGACCTCCATATTGCGATGCGCCCAACTCCTCGAGCAGTCGGATGGCGGCACGGGCGTTGGCGCCGACCTCGTCCATCCGCGCCTTCTTCCGGTCGAGCTCCTCGACGACCACGAGGGGCAGCACCACGTCATGCTCCTCGAATCTGAGCGGGGAATGGGGGTCGGCGAGGAGGACGCAGGTGTCGAGAACGAAGGTGCCGGGCACCTGGTCGGTCTCCTTCGGGTCGGTCGCCAAGGAGCACAGCTTCCTGCGCCCCGCCCCGAATTACAAGGATCCCCGCCGGGGCGGGAGCCGGTCAGGGACCTGAGGCGACCCGGAACACCGGGAACATCCCCGCTCTCGACTCGAAATCTTCGATGGTCGGGGCCTCGGGGACGTCCATGTAGGGGCGGGAGAAGCTCTCCCGGGCGTGATAGGCCGCCACGACCGCGGCCCCCGACCGATCGGCGACCTCCTCCAACCGAGCCTGGCGCGTCTTCGGGCCGTAGCTGAGCGTCACCGTCGAGTCGGCCCGCACGTTGTGCACCCAGGCCACCTCACCATATGGTGAGACCAGATACTCGACCCCCTCGATGACGATGGGGCTCACCGGGACACGACGCGGGGCACCGGTCTTGCGACCTGTCGTGGTCAGCACCTGGGTCCGCCCGATGCCGAGCCGGGCCAGTGCCGACGTGATCCGGTTAACCCCCGTGGTGGTCCGGTACTGCTTCGCCATGCGGCGAAGGCTACCGGGCTCACCTCCTCCGGGCCGTCCACGCCAGGAACTCGTCGAGGGGTCTGGCGTTGACCACCCGATCGGTGGTCACCCACCCCCGCTGGGCGTGGATGACGCCGTAACCCATCCGCACCAGGTCACTGGTGTGATGCGAGTCCGTGTCGATGACGAAGTCGACTTCCCCGGACATGGCGAGACGGGCGACCTCTGCCGAGGCGTCGAGGCGATCGAGCGCACCGTTGATCTCGAGGGCGACCCCGGTGACGGCAAGCGCCTCGAGCACGACCTCGACGTCGAGGTCCACCCCGGGTCGGCGGCCGATGTAGCGCCCGCTGAGATGCCCGATGGCATCGACCGACGGGTCGCCCAAGGCAGTGAGGATGCGTGCGGTCTGATCCTCGCGGGGCAGGTCGAAATGGGAATGGATCGATGCCACGCAGAAGTCGAACTCGCGTCTGAACTCGGCGTCGTAGTCGAGGTCGCCCTTGGGCCCGATGTTGAGCTCACAGCCGAAGAGGAGGTGTATATCGGGATACCGCTCCTGAAGGATGCGGATCCGGTCCCGATGCTCGAGCATGACCTCTCGCGGTGACCCGTTGATGGCAAGGTCCTCGCCGTGGTCGGTGAAGGCCACGTATTCGTATCCGCGGGCCAGGGCCGCAGCGATCATCTCCTCCAGCGTCGATCTGCCGTCCCCGGAGCGGTCGGAGTGGTAGTGGAGATCGCCCCTGATCTGGGGCAGCTCCACCAGCGTCGGCAGCTGGCCGGCGGCGGCCGCCTCGACCTCCCCGCTTCCCTCCCGCATCGGTGGGGGGACGAGCTCCATTTCCAGAGCCTTGTAGATGTCCTCCTCGGTCTTGGATGCGATCAACTTCTCGCCATCGAACAGCCCGTACTCGCTGAGCAGCCAGCCCCGATCGAGAGCACGCTGGCGAAGGGCGATGTTGTGCGTCTTGGAGCCGGTGAAGTAGAGAAGGGCAGAGCCGAGCTGGTGGGGCTCAACGGTGCGGACGTCGACCTGCATCCCCTCCCGGGTCAGGAACGAGGTCTTGGTACCACCGGAGCCGATCACTTCGCTCACCTCGGGGAGACCGACGACGAACTCGGAGACCGACGATGGATCGGTCGTGGCCACCACGATGTCGATGTCCCCGATGGTGTCGGAGAAGCGGCGGATCGAGCCACACGGCTCGGCTGCTTCCACCGACTCGAGCGCGGAGATGCGTGCTGCCAGTGACCGAGCCAACGGGAGGGCCTCGACCAGCGGGGTGCGACGGTCTTTGCCGTGGAGACCGAGACGTTCGATCGCCTTCCCGATCTTCTCCTCGGAGGTCCTTCCCAGCCCGGGCAGGCCGCGAAGCTGCTCGGCCGCGATGGCCCGACGCAGACCGTCGATGTCCTCCACACCGAGCTCGGCCCGGATCAGCTTCAGGGTCTTGGGACCGAGACCTGGGATCTTGGTGAGCTCCACGAAGGCCGGGGGATACCTCTCGCGAAGGACCGTGAGCTTGGCCACCGACCCGGTGGCGATGAACTCGAGGATCTTATCCGCCGTCGATGCCCCCACACCTTTGATCTCGGTGAGATCTTTCTTGGTGAGCCCGTCGAGCTCTCCCTGGTACCCCTCGAGCCCGTGCAGGGCGTTCTCGTAGGCGCGCACCCGGAAGGCCTGGGGGCTCCCCTCGTCGAGAGCGGTGAGCTTGGCCAGCTCGACCAGCATGCGTAGTACCTCGAGTCGGGTTGCCATCCGGCGGAGCCTATATCTGAGATCTCAGTCGTCGGCGATGACGGCCATGGTCCCGCCTGTGACCTCGATCACGACCTCGGGTGCCAGCTCGAGCTGGACCCCCCGTCGTCCCCCTGACACTGCGATGGTCTCGAATCCTGCGGCGGAAGCGTCGAGCACCAGCCTCAAATTCCTTCGTTGACCGAATGGGCTGATCCCGCCGGTCACATAGCCGGTGACCCGTTCGGCGTCCTGCCGGGAGGCGAGAGAGCCGTGTTTGCCACCCAGGGCCGCCGCCATCCTCTTGAGTGAGAGTCGGCGGTCGACCGGGATCACGGCAACCACCGGCTCGTCGTCCACAACAGCGACAAGGGTCTTGAAGACACGGTTGCCCGGCATCCCGATTGCTTCGGCCACTGCCTCCCCGTAACCCTCGCCCACCTTCTCCGTCACCTCGTAGACATGGAGCCTGTAGGTGGCTCCAGCCCGGGTCAGCGCCTGGGTGGCCCTGGTGACGCGCGCGCCCAACGCCTCACCACCGCTCCACCAAGTGCTCCCGACCGCGGGGCGGCTCGTAGGGCTCGGGCCAGAAGTCGGTGACATATGTGATGAGACCGTCAGCAAAGTTGAAGAAGACCATGGCGTCGGCAGGCTCCGCATCACCCGACTCCCAGACGAACCAGGCGACACCGTTCTCATCGTCGGCGATTGCCACCTTGACCCTCAGGTGCCAATCCCCCGGGTACTCCTGGTTGAAACGGAGATACCGCTCCCGGCCCCGGATCCTCTCCCTGGTCTGGGGGATCTCGTACACCACGTCGGGATGGAGGAGCGCCGACCAGGCCTCCCAGTCGCGACTCTCGAGGGTCTCGATGAATCCTGTCACCAGGCTTCGCGTATCGGTCATGCCGGCGAACTTAACCCGGTCGCCCGTCTCACCGTCCGAGCCACGCCCTCGGCTCGAACTCGGCCCTCGCCGTCTTTCCCACCGACAACTGCCCGAATAGGGGCACATCGGCGAGGAGGGCGACGGTGACCACGACGACCCGGGGGCGCAACGACCCGTCGACGGGACAGGCGCAGGTGACCAGCTTTGCGCCGTTTCGGGAAGCGAACTCGGCGGCGATGGCGACAGGGTCACCGGACCCGGCCGGTGGGTAGGTGGCCACCGCAGCGGCGAGGGCGGCGGCCTCGGCGGCGGTGGCCGCCTTCTCCCGGGCTTCGAAGAGAACACCGAGGGCCGTGGTGGCGATGCCGACGGTGGCGATCAGGGCGCAGAGACCGATCATCAGGATGGTCATCGCGCCCCGTTCGCCGCTCACCGCTCGGTGCGCATGGTCGCCCTCGCCGACAACTCGACCCCGAGGCTGGAAGGGAAGGGTCGTCCCAGCTCGTGGCGGATCGAGATCGCGACCGTGGCGACCGCACCAACCCGCGCCGGGCGCTCCACCGAGACCCGGGCCCCGCCGCGCATCTCGGGCGAGAGCGCGGCCAGGGTCGCCTCGACAGCCTTCGCCGGGTCAGGTGCCGTCGCCGCCACTCGTGCCCCTTCTCTCGCCGCTCCCTGGATCTCGATCCGCGCCCTGGCGACGCCGATCAGCTGCAGCGAGGCAGCCACCACCAGGATGATCAGAGGCAGGACGAGGACGAACTCCACGGTCAGGGATCCTCGCTCGCCTCTCAGAACCGGCCCGCCACCCAGTCGATCACCTTTCCGAACAGACCCCCCAGCAGTCCGCTGCCACTGCCCGACTGCAGCCATCGCAAGGCGATGACGGCCAGTGCGGTGGCGGCGAGGATCACCAGGAAGTACTCCACCGTGCCCTGCCCGCGGTCGTCGCGGGTGGCCAGCCATGTGATTGTTCGAGCCATATGCTCTCCTTCTTCTCCGGTATGCCGACCGGTGCGGGGAGAAGTGCGGGATCATCACAGGGGTCCGGATAGCTCTTCGAAGAGCCGGAACATCGACGGGGCGTAGAGGAGGAGGACCAGACCGGGCAGCAGGAGGAGGGTCAGCGGGATCATGAGACGCACCGGAAGTGAGCGCGACCTGGCCACCCTCCTCGCCTTCTCGGCGGCGATGTCGGCTTCGATCATCGAACGGACCGTGTCGCCCAGAGCCGCTCCCGACCGCTGGGCTCGGGCCAATTGGGCGAGAACGCCTCTCATCTCCCCGGTAACGCCAAGGACGGCCTCGGTCAGACCCGAGATCGTCGCCACCCTGGCCGCGACCGTCAGCTCGCCATGGGCCGGGAACACGCTCGCAGCCGTCTGCAACGCACCGAGGACCGATCGCCCGGACCGAAGCTCGACCAAGAGCACGATCAGAATCGGTCGGAGCACATCGACTCGGGAGCTGACGAGCCGATGACGAAGGGAGAGGACTGCCCGGAAACCAAGTGCGAGAAGGGCACCGGGCAGACCAGCCACGGCGATCCCGACCGAGCCGGCGACCACCCAGCTCACCTCGCTCTCCTCAGGATGAGGATCGATGACACCAGACCGGTCAGGATCAGCCCCAGGCCGATGAGGACGGCCAGACGCTGAGCCGGATGTCTCAGATAGGGCTCGACGTCGTTGCGGGAAAGGGCCCAACCGACCGCCATCAGGGGCAGGACCAGCAGCACTGCACCTGTGGCCCGCGCCGGCGCGGAGGCGATCGATACCTCGTGGGCCACTTCGACCTGAGCCAGGGCCAGGCTCCCTATCTCTGCGAAGAGGGCAGCCGGTGATACGCCTGCACCATCGGCTCGGACGAGAAGGGCGCCGAGCTCGGGCCCTATCTCGGTGAATTCCACCCGAGCCGCTCCTGCGATCTCCTCCATCGACGCTCCCTCCGAGCAAAGCCGGGCCATCTCCCACGCCTGGACCGACACCCCCGCGCCCTCCAGGGCGCCTCGCAGCGAGGCCCCGGCTCGAAGCTCACCCGACACCGCCTCGCAGAACCGGGCCGCCCTCATCGAGAGGCCGGGTCTGGCCCGCCACCAATGGATGGCGATGGCGCAGGCCGTGGGGAGTGGGGCGAGGAGGGCAATGCCGAGCAGACCCAGGCGACGCCAGTCGACCCCTAGTGCCAGACCGGAGGCAACGATCAGCCAGATCACGAGGATTCCTCGATGCCGTCGGGCCCGACCACCGCGATCTCGGAGATGACCCTGAGCCCTTCCCGTCTCTCCAGCTGGACCACGAGGTCGATGGCGGCGAGTAGTTGGCGCCTCACCGCCAATTCCGCCGTGTCCCCGGCAGAGAGAGCGAGGGTCTCCAGTCTCCATAGCGCCTCGTGAGGGGTGTTGGCGTGGATGGTCGACATGGACCCGCGGTGCCCGGTGTTCAACGCCCAGATGAGATCGAGAGCCTCTTTCCCCCGCACCTCGCCGACGATGAGCCGGTCGGGACGGAGGCGAAGTGCCGATCGAAGCAGCTGGCGGATCGTGATCTCCCCCATCCCCTCCGGGTTGGGGGGGTGTGCCTCGAGACGGACCCGGTGACCCGGGATGCGGAGCTCGGCGGCGTCCTCGATGGTCACGACCCGCTGACCGGAGGGGATCAGAGCCGCCAACAGGTTGAGGAGAGTGGTCTTGCCGGTGCCCGTGCCGCCCGAAACGAGGATCGTCCTCAGCTCGAGCACGGCCCGGGAGAGTGTCTCGGCTTGACCCGGGGTGGCGGTTCCTGCCGCCACCAGCTCGTCGAGCGAGGCAACGGCCTGGGTGAAGCGTCGGATGGCGATGGTCGGGTGGTCCACCGCAGCCGGCGGGACCACGACGTGGATCCTGCTCCCGTCGCCCAGCCGCCCGTCGACCATGGGCGAGGACCTGTCGACCCGGAGCCCCAGCGGTGCGATCACCCGTTCGACCGTGGCATAGACGTCCGCCTCGCTCCGGAACCGTGCCTCGACCTTCTCCAGGGCCCCGCCCCGATCGACCCAGACCTCGTCGGGCCCGTTCACCAGGATGTCGGTGACCGAGGGGTCGGCCAGCAAAGGCTCCAAGGGCCCGAGACCGAGGACACGGTCTGCGACGCTTTCGGCCCATTCCTCGGCGCGGCGGGGCGAGGCGAGGGAGAGGAGGCGCCCGGCTTCGACGGTCACCTCGGAGCGGCGCAAGGGCACCTGACCTGCGGCTATCTCCCCGATGACCCTGTCGATCACGCCCACGGCATCCCCCAAACAGAGGCCCAGGCACGAACCCATCTCGCCTGGTGGGCCGACCTCCCCGAAAGCATCCGTCGCACCAGGGCGCCTCTCAGCCGGGGCAGCACCGGCCCCGGCCCGGTCGGCCGCGTCCCCGCGGCAAGTGGCTGCCACACCGCCGGGCTCTGCTCCATCGGCTGGAGAAGCCCGGGCAGAAGGGATCGAACCGGGACAGTGGGCCCGACCCACTGTCCCGGGTGGCAACGGACCACGATCGCCGGCCAATTAACCGCCAGCGCCTCGACGGTCGGCTGCACCTCTTCGACGGTCATCGCCCCCGAAGCCAGCAGGCCAACTCCAGAACGTCCCGGGCTCAACTCGGACAGGGAAGGTCCCTCGACCGCGATGTCGGACAGGGTCCTGGCAGTGGGCAAGCTGAGGTCGCGGCACAGGTCGATGACCAGTGCGCTGCCTGCAGTCTGACCGAGACCAAGCGCGGACAGCAGCGAGAGCACTGGATCGGCCGACGTCACCGCGAGGACGCCGAAGCGAGCGGAGGATCTCCCCATCCCCACCATTTGGCCGAACCTATCCAGCCGGATCGGGCTCTACAAGGGGTATGGACCGGCCTGGGCGTCAGTCCGAAGTCACTCAGTCCCTGATGGCGCAGTCGGGAGGACCGCACTCCAGGAGAACCCGGCCCCCGTCACCAACTCGATGAGTCTCGAGGCGGACTCGACCTCGTCGGGAAGGATGGAGACCACCTCCTCGGAGAGGACGAAGGCCTCCACCGCCCACATGGCATCACGGTTGAGATAGCCCACCACCGTCTCCTCCTCGACTTCCTTGACGGCCTCCGACACCCTCCCCACCACCAGTGCCGGGGCTGCGGTGCCGACGGGGAGACCCTCCACCGGGTAGGGCGCACCAGTGATGTCGACCACGATCGTTGCGGCGCCGTCGGCGAGACGCCCCAGCCATGGACGCGTGCTGATCATGAGGACAAAAGTACTCTCGGCCTGTGATCGGGCGAGTCATGATCATCGTCGCCGCCGGGCGCAGCGTCCGCTACGGGGGCGACAAGCTGATGACGGCGGTGGGTGGAATTCCGCTGGTGGCCCACACGGTCTCGGCCGTCGCAGGCCAGGTCGACCGTTGCATCCTCGTCTGCCGGCAGGACCAGGTGTCGGCTCTGAACCGGCTCGACCTGGGAGTGGGCATCGTCCCCGGCGGCCCGACCCGGACTGCCAGCGAGATGGCGGGGCTGGCGGCGATCGGCGAGGCGGCGTCGCTGATCGGGGTCCACGACGGTGCCCGTCCCCTGGTCACCCCGGCCCTCATCGAGATCCTGTTCCAGACCGCGGAGCGGGTCGGTGGGGCGGTCCCGGTCGTCCACCCGGCGCAACCCCTGGTCCAAAAGCCCGACCTGTCTCTGGTGCAAGGGGCCATGGTCGCCCAGACCCCTCAGGTCTTCAGGGGGGAGGAGCTCCTGGCCGCCTACGTGTCTGCGGCGAAGATGGAGTACGCGGCTCAGGACACCGCCGAGATCGCACAGCGCTTCGGCAGGCTCGCGATCCAGGCCGTGCCCGGTGACTCCGACAACGTCAAGGTGACCGAGCCCGGGGACATCGAGCAGATCAGGGAGGCGTTAGAGACTTCTCGTAACGAACCTCGGTGACGTCGTACTCGCCGAACTTCTCGATCCGGATCGGTTTGGCCAGCACCCAACCCTGTCGCTCGTAGAAGGCGCGTGCCCGTCGATTGGTGTCGAGCACCCAGAGCAACGCGCGCTCCTCCCCGGCCTCGGACAATGCCTGCTCGCCGGAGACGAGGAGTAGGCGTCCCACCCCCCGGCCCCAATGGCCCGGGGAGAGGTAGATCGAGAAGATCTCACCCCAGCCCTCATCGGCGGATTGGCCAACGGTGCAGAAGCCGATCACGCCTTCGTCTCCTTCCGCCACCAGGACCCGCGCCCGGTGTTGTCGCAGGATCCGGTCCCATGTCTCGGTCCTCCCCGCCACATCCAGCGAGTCGAGGAAGGACTGGTCGATCAGACCGCGGTAGGCGTGTTGCCAACTGGCTACGTGGACAGTGGCCAGGTCGGCAGCATCCTCGAGGCGGGCATCGCGGATCATTCCCTCTCATTCTGGTCACCCCGAACCGCCCCTTGACAAATGGTCGGGATTTCCCGACTATACGGGAATGGCCGACCATAGCCAGCCTGACTACGAGCTCGAGGAGACGCTGACCCTCGACTCGCCGGAGCAATTCAAGGCCCTCTTCGAGGACACCCGCCGTCAGATCCTGAACCTGCTCCTGGAACGTGCCGCCACCGGCTCCGAGCTCGCCGAGACCTTGGGCATCCCCAAAGGAACCATCGGACATCATGTCGGGGTGCTGGAAACCGCAGGGTTGATCCGGCTGATCCGAACCAAGAAGGTGAGAGCCATCGAAGCCAAGTACTACGGGCGCACCGCCCGGACCTTTCTCCTCACCCCCAAGGCGGAGACCCATTTTGGCCTCGCCCCAGACTTCTTCCTGATCACGGCAGCGGCCGAATTCGCCCACGCCTCGGAGAACGTTCCCCCTGACGAGGCAACGCTGATCATGAGCACGCTCCGCTACGCCCGCATCCCCGACGACCGGGCCGCCGAGTGGCTGCTCCGCCTCGGCGAGCTGACCCAGGAGTTCGCCGCGGAACGGCGGGGCGGGGAGACCATGTACGCCATGCTCGCCGCCCTCTACCCGACCGACAGGCCTCATCTACCCGATGTCGAGGAGGGGAGATGAGCACGCCGCTCGGGGCCAGCTACTGGAAACTGTGGACCGCCTCGGTGATCTCCAACTTCGGCGACGGTGTCGCCACGGTCGCCTACCCGTGGTTGGCCTCGGCCCTGACCCGCAGCCCGGTGCACATCGCACTGGTCACGGTGGCCACCCGGCTGCCCTGGCTCCTGTTCAGCCTCCCCGCCGGGGTCATCACCGATCGGGTCGACAGGAAGCGGCTGGTCGTGGTCATGGACGTTCTGCGATTCGTCGCCACATTCGGGGTGGCCCTGGTCGTGTTCCTCTTCCAGGGCGACCTCTCCTCCCCGGATGAGATCGCAACGGGGCTGGCCTCACCCCCGCCCGACGCCGACCTTCTCCTGATCGCGGTCTACGTCGCCGCCTTGCTCCTGGGCACTGCCGAGGTGTTCAGGGACAATTCGGCTCAAACCCTGATGCCCGCCATCGTGGAGGAGGAGAACCTCGAGCGGGCAAATGGTCGTTTGTGGGGTGCAGAGGTGGTGATGAACTCCTTCGCCGGGCCTCCGGCAGGCGGGATCCTCCTGGCAGTCGCCTTCTCTCTGCCCTTCTTCGTCGACGCGGCCACTTTCGCCGCCTCGGCTGCCCTGATCCTCACCATCGCCGGCCGCTTCCGTCCCGCGGTCGATCCTGATGCGGAGCCGGTTCAGCCTTCGTTCATTGCCGAGATGAGGGAGGGGATCCGATGGCTGTGGCGTCACGATCTGTTCCGCCCGATGGCCATATCCCTCGGGGTGATGAACGGCGTGGCCAGCCTGGCCACCGCAACCTACGTCCTCTTCGTCCAGGAGATCCTCCAGCTCGATGCAGCCGTGTTCGGGGCCCTTCTCACCGCCGGGGCAGCAGGAGGAGTGGCCGGCTCCCTGGCCGCGGCGAGACTGTCCAAGCGGATCGGCCAGGGAGCCGCGCTGTTCGCATCGATTCTCGTTTTTGCGGTGACCCTGTCCGTCACCGGGCTCGCTTCCTCGTTCTGGGTGGTGTGGTCGATGTTCGCCATCAGCAGCTTCTTCGTGGTGTTGTGGAACGTCATCACGGTTTCCCTGCGCCAGGCGCTCATCCCCGATCGCATGCTGGGCCGGGTGAACTCGGTGTACCGGTTCCTCGGCTGGGGGATGATCCCGGTCGGATCGTTCCTCGGCGGTGTGGTCGTGGCGGCGGCGGAGCCGCCCCTGGGTAGAGAGTGGGCCCTGCGAGCGCCTTTCGTGTTTGCCGCGTTGGTCCAGGCCGTGCTCTTCTTGTATGCGCGGCCCCGGCTCAACAGCGCCAAGATCGCCGAAGCTCGCACCATGGCCAGGGGTCAGGAGTCCGGCGTCGGTCCGGGGCAGGGTGACGACTGATGCTGACCATCCGCATCTTCCCGTTTGCTGATCCGAAGACCTCGAATGGCAAGACCGCGATCGACGAGGGCACCTAACCGAGGATCGAGTAGGTCTCGGGTCTGCTCAGTGCCCGGATGCCTCGTCCTGCGACGGGTGCGCTGAGGTTTCCTCCGGTTGGTCGATCTCATCGGCGGGCCGATCGCGCGCACCGAGGACCCAGAATGCCAGCGCCGAGAGCGAGGCTGCTCCCAGGGCAATCCCGAGCCAGAGCCACCGCTGGGTCCCGGGGCTCCGTTCGACGACCCCGGTCGTGCTGGGCGCGGATCCCGGCTCGCCGGAGAGATCCACGCCGAGATCGCTCAGCGCCACCGGGTCGGATTGAGTGCCGGATGCTCCCAGCGTCTCGAACACCACCTGGTAGTCGGCCACCTTCACCTCGGTCGTCACCCCGTAGGACCCATCGTCTCGGGGCACCATCGGAATCGTGACTGTTTCCTCGTCGGGAAGGGCCAGGTGAACGACAATCGAGTCCGCAGCCTCCCCGACTTCGACATGTAGGTCGACGATCATGGATTCTTCGGTCGTGGAGACGACAGTCGCGGTGGCTGTGCCAAACCCTGCGCCCAATTCGACCGCGAGCAAGGCCACGGCGGCCAATCTGATCATCACTCTCGATGCTACCGCCTCTAATGTCGCAGGCTCCATGGGAGGACTCTTCGGCACGGTGAAGCGAGGCAACCATCGCCTTCCCGGTGACGCGAGTTGCTGACCATACCGCCGTTTCGGGGGGCCTCTGGTCTCTCCGCCGTCGACCTGTCGCTGCTCGTCGTGGCCATTGCCGTGGCTGTCGCCGCCAACGCGGCCATCCTGGCCCTGCGAGCTGCAGACGGTGCGGAAACATCGGAGTTGTGGCGTAATGGCAGCTGAGGCGACGATGGTGTGCGAGGGGATCCGCCGCGCCTATCACACCGACGGCGAGGTGGTATGGGCGCTCTGGGATGTCGACGCGGTCGCCCACTCGGGCCAGATAACCGTGCTTGCCGGGCCTTCGGGTTCGGGCAAGTCGACCCTGCTGCGAGTCATCGCCGCCATAGACAGACCAGACGCAGGCCGGGTCGAGGTCGCCGGCAGTGACCTGACCTCGATGAGCCCCGGGGCCTGCCGCCGGTTCCGATCCCGTCACATGGGTTATCTGTTCCAGGACCCGGCGGCCAACCTCCTCTCCTATCTCACGGTGTGGGAGCACCTGGTCATGGCGGGGAAGATCAGGGGCGCCACGCCGACCAGGGACCTACTCGTCCATCTCGAGATCGAGGATCTGGCCGACGAGCATCCGGTGCGCCTCTCGGCGGGCCAACAGCAGCGGGCGGCGCTGGCCGCGGCGATGGTCGGCGATCCAGACATCATCCTCGCCGACGAGCCCACCGCAGAGCTCGACACCCAATCTGCTCACCTCGCCGTCGGCGCCTTGGTTCGGCTTCGCGATCTCGGCGCAACGCTGATCGTGACGTCACACGATCCGGAAGTGGTCACGGTCGCCGACCGGTTGATCCATCTCGAGCACGGGACGGTGAAGGGGTGAGCCCGGTAGTCGAGCTGTCGCGAGTCAGCAAGCGATTCCGGCGAGGGGAGACCGTAATCGTCGTCTTGGACGATCTCACCGCTGCCGTCCAACCCGGTGAGGTGGTCATCGTGCGGGGTCGATCCGGGTCCGGCAAGACCACGCTGTTGAACATCCTGGCCGGATGGCAGGAACCCGACGCCGGCACGGTGACATGGGGTGTGGATGACCCCGATTCGTGGGATCGGGTGGCGGTGGTCCCGCAATCGCTGGGTCTCCTTCCGGAACTGACCCTCGGAGAGAACATAGGTCTCCCCGGGCGGCTCGCCGACGCCGCGAGCGACGTCGATGGCGTCGCCGAGCGGCTGGAGATCCCCCACCTTCTCGAACGGCCGGTGGGTGGGGCCTCCCTCGGGGAACAGCAGCGAGCGGCGATCGGGCGCGCCCTGATCCGGCGGCCGGCTCTCCTCCTCGCCGACGAGCCGTCCTCCCATCAGGACCTGGAGCGACTCCATCTGGTCTGGCGTCTCATCGACGAGGTGGCCGCGGAAGGGACCGGTGTCATCGCCGCCACCCACGACCCCGACGCCTTCCAATATGCCGACCGCATCCTCGACCTCCACGAGGGCCGTCTCGTCCCCGCCACCTGAGGCCAGACCTTCTCCGAACCTGAGGTTCCCCGTAACGCATACGTGACGTACCGTCTCGAGTTCGCCATGCAGGTGGCGCTCCCCTCCGAACCCGAGAGAATTCGTTGCATATATGCAACGCAGAACCTCAGGTTCGCCGCTGCCCGACCTCCCGACGCGTCACAGCCACTCCCCCCTTCCCACCAGGACCTCTTTGAGGAGGTCGGGGCGGTCGGTGATGATGCCGTCGACACCGAGATCGAGCAGATCGGCCATCTCCGAGGGGTTGTTGACCGTCCACACGTGGACCTGGAGCCCCCGGGCGTGGGCCGCTCCCACCAGACGGCGATCGACGACACGGACTCCGCGCGACCGCACCGGAAGCTGCAGCGCCCTTGCCTCGGATCTAACCCCACGCCCGATCCGGGATGCGACGAGCCAGGATCGGCTCGAGGCGGCCCCGGTCGACGTCGCCACCCGGCCCCGCGAGACGACCCGGAACTCTTCGAGCCGGCGGTCCGAGAAAGACCCCACGATCAGTCGATCGTGCAGCCCGAGACCCTCTATCAGCCGGTGCAGCGGCTCGATCAGGCTGTCGGTCTTCAGATCGACCACGAAGGACACCTCGGGAAAGGTGAGCAGGGCCTCCTCGAGGGCAGGCACCCTCACCCCCCTGCCGCGGAACGGGTGCCCCCCCGGCCCGACATGGCGGTACCCGGCGTCGAGGGAGGAGAGCTGGGCGAAGGAGAAGGCGGCGACAGGACCGGATCCGCCGGTGGTGCGGTCGACGGTGGGATCGTGGTGACAGACGAGGACACCGTCGGACGTGAGGCGAATGTCGGTCTCCAGATGGCGAAACCCGAGGGAGACGGCTCCGGAGAACGCCACCATCGTGTTCTCCGGCCAGAGCAGGCGGCTCCCGCGGTGGGCGATCGCAACCGGCGGGGTCCAGCGTTCGAGGGTCATCCGGGCAAAGTAATGGGCCCCGTCGGAAGACGGGGCCCAGACAAATCCCGGTAGAGCTGGTTATCTGGCGACCCGGTCCTTGAGGCCCTTTGAAGCAGAGAAGTGGGCATACCTCTTTGCACCGATGGTGATGGTCTCCCCAGTGGCCGGGTTCCGCCCCTGACGGGCAGCACGATGCTTGGTGGCGAAGTTGCCGAACCCGGTGATGTTCACTTTGCGGCCGGCATCGAGCTCAACGGCGATGATGCCCTCGCCGTCCTTCGTGGAGAAGATGATGTCGATGACCTCCGCGGCCTTCGCTTTGGAGATGTCCGCCTTGTCGGCGAGTTTGTCCGCCATCTCGGATTTGTTCACGGCCCCTCCTTGTGGGTCGACGATTGGCGCCGCCACAATTGCGACGATGCGCTTAACGATAGGCGGAAAGGCAAGAATTGCCCGGCTTTCCTGGGTGGTTAGCCTTCCTGGAGAGGAGGCGAATGAGCGTCGACTACCTGCTCGAGGGTGACACGGCTGTGGTCACTCTCAACCGACCGGACCGTTACAACGCAATCGATGCCTCCCTCGCCGACGGGCTGGTCGCAGCCATGGCCCGGGCCGGGGAGGAGAGCCGGGCGGTGATCCTCACCGGGGCCGGAAGGGCTTTCTGCTCGGGCGCGGACCTCAACGATCTCGAGGCCGAGTACGAGACCGGCGAAGGGCCCGACCTCGACTCCCTGCTCGAGCAGGTGTTCCACCCCGCCCTCCGCTCGATCCTGGACTGCGAGGTGCCGGTGATCGGCGCCATCAACGGAGTGGCGGCCGGGGCCGGCATCGGCATCGCCCTGGCCTGTGACCTTCGGGTGTTGTCCGAGGGCGCCTTTCTCACCTCTGCATTCACCGCTATCGGGCTGGTGCCGGATTCGGGGACCACCTGGTGGCTGACACACCATCTCGGTGTCTCCCGCGCCCTGGAGCTGACGCTGACCAATCGCCGACTACCCGCAGAGGAGATCCGTGACCTGGGGCTTTGCCTCGATGTGGTACCCGACGAAGCTCTGCTCGGTAGGGCCAGGGAAGTGGCGGCCGAGATGGCGGACCTGGTGCCCGATGCGCTGGTCAGCACTCGACGTCTGGTCCGGGATGCCTCGGGATCGTCGCTGGAGCTCGCCTTGCGGGCAGAACAACGCGAACAGGGGCGTCTCGGCAAGACCCCCGAGCATCGGGAAGGGGTCATGGCATTCATGGAGAAGCGGAAGCCCGATTTCCGCTCGCCCTGACTACCCGGGGCGGCGTGCCCCACCCCATCGCAGCTCGACGCCGTCCGGCGTCACGAGTCGGATCCAATCGGCGAACGACGACACTACTTTCTCCAACCGGCGGGATGTCTGCGGGTCGTCCAGCTCACCGTCCTCGTCGACCAGCGCCTCGACATGGGGCACGAACAGGGTTGGGTCGGACATGACCACCGACTGCACCGAGAGAAGCATCTGCCGAAGAAGAGTTTGGGCGATCCGTGTCCCCCATGGCCCGGTCGAGGCCCCGATCACGGCGACGGGCAGACCGGACAAGTCTTCCTCGCGAGAGAGCCAGTCGATCGTGTTCTTGACCACGCCGGGCACCGACTGGTTGTACTCGGGAGTGGCGAGGAGCAACCCGTCAGCCCGGCGCAGGGCCTGACGCAACGAGACAACGCCCGGCGGTGGCTCGGCTTCGAGGTCCTCGCTGAAGACCGGGACCGTCTCCAGACCGTCGTAGACCTCGACTGTCACCCCATCCGGAGCGAGTCTCGCCGCGGCTCGGAGCATTGCCCGATTGTGCGATTCGCGCCGCAGGCTGCCCGCGATGCCGAGGATCCGAATCGTGCGCCGGCCATCGGAGCTCGTATCGAGCATCACACCTCCGATCCGGGTACAGCTACCGCCTCGGTGAAGCACCGGGCGATGGCGTCCGCGGACGGGCCGATCAGGGCAGGGTCGTCGTAGAAGTCGATCTGGCCCTGGGACTCGAGCCACAACTCCGTCTTGGGCACGGCCAGCCCGGCGAAGAACTCATGGGCCAGGTCGGGGGAGAGTGCGTTCTCGGAGTGGACGACGAGGGTGGGAACCCTGATCCGCTCCGCCGCTCCCTGCGCGTCGAAGGGGAGCGTGTATGCATGAGACTGGACGGCGAACCCGTTGGCGTAATTGGGCACCGCGCCGCGCCGGGTCCCATAGAACTCGTATGCCTCGCGCAGGGGCATGGCCACGTCGCCACCTTCGGCCGCCACCGCGGGAATGGTCTCCGCCTCACCGGTCTCCTCGAACCGCTGCTCCGCGGCAACGGCGCGTCTCACCATCGACTCGTAGGCTTCGCCCAGCCAGGCCCGGGTCCGGGCAGCATCGGAGTACACGCCGGCGACACCGGCGAATGCCCTGAACGCGGGCTCCTCGGCCACAGCCCGGGCCATGTACCCGCCTCCGGCGCAAACGCCGACGGCCATGAGGGGCAGCCCACGGGTTCGATCGTCATCGGCGAGGGCCGCTGCCGCAGCCCGGATGTCTTCGACCTTGGCCGCCGGGCTCTCGAACTGGCGCGGTCGCCCGCCGCTCTCCCCGTAGTAGCGGTGGTCGAAGGCAAGAGCGGCATAGCCGCGCTCGGCCAAGGCCCGGGCATACGCACCGGCGGCCTGCTCTTTCACCGAGGTGAGGGGCCCGGTGGTGACGACAACGGCGCTGGGGCGGCCTTCGGGCAGATGGATGAGTCCGGCGAGGGACTCGCCGTGGCTGTCGAACTCGATTCTCTCCTGTCTCATGATGTGTCTCCTTCACTCGAGTTGCCATCCCGCCTCAGCATGAGGCGGGTACCTTGCTTCGAGCGCTGGTCGGTAACGCCGATGTGGCCGGCTCCCGGTCCCCTCCGGCCGGCCGGTCCATCGAGAGACGCTGGATGAAGTACTGGGAAAGTGGCCCGATCGCCCCGGCATAGAGGAGTGTCCCCAGCCC
>Ga0214469_1000136_pt1 | contig 22407 bp, 21 predicted proteins | sample RVTome_10_FD_187340 | JGI IMG/M metagenome (GOLD analysis project Ga0214469, IMG submission 187340) | Soil microbial communities from uranium-contaminated site in the Upper Colorado River Basin, Wyoming, United States - RVT153D57 HiSeq ... | reverse complement strand
CCACGGAACCCCATTCGAGCAGAATTCGATGACTTTCTACGTTCATGCCCCGATTTTCGTTTTTCGCGAGCACATGCGGCACCGGATGGCCAGCTACAACGAGGAGAGCGGGCGTTACCGGGAGCTTCGGCCGGTGTTCTACGTGCCCGGGCCGGAGCGAAAGCTGGTCCAGGAGGGCAAGCCGGGCCACTACACGTTCGTCGACGGAACCGCGGAGCAGCACGCGCTGGTCGACACCGAGACGCGCCGGGTGTGCGCCGAGGCGTACGCCGCCTACCGACGCATGCTCGACGCGGGAATCGCGCGCGAGGTCGCCCGGATCGTACTGCCCGTGACGATCTACTCCTCGATGTATGTCACGTTCAACGCGCGGTCCCTGATGAACTTCCTGTCCCTGCGGACCAGACGCGAGGATTCCCGGTTCCCGTCGTTCCCGCAGCGGGAGATCGAGATGGTGGCGGAGACGATGGAGGCCGAGTGGGCTCGGTTGATGCCGCTGACTCACGCGGCGTTCGAGGCCAACGGAAGGGTCGCGCCGTGAGGGATGAGGCCGGCCACCGGCCCGGGCCAGGGCGGTAGCCTGCCGGGCATGGCCGACTACACCCGAAGCCCCTCCGTCCCGCCGCCGTTCGGGCGCGTCCTGACCGCGATGGTCACGCCGTTCCACGACGACGGCGCACTCGACCTCGACGGCGCGGCCCGCCTGGCGAACCATCTCGTCGACGAGGGCTGCGACGGCCTCGTCGTCAGTGGGACGACCGGCGAGAGCCCCACCACGACCGACACCGAGAAGGAGCAGATCGTCCGGGTGGTCCGCGATGCCGTCGGTGACCGCGCCGCCGTCGTCGCAGGGGCCGGCACGTACAGCACCCACCACAGCGTCGAACTCGCCCGGCAGGCCGAGAAGGCCGGCGCCGACGGGCTGCTCGTCGTCACGCCGTTCTACAACAAACCGCCCCAGTCCGGCCTGGTCCAGCACTTCACCGCTGTCGCCGACGCGACCGCATTGCCGGTGATGCTGTACGACATCCCCGCCCGTTCCGGCGTTCCGATCACGACCGAGACGCTGGTCCGGCTGTCCGAGCACGAGCGGATCGTGGCCGTCAAGGACGCCAAGGACGACCTGTACGAGTCGTCGTGGGTGCTCGCGCGCACCCAGTTGGCCTACTACTGCGGCACCGATGCGCTCAACCTCGCCCACCTGACCCAGGGCGCCGTGGGCATGGTGAGCGTGGTCGCCCACGTGGCGGCGTCACGGTATGCCGCGATGGTGCGGGCCGTCGACGCGGGCGAGCTGGCCGAGGCGATCGGGCTGCACCGGGCCCTGCTGCCTGCCGTGCGCGGGATCATGACCCGCACCCAGGGGGCGATCATGGCCAAAGCTGCTCTGCAGCTCGCCGGCGTGCTGCAGAGCCGGGCCATGCGCTCACCCCTGCCGGCCGCCACCGACGCCGAGGTCGCCCAGTTGCGCGACGACCTCGTGGCGGCGGACCTGCTGTGAGCCACCCCCACCCGGAGCTCACGACCCCCCCGCCTCTGGCCGAGGGGGGTCTGCGCATCGTCCCCCTGGGTGGGCTGGGCGAGGTCGGGCGGAACATGACGGTCTTCGAACAGTCCGGGCGCCTGCTGGTGGTCGACTGCGGCGTGCTGTTCCCCGAGGACCACCAGCCGGGGGTCGACCTCATCCTCCCCGACTTCGACTACATCAGGGGCCGGCTCGACCGGATCGAGGCCGTGGTGCTCACCCACGGGCACGAGGACCACATCGGGGCGGTGCCGTTCCTGCTGCGCGAGAAGCCCGACATCCCGATCGTCGGGTCGCGGCTCACCCTCGCCCTGGTCGAGTCGAAGCTCACCGAGCACCGGCTCGACGCGTACCAACTCGAGGTCGCCGAGGGCCGCACGGAGAGGTTCGGGCCGTTCGAAGTCGAGTTCCTGGCAGCCAACCACTCCATTCCCGATGCGCTGGCGCTGGCGATCCGGACGTCTGCGGGCGTCGTGCTCCACACCGGCGACTTCAAGATGGACCAGCTCCCCCTGGACGGGCGGCTCACCGACCTCAACGGCTTCGCCCGGCTCGGCGATGCCGGCGTCGACCTGTTCATGGTCGATTCCACCAACGCGGAGGTGCCGGGCTACAACGCCCACGAGCGGGACATCGCACCGGTCCTCGACCGGGTGTTCGCAGAGGCACCGCGGCGGATCATCGTCGCCTCGTTCGCCAGCCATGTTCACCGAGTCCAGCAGGTGCTCGACGTTGCCGTCGCACACCGGCGCAAGGTCGCATTCGTCGGGCGTTCCATGGTCCGCAACATGGGCATCGCCCGCGACCTGGGCTACCTCGACATCCCCGGTGGCACGCTGGTCGACGCCAAGAGCATCGACGATCTCGCCCCGGAGGAGGTCGTGCTGATGTCGACCGGCTCGCAGGGCGAGCCGATGGCGGCACTGTCCCGGATCGCGAACCGCGACCACCCGGCCATCCGGATCGAGCCCGGTGACGTCGTCGTGCTCGCGTCGTCGCTGATCCCGGGCAACGAGAACGCCGTCTCCCGGGTCATCAACGGCCTCACCCGGTGGGGTGCCACCGTCGTGCACAAGGGCAACGCGATGGTGCACACATCGGGCCACGCCAGCGCAGGTGAGCTGCTCTACGCCTACAACCTGGTCAAGCCGCGCAACGTGATCCCGATTCACGGTGAGGCCAGGCACCTGCACGCCAACGCAGGCGTCGCGATCAGCTCCGGTGTTCCGCGCGACCGGGTCGTGCTGGCCGAGGACGGCGTGGTGGTCGACCTGGTGGGCGGCGTCGCCCGCGTGGCCGGAGCGGTGCCGTGCGGGTACGTCTACGTCGACGGTTCGAACGTCGGGGGCGTCGCGGAGGCATCGCTGAAGGACCGGCGGATCCTCGGCGAGGAGGGATTCATCTCCGTCGTCGTGGTGGTCGACTCGGTCACGGGCAAGGTCACCGGAGGCCCCGAGATCCACGCCCGTGGCTTCGCCGAGGACGACGGCGTCTTCGACGAGGTGCGGCCCCAGATCGCCGAGGCGCTGGAGAAGGCCGCCTCGGGCGGCGCCGCCGACACCTACGAGCTCCAGCAGACGATCCGCCGCACGATCGGCCGCTGGGTCAGCGCGCGCTACCGCCGCCGGCCGATGATCATCCCCGTCGTCGTGGAGTCCTGACCCACCTGGCACATCAGGCGGTGACATCTGCGGGTGATTTGCGCGGAATGTGGAGCCGGTCACAGTGCCACGTCGGCATCTGCCGACCCGGATGGGTTCGAAAGCGCCGATCTCATGATCAACCGACACGGCGTGTGACGCATGGTACGGATGTGTTGTCCGGGTAGCCTTGCCGACCATGGCGACCCGTACGTCCACGGCGACCCGGTCGCGCAAGTCGGCCGCGACGAAGGGCGACAAGCGCGCGACCGGCCGCGTCTCGTCCCGGCGCGGCCTGGGCCGTGGGTCGGCGCGGCGCCGTACGGCACCACGGCCGGCTCCTCGTCGTCCAAGCGTGACCCGCGGTATCGGCCGGGTCCTCGGCGCGGTCTGGATGGCGGCGGCGCATGTGGTGGGGGGAGGGGTGCGGCGGGTAGGGTCGACCGCCCGCGGGCTCGACCCCGCGCACCGACGCGACGGCGCCGGCCTCGCCCTGATCGGCGGCGGCATCGTCATGGCCGCCGCCCTCTGGTGGGACATCGACGGCAGTGTGGCCAAGGCCATCCGCACGACTGTGGCCGGCACGATCGGCGCCACGGCTGTCGTCGTCCCTGTGCTGTTGGGCCTGCTGGCCTGGCGTTCTCTCCGCCATCCCGACCGCAACGGGCCGGGTGGCCGGCAGCTGGTCGGTTGGACGGCGCTCGCACTCGGAGTGCTGGGCCTGATCCACATCGCGGCCGGTATGCCACGCCCGGTCGACGGCCCGGCGGCGATGCAGAACGCGGGCGGAGCAGTCGGCTTCGTCGCCTCCACCGTCCCGGCCGACCTGCTCACCGTGTGGGTCGCGACGCCGTTACTCGTGCTGCTCTCGGTGTACGGACTGCTCGTCGTCACCGGCACACCGATCCACGAACTGCCGAGCCGGGCGCAGGCGATCCGAGACTGGGTGACCGGCGCGACACCGGCCACGGACGGCGACGACGACGGGCCGGCTGCGCCGCGGCGTTCATTGCTGCGCCGGCGGGGCGCGGGCACCGACGTCCCGGACGACGGCCTGCCCTACGACAGCCCGCTGCTTCGCGAGCGTGCCCTGGCACGGAAGGTTGCGCCGGACGACGTCGCAGCCGAGGACGGTGGCGACCAGCCGACGAGGATCGTCGTCACCCCTCGCCGGGGCGAAGGCGACCGGGCCGGCGAGCCGCCACCGCACACGCCGCTGCCGCAGCGGGTCGAGCAGTTGGCGCTCTCGGGTGACATCACCTACACGCTTCCCGCCAGCGACGCGCTGCGCCAGGGCAGTCCTCACCGGGCCCGCTCGGCCGCGTCGGACCAGGTGGTCGAGGCGCTGACCGAGGTCCTGGATCAGTTCGAGATCGACGCTCAGGTCACCGGCTACACCCGCGGTCCCACCGTCACGCGGTACGAGGTCGAGCTGGGAACGGCGGTCAAGGTCGAACGCGTGACCGCGCTGTCGAAGAACATCTCCTACGCGGTGGCCAGCGCGGAGGTACGGATCCTGTCCCCGATCCCGGGCAAGTCGGCGATCGGCATCGAGATCCCGAACTCCGACAAGGAGACGGTGAGCCTCGGCGACGTGCTCCGGGCACCGATCGCCCGCAAGGACCACCATCCGATGGTGGTGGGGCTCGGCAAGGACGTCGAGGGCGGATTCGTCGTGGCCAACCTGGCGAAGATGCCGCACGTGCTCATCGCAGGGGCCACCGGCTCGGGCAAGTCGAGCTGCATCAACTCACTGATCACGTCCGTGCTGATGCGTTCGACGCCGGACGAGGTACGGATGATCCTGGTCGACCCCAAGCGGGTGGAACTGACGGCGTACGACGGCATACCGCACCTGATCACGCCGATCATCACCAACCCGAAGAAGGCCGCCGAGGCGCTGCAGTGGGTCGTCCGCGAGATGGACATGCGCTATGACGACCTGGCCCAGTTCGGCTTCCGCCACCTCGACGACTTCAACAAGGCGGTGCGGTCGGGACGGCTGAAGCCGCCTCCGGGCAGCGAACGGACGATCGCGCCCTACCCGTATCTGCTGATCATCGTCGACGAGCTCGCCGACCTGATGATGGTCGCCCCCCGCGACGTCGAGGACGCGATCGTCCGGATCACCCAACTGGCCCGGGCTGCCGGCATCCACCTCGTGCTCGCGACCCAGCGGCCGTCGGTCGACGTCGTCACCGGCCTGATCAAGGCCAACGTGCCGTCCCGGCTCGCCTTCGCCACGTCGTCGCTGGCCGACTCCCGAGTCATCCTCGACCAGAACGGGGCGGAGAAGCTGGTGGGCCAGGGCGACGGACTGTTCCTGCCGATGGGCGCCAGCAAGCCGGTACGGATCCAGGGGGCATGGGTCACGGAGTCCGAGATCCACGCCGTCGTCCGCCACTGCAAGGACCAGCTCGAACCCACCTATCGTGACGACGTCACGGCGCCGCAGGCGAACCGGCGCGAGGTCGACGAGGACATCGGCGACGACCTCGACCTGCTCTGCCAGGCCGCCGAGCTGGTCATCACCACCCAGTTCGGGTCCACCTCGATGCTGCAGCGCAAGCTCCGGGTGGGATTCGCCAAGGCCGGCCGGCTGATGGACCTGATGGAGAGCCGCGGCATCGTCGGCCCGTCGGAGGGTTCCAAGGCACGAGACGTCCTGATCAAGCCCGACGAGCTGGACGAGGTGCTGGACACCCTCCGCGGCGGGTAGGCATGGTCCACTCGTGGCCCACGCACGGATCGGGATCTCCGGGTGGACGTACGCACCGTGGCGGGGTGTCTTCTACCCGGCCGGCCTGCCGCATCGACAGGAGTTGGAGTTCGTCGCATCCCGAATGAACAGCGTGGAGATCAACGGCTCCTTCTACGCGCTGCAGCGGCCGTCCAGCTTCCGCGACTGGTTCTCCCGTTCGCCGGACGACTTCGTGTTCGCCGTCAAGGGCGGTCGGTTCATCACGCACATGAAGAAGCTCGCCGGCGTCGAGACGCCGCTCGCGAACTTCTTCGCCTCCGGAGTCCTGGCCCTGGAGCACAAGCTGGGCCCGCTGCTCTGGCAGCTTCCGCCGAACCTCGGTTTCCACCCGGACCGGTTGGCCGCCTTCTTCGAGCGGCTCCCGCGGACGGCGGGCCAGGCCGCCTCGCTCGCCGAGCACCACGACAGCCGGCTGAAGCATGGCGCGGTGACGACGACCGCCGTCGACCGGCCCCTCCGCCACGCCCTGGAGGTTCGGCACCCCAGCTTCGAGACGCGGTCGTTTCTCGATCTGCTCCGCGACCACGACGTCGGAGTGGTCATCGCCGACAGTGCCGGCCGGTTCCCATCGTTTCGGGATGTGACGGCGGATTTCGTCTACGTGCGCCTGCACGGCGCCGAGGAGCTCTATGTGAGCGGGTACACCCCGGCGGCCCTGGACGAGTGGGCCGGCCGCTGCGTGTCGTGGCTGTCAGCCGGTCTCGACGTGTACGTGTACTTCGACAACGACGTCAAGGTCCGGGCGCCCTTCGACGCCATCGGCCTGCTGGAGCGGGTCCGCGCGGCTGGATGACGCCGATGCCGGGCCTATCGTCGCGGCAGGGTCGAGGAGCGGACGAACTGGCTGATCGACGATGCCACGACGTCCGGCGCCATCCAGAACGCGCTGTGGTCCTGACCCGGCAAGACGCGGTACGTCCCGCGTGGCAGAAGCTGGACGAGCGCCTCTGCACCGGCGTGGAAGAACGGCTCGGAGTTCTCCCCGACGACGACGTCGGTCGGCTGGTCCACCGACCACCGGTCGGTCGGCAACGGCGTGCCGTTCTGGGTGCCTTCGACGATGCGGCCGTCATAGGGAAGGGTGTGGGCGTACGCGGCCATCGTCGTCCACGAGGGGTCGGCCTTCATCGGTTCGATGTACTCGGCGGGTACCCCGACCGCCTCCACCATGAAGACCTCGACGGCCTCGCTGCGGCGGTCCTCCGCCACGAGCCGTGTCACCCGCTCGACGAAGTCGGCCGGCACCGGGGGTCGGCCGGGCCCGACGATGAACGGCGGTTCGTAGAGGTAGAGGGCGGAGATCCGGTCGCCGAGAGCACTCGCCGCGTCGAGCGCCAACACGCACCCGCCCGAACCGCTGGCCAGTGTCGCGGGCGCACCGACGGCATCCAGGACGGCCTCGAGGTCCTCGACCTCGCGGGCGGGGGAGTACGGCTGGACGTCGCCACTCTCGCCTCGGCCCCGGCGGTCGTAGTTGACGACCGTGCAGTCCGCAGCCAGCAGGCCGGCGAGCCCGTCGAGGTCGTGGTGGTCGGAGACCGCCGTGCCCACGAGCACCACGGCGGGTCCGCTGCCGGTGACCTCGTAGGCGATCGGTGTTCCGTCCTTGGACGTCGCGGTGTGCATTGCTGTCTCCTCTCGTGGGGTCGGGCCTACCAGGGGCCCGTGTCGTCCGGGCCGAGTGCGTCGGGGATGTCCGCGGAAAGGTGGTGGTCGAGTCGCTCGAGCGCCTCTGCCAGACCCGTGGTCATGCCGAGCTCCTCGGCACCGGCGAGCGCGTCGGCGTCCGTGAACCGGGTCGTGATGGTCAGGTGGGTGCCGTCGCCGACGGGTTGCAGCAGAACGATTGTGGGGGTGGTGGTGCCGGCCTCTCGTCCGGTGCGTCCTGCGCACCGCGCAGGTACGCATCGAGCTTGTCCATCCGGTCCTCCCAGACGAGCGCAAAGGTGCCGAGCCAGGCGTTGAGCTCTTGGAACGGCTGGGGCCGGAGGCTGTAGATCCGGCGTTGCGCCTGGCGTCGTGCTTCCACCAGCCCTGACTCGTTCAGGATCCGCAGGTGCCGGGACACCTGCGGCTGGCCGAGCTGCAGGACGTCCACGATCTCGCCGACCGACCGCGGGCCGGTCCGCAGCAGTTCGACGATGCGGAACCGGCTCGGCTCGGCGATGGCCCCCAGCCGCTCCGGTACCAGGGTCGTCTCCACACCTCGTGTATACACTGAGGCGTATATCTACGTCAACGCATATAAGATGCCGGTGCGAGAGCTGGTCGATGACGGCCCACGCCTGCGACCCGGGCCCGCCTCTCGACTCTCGCCGTACGCGGCGCCGAGGTCGGCGCGAGCAACCTCGCGACGACCTCGGCAGCGTACTGACGACAGGGTGGGTCAGCTGTCCCTGGGTACGTCTCCTCGCCACCCGCCGGTCTCCTGCCCGCGGGCCTCGATGAACTCCTTGAAGTTCTTCATGTCGCGCTCGGCGGCCTTGGACACGACACCGGTCTTCTCGCCGACCGTCTCGGCAAGACCTTCAGGGTCCATCTCCAGCTGCAGCATGACCCGGGTGGTGGCGTCGTCGAGCTTGTGGAACGTGACGACTCCGGCCTGATCCACGCCGCTGGTGGAACGCCACGCGACCCGCTGCTCGGGGCTCTGCTCGGTGATCTCCGCGTCGAACTCGCGTTCGACGCCGGCAATCTTGACCACCCAGTGCAGTCGCCGGTCGTCGAGCTGCCGGACCGACTCGACGTCGGCCATGAACCGCGGGAACTCCTCGAACTGGGTCCACTGGTTGTAAGCGGCGCTGATCGGGACGTTGACATCGACGGACTTTTCAGCGGTTGCCATCGTGTTCTGCTCCTCTCTCGAACGTTCTGTCCTCGAGGCCCGTACCCGCCGGCGACGCACCGAAACGGGAGGTGGTCCGTGTCACAGGCTCCCGACGTGCGAGGCTCGTGCCGTGGGCGGGCTCTCGGTGGCGATCGTCACACTCGGGTGCGCCCGCAACGAGGTCGACTCGGAGGAGCTCGCCGGACGTCTGGACGCCGAGGGATTCGTGCTGGTCGACGACCCGGCGACGGCGCAGACGGTGGTCGTCAACACCTGCGGGTTCGTCGAGCAGGCCAAGAAGGACTCCATCGATGCCCTGCTGGAGGCCGCCGACCTGCGGACTGCCGGCCGGGTCCGGTCGGTCGTCGCGGTGGGCTGCCTGGCCGAGCGGTACGGGGCGGAACTGGCCGCCGAACTGCCCGAGGCAGACGCGGTGCTCGGGTTCGACGACTACGCCGGCATCGGCGACCGCCTGCGGGCGGTGCTCGACGGGAGACCGCAGGTCTCGCACACCCCCCGGGACCGTCGGCTTCTGCTCCCCGTGGCGCCGGCAGAACGGGCCGGCGTGGCTGTGTCGATCCGGGGCCATGCCGGGCCCGATCTGCCGGCGGGGCTGGGCCCGGCATCGGGGCCGCGGCCGGTACGGCGCCGTCTCGACGGGGGCCCGGCGGCGCCGCTGAAGCTGGCCAGTGGATGCGACCGGCGCTGCTCGTTCTGCGCGATACCCCGATTCCGTGGAGCGTTCTCGTCACGCCGCCCGATCGACGTGCTCGACGAGGCTCGCTGGCTGGCCGGCCAGGGCGTCAGGGAGCTGTTCCTGGTGAGCGAGAACTCCACCTCGTACGGAAAGGACCTCGGCGACCCGGTGCTGCTCGAAACGCTCCTACCCGAGCTGGCCGCTGTGGACGGGATCGACCGGGTTCGGGTGTCGTACCTGCAGCCTGCGGAAATGCGGCCATCGCTGGTCGCGGTCATGACGTCGACGCCCGGCGTGGTGCCGTACTTCGACCTGTCCTTCCAGCACGCGAGCGGGCCGCTGCTGCGCCGGATGCGCAGGTTCGGCTCCGGCGCGTCGTTCCTGGACCTGATCACGACGATCCGGCAGCGGGCGCCAGCGGCAGGCATCCGCTCCAACGTCATCGTCGGGTTCCCCGGCGAGACCGACGACGACCTGGCTGCCCTCGAGTCGTTCCTCGAGCGGGCACGGCTGGACGTCGTGGGTGTGTTCGGCTACTCCGACGAGGACGGCACCGAGGCGGCGGGCTTCGACGCGAAGCTGCCGGCCGACGAGGTCAGGGACCGAGTGGCGCGGGTGGCCGCGCTGGTCGACGAGTTGGTGGCCCAGCGCGCCGAGGACCGCGTTGGCGACACCGTCGACGTGCTCGTCGAGTCCGTGGAGGACGGCGTGGCCGAGGGGCGTGCTGCGCACCAGGGCCCGGAGGTGGACGGGACCACGACGGTGACCGGCGTGCCGGCCCGGGTCGGCGACCTGGTGCCGGCGCGCGTCGTCGGCACTACCGGCGCGGACTTGCTGGCCACACCGGCAGCCGTACGCTGACGGAGTGCCTCCGCCGCGGGACCTCGAGCCGAGTGCGTGGAACCTGGCCAACGCTCTCACCGTGCTGCGGCTCCTGCTCGTGCCGTTGCTGGCCTGGCTGCTCCTGCGCGACGGCGGTGAGGACGATCCCTCCCGGGTCGCGGCGTTCGTGACCTTCTCGGTGGCGATGGTCACCGACCGGGTCGACGGTGAGCTGGCGCGTCGGCGCGGGCTGGTCACAGACTTCGGCAAGATCGCCGACCCGATCGCCGACAAGGCGCTCACCGGCACCGCATTCGTCGGGTTGTCACTGCTGGGCGAGCTGCCCTGGTGGGTCACGGTGGTCGTGCTCGTGCGTGAGATCGGGATCACCGTGCTGCGCTTCGTCGTCATCCGCCACGGCGTGATGCCCGCGGGCCGCGGCGGGAAGCTGAAGACGGGCCTGCAGGGGCTGGCGCTGGGCCTCTACCTGCTTCCGCTGCCGGCCTCCTGGCACCCGGTCGAGGTCGCGGCGATGGCCGTTGCCGTCGTCGTGACCGTGGTGACCGGCATCGACTACGCGGTGCAGGCGGCGCGCATGCGCCGGACGAGCGCCCGAACGGCGGCCCGCAGGCACCGGGCGGCCGGGCCGGCGGCGTGAGCGCTGCGGCGGCCGGCACGGTCGCGCTGGTGCTGGTGGGCGATGAGCTGCTGGCCGGGCACGTGGCCGATGCCAACGGCCCATGGCTCGGCCGGGTCCTCGCCGACGCCGGCATGCAGGTGGTGTCGGCCGCGTACGCCCGCGACGACCTCGCGGCGGTCGTCGCGGCGGTGGAACGCGGCCTCGACGACGCCTGGGCGGTCATCGTCACCGGCGGCTTGGGCAGGACGAGCGACGACGTCACCAGGTCGGCCCTGGCGCGCCTCGCGGGCGACATGCCCGGCGTCGACCTCCCCAACAGGCAGGGGTCCGAGACAGGTGTGCGCATGGACCTACGTCGGGGGACGGTCTATGCCGTGCCGGGCGTGCCGCGGGAGATGGCGGGCATGGTGTCCGGCGAGGTGCTTCCCCACCTGATGGCCGCGGCCGGTGAGCTGCCGCCTCGGGTCACGCGGTCGTTGCTGGTGGTCGGGCTCAGCGAGGCCCGGGTCGCTGCGGCGCTGGCAGCACTGGAGGACACGCTCGGCGCGAACGGCGCTCTCGCCTTCCTGCCTCGTCCGGGCGAGGTCGAGGTGCGGGTCAGGGTCGCCGGCGCCGATGCCGAGGCCGTGGCGGCCGCGGCCGTCCGCCGGTCGCGGGAACTTCTCGGCGACGTCGTGGCGGCTGTCGACCGCGGCTTGGAGGAGGCGGTCGTCGGCGATCTCGTTCGGCAGGGTGCCACCGTGGCGACGGCGGAGTCGCTCACCGGCGGTCTGCTCTGTGGTGCGCTCGTATCCGTCCCCGGTGCCTCCGCCGTGGTGCGTGGGGGAGTGGTGGCCTACGCGACCGACCTCAAGGCTCAGCTCGCCGGCGTTCCCGGGACCGTGCTCGACCGTCACGGCCCGGTCGCCGCCGACACCGCGGTGGCGATGGCCGAGGGAGTCCGGAACCAGTGCGCGGCGACGTTCGGCGTGGCGACGACGGGGGTGGCCGGCCCGGATCCACAGGACGGCCATCCGCCCGGTACCTTCCACGTCGCCGTCGCCTCGGCCGCAGGTGTCCGGGCCGGCGGGCGCCCGCCGTCACCGCACGGGCCGGCCGACCGGGAGATGGTCCGGCGGCTGGCCGTCGTCCACGCGCTCGACCTGCTGCGCCGGTGCGTCAACGGCATCGACGGCGGCGTCGGGGAATCCTCGGCCGCGCCGACACGTTGACCGGTCACGTGCCCCGGACTCCGGAGCTGTCGGCGGCCGGAGGTACGGTGACGTTGTCGATGACAGCATCCGTCGCGAGGAGGGAGTGGCCGGTGGTTCTCGTCAGACGTCTGATCGGCGACGTCCTGCGCCGCCGTCGGGTCGACCAGGGCCGCACCCTTCGTGAGGTGTCGGCCGCCGCCCGGGTGAGCTTGGGGTACCTGTCCGAGGTCGAGCGTGGACGCAAGGAGGCATCCTCCGAACTGCTCGCAGCCATCTGTCAGGCGCTCGACCTGCCCATGTCCGAGGTGCTCCGCGAGGTGAGCGACGAGATGTCGCGCGTCGAGGCGGCGGCCGTCGGTGCTCTCACCCAGCTGAGGTCGCCTCGCCGGCCTGCCGGCCGCGACATGGTGGCGGTCGGCTGACACCGTCTCGCCGTTCGGTAGCCGACGGCGCGTCGTTCCCGTCCTACTTCCGGTGGTGGAAATCTACTGGTAAGTTTCCTATCTGAAAACACTGTTTCCGATAGGAAGGCGGGGCCCGATGTCGCGGCGACCTGGCACACCGAGCCTCCTTCGCGCCATCAACGACCGCAGCGCCCTCGAGCTGCTCCTCAGCGAGGGTCCGCTGACCCGCGCCCGGCTGGGTGAGCTCACGGGACTGTCGAAGGTGACCGCATCCCAGTTGGTGTCGCGGCTGCAGGTACGCGGACTGATCGAGGTCATCGGCACCCGGTCGGCGGGGCGCGGCCCGAGTGCCGAGCTCTACGCCGTTCGGCCCGGCTGCTCCCACGGGGTCGGCATCGACATGTCGCCTGACGAGGTCGTGGCTGCGGTCGCGGACGTTACCGGAGCCGTGCAGGCGCGGGTGTCGCGGCCCGTCGGCGACAGTGACGACCCGGTTCGCCTGCTGAGCGACACGGTCCACGCCGTGACCGCCCAGGCCGGGATCGCCGTCACCGAGGTCGCCGCTGTCGTCCTCGGCACGCCGGGCGTGGTCGACCCCGTCACAGGCGACGTCGGCTTCGTGTTCGATCTTCCGCGCTGGCACCGCGGCCTGCGCGACGCCCTGCGCGCCGACCTGGGCTGCGACGTGACGATCGAGAACGACGTCAACCTGGCCGCGATCGCCGAGCGCGAGTACGGTGCCGCCCGCGATGTCGACGACCTGGTGCTGCTGTGGGTCGGGCGTGGCGTCGGCCTGGCCGTGGTGCTCGGCGGTCGACTGCACCGCGGGGCCACCGGCGCCGCCGGTGAGATCGGATACCTTCCGGTCCCTGGCGTCCCGCTTCCGGTGAGCGGCTCCCAACCGGACAAGCGGGCGTTTCAGCGTCTGGTCGGCGCCCAGGCGGTATCCGCCCTGGCGGCCGAGCACGGAGTCGCCGCCGACGGTGCGGCCGAGGCCGTTCGTGCGGCCCTGGCCGCGGGCTCGCCGGCCGAGGCCTTCCTCGGCGAGCTGGCCGACCGACTGGCCATCGGTGTCGCGGCCGTGTGCGCCGTCGTCGACCCGGCCCTGGTGGTGCTGGCGGGTGAGGTGGGAGCTGCCGGCGATGGCCCGCTGTGCGATCTGGTCACCCGTTCGATGGGCCGGATCGTACAGTTCAGGCCACAACTCGTCCCGACCGGCGTCCCGGATGCGCCGGTCCTCCGGGGAGCGCTGCTGACCGCCGTCAACCAGGCGCGTGAGGCCATGCTCGCGTCCACGGCCCACAGCTGAGCCCGGCCCGGGTGGTCGCCGTCGGGGAATCAACCGGCGGTATGGCACGCTGGACAGACCACGATGACCGCCCTTCCGGTGCCCACTCCGTGGGACGAGCCGACGCCCACCGTTGCCGCCGAGCGACCTCCGTCGGCTCCCGTCGATCCGTTCCGCGACGCCATGTCCCGGCTGGCCGGCGGCGTCGGCGTGATCGCCACCGTCGATCCCGTGGGCCGTGACTGCGGCATCACCGTCACCGCCGTGTCGTCGGTCTCGCTCGAGCCGCCGCTCGTCCTGACCTGTGTGCGCCGCGGCGGGTTCATCCACGATGCGCTGCTTGTGGCCGACGGGTGGGCGCTCACACTCCTCGCCGACGATCAGACCGACCTGGCCCGTTACGCAGCACGGCACCGGCACGCGGGCGACCGTGACGACTTCTCGGCGTGGCCGTCTCGCCGCGGACCCGCGAGCGGAGCGCTGGTCTTCACCGGTGGTGTGTCGGCCGTCGAGTGCGTGCCGTACGACCTCGTCGACGCGGGGGACCACTCCGTCGCCATCGGTCGTGTCGTCCGCATACCCGACGATCTCGGCGGAGAGCATCCACTGGTCTACGTCGACCGCGGGTACCACACCTCAGGCCGGCCCGTCGCCTGACACCTGCGGGCGTGGCCCTCGGACCATCCACCTGTCCGGGTCGTCGAGCGGGGTGAAGCCGAGCGCCTCGTAGACGCCGTGGGCGTCCGCGGTGGCCAGCATCCACCGTCGCAGCGTGGCGAGTTCGGGATGCTCCAGCAGAGCGCACACCAGGAACCGGGACAGTCCGCGGCCGCGGTGTTCGGGCAGCACGAACACGTCGGCCAGGTATCCGAACGTCGCCCGGTCGGTGACCGCGCGCGCGTAGCCGGCCTGGGCGCCGTCGGGCGCGTAGAGACCCATCGGCAGCGAGCCGGCGACCGAGGAGTCGACCGTCTCCCGCGTCACTCCCGGGCTCCAGTACGCGGTCCGCAAGAAGCCGTGAATCGTGTCGAGATCGAGCCGAGCCGGGTCGTCGCTGACCTCGTAGCCGTCTTCCCGCTGACGCCGCATTCGGTCACCCTAAGGTCCGGACTCGGCCCCGTGGCGGTCCGGACGATCTCCACCCCCGACCCCGACCCACCACCGTTCTGAGCGCCTGACCACAGCTGCATCGAGGCGGACGCATCTCAGCCTCAGGTGCGCAGGCGCAGGCCGCGGGGGGTCACGTGGAAACCAGCCTGGGCCAGTGCCTCACCGAGCGCGGTGTCGGTGACCGTCTCGCCGTCGGCCCGCTCGACGCGAAGCGAGCCCAGGGCGCCGTCGCGGACGGCGAGGGCGAGTGCGTCGGCGGCGGCGCGCAACCCGTCGGCGTCGTCCGACCACGACAGCAGCGTGCGACCGCCCCGTTCGACGTACAGCACGAGGTCGCCGTCGACCAGGACGACCAGAGCGCCCGCCTTGCGGCCGGGCCGGTGGCCTCCGGGCTGGTCTCGTTCGGGCCAGGGCAGTGCCGCGCCGTAGGGGTTGGCGGGATCCGTGGCCGCGAGCACCAGGGCTGGTACGGGCCGGCGACGGGCAGCCGTGTCGGCGAAGGTCCGCAGCCTGTCGACGGCGCCGACCTGGGCGAACTGCGCGGCCCCCAGGCCGGCGACGAAGTACCCCCGCCGTACGCGACCGGATTCCTCGAACGCGGACAGCACTCGGTAGGCGGCGGCAAATCCACCTGGCAGCCGTTCGGCGACGACGGCGCCCCGGGTCACGACGCCATGTCGGTCGAGCAGGCCCTCGGCGGCGGCATGGGCGCGCCGCGTGGGGTCCACCTCCCGCGACGGCAGCAGGGACCAGCGGCCGGCAGCAGTGGGCGGGCCGACGCGAGCGGGCAGAGCGGGCCGGGCCCTGGCGTACCGAGATCGCGGCGGACGAGCCGGACGGGACCGGTGCGTGGTCCGGCCGCCGCCGACCAGCGATCGCAGCGGCGCGAGGGTGTCGTTGGTGATCCGGGCGGCCCAGACCAGGTCCCACAGGGCCGTCGTCACGGCGGAGTCGTCGGTGGAACCGACCGCGTCGGCGAGCTGCCGGAAGAAGTAGGCACCACCCGTCGACATCACCTCCACCAGCGCCTCGTGCAACGGGGACGTCGGCGCCGCGTCGTCAGGGTCGGGCAGCGTCAGCGACGCAGCATCGGCCGGGTGCAGCGAGACCCAGCCGTCGGCGCCCGGAAGCGATCCGTGCCCGGCCCACACCACCTCGCCTCCGGTCGTCAGCTCGTCCAGCCAAGCCGGGGAGTAGGCCGCCACTCGCGCCGGCAGGACGAGCCGCTCCAGGGCGCTGGCCGGAACCGCACACCCGCCGAGCTGCTCGACCACGCGCAGCACGCCGTCGACCCCGCGCAGGGAGCCACCGACGTGCTGCCAGGCCGGCAGGAAGCGGCTCAGCGCCACCGGCTCGACCGGTTCGGCCTCGTGCCGCAGCGCGGCGACCGACCGGCGCCGGAGGAGCCGCAGCACCTCGGCGTCGCACCACTCGGTTCCGGACGCGCCCGGCGTGAGCTCACCCTCGACGACACGCCCGTCGGCGGCGAGCCGCCGGAGCGTGTCGATGACGACGGCAACGCCCAGGCCCAGTCGTACGGCCACATCGACGGCGTGGAAGGGCACGTGGGTGCGCGCATAGCGGGCGACGAGGTCGCCCAGGGGGTCGGGAACCGGCTCGGTGAACGCCACTGGCACGCCAACGGGCAGCGGAGCGCCGAGAGCGTCGCGCAGCCGTCCCGCGTCCTCGATCGCCGCCCACCGCTCCTCGCCGGCCACGCGGACGCGGATGGCGCGCCGCGACGCCTCCAGCGCCTCGAGATGGCGGGGGGCGTCGGTCGCGTCGACACAGCGGTCGGTCACCTCGGCGGTCGAGAGCGGACCGAGGATGCGCACCAGGTCGGCGACGCCCTCGATGTCCCGGGCCCTCCGGTCGGGCGCAAGCCGCTGCAGCTCGGCAGCCGTCCGCTCCACCACGCCGGCGTCGAGCAGCTCGCGCAGCTCCGTGCGCCCGAGCAGCTCGGCGAGCAGCGTCGGGTCCAGCGACAGGGCCTGCGCCCGCCGTTCGGCCAGCGGCGAGTCGCCCTCGTACAGGAACTGCGCGACATAGCCGAACAGCAGCGACCGCGCGAACGGCGACGGCTGCGGCGTCTCGACCTCCACCACCCGGACGGTGCGGTCGGCGACCGCCCGCATCAGCCGCTGCAGGCCCGGCAGGTCGTACACGTCCTGCACGCACTCGCGCAGCGCTTCGAGCAGTATCGGGAACGAGCCGTACTTCGACGCGACCTCGAGCAACTGGGCCGAGCGCTGCCGCTGCTGCCACAGCGGCGTACGGCGGCGCGGGTCGCGGCGGGGCAGCAGCAGCGCGCGGGCGGCGCACTCGCGGAACCGGGAGGCGAACATGGCCGACCCGCCGACCTCGGCGGTGACCGCGTCGTCGACCTCGTCGGGTTCGAGCACCACCAAGTCGGCTCCCGGCACGCCGGCGTCGTCGGCGACATCGGGGATGCGCAGCACGATGCCGTCGTCGGCGTGCGCGGCCTGGACGTCGACGCCGTACCGCTCGCGCAGCCGCGCGCCGATGGCCAGCGCCCACGGCGCGTGCACTTGCGCCCCGAACGGGGAGTGGACGATCAGCCGCCAGTCGCCGAGCTCGTCGCGGAACCGCTCGACCAGCAACGTGCGGTCGTCCGGCACGTGACCCGTGGCCTCACGCTGCTCACGCAGGTAGCTGATCAGGTTGCCGGTGGCCCATTCGTCCAGGCCGGCGGACGCCGCCCGCCGGCGGGCGGCGACGTCGTCCAACGCGGAGACCTCGCGGACGAACGCGCCCACGGCTGCGCCGAGCTCGGCGGGACGGCCGAGTGCGTCGCCCTTCCAGAACGGCAGGCGACCCGGCTGGCCGGGGGCCGGCGAGACGATCACCCGATCGTGGGTGATGTCCTCGATCCGCCAGCTGGTGGCGCCGAGCGCGAACACGTCGCCGACCCGCGACTCGTACACCATCTCCTCGTCGAGCTCACCGACCCGCGCGCCGCGCTCGGACCCGGCGAGGAAGACGCCGAAAAGACCGCGGTCGGGGATGGTGCCTCCGCTGGTGACGGCGAGCCGCTGGGCGCCGGGGCGGCCGGTGAGGGTGCCGGTGGTGCGGTCCCAGACGATCCGCGGCCGCAGCTCGGCGAACTCGTCGGACGGGTAGCGCCCGGACAGCATGTCGAGGACGGCGTCGTACGCGCTGCGGGGAAGCGTTGCGAAAGGATGGGCGCGCCTGACGAGTGTGAGCAGTTCGTCGACGTGCCACTCGTCCATTGCCAGTGCGGCGACGATGTGCTGGGCCAGGACGTCGAGCGGGTTGCGCGGCGCATGCAGCTCCTCGATCTGGCCGCTGCGCATGCGCTCGACGACGACGGCGGTCTGAACGAGATCCCCGCGGTACTTGGGGAAGAGCACGCCGCGGGAGACGGCGCCGACCTGGTGGCCGGCGCGGCCGACCCGTTGCAGGCCGCTCGCGACCGACGGCGGCGACTCGACCTGGACGACGAGGTCGACCGCGCCCATGTCGATGCCGAGCTCGAGGCTGCTGGTGGCGACGACGGCGGGCAGGCGGCCGGTCTTGAGGTCGTCCTCGATGGCTGCGCGCTGCTCCTTGCTGACCGAGCCGTGGTGGGCGCGGGCGACGTTTCCCGGGATGCCGCGGGTGGCACCGGCCTGGGCCATGATCTCCGACGGCCGCAGCTCGCCGGGAGCGGGCAGCGCCTCGCCGGTGGCGCGTTCCTCGGAGATCTCGTTGAGCCTGGCGGTCAGCCGCTCGGCCAGGCGGCGGGAGTTGGCGAAGACGATCGTCGACCGATGGTCCTCCACCAGGTCGAGGACGCGTTCCTCGACGTGCGGCCAGATCGACGAGCGTCCTTCGGGACCGACGTCGGGGCCGGTGTCGTGGCCGCCGAGCTCGGCGAGGTCCTCGACGGGGACGACGACGCGCAGGTCCCACTCCTTGGTGCTGCCGGGGTCGACGACGTGGACCGGGCGCCCGCCGCCGATGAACCGGGCGACCTCGTCGACGGGCCGCACCGTGGCGGACAGGCCGACCCGTTGGGCCGGCTGGGTGAGCAGCGCATCGAGCCGTTCGAGGGAGAGGGCCAGGTGCGCGCCGCGTTTGGTGCCGGCGACGGCGTGGACCTCGTCCAGGATGACGGTTTCGACGCCCCGGAGGGACTCGCGGGCCTGCGAGGTGAGGATGAGAAACAGCGACTCGGGCGTGGTGATGAGAACGTCAGGCGGGGTGCGCTGGAACCGTCGCCGCTCGTCCGCGGGTGTGTCGCCGGACCGGATGGCGACGGTGACGTCGGGCTCAGGGACCCTCAGGCGCTGGGTGGCCTGACGGATGCCGGCGAGCGGGGCGCGGAGGTTGCGCTCGATGTCGACGGCCAGTGCCTTCAGCGGCGAGACGTAGAGGACGCGACAGCGCTGCTGGGGATCGTCCGGCTTCGGCTCGGCGGTGAGGCGGTCGAGCGCCCACAGGAACGCGGCCAGCGTCTTGCCCGACCCGGTGGGAGCGACGACGAGCGTATGGTGACCCGCAGCCACCGCGCGCCACGCGCCTTCCTGAGCAGGGGTCGGCGCGGCGAACGCGTCCGCGAACCAGTCCCTGGTCGCCGGCCCGAACAGCTCGAGGACGTCACTCACGCCCCTATCCTCACCCGTGGCGCTGACAACGCTGAGTCGTGGTCGCGGATCGGATGGGTATTGGCTGGAACACAACCTTCCGAGGAGGACACCATGGACGACTACGTGGCCACGGCGGATACGGAGATCAGCGCGTCGCCCGCGCAGGTGTGGAACGCACTGACCGATCCCGAGCAGGTCAAGAAGTACATGTTCGGTACCGATGTGGAGACCGACTGGCGGCAGGGCAGCCCGATCACCTGGAAGGGCGAGTACGAAGGCAAGGCGTACGAGGACAAGGGTGAGATCGTCGAGGTCGTGCCCGAACGGCGCCTGAAGGTCACCCACTTCAGTCCCTTGAGCGGCCAGGACGACGTGCCGGAGAACTACCACACGCTCACCTACGAGATCGAGGCACTCGAGGGGAAGACGCGTGTCTCGCTGAGTCAGGACAAGAATGCGAGCGCCGAAGCGGCCGAGCACTCCAGGGGCAACTGGGAGATGATGCTCGCCGGTCTCAAGGAAGTCGTCGAACGCGGCTGAAGGATGTTGCTGCCGCCCTCATCGCAGCACCGATGAGTTTGTGTGGGCGTCGACGTTGTACGCGTGAGACGGCTGACCGCCCCACAAGCCGAGGAGGCTGCATACCATGGACTACAAGCTCGAGGTCGTGCTGGTTCCCGTGTCGGACGTGGACCGGGCCAAGGCGTTCTACACCGAGCAGTGCGGGTTCACCCTGGACGTGGATCACCGCGCCGGCGACGACTTCCGCGTCGTGCAGATGACGCCGCCGGGCTCGGCATGCTCGGTCACGATCGGGCTGGGAATCACCAAGGCGACGCCGGGGTCGATCGAGGGCCTCCACCTGATCGTCACCGACATCGACGCGGCGCGGGCGGAGCTGGCCGATCGTGGAGTCGACATCGGCGAGGTGTTCCACTTCGACGCCGGCGGCCGGGTGTCCGGCCCGCATCCGGAGCGCGCCGACTACGGCTCGTACCTCGCTTTCAGCGATCCCGACGGGAACAGTTGGGTCGTGCAGGAGGTCCGAGGAAGGACGTCGGAGGCATGACGATCGATCGCACCGACGAGCTCGGTGCGGCCGCAGCCGCCGGTGACGAGGGTGCCTTCGCGACGCTCACCGAGCGGCACCGTCGTGAGCTGCACGTGCACTGCTACCGGATGCTGGCGTCGTTCGAGGAGGCGGAGGACGCGGTGCAGGAGACGTTCCTGCGCGCGTGGCGCGGCCGTGAGCGCTTCGACGGCGGTGCCCGGTTCCGCGCCTGGCTCTACCGGATCGCGACGAACGTCTGCCTCGACGCGCTCCGGCACCGCTCGCGACAGCTGACGAAGCTGCAGTCCTTCGCCGAGGTGCCGTGGCTGCAGCCGTACCCGGACCGGCTGCTGGACGAGGTGGCCCCGAGCGACGAGGAGCCGGACGCCGTCGTCGTCGAGCGCGAGACGATCGAGCTGGCGTTCGTGGCCGCAATGCAGCTCCTGCCGCCACGGCAGCGAGCGGCGTTCGTCGCCCGCGACGTGCTCGGCTGGCCCGCTGCCGAGACGGCCTCGCTCCTGGAGACGAGCGTCGCCGCGGCGAACAGCGCGCTGCAGCGGGCCCGGGCCACGATGCAGGAACATCTGCCGGCACGGCGTGCGGAGTGGTCCGGCCGCGAGCTGAGCGAGGAGGAGCGTGACGTGCTCGCCCGGTTCATCGACGCGCACCAGCGATGCGACGCCGTGGCCGCGGTGGCCGCGGCCGCGCAGGACATCCGCATCACGATGCCGCCGAACCCGCACGTCTTTCAGGGGCTCGACTCCATCGCGCCGCTGCTCGAACGCGCGTTCGGCGAGGATCGCGACGGCGACTGGCGGCTGCTGCCGACCAGCGCCAACCGGATGCCCACCGCCGCGAGCTATCTGCGCCGGCCGGGGGACAGCGCGTTCCGGGCGTTCAAGATGGACGTGCTGCGCGTCGAGGCCGGCAAGATCGCCGAGATCACGACGTTCGGGTACGCACTGTTCCCGGCGTTCGGCCTGCCGCAGGCCCTGTGAGGGCGGCTGACCTCGTTCATCGAGGGCATCCCGCGCTGTCCGCTTTCGCTGCCGTTCTTCGGTGCGTACTCACTATGGCGAGATGATCGCCGCAATGGTCGTCGGAATGACGATGTTCTATCCGCTCCTGACCTGGGTGCTCGACCGCCTGGGACGCGGCGATCTCCTGGATGCGGCAATCCCGACGGCACTCGTCATGGCCACCAGCATGACCCTGGGCATGTCGATCTGGATGGCGATCCGGAGGCACTCCTGGCGCTTCATCCTCGAGATGGGCGCAGCGATGTACCTGTCGTCGTCCTGTTCCCGGCGTACTGGGCGGGCGTGCTCTCCGGGGACGGCCTGCTCGTGGTCGGCCACGTCGTGATGCTGCCGGCGATGGCCGTGGTCATCCTCCGGCATTGATCCTCGCCCGTCCCGGGCCACGGGCTACGCTCGCGTCCGTGCGGCTGACGGAGTTCTGGCGGCGCATGGAGCACCATCTCGGGCCTGCCTATGCCGACTCCTGGGCCCGCGACCAGGTGCTCGCGGGCCTGGGCAGCCGCACCGTGCACGAGGCGCTGGACGCGGGCGAGGACCCAAAGCTGGTCTGGCGCGCTGTGTGCGACGCGCTGCGGCTGCCCGCGAGCGAGCGCTGAGCCGCGCCTGCACGTGCAGCTCCGAGCCGGAGACGTATCAGCCGGTTGGCTGCCGTCTCATCTGATGCAGGGGCTGTTCGCCGCAGCCGAGGGGGAACCGTGTTCTTGCCGCGGGTCATGCGTCCTCTTCCGTCGATGGCGATGTCCGCCACGCCGAACGTCCAGCGCATGGGCGACGTGCTCGCCGGGCCACTGGCGAGCGC
>Ga0214469_1000135_pt1 | contig 22488 bp, 23 predicted proteins | sample RVTome_10_FD_187340 | JGI IMG/M metagenome (GOLD analysis project Ga0214469, IMG submission 187340) | Soil microbial communities from uranium-contaminated site in the Upper Colorado River Basin, Wyoming, United States - RVT153D57 HiSeq ... | reverse complement strand
CGGTCCGAGCCGGGCCTGGGCGATGGCGAAACCACCGCCCTCCTCACCGAGGAGGTTGGAAACCGGCACCCTGGCACCGTCGAAATGGATTTGGGGGTGGCCACCTCGGTCCTGATATCCGAACACGGTCGGCTCCCGCTCGATCTCCACCCCCGGCGTGTCCATCGGGACGATGACCATCGATTGCATCCGATGGCGGTCTGCCTCTGGATTGGTGACTCCCATGACGATCGAGAACTTGCATCGCGGCGAGGCAGCCCCTGAGCTGAACCACTTGCGACCCGTGACGACGTAGTCGTCCCCATCGCGTTCGATGCGGGTGCGGATGTTGGTGGCGTCCGAGCTGGCAACATCAGGCTCGGTCATGGAGAAACACGACCTGATCTCGCCCTCGAGCAGTGGATGCAGCCACACCTCCTTCTGCTCTGGCGTCCCGAACATGTGCAGTATCTCCATGTTCCCGGTGTCAGGCGCCGAGCAGTTGAGCGCTTCGGGAGCGATGTGGACGCTACGGCCCGTGATCTCTGCCAGCGGGGCGTACTCGAGCACCGAGAGCCCGGCTCCATCTTCGGGGTCGGGGAGAAAGAGATTCCACAACCCTCGGCTCCGGGCCTCCTTCTTGAGTTCCTCCAACACCGCAGGATGATGGTGGGGGTCTCCCGTCTCCTCGATTTGTCGGCGGTACACCGGCTCGGAGGGGTAGATGTGGCCCTCCATGAAGTTGAGGAGACGCTCCCGGTAGCCCTCCACCCGCTGGCTGTATGCGAAGTCCATAGGGCGGGGACGCTAGCGGGCAGGCTCCTCAGGTTCCTCGGGCTCGATCACCTCCACCGGTTCCGCCACCTCTGACTCGTCGTCGGCGTCGAGTGTCGGATCGGCGTCATAGGAGAGAGTGGGGAGAGGGCCCCGGCTCACCGTCTCCCGGGCGAAGCTCAGCTCCGAGAGCAGGAGCCAGCCCGCCAGGACTGCGATGAAGATCAGCCGCATCCGTATTGCCAACGCCAGGGCGCCGGCCGCGGTGAGAGTGAAGATGACCCGGGCGATCATCTCGGCGCGTGTCGGGGCGACCTTCTCCAGAAGAGACTCGAGGAGGTGCCCACCATCGAGCGGGCGGATTGGCAGCCAGTTGAGCAGACCCCAGAACACATTGACGTAGATCAGGTTCTCCAGCACGAACGCAGTCAGCGGCGGATACGGCGCGAACTGGGACGCCGCGAGCCAAACCAGCCCGCCGAAGGCGAGACCGACGGCTGAGCCAGACGCTGCTATCAGCGATCGTCGGCCTGGGGTCAACGCCCCGTCGGGAACCGACCAGCGGGTGAGCCCGCCGAGACCATTGAGCTCGATGACCACATCGGATCCGAACATGCGGGCCGTCACGGCATGCCCCAGCTCGTGAATCAGGATCGAGACGAACACGATCGCGATCCAGGCGATGGTCTGGGCTGCGTCTCCGACGCCCAGGAAGCCGATGAGCGCGGCGATGACGAGGAAAGACCCGCGCACGATCACTGGCATACCGAAGAGACGGAACCTCAACACGCCGACCATCTTGGCATCAGTACGCTCCAGTGGATGCATGATGACTTGAGAGCGTCGGTCGCTGCCGACATGCCCCGCCTGAAGGAGCTCCTGGCCACTCTGGTGCGGATGAAGTCGGTCTCTGCCGACGGCTACGACCCGTCGGGGGTGCGCAGCGCCGGTGAGGCCATCGTGGAGATGCTCGATGCGGCGGGCTTCGCCGGTGCCCGTCTCCTCGAGTCGGCTCATGGTCATCCGACGGTGTTCGCCGAGCGGCCCGGTCCCGACGGCGCTCCCAATGTCCTCCTCTACGCCCACTATGACGTCCAGCCCCCGGGGCCGAGCGAGGAGTGGGACACAGGGCCTTTCGATCCGGTAGAGCTGAACGGGCGCATCTATGGCCGCGGAGCATCCGACGACAAGGCCGGCATAGTCATGCACCTCGGGGCCATCGCTGCGCATGGCGACAGCTTGCCTGTGGGTGTTCAGCTGTTCTTCGAAGGGGAGGAGGAAGCCGGCTCCATCGGCCTGCCCGAGATCCTCGAGAACAACCGCGACCTGCTCGACCCCGATGTGATCGTGATCGGCGATGGGGGCAATTGGGACGTGGACACTCCAGCCTTCATCTCGTCGCTGCGTGGCATCGTCGGCGTCAAGATCGAGGTGCGGACTCTCCAATCGGCGGTTCACTCGGGCCAGTACGGCGGCGTGTTCCCCGACGCCCTAATGGCGCTCGCGCGATTGCTGGCGACGCTGCACGATGACGACGGCAACGTCGCCATCGAGGGCCTGATCTCAAACGAGATCGAGGAGGGGATCGACGTTCCCGAGGAGATGGCGCGGGCACAGGCCGGGGCCGTGCCCGGTCTCAGCCAGATCGGCGAAGGCTCGATCCCCTCCCGTCTGTGGACCCGTCCAGCGGTGGCGGTGCTCGCCATCGACGCCCCGCCCGTCGCCGAGGCGATCAACCAACTCGTCCCGGTGGCGAGAGCCAAGGTCAGCATGCGGATACCGCCCGGCCAGGACACAGGCGAGGCCATGGAGGCGCTGAAGGCGCACCTGCGCGCCAACGTTCCCTGGGGGGCCGAATTGGACATCTATTACGAGGAGTCAGGCGACGCCACTGTCCTCGGGTCGGACAACTTCGCCGTCGACGTGTGGCGCGAGGCCTTCAAGGAGTCATTTGGCAACGACGCTGTTGAGATGGGTGCGGGTGGCTCGATTCCATTCATCGCCACGTTCGCCGATCTGTTCCCCGACGCCCCGATTCTGGTCGTGGGCGCATCTGACCCCACCAGTGCCTACCACGCGCCAAACGAGAGCCAGGACCTCGGCTCCCTGGAGCGGTCCACGCTGGCTGAGGCCATCGCCTTCCGACTCCTCGCCGAACGGGTGTTGACCGTTCTGTGAACGCCACGCGAGAAATACCCTCAGCCTGCGTTCACAGAACGGGGTTAGAAGGGTGCCATGACGAATCGGGTGATCTCCTCGACCACCGCCTGAGGCTGGCGTCTCACTTTGCGGGCCGGGAAGCGGCGTATCTCCCAACCGAGTTCCAGGAGCTGGTTCTGTCGATGTAGGTCGTGCTCCAACTGCTCAGGAGTGGAGTGAGCCTCGAAACCGTCGACTTCGACGATTCTCATTCGATCTGGCCAGGAGAAATCTGGATACGCGTTGTCACCGTCGGGCAGGGATACCTTGAGTTGCTGAACAGGTGAGGGGACCGGGGCGGTTCTTATGAGCTGACCAAGGTCGACCTCAGCGAAGCTCCCACTCTCGTCCCCCTCCACGACGCGGAGGACCCTCCGCAAGCGGCGAGTGCCGCCAACGCCCCGGCCACCCCTTTGTCCGATGTGGGCATCCAGCGCCTCGACCGTCGTCAACCCTTTTCTTACGGCGGAGACCACCACCCTTTCCAGCCTGACGTCGCCGAACATGGCGGCGAGATCGAGGCTCGTCCTCTCGACAGTGGTTACCCGAATCGAGTCGACGACAACGACGTCGAGTGGGCGACGCGTTCGATGCAGGAACACTCCCTCCGGTTCGGGGCTTTCTTCGTACGGGACGGTGATGTCGATCGGAAGGCCATAGACACCTTCCAACCCGTGCAGTTGGGCGGCGGTTCGATGGGAGAGGACCGCGTCTGGACCGGCAGCCATCTGCGCCGCAAGGACCTCAGTCCTCCGGGTCGCCGGGGTCACGTTGAGGTAGTAGACACCGGGGTGCATTTCAGCCCATCGGCCGGTACGCAAGCGATGGCGCACCAGATGAGGCAGACCACCGAGACGCTCTACCTCGTCCCGACCGACGAGCCCGTGACGCTCACGGGCGAAGCGGACAACATCTTCCTCCCACACGTCTCCGACGATTGCCAGCTTCCGTGACCAGAATCAACCCCCGTCCCGGATCCAGGCTTTCTGTGAACGCAACGCGACAAATATCCTCACCTGGCGTTCACAGAACGGTCAACGGGTCAGCGGCTGCCGGGGAACCCGAGTTGGCGCCAGGCCTCGTAGACCACGATGGCTGCGGAGTTGGAGAGGTTGAGCGAGCGAACCCCCGGGATCATGGGGAGACGGAGCCGACTCGTCACCCAGTGCTGGCTGCGGACCGACTCGGGGAGGCCGACCGACTCGGGGCCGAAGAGGAAGGCGTCGCCTTCCTGAAAGGCCACGTCGGTATAGGGCGTCTCGCCGTCGACCGTGAGCGCGAATACTCGCGGCGGCTCGGTCGAAGCGAGCCAAGCCTCGATGCCGTCGTGGACCTGGACCGCGGCCTTGTCTCGATAGTCCATGCCGGCCCGACGCAGGCGGGCATCGTCCATGGAGAATCCGAGAGGCTCGATGAGGTGGAGCCGGCACCCGGTGACGGCTGCAAGTCGCATCGCGTTGCCCGTGTTCGGGGGGATCTCCGGCGTATAGAAGACGATGTCGAACATCAGCGGAGGTCGAATAGCCGAAGCTCGGTGTCTTCCGCCTCCCGCAGCCCGTCGTAGTCGACCTCGATCGCTTCTATGCCCCTCGCCTCAGCCATCACCCGCGCCTGGGGAGTGATCGACTGTGCGACGAACATCCCCCGGACGGGAGCGAGCCTCGCATCGTGGTCGAGCCGCTCGATGTAACGAGCGAGCTGCTCGACACCATCGATATCACCACGTCGCTTCACCTCGATGGCGACCGTCGCCGAGTTCACATCGGCACACAGCAGGTCGACCGGGCCAATGTCGGTCTGATACTCCCTTCGGATGAGGGTGAGACCTTCCTCCAGAACGTGGGGTGAGACAGCCAACAGCTCCTGGAGATGGGCCTCGACCCCGTCTTTGACCAGACCGGGGTCGTCACCGAGCTCGTGCACGACGTCCTCGAGGACCTCGTGGATCCAGATCTGGAGCCTCTCCCCCTTCGCGTTGGTGACCTCCCATCGATCCTCATGGATCTCGAGCAGGTTGGGGGCGATCATCCAGTTGAGCGGTTTGGAGGCGTTTCCGTCGGAGTGGATGGCCAGGGTCCCGTCGGCTTTGACCATGATCAGCCGGGTGGCCTCGGGGAGATGGGCGGTCAGCCGCCCGGAATAGTCGACTGTGCAGCGTGCCACGACGAGTCTCATGCCTTGGCGATGATCGTCCCCGACGGGACACGGAATGACAGGAGGGCGGAGAAGGAGAGAAGAGCGGCAGCGCCTATCCAACCGGCGGTGTAGGTGCCCAACTGGTCGACGGACAGACCCATCAGCGGGGGGCCCAGCGCCAGCCCGGTCAGGAATCCCAGAAGGACGAACCCGGTCCCCTTGCCGACGCCACCTTCCGGCGAGAAGTCCATCACAGCCAGCATTCCAACTGCGTTCCAGGCCACGGCTCCTCCCCCGAGCAGCGCCACGGCCGGGAAGAGAGCCCATCCCCCGACCACATCCAGGCTGGTGAGGGCCAGGAGGGCAGCCGAGACCGTGGACAACGACGCCAGGATGCGAAGAGTTGGGCCGTGCCCGATACGACGCTCGGAGAAGCGTGGCCAGAGAATCCGAGCGAAGACCCCTGCAAACCCGACCATGGCAACCATCGCACCGCCGGCCGTCTCCGACCATCCAAGATGCTCGTTGGCGAAGAGGGGTAGGAAGACGATCATCGCCGATGTGGCCAGCCCGGAGATCGTCCCGTATGCCGCAACCCACCGCACTGAGATCGGGAGACGCGCCGTGCTGCGCGCCGGACGCTGCTCGTGCCGATCGACGTCATGCCTCCCAATCATCGTGATGAGCCCACCAACGGGCACCGTGAGGAACAGCAGGATCGCCACACGCCACGACCACCAGCCGGCGAACAGCGGCAAGAGGAGGCCGCCGAGAAAGGTCCCGATCTGGACGCCGGATTGCTTGATCCCGGTGACCACCCCGCGGTCGCCGGGCGGGACGATGTCGACGATGAGGGCGTTGGTCGCCGGGTTGCCCCAAGCATTGGCCAGCCCGGTGAGGAGCGCCCCCACCACAAGCACTTCGTAGCTGGGGCTCACGGCCCATATCGCCAAGGTGACAGCTCCTGTCACCAAAGCTCCCGTGACCGCCCTCACCGAGCCCAGCCAGTCGGTGATTCGCCCGAAGAGTGGCGACATCAATGCACCGACGATCCCGTTGGCAAGGGCCAGGACCCCGATCTGGGCGCGGCTGATCTCGAATTCGTCGATCAACTGAACTGCGAGGACGCTCGCCACGACGATGGCGAACGTCGAGGTGGCCATGGTGGCCGCGGTGACCGCTCCGAGGCCAAGTTTGGAGAACGTCCGCATCGAGCCGGGACGGTAATGCGCCCTAGCGGGCCATCAGACGGTGGAAGGATCCCGGGTCGGCCTGCTGAACACGAACCAGAGGGCGTAGAGGCCAACAAGGCCCAGGATCAACCGCACCCACCAGAGATCGGTGAGGAAGACGGCAGAGACGAGCAATGAGGCACTGATACCGACAGCGGCAATCCACTTCATCCGCATCGTGAGGCCGTGATCGCGGTAGCCGCGGATGACCTTCCCGAAGTAGCGATGGTTCACCATCCAGCTGTACATCCGATCGGAAGACATCGAGAAGGAGAAGGCTGCGAGGAGGATCAGGTCGAACGTGGGGACGAGGGGGACGTAGGGGCTGAGCGGGATGAGGGCGAGACAGATGAGACCGAGCAGGAAGAAAAGAGCACGCACGATTGGGCTGCGTGCCTTGCGGGGCGCGGTGGTCTCGACGGACTGAGCCATCAGAGAACCGGAAGCTATCTGGAGGTCTTGCCGACGGCGAGTCGAGAAACAGGAGCGACTACCTTCGCGCTTGAAAAACGACCAGGGAGCCCACGGGTGCCAATCGTCACGCCTGAGAAGTATCGGGAGATGCTGGACGCCGCCAGAGCCGGCCAATACGCCCTCCCCGCCATCAACACCACAACGTCGTCGGCGATCATCGCCGCGCTGGAGGGATTCTCCGAGGCGAGCTCGGACGGGATCATCCAGTTCTCCTACGGCGCAGGCGAGTTCGCTTCGGGGCCTTCCAACAAGGACATGGCCCTGGGAGCGCGAGCTCTCGCCGAGTTCGCCCACGTCGTGGCGGCGCGTTATCCGGTGAATGTCGCCCTCCACACCGATCACTGCCCCCCCGACCGTGTCGATGGGTTCATCCGTCCCCTGCTGGAGACGAGCGAGCAAACAGTCGCCCAAGGCAGAGGCCCTCTCTTCCAGAGCCACATGCTCGATGCCTCCACCCTCCCGATGGAGGAGAACCTGTCCCTGGCTGCCGAGTTGCTGGAGAAATGCGCCGCCCTGGGCATCGTCCTCGAGCTGGAGATCGGGATAGTCGGCGGGGTCGAGGACGCCACCGACCACTCAGATGTCGATCGCACCAAGCTCTACACCTCACCCGAAGACATGGTCCGGGTCTCCGAGGTGCTCGGTACCTTTGATCGAGGCCACTACCTGCTGGCCGCCGGGTTCGGCAATGTGCACGGGGTCTACAAGCCGGGGTCGGTGAGGCTCGAGCCCAAGATCCTGAGGGACGGCCAGAGTGCGGTCTCAGATCGCTTTGGTGAGCAAGCACGGCACTACCTGGTCTTCCACGGCGGCAGCGGCTCCACACTCGAGGAGATCCACGAGACCCTCGGATATGGCGTGATCAAGATGAACATCGACACAGACTGTCAATACGCCTACACCCGGCCCATCGTCGACCACATGCTCACCGGATACGAAGGCGTGTTGAAGGTCGACGGCGAGGTCGGTGACAAGAAGCTCTACGACCCCCGCTCCTACTTGAAGAAGGCCGAGGCGGGCATGGCTGCTCGCGTCGTCGAGGCGTGTCAGATGTTGAAGTCGGCAGACAGGTCGATCGGCTGACATGGACTCGCGACATCGGACCTGGGCGTCCTCAGAGCGGTTCGTCCCCAAGACATTCATCCGACCCTTCGTACGTTTCAGCCAGATCGAGGCTTCCTCCGGGATCGTGCTGCTACTCGCCGCGGTGGCCGCCCTCGTCTGGGCGAACAGCCAGTGGTCGGACACCTACTTCACCCTCCTCGAGGAGCATCTGACTATTCAGTTCTTCGGGTTCCACTTCGACGAGTCGGTGCTTCACCTGATCAACGACGGGCTCATGGCCGTCTTCTTCTTCGTCGTCGGCCTCGAGATCAAGCGTGAGTTGGTGCTGGGAGACCTGCGCGACCCCAAGGCGGCTGCACTCCCGGTCATGGCCGCACTGGGGGGCATGGTTCTCCCCGCCCTCATCTACTACGGCTTCAACGCCGGCACGGCGGCCGCCCACGGTTGGGGCATCCCGATGGCGACGGACATAGCCTTCGCCGTCGGCATCGTTGCCCTCCTCGGGTCCCGGGTCCCGCCGGGGGCCAAGCTGTTCCTCCTCGCCGTGGCGATCGCCGACGACATTGGGGCGATCGCCGTGATTGCGATCTTCTACACCTCAGAGCTCGACGCTGCATATCTAGGTGCCGCGGTCGTTGGGTTGATCGTCGTTTGGATCGCCGGCAAGGTGAATGTGCGGGCCATGTGGTTCTACATCCCGATGGCCCTGGTCATCTGGTACTTCGCTCTCGAGTCTGGGGTTCACGCCACTCTGGCGGGGGTTGCACTGGGCTTTTTGACACCCGCCTATCCGCTCTACGGCCCACGTGACTTCGATCGGCGCGCCCGCGCCATACTCGACCAGTACCCGGTCGAGGACGAGGACGACCCGGAGGCTCAAGAGCACGCCGACCATGAGATCTTGCTTCTCTCCGAGATTGCCAACGAGTCCGTATCCCCCCTCAATCGCATGGAGCATCAGCTGGTCGCGTGGAGCTCGTTCGTCATCGTCCCACTGTTCGCCCTCGCCAATGCGGGCGTCGACTTCCGCGGCGTGGACATCATCGAGGCTCTCACCTCTCCCGTGGCGCTCGGGGTGTCGATGGGGCTGGTGGTTGGCAAGATCGTGGGGATCTCAGCGGCCTCCTATGGCGCTGTCAGGTTCAAGCTCGGCAAACTTCCACCAGGGACGACATGGGCCCACGTCTTTGGCTTGTCCGCCGTCGCCGGAATCGGCTTCACCGTATCCCTCTTCGTCGCAGGATTGGCCTTCGCAGACCCGCAGTTCACCGATCTGGCCAAAGTCGGGATCTTCTCCGGGTCGATCGTCGCCGGCATTGCCGGATCGATCGTCCTCAGCCGTCTGAAGCGACAGGCATGACCCCGACGAGGCCTCCCGAGACGATCGTTTGCGTCGAATGCGGAGGGACCGCCCATCTCCTCAGCTATCTCCCACCCGACGACTCCCTCGAGCCGGGGCACCCGGTGGCCTACCGCTGCGCCGACTGCATGGACCGTTTCGACGTGATTTGGGAGGAGACTGAGATGCATGAGGGACGACCCCCCTCAAACCCCCCGCCCTGACAATGAGGGGGGACGACCCCCCTCAAACCCCCCTGCCGGGGGCACGCTTGTCAGTCCGCCCAGCGGTGGACGTTGATCGAGTCGGCGTCGAAACCCATCGTGTGGCAGAACTGGCGGAACCGGTCGGAAGGGACACCCCTCCATTCCAGGTCCTCGAGGGTCTCCTCGATGGGCGTGTCGAGACGGAGGGTGGTCAGTTCACGGAACAGGTAGACCGCTTCCTGGTTCGCCGCCAGGCTCTCCGCCAGCTTGGCCGCACCTCGCACCGTCACTCCCCAATCGACGGGATCGGGGGGAATCAACTCGAGCCGGGGGAACCGGGAGAGGATGGCCGAGCTCGACTTGGCTCCCCAGCCGGGCAACCCGGGAACCCCATCTGCGGTGTCTCCCACCAGAGCCAGGTAGTCGGGAATGGACTCGGGATGAACGCCGAACTTCTCGACCACGCCGTCCTCGTCGAGGATCTTCTGCTCCCGCCGGTTGTACGTGACTATCCGGTCCCCCACGACGATCTGGCACAGGTCCTTGTCCGGGCTGCAGATGACCACCTGGGCGACATCGTCGACCCATTTGATCGCAGCCGCGGCGAGCGCATCGTCGGCTTCGAACTCGATATTGCGCCAAACCACGACGCCGATCGCCTCCAGCGCGTCCTCGGCGAAGGGAAACTGGCGGAGCAGCTCCTCATCCATCCCCGCCGACGACTTGTACAGCGGGAACATCTCGTTGCGGAACGACTCGATCACGGTGTCGAAGCTGGCGGCCAGGTGGGTGACCCCCGGCTCACGGAGCAAGGAGAGAGTCGATTCCATGATGCCCAGAGTTGCCCTCACGTCGTGGCCGTCTGGCGCGATCACCGTGTCCCGTCGCCCAAAGTGGGAGCGAAACAGCTCGTAGGTACCATCGAGTAAGTGGAGACGCACGACCAGGATCCTACGACAGAAGAAGGCCGGGACCCCTGGACGACCTTTCACCAGGAGTTCGGCGGGCTCGGCGACCGGCTTCGCGACACCTATCGGAAGGTGTCCAATGGCGATGGTCCGAGCGAACAGGAGATCAAGGACGCTTTCGGGACTCTGCTCGGCGCATGGGACCAGGTCGCCGAATCGGTCAGCGCCGCGCTCCAGGACCCCGAGGTGCGCCAACGCCTGAAGACGGCCACCGCGTCTCTCGCCACCGCCGTGAGTGCGACGATCAGTGAGCTCGGCTCCGAGCTGCGGGAGGCCGAGGGCTCCCCAGACGAAGGGGACGGGTGAATTGTGAATCGGCCCTCTTTCGATCAGCTCGGAGTTACGTGGGCCCATTGATCACGGTGACCCAGCTCGCCGCATCACCGGAGCGGTACCGGATATGCGACGTCCGCTGGGACCTGACCGACCCGGCGATCGGAAGGGCCACCTACGAGGCCGGGCACATACCTGGAGCTGTCTTCGTCGACTTGGACGAGGACCTCGCCGGCCCCGCCGGGGCGAAGGGCCGTCACCCTCTCCCGCCGCTCACCGACTTCGCCGCCACCCTGGGACGACTCGGAATCACCCCGGAGACCCGAGTCGTCGCTTATGACGACGCCGCAGGGCGGCTCGCTGCCCGTCTCTGGTGGATGCTGAGGGCGATCGGGCACGGACAGGCCCAGGTCCTCGACGGTGGGTACCAGGCGTGGGTCGACGAGGGTTGCGACATCGGCATCGGGAACGTGACCCCGGAGCCGGCCCGCTACCCCGTCCCGAGCTCGTTCTCCGGTGTGGCCGGCTCCGACCGGGTCCTCGACCGGTCCCTGATCGACGCCCGAAGCCCGGACCGCTACCGGGGCGACCACGAGCCGGTCGACCCCAAGGCGGGCCACATCCCCGGCGCCCACAACGTGCCCACCTCTGAGAATCTCGATGAGAGCGGGCGGTTCCTGGACCCGGTCGCTCTCGCCGAGCTCTATTCGCAGTTCCCCGACGATGTCGTGGTCTCGTGCGGAAGTGGGGTGACCGCATGTCACGATGCTCTGGCGATGGTCGTCGCCGGACGAGAGCTGCCCGATGTCTATGTCGGGTCCTTCTCCGAGTGGTCGAGGCTCGACCTGCCGGTGGTCACCGGCGACCGCCCGTGATCAGCCAGCGGGCGATCGAGGCGATCGAGTCGTCGGACACCGATGAGCTCCTCAGGGTGATCGACGGGCTGTGCCAGAGCACTCAGTGGGACATGCTCGTCGAGTTGCGGTTGCGTTGCCGGGAGGCCGTTGGTCGGGGCAAACAACTCTGGGGCGTGGAGGAGCACATCCGATATCGACTCGCTCTCGAGGCCCCCGGGCCATGGGCGGGCCCGGCGGTCAGTGAGGGAGCTGCCCGGTTCGCCCCCGGGCCACTCACAGAGGTGGCTGCATCGACCAAGACATGGTCCGAGCTCGCCCCGCATATCGATGAGGGGCCTTGGCGGGGAGTCACTGCCGCCGAGCGGGTCGTGCGGGGCGAGCAGGGCATCGGGCCGATCCCCGACCTTCCCGATCGCCTCGCAGACTGGGAGCCTGCTTACCCACTGGCCACCTACAAGTCAGACAAGGTGGAGGCGCCTTCCCCTCAACTCCCGGCGGTCACCCCCACCGACCTGCCCGCCGGGGTGGCTGCGGTTGAGGACCCCCAATCGGAGGGTGCCCTGTTCGATCTGGTCCAGCCGTGGGTGACCGAGTCGAATGGAAGATGCGAGACCTCGGTGGTCGAGGGGGGAGCGCTCGAATCGATACGGGCCCTCGGGCTCACGAAGGCTCGCGTCGGAGAGACCGAGCACAAAGAGGCCCTCCGCTGGATGTCTTGGGCCGGGGCGTCCGGAGGCGCCCACGGCCGTCGTCGCGGTGCCGCCGCCGGCCGCTATGGCGTCTGGTGGGCCCTCGCCACATTGGGCGATCTGGACTGGCCGCCGGATCCGTCTGCGATGGCGGATGCCCTCGATGCGCTTCGCTTCTACTGGTTCGACGACGGCTCCCCGGGCACCGGCTGGGCGCTGCGCCTCGCTATCGAGGACAGCGACACCGGTCTGGCCTGGGCGATCGCCGCGGTCGACGCGGCAGATTAGGCCACGAACACCGGTCGCTCGTGCCAGCCGGTGGCGCCGTCAGGCGCCGGAGGGCGGACCTCGTCGGTCTGCAGTTCCCCTTCACCGTCGGTGGCCCGGCATCGGAGGATGTGCCGACCCGCCTCGTTTGCCTCCCAGTCCACCCTCCATTGCACCCAGGCGTTCTCCGACAGAGGCTCGCTGAGCTCGGCCTCCACCCAAGGCTGATCCTCTCCCAACTGAACCTCGACCTTCGAAATCCCCCTCGTCGGAGCCCAGGCCACTCCCGCCACGACATGGTTGCCCGCCTCTATCTGAGAGCTGTGGCCGGGTGTGTCGATCCGGGATTGTGTCTTGATCGGAGCCTCTTTGGCCCACCCTCGAGGCACCCAGTAGGCGTCGAACCCGTCCCAGGTGGTCAGCTCGATGTTGGCGAGCCATTTGGTGGCGGAGACGTATCCGTAGAGGCCGGCGACCACGAGACGCGCCGGGAATCCATGCTCGAAAGGCAGCGGCTCGCCGTTCATGCCGACCGCCACGAGCGACTCGCGGCCGTCATAGGCGGCGGACACCGGGAAGCCGACGGTGAAGTCGTCGACCGATCGGCCCACCAATTGCTCGGCCCCCGCCTGGACACCGGCCCGGTCGAGGAGCTCTGTCAACGGGACGCCCAGCCAGCGAGCATTTCCAACGAGCCCCCCGCCCACCTGGTTGGACACGCATGAGAGGGTGATGTCTCGCTCCACCATCCTCATGTCGAGCAAGTCTGAGAAGTCGATCGTGTAAGGGCGGTCGACCATCCCGGTCACACTCATGGTCCACTCCTGGAGATCGATCCGAGGGATGGAGAGGGCGGTGTCGATCCGATAGAAGTCGGCGTTGGGGACGAGGATCGGCTCCACTCCATCGATGCCGAAGTCGGCGGGCTCGGCCACCGGGGGGAGGGCCTGTGCCGGGCTGGGCAGTGCCACCTCCTCACGCCCGGCGACAGCGCGCTTGGCGGTCTCGACCAGGACCCGGCCGATCGTGCCGGCGAGTGCCGCCACGGCCACGACCGCACCGACCCCGAGAAGGAAGTCTCGCTTGGAAGTGTCGGCTTCAGCCCCCGGGCGTGGCTCGGAGACGCGGTACAACATCCGAAGCGTGGCCAGGCCGGCGAGCACCGCTGCTCCCGCAGGGACGGCGGCCAGCGCGATCGATACCTGTGGGTCGAGGGCGGCAGCAAACGCGGCGACGATCCCGAAGGCGACGAACACCACCACAGCCACCACGAAGCGTCTCCTTGCGAACACGCCGACCAGGGCTCCGACGAGGAGGGTCACCACGGTGATGCCGATGAGCAGCATCAGCTTGTCGTTGGTGCCGAACACTGAGATGGCCCACTCCTTGACCGGCGGAGGCACGTTGTCGATCACCCAGTTGCCGAGACTCTCGACAAGGGAGGGAACTGCGGCGATGAGACCAGCCAGCAACTCGGACACCCCGAGAGCCAGCCCGGCGGAGAGAGCGCCGGAGACGGCGTCGCGTAAACGAGTCGACTTCACAGGGCACAAGCTAGGAAGCATGCGGCTAATGAGGAGTAAAGACCTACCTGTCTAGGACAGTGGTGAATAACAGTGGAAGCCAGGCCACCGCGGGTTGATAGTGCCTGATTGGAGAACTGTCGGCGATGGCTGGAATGGATTGTTCAACACTGTTCTAGGCTCGGCACCATGAGATTCGGAGCATTCGCACCCCAAGGATGGCGCCACGACCTCGCCGGCATCGCCGTCGATCGACATTGGCAGACGATGCTGGACATCGCCCACGAGATCGAGTCATTGGGCTTCGAGTCGCTGTGGGTCTACGACCACTTCCACACGGTCCCCGAGCCCACACAGGAAGTGACCTACGAGGCATGGACCTTGATGGCCGCTTTCGCCGCCGCCACCGACACTGTGCGACTCGGCCAGATGTGCACCTGCAATACCTATCGGCCCCCGTCGTACCTGGCCAAGGTGGCGGCAAGCATCGACGTCATCTCCGGAGGTCGACTGGAGATGGGAATCGGTGCCGGCTGGTACGAGCATGAGCACAAGGGGTACGGATACCCCTTCCTCCCTCCCCCCGGCCGTCTCGGCATGCTCCGTGAGGGGGTCGAGATCATGAAGGCGATGTGGACCGAGGACGTGGTGACCTACGACGGTGAGCACTACCGGTTGGAGGGGGCGATCTGTCAGCCCAAGCCGGTGCAGGATCCTCACATCCCACTCTGGATCGCCGGCGGTGGGGAGAAGGTCACGCTGAAGATCGCGGCCCGTCACGCCCAGTACACCAACTTCGGTGGGGACGACCTCGACGTCTTCGTGGAGAAGTCCGCGATCCTGAGGGGCCACTGCGCCGATGTCGGCAGCGACTTCGATTCCATCGTCCGCTCCGCCAACTTCAACATCCTCTGTGGCGAGACAGAATCCGCCGTCGAGGAGAAGAAGAAGTGGTTCCACGACCACATGTCGAGATACGTCTCCGAGAAGGCCGTCGAACGCTGGACGCGGATGTACGAGTCGAGCTCGGGCACACCGGAGCAGATCGTCGCCAAGTTGAAGGACTTCGAGGGCGCGGGCCTGGACTATGCGATCGTGAACTTCGCCGACGTCGCCTATGACAGAAGTGGCATCGAACTGTTCGCCCGAGAGGTCATCCCCAACTTCATCTGACCCAGATCACATTTGGATCCGGTCGACCACGAACTCGGCGATGGCGAGACTCGATGTCGCCCCTGGTGACGGGGCATTGCGCACGCTCACCACCCCGTCGCTCTCATAGATCCGAAAGTCGTCCACGAGGGAACCGTCGCGATCGAGTGCCTGCGCTCGCACTCCCGTCCGGCTTCGCACGACGTCGGCTGGCCCGATCTCCGGCACATAGCGACGGGCGAGACGCATATAGGACTTGGTGGACAGGGAGCCTGCCAACTCGCGTGCACCCGCCCTCCAATGGGAGCGGCCCATCCGCCAGAATCCTGGCCAAGAGACGATTCTCGCCACGTCGTCGATGTCGAAAGAAGACCGTCGGTACCCCTCCCGTTTCAAGGCAAGGACCGCGTTGGGCCCAACCTCCAGCTCACCTGTCACTCGACGGGTGTAATGCACGCCCAGGAACGGATAACGAGGGTCAGGCACCGGGTAGATCATGCCGCGCACCAAGTCCTGCTTGGAGGGAGAAACCTGCATGTACTCGCCGCGAAACGGAACGATGCGTGGCGAGCTCTCACCGTCGATCGTCTCGGCAACACGGTCCGCCTGAAGCCCCGCACAGATGACCAAACGGTCGACGACGTGTTGGTCGGCATGGCTCCTCACGACGATGTCTCCCGCTCGCCGCTCGATCCCTGTCACCGGTGTGGAGAGCAGAATCGACCCTCCGGCCGACTCGATGTCGCTCGCCATCGCATGGGCAACTGCCACGAAGTCGGTGATCGCGGTGACCGGCGAGTGAAGAGCCGAGAGGCCTGCAGATCTCGGCTCGATGTCACCGATCTCGTCCGGACCGACTCGACGGAGCCCGGGAACCCCGTTCTCCCGGGCGGTCTCCTCCAGTCTGTCGAGTCGCGGCAGTTCCTCTCGATCGACAGCGACGACCAGCTTGCCACACTCCACGTAGGGGAGGTTCCGGTCGGCGCACAGCTCCCGGAGCATGGAGCGGCCTCTGGTGCAGAGCTCGGCTTTCAGGCTCCCTGGCTTGTAGTAGATGCCCGCATGGACCACGCCCGAGTTGTGCCCGGTCTGGTGCCGCGCCAGCCCGTCTTCCTTCTCGAAGACGACCACCTTCAATCCGGGATGGCGGATGGTCAGCTCGCGCCCTACCGCGAGCCCGACGATCCCCCCACCGACGATCCCTACAGTCTCGGGCTGATGTCGCATCCCCACATAATGGCGGGTCAAACATGAAAATCGTGATCGGTCCCGACGGGGCACCCCGGTGTAGTTGGGGCGTCGAGCCCGAGATATATCGGGTCTATCACGACGAGGAGTGGGCCCGGCCCACAACCGACGATCACCGGCTCTTCGAGAAGGTTTGCCTCGAGGGCTTCCAGGCGGGGCTCTCCTGGCTGACCATCCTGCGCAAACGTGACGCATTCCGCGCAGCCTTCGCCGGTTTCGACCCCGAGGTGGTCGCCGGCTTCGGAGAGAGAGACGTCTCGAGGCTCCTCGCCGATCCCGGAATCGTCCGGCATCAGGGAAAGATCCGCTCCACCGTCAACAACGCGAGACTCGCCATCGAGCTCGCCGACGAGCACGGCTCGTTGCATGGCTACTTCTGGAGCTGGGCCGGTCCCGAGGAGGCGCCTCCGGTGGAGATCCCGCCGAACACCGAGACCTCTACCGCCCTATCCCGCGATCTCAAGAACAGAGGTTGGACTTTCGTGGGCCCCACCACCATCTATGCCTTCATGCAGTCGACGGGTCTCGCCAACGACCACCTCGCCGGATGTCACGTCCGCGAGGCGTGTGCCGAGGAGCGCCGTTCCCTAATGTCGGCCAGGTGATCGAACGGCCCGAGTTCACGATCGGAATCGAAGAGGAGTACCTGGTCGTCGAACGCGAGACCCGGGACCTGTTCAACAAGCCGCCCAAGGAGATGTGGGACGCCCTCAGCGAAGTGCTGGGAGCACAGGTGACCACCGAATTTCTTCAGGCTCAGATCGAAGTGGGAACCAAGGTGAGCTCAAAGGTCTCGGAGGCGCGCAGCGATCTCGCCACGATGCGCAGAGACCTGTCCAAGGTGGTGAGCGAGTACGGCGCCGCCATCATCGCCGCCTCGACCCATCCCTTCGCCAATTGGGCGAAGACCGAGACCACGCCCGACCCGCGCTATATGAGGATCCAGGCCGACTACCAGCAGGTGGCCCGTCAGCTCGTGATCTGCGGGATGCACGTCCATGTCGGGATCGCCGACGACCACCTTCGCCTCGACCTCATGAACCAGGTGCGCTACTTCCTCCCCCACCTCCTCGCGCTCAGTTGCTCCTCTCCATTCTGGGACGGGACCCTCACCGGCCTCCAGGCGTACCGGCTCGTCATCTTTCAGAACCTGCCCCGTACTGGGATGCCCGAGGAGTTCATCTCCTGGGGCGAGTACCAGCGCTACGTGGAGATACTCGTCGACGCCGGCCTCATCGAAGACGCGTCGAAGTTGTGGTGGGACATCCGGCCCTCCGCCCGATACCCGACCCTCGAGATGCGGATCAGCGACGTGTGCACTCGCCTCGACGACGCCATGACCGTGGCCGCCCTCTATCAGTCCCTCCTCGGCTACCTGTATCGGCTCCGGCGCAACAACCAGCGATGGCGGGTGTACTCACCGGGCATCATCGAGGAGAACGTCTGGCGGGCGCAGCGCTACGGGGTCGAGGGCACGCTCGTCGACTTCGGCAAGGGGACACTCGTCCCGTTCCCCGATCTGCTCGAGGAGATGATCGAGCTGGTCGCCCAGGACGCGATCGAATTCGATGCCAGAGATGAGGTGCGTCACGCTCGCGACATCTTGAGCCAGGGAACCAGCGCCCAGCGCCAAATCGCCGCCTACGAGAGAGCAGTCACCGATGGTGCCTCGGAGCACGAAGCACTGCAGGCTGTGGTCGACGAGTTGATCGTCGACACGCTCTTCGGCATCGAGGTCTAGTGCCGGTCCCGGCCTAAGGTCGAATTCGTCCCCAGTCAGGAGCCGAAACCCCCATGACACGTCCGATTCGCGTCGCCCTCCAACTCCAGCCTCAACACGCCGAATATGCCGACATACGCTCCGCTGTAGTCCGCGGTGAGGAGATGGGCGTCGACATCGTCTTCAACTGGGATCACTTCTACCCGCTCTCCGGCGACCCGGACGGGAAGCACTTCGAGTGCTGGACGATGCTGGGGTCTTGGGCCGAAGTGACCGAGCGAGTCGAGATCGGAGCGCTCGTCACCTGCAACAGCTACCGGAATCCCGAACTGCTCGCTGACATGGCCCGTACCGTCGACCACGTCTCAGGCGGCAGGCTCATTCTCGGAATCGGGGCGGGGTGGTTCGAGAAGGACTATGACGAGTACGGGTACGAGTTCGGGACCCCAGGCTCTCGTCTCGCCGACCTCAGACAGGCGCTCCCCCGAATCGAGAAGCGACTCTCCGAGCTGAACCCAGCTCCCATGCGGGACATCCCGATGCTCATCGGCGGTGGCGGAGAGAAGAAAACGTTGCGCTACACGGCCGAGTTCGCCGACATTTGGCATGGCTTCGGCCGGCCGGAGGTGATCCGCCACAAGAACGATGTACTCGACCAGCACTGTCGTGACCTGGGCCGTGACCCATCCGAGATCGAGCGCTCTTGTGGGGTGAATCCGGCAAAGATCGATCTCGGTGACGAGATGGTTGCGGCCGGGGCATCCCTGGTCACCCTGGGCATCGACGGGCGGGAAGGCTACGACATGGCACCGGTGGCGGAGTGGCTTGCCTGGAGAGACGACCGGAACGCAGCCTGACCAAAGTGTTTGACCAACCGGCGGCTCACTAGAGTGCCCGACCGTGACTGACGTTCAGACAGCCGGTTCCGCAATGGGGATCCCACCAGAGCTGGTCCAGCGCTCAGCCGCAGCACGCGCCGCCGCGGACGGGACGTCGGTCGACGACATCCTCGCCGCCTGGGCCGGCGACGCACCGCCTCCGGCCCCGGCCCCGGCGCCCGAGCCGACCGCGTCCGAAGCCGAGGCCCCCGCTGCTGACGCGGCTGCGAGTGAGCCTGTTGCAGCCGAGCCCGAAGTCGAGCCAGCCGCGGCGGCGGTGGCAGTTCTCGAGGCTCCGCAGCCCGCTCCGCCGACCGCTCCCGAGCCGGAGCTGAGAGAAGCGCTCGAGCCGGTGGCGTTGTCGACCAGAGTCAAGACCGCGGTTCGGGTCGGAGCCTGGACCGGTGCCGCCCTGGGGGTGATCGGTTTCCTCGTCTCTACGGCCTTCTGGGCCCCAAACGCGACGGTCCTCCCCGACGCGGGCCCTGTCGTCGAGATCAATCCCAACAACGTGGCGCTCGGTGTCGCACTGGTCAGCGTTCTCTTCGGGGCCATCGTCGCCGGCCTGTCCCGCGCCGCCACCGCCTGGACGAACCCTGCGATGCAGCTCTCGAACTCGAAGGGGGGAACCGCCTGGCTGGGGGCGGTGATCGGCCTCATTCTCGGGGTGGTGGCGGGTGCGATGCTCAACGCTTTCGGGACCACGGTCGAGGGGACCGATCCGGTGCTGGTCCAGCTTCCGGTGCTGCCGACCCTTCTCATCATGGTGCTCGGCGGTGCCGTGCTCGGGGCATTGACCGCACTCGTCCCCCAACTCCTCGGAGTCCCGGTGGCGGTGGACGACACCGATGCCGACGAGGTCGCCGCGGTGAAAGGGCGTCTGGGCAATGCCATCAGCATCCCGGTGGCCGGTCTGCTCCTCCTGCTCCTGCTGGTGCTCCCGTTCGCCTACACACTCATCGAGTCCAACCACCTCGCCCCGGGGGTGGGTGGGGCGGTCGTGGCGATCTTGGCCGCCAGCGGCATCCTCGGCTTCGCATCTCTGGCCGGGTCCCGGCCAGAGATGCGGATCTCCTTCGGAGACTTGATGGTCGCCGTCATCGGGATCGGCGTGGTGCTGATCATCGTCATATCGGTCCTCTTCGCCACTCAGAGCGAGGATCACTCCGAGGAGGAACCTGCCGGGGAGGCAGTGGTCCAGTTGGTCTGACCGATGCTGTCAGGAGAGTTGACGGGCGAACCCGTCAGGAGAGCTGACGGGCGTTCACTGCGTCGGCGCGGTTGCCGGTCTCCAGCAAGAGCCTGATCTTGTTGGCCACCTCGGTCGCCACCCCAACCTGGGCCTCCGCCGTCGAGGCACCGAGATGCGGGGTCAGCACGAGGTTGGGGGCGTCCCGCAGAGGTGAGTCGGCCGGGAGCGGCTCCAGCTCGTAGACGTCCAATGCGGCACCGGCGATCACACCGCCATGAAGGGCATCGGCCAATGCGCCCTCGTCGACTACCCCACCACGCGAGGCATTGACGACAAAGACCGACCTCTTCATCCGCCCCAAAGAGTCCCGGCCGATGATCCCTGTCGTCTCCTCCGTCAGTGGGACGTGGACCGAGATGAAGTCGGCGCGTTCGATGACCTGCTCGAACCCCACCATCTCGATGTCGAGCTCTTGGGCCCTGGTGGGGGACAGATACGGGTCGTAGGCAATGACATCCATCTCGAACGCCTTGCAGCGGATGGCCACCTCGCTTCCGATGCGGCCCGCCCCGATCAAGCCCATGGTCTTCCCACGCAGCTCCACACCCTTGAACGCCGCCCGGTCCCAACCACCGCCGCGCAACGACGCTTCGGCCGCCGGGATCTTCCGGGCAACAGAGATCAGGAGAGCCATGGTCAGCTCCGCTGCGGCGATCGTGTTCCCGCCGGGGGCGTTGAACACAGCCACACCCCGCTCCGTCGCCGCGGCCACATCGACGTTGTCGATACCCACGCCGGCACGCCCCACCGCTGCGAGATTCGGCGCCTGGTCGAACGTATCGGTCGTGACCTTGGTGGCACTCCGGACGATCAGGGCGTCCGCCCTGGCCAGCTCGACGAAGAACTCTTGGCTGCTGGAGTCGTCGACCGTGACCACTTCCAAGGCAGGGTCGTCGACGAGGGGATGCAACCCGGACAACTCGACCGAGTCGGTGACCAGGACCCGAAAGGTCATGCCATCACGGCAGTGATCACATCGAGCAACTCGTTGAGCTCGCCCAGGGTGTGATCCCCCATGTGCCCGATGCGGAAGGTCGTGTCCTCGATCTTGCCGTAGCCGCCGCCGACGACCCATCCGCGAGAGAACAGCTCAGAGACGACCCGGCCTGGCTGCTCGATGGCGATGCAGCTCACGGTCGGCGAGCGATGACCCTCGGCGGCGAACACAGCAACGTCGTGGCCGCGCTGCCGCATTTCATCGACCCATTCGAAGGTTCGCGCCTGCATGCCGGCATGCCGCTGCCAACGGCCCTCCATCGTCTCCTCGGCCATCCGCTTCAGCTGGTGGTCGAGGGCGTAGAGCAGCGACACGGCCGGCGTGGCCGGGGTCTGATGCATGCTGATCTGGTCGTGGAGGTCGACGAGATCGAAGTACCAGCCCTTCGCCGGCGCCTTCGCCGACCGCTCCAACATGGCCTCGTTGGCCACTCCGAAAGCCAGGCCGGGTGGCAAGGCCAGGGCTTTCTGCGAGCCGGTGAGGATGAAGTCGATCCCCCAGTCGTCTGTTCGGGTCTCGGCGCCTCCGATCCCGGTGACCGAGTCGACCAGGAGGAGGGTCTCGTCACTCGCTCGCACGACTCCGGCGATCGCCTCCAGATCCTGGAGGGCTCCCGTGGACGTCTCGGAGTGGGAGAGCGTCACCGCGTCGTAGCCACCGGTGTCGAGACGCTCGGCAACAGCCTGCGGATCGTGGACCTGGCCCCACTCGACGTCGAACCGGTCGACTTCGAAGCCACAGGACGCCGCGATCTTGGCGAAGCGCCCGGAGAATGCCCCGTTGACCAGGCTGAGCACCTTCCCATCGATCACCGCGTTGCGCACGGCAGCCTCCATCAGACCCGATGCCGAGGAGGTGGAGACGATCACCGGACGCTCGGTCTGGAAGACAGGCTTGAGACCGGCCTCGATCGAGGCGAACAAGTCCTGGATCGCCTGGCCCCGGTGCCCGATCATCGGCCCGGTCTGGGCGGCGAGCACGTCGGGATGGACTTCGGTTGGGCCGGGCAGGAAGAAGCGGCCGGGTTCCAGGGGCTGAGTCATCGTGAATTCTTTACCAGGGTCGGTTGCGATGGCCAAGATGGGATCGGGCGGCGAACTTCAGCGGAAACGGCCCACATGTGGTCCCCAGTACCTTAGGTTCGCCGGTTGGAGGGCTAGCCGCCGCGGATGACGACCACGCCGAGGGCGGCGAGGACGACCAGGTAGAGAGAGCAGGCGAGGACGAAGCCGGCGGCGAAGAAGCGGTTGATTATGGGCT
>Ga0214469_1000134_pt1 | contig 22524 bp, 26 predicted proteins | sample RVTome_10_FD_187340 | JGI IMG/M metagenome (GOLD analysis project Ga0214469, IMG submission 187340) | Soil microbial communities from uranium-contaminated site in the Upper Colorado River Basin, Wyoming, United States - RVT153D57 HiSeq ... | reverse complement strand
AGCCACCAGCCGTCCGGGGCGAACCGACCGTGCAGGGGGCGAAGCGTCCGTCGCAGGTCGAGCGCTCCCTCGACATTCACGGTCATCGTCTCCACTTCCTCATCTTCGTCGGTGCTCCCGGATTACTGCCAGCCGGAACCGGGTTGGAACAGCGGACAGCGAGATGGAGGACCAATGTCAAGAGTGATCGTCGTAGGCGACGGACCGGGAGGCCTGTCGGCCGCTCTGTTCCTGGCGAAGAACGGACATGAGGTGACGGTGTTCGGACAGGACAAGACAGCCATGAACTACGCCTACCTCTATAACTACCTCGGAATCTCCGAGATCGACGGCACCGAATTTCAGGGCATCGCTCGCCGTCAGGTACAAGGCTTCGGCGCGGACATCCGGGACGAAGAGGTTTCCTCGGTCGCGGTCAACGGGATCATCGAAGTCGTCACAGATTCCGGCTCCTACGAGTCCGACTACCTCGTGCTCACCGAGGGCAAGAGCCCGGAGCTGGCCCGATCGCTGGGCGTGGATGAGGACGAGTCCGGCGCAATCGTCGTCGATCGCGATATGAGGTCGTCGTTGGACAAGGTGTACGTCGTGGGCCGCTCCGTCCGGCCGACGAGGAGCCAGGCCATCATCTCCGCCGGCGCCGGCGCCGTGGCCGCCGTAGACATCCTGGCCCGGGAGGCCGGCGAAGACATCCAGGACTGGGACACGCCTCCCAAGGGGTGATTTCTTCTCACATCTATTCCTCCCGCGCTGAAAACGCGATCTGCCGGCCGAAGTCGGACTCACCTGTTCCGGTGATGGATTCACATCACGTCGTCGTCTTCAGAGTCATCATCTGACGCCCTGGGCGGAAGGCGGCGAGACCAATCAACGGTGATTTGACAGCCGTCGCCGCGTCGAGTGAGGACGCTCGGACCATGGACATTCTGCAGATGAACACGCAGACTGGCCCTTGCTGGGAAGCGGCCCATACGGGCAATCCTGTCCACGTGGCCGACTTGGAGAAGGAAGCGACCCGGTGGCCAGACTATGTCGAGCAGGCTCTCCGGCTTGGACTGCGGTCGGTCGACGCGATTCCTCTTCGTCTTCGTGACCGAGCGGTGGGAGCGCTCAATCTCTTCCGGGACACGATCGGCGGCTCGACGGTGGAGGACTTGGCGGCGATGCGGGCCCTGGCGGACGTGGCAACCATCAGCCTGCTCCAGGCGAGGAACGTCAAGGACGCCGAGCACACAGCCGACCATCTCCAGATCGCTCTCGACAGTAGGATCGCCATTGAGCAGGCAAAAGGGATCGTTTCGGCGGGGATGGGGGTCAGCCTCGACGAGGCGTTCGACTTATTGCGGCGGTACTCCAGGGCCCACAACGAGAAGTTGACCAATGTCTGCCTTCTTCTCGTCGAAGGAGCGCTCGACGCCAGAGATCTGATTCGATAGCCCAGCCAGGGTGTGCCAACCGACCTTCGCAGCAAAACTCGCCGCCTCATGATGGGCCGAGTCACTGAAACGACGCCGGCAGCGGAGAGGATCGATCTAGGTCGGTCGCCTGATACCCACCTTGATTCCGAGACCGCCGATCCATCTCGACTCGCCCACGGTCTTGGGGAATCCGACGACGGGGTAGGCCGGGATACTTCCGTCACGCTCCAGATCAGTTCTGCGATAGGCACTCGATGCCATGACGAGCGCGAGGCTGGTTGGCCGTATGGGATGGACCAAGGGGTGATCCGGGCCCCAGCGGTTGGCGAACTGCTCATCGCCGCCCCACTCGATCGCCGGCTCCGTCCGCACGAGCCAAAAGTCACCTCCCGCGGACGGCACCGCAGCCGGGCCATCTTCGATGGAGCACTCGAGAGGTGATGGACATTGCCACCAACCGTCTCCTTGATCCTCGATGAGGAAGTCGACTGGCATGTCGATATCGTAAGAGAGCCGGACAACGGCACGGTCCTGTCGCCCGTACGACTCTCCGACGACCCAAAATGGGGGAACACTGTCACAGGAGGTTCAAATGGCAGCACCTGACATCGTCGTGAATCTCGATGAGAAGTTCGCAGCCTTCGACCAACATTGGTCGCCGAAGATCATCGGCGAGCTCAACGACCTACATCTCAAGGCAGTCAAGGTGCAAGGTGAGTTCGTATGGCACGCACATGAAGACAGCGACGAGCTCTTCATGGTCCGGTCGGGAACCCTGAAGATAAGCATCCGAGACCGGGGGGAGGTGCTGGTCGGGCCTGGCGAATTCTTCATTGTGCCCCGCGGGATCGAGCATCGCCCCAGCGCTGAAAACGAGTGCGAGATCCTCCTCCTGGAGCCGATCGGCGTAGTCAATACCGGTGGAGTCTCGGACAGCCAGCTGACAGCTCAGGACGAATGGATCTGAACTGTCACCCCACCTCGCGGAGCTCACCGTCGATGGCCAACTCGTCGACAACACCTACGATGACAGCGCGCACGGCCCCAGTGTCGATGCCAAGAATCTGCCGGGCCGAGTTCCCCTCGTCGAGAACGAGCACGGTCTCTCCCACGCCGGCGTCGACCACGTCGATGCAGATGTTGTAGCCGTCGGCGTTGCCCTCGATGTCCTCGATGTCGCACATCAGAAGGCGATGTTCCTCGAGCAGCGGGATGCTGATCGTCGACACCACCGTCCCCACGACTTTTCCCACCTTCACGTGTCCACACCCAAATGGACCTCGTCGACGATGCCGGTGATGGCGTGGTCGACCGGGACGAAGCGGACTGACAGGGCCTCGGCTGCTTCCCGGGAGCTGACGAAGTACACCAGCTCCCCCTCGCCGGCCATGTGCACCGCATCGGCAGCGACCACCGTGCTCCCGATGGGCTCTTGGTGCTTGTCCAGGGGCTGGATCAGGAGAAAGCGCACACCTTCTAGGCCTTCGGCTTTCTCGGTGGCCACCACTCGCCCTATCACCCGCGCCAGCTGCATGTCACCCCCTCGACTCGATACGTCTCATGAAACGGAGCTCCCCTCCAAGGTTGTCTGCCATCTCTACGTGTAGCTGAGCTATCAGGTCGGAGCGCACCAGGCTTCCGTGTGGTTCGGTTCTGGCCACCGCCGCCTCGACGGCAGCTTCGACCTCGGCGATGACACCGGAGAAGAGGACGTAGCCCTTCCCACCGAGCCCGTCGGCGAGCCGAACGGCGGAGACAGTTACCCGGGCAGCCTTGACCCCCGCATCGGCGGCGTCGATGACCGCAGCCACGGTCGAGGTCTCAACGATTCCGAGTGCCTCGTCGGACAACGAGGCCGTTTTCGCTCCCCCGACGATCGCGTCGGTGACGTCGGGATGGATGTCGGGCAGGAATACCGAGTCGGTGAGGTGCTCGCCTGCGGACCCGGCTCCCGTCGTCAAGGCGATTTCTACGCTGGCGGTGTCCCCGGTTACAAGAACCAGGTAGTTGCCGGGTTGGACCGTCCCGGCATAGATGGCGTCGATCGGCGACGTCTTCACCATGGCATCCCCGGCGACGATCCCTGCGCTAATCGAGCTGAACTCGAGTAAGGCGATAGCAGGGTCAGACAATGCGCAACGCCCCGACGACGGAGATCCGGCGCACCCGGGAGAAATGGCGTGGCCGGGTGAGACCTTCCCCTGTCGGCGTGGCGATGGAGAACGACGTGAAACCCTCCCCGCCCTCACCCAGACCGCTGAAGTTGGAGCCATTGGCCACAAAGATGCTGCAGTTCATCGCGCGAGCCATCCGGGTGATCGTCTCGACGTTCGTGCTGTGGATCGAGGCGGTGTGGCGAAAACCGTGCTCGGACTCGACTGCGAGTTCGATGGCGTCGTCGACGTTGTGCACCCTGACGACGGGCATCACCGGCATCATCTGCTCGGTCCACACCAGGTTGTGCTCACGCGGCACCTCGGCGACCACGAGTCGGATGTCGTCGGCGACGGTCACACCGATCTCGGAGAGAATGCGCTGTGCGCTCTTGCCGATCAGTTCCGGGTTGATCATCCCCGGCTTGTTCGGCGGCCCCATCTCCCGGAATATGACCCGCTCGAGTCGCTTGATCTCGTGATCCTTCAGCCGATAGGCGCCGTTCGCCACCATGACCTGCACCAGCCGGTCGGCCACGGAGTCGACCACGATGGTCGTCTTCTCATCCGTGCAGATGACGTTGTTGTCGAAGGAGGCGCCCAGGTAGATGTCACGACCGGCCGCCTCGACGTCGGCCGTCTGGTCGACCACAGCGGGAGGGTTTCCCGGTCCGGCGGTAATCGCCTTCTTGGAGGTCTTCAGAGCCTCTTTGACCACTCCTTCACCGCCGGTCACGAGCAAGACGCGGATATCGGGGTGGTGCATGACCTCACGGGCCGACTCGATCGTCGGCTTCGGAGTGGACGTGATCAGATTCGCCGGTCCGCCTGCTCCGACGATCGCACGATTGAGCAGCTTGATGTTCTCCACCGACACCAAGGCGGCGTTGGGATGGACGTTGAAGGTCACGGCGTTGCCGGCCGAGACGATCGAGATCGAGTTGTTGATGATCGTCGACGTTGGGTTGGTGGTCGGGGTGAGCGAGCCGATGACACCGTAGGGGGCGTACTCGGTGATCATCATCCCCGAGTCGCCGGTGACGACGTGGGGCTCGAGATCCTCCGGGCCGGGAGTCTTGGTGGTGACGAGGCGATTCTTGATCACCTTGTCCTCGGCCCTTCCGATCCCGGTCTCCTCCGCCGCCATGTAGGCGAGACTCTCCCCTTCACGAAGCATGGCAGCTCGCATCGCGTCGACGATGGTCTTGCGTCTCTCCAAGCCCATTTCCCGATATGAAGCGAAGGCCTGGCGGGCTGCCGAGACCGCCTCGTCGATGGTCCCGTGAATGCCATCTCCGAGCTCGATCTCGGAGACCGCCAGCTCGTCGGAGGCCCTCAGGGCAGGACCGGCGCGGTCAGCGAACTCGGCTGCGGCGACCCGACCCTTCACCCGGTCGATGATCGAGCGGATCTCGGACTCGCTGAGCGGAGGCTTACTCAGGGCGAGCCTCCTCGCCCTTGTGATACCGGACTTCGCCGCCGACGTCCCAGGAGTCGACGATGGCCATGATGACTGCGTCGCATGGCTTGTCCCGGGTGAGCTCGGTCTGCCGGGCCGAGCTCCCCGATGCGTAGAGCACTACTTCGCCGGGACCAGCGCCAACGGCGTCGACAGCCACCACGTAGGAGCCTGTATCCGAGTTGTCCTCGTCGATTTGCCTCACCACGAGGAACTTCATCCCCGACATGAGGGGTTCTTTGCGACTGGCCACCAGAGTCCCGGCGACCCTGCCTAATTGCATGAGTGGAGAGCCTCCTAGTCGAGGTCGTCCTGAGCCTGCTCCTGACGGCCGAGTGGCAGCGCGAGGTCCACATTGACGTGGGGACGGGCGATGACGTGAGTGGCGGTGACTTCGCCGACCTTCTCGGCGCCACGGACACCGGCGTCCACAGCTGCCTTCACCGCGGCCACATCGCCACGCACGATGGCGGTCACGTAACCACCACCGGTCTTCTCCATGCTCACGAGCTCGACCTTGGCCGCCTTGACCATGGCATCGGCCGCCTCGACCATCGCCGGAAAGCTCCGGGCTTCGATCATTCCAAGAGCTTCAGCCATGAAGCTCCTCCTTTCGTTCCTTGGTCAGAACACTCACTTGCTCTCCTCTCGCCCGGTCAACCCTTCCAAAGCGGCCACTGCCGCCTGCCAGCCCACGTCTATGTCCCGTTCCTCACCGCCGAGGTAGACCCTCCCCATCGACCCGAAGCTCCGCACCTCGAGCACGTTGATCTCTGCAGCCTTCTCCGCCTCGTTCGCCGCCAACGATGCGTAAGCGGCCGGCTCACACTCCAACACGTAGAGAGTCTGGCCAGGGATGATCATCTGACCGTGTCGGGTGCGATTGATGAGCTGGGCGTGGTGGTCGTCGAGCCTCCTGATGATCTGTGAGCTGAGGATCCGTGGCTTGATGCGATCGTCTTCGGAGTGCTCGATCGCCTCGAGGATGGCTTCGCCGGCTGCGCGTGTCTCCGCCTGATCCGGTGAGTGCACCTCGAGGACTCCGTAGTAGCGCTCGATGATCTGCAGCCCGGGTTTGACCGTGGTGGCCTTGAGGGCGACATCGCTGAGGCGGTTTATCTCTATGCCAGGGGCAACTTCGACCCATAGCGAGGCGTCGCCGGCCAGGGGCAGGAAACCCTGAGCAACGGTTCCCAGGAACGCCGCGTACTGGGGCTGCAGACTGTCCAGGAACGCATAGGACCTGAGCTCAATACCTCTCGCCACTATCTCCTCCATCATTTCCGCTGACGATTTGCACTCCGGCCGATGCGCCGATCCTGGTGGCGCCGGCGGCGATCATGTCCTCGGCGTCGTCGGCGGTCCGCACTCCACCCGAGGCTTTGACGCCCATCTCCGGCCCCACGGTCTCACGCATGAGAGCCACGTCGTAGACGGTGGCACCTCCCGGGCCGAAGCCGGTGGATGTCTTCACAAAATCTGCCCGGGCCCGTTTGGCCAGGGCCGATGCAATCACCTTTTCCTCGTCGCTGAGCAGCGCGGTCTCGAGGATCACCTTGCAGATGGCCCCTACCTCGTGGGCTGCATCGACGACCTTGGCGATGTCCTCGTAGACGAGCTCGTGATCGCCCGACTTGAGAGCACCGATGTTGATGACCATATCGACCTCGCGGGCACCGTCACGCAAGGCCTTGCGAGCCTCCATCGCCTTTACCTCGGGCGTGGTGGCCCCGAGAGGAAAGCCGATGACGGTGCACACCGGGACGCCTGTTCCCCGCAGGTATGTGGCTGCTCGCTTCACCCAGGTCGGGTTGATGCAGACCGAGGCGAATCGATACCGATCAGCCTCCTCACAGAGTTGGTCGATGTCGACCGCGGTTGCATCAGCTCCCAGCAGGGTGTGGTCGATGTACTTGGCCAGGTCGAGGGGAACGTCGGCCGCTTCACCGTGGAAGGCCACGCGGTCGGCGCCGTTGGCGACCACCTGCCGCACCTCGTCACCGGTCTCGGCCATGTCATAACGAGCTGATAGAGCGGCCAGCACCTCACGTGTTATCGCCTCGACCAAGGCCTCTCTGTTCATGAGCGCCGCGCCTTCATTTCAGACTGGAGTATTGCTTCTCTATCGAGTCGATCTTGGATACCCGCCGGGCGTGGCGACCGCCGCCCCAGTCCGTCGCCAGCCATTCCTCGACGATCTGCCACGCTAGCCCTTCGCCAATGAGACCTGCTCCCAGAGTGAGCACGTTGGCGTGATTGTGCTCGCGGCTGTTCCGGGCGGTTGAGATGTCGTGACAGAGGGCAGCTCTCACACCGGGGACCTTGTTCGCCACCATCGACGACCCGATCCCGGCCCCGTCGATGACGATCCCCCACCGGCATTCGCCGTCCGCCACCTTTGTTGCGACGACATGGGCGAAGTCCGGATAGTCGACCGACTCGTGCGAGTCGGTACCGCAATCGGTGACCTCCCAGCCGGCCTCCTTCAGCTTGAAAGCGATCCTCTCCTTGAGTGGATAACCGCCGTGGTCGGCGCCGATCGCTATCCCCTCGCCCCTGGACGATGTGGCGGCCTCCGGCGCCGGGCCCTCCTCCGGGACCTGAGCACCTAGCTCGTTGTCGACGACCCCGTCGAGTATGCGCTCGACGATAGACCTGACTTCGTCCTCGGCTGGGAGACCTCGCGGCTGGGGCGGTGGCATCGGGGGCGCATCCTAGGGTTGCATCCCGGGAGCGTGGCGTGCCTGCGGGCCGACCACTTATGATGCTTCCGTGGCCAGCGGTGACTCTGCCTTCTTATGGGAAACGGAGGTCCTCCGCTCGACGCGGCGACCAACCTCCGAGCCCCGCTCCACCCGGAGCCTGCTCGAAGAGCCCGACGACTGGCTGACGATTCGTGAGGCGAGTGCGGCGACAGGCATCTCGGCGACGACCCTCAAGAGACTTGCGCGCAGCAACGAGATTCCCAGCCACCTGGAGAAGACGGACGACGGTTTCCTACGCATCGTCTCAATCGATGGAATCCGACGTTGGAAGGATCAGCGGGAACCGGCTGACGACTCCTTCCCGTCGAGCCCCGAGCCCGGCGACGAGCCCGGCGAGATCGACCTGACCGCGACGGAGAGCCCGACGGGTGAGCCCGAGATCCCTGAAGGGACGATGCTCGTACCGCTCGACGCGTGGAACAAGATGCTCAACCAACTGGGGAACCTGCACGAAGCCGGCCAGCAACTCGCCGAAGCTCGGGAGAGGGCAGCGAAGGCGGAGACCGAGGCCCGCTTCCTGAAAGAGCGTCTGCGGGAGTTACGGGAGGAACTGGCGGAAGAGACTCCCGAAACTCAGCCCGATCCTCGAGACGTGGTCGCTTCGCCGTCGGGCCTCCAGTCTACGCGACACATGATTCGCAGAATCTACGCGGACTGGCGGAAGACACGTCGCGGCTGAGGTCGAGATCTACTCAGGTCTCGCTGCTATCGACGAGGCGATAGGTCACGTCCTGGTCGATAGTCATGTCGAGACCCATCTCGACGAGATCACCGCTCGCCTCGTCGGGGACGTTGATGTCCATCAGCATGTGAGTCGAGTTCACGAAGCTCGTCTGTCGCGCCAGCCCGACTTCAGGATCGAACCAGGTGGTCATCTGACCAACCTGTGGATCGACCGAGAATGCGAAGCGAAGCTCCTCGACGAGTGCATCCATCTCGGCCAACTCCTCTTCGGTGGCGTCTTCGGGGACGAACGCCGTCATGAAGCCAATGAGCAGCTCGGCGAGGTCGAACTCGATGGCCGAGGTGGACGTGGTGGTCTCGATGACGAAGACTTCGGTTCCCTCGAGATCCTCAGTAGCCACGACCTCACTTTCGATCGTCGTCGTGATCGGATCGTCGTCAGGAAGTGTCGGGATCTCCACCGTCTCCGACCAGGTGTCACCCACCGTTACCTCTTCTTCGGAGAGTGGTGGGCCAACGAACTGGTCGGTGCCTGCACCGGCAGCCGGCCCGAGCTGGCTCAACATGTCGAGGCCCCCGAGGCTCCCGAGGAAGTCCTCGCCCATCCCGGACTCGTCGGTGATGATGTTGCCCTGCTCGTCGACGATGATCGTGGCGTCCACCGGGCCCATCTCGGCCATCTCGGGCAGCTCTTCACCGTTCTCGGTTATCGGCTCGCCGTCGATCGTGCCGCTGAACTCGAGGTTGGAGAAGTCGCCAGTGATGGTCACCTCGAAGGTGCCCGGCTCCGGGCCATCGGCCACGGAGTGGGTGAAGGTCGTCGTGCCGGAGATGTCGATGTCCATCTCCTCGGGAACTTCTTCGCCTTCGGCCTCTGCGAGAGCGGTCGGGTCACCATCGATCGACATGACGATCGACTGATCCATGTCTACCTCATAGGTGAAGGTCTGGCCGGCTGCCAACGAGTAGGCGAGCTGGATCGCTTCCGGTGCGGCCGTCGTCGTGGTCGTCTCCGGAGTACCGGCGGTCGTGCTGGTTTCGTCGGTGGCCGCTCCCCCGCATGCAGCGAGGACGAGGGCGAGCACCGTGACAAGAGTGAATGTGCGGATCCGCATGACCATCAGGTTATCGGCGCCCGGGAATAGTGAGTTGAACGGAGGGTTGGCTCACCTCGATGACCGTGAACCCTTGGACGCCTCTTGCCGGTGCCACGTTGGGCTGGGCCGCGGGCTCGGTGCTGACCCGGGCCGTTCTCGTGCGCGGGGTGAGCACCTGGACGCTCATCCCCTTGCGGATGTTGTTCGCCCTGCTGAGCCTGGGCGCGGTCATTGGGGTGACCAAGCGATTCTGGACGACAGACCCCAGGGCATGGAAACGGGGCCTCTCGCTGGGGAGCGTCGCCATGGCGATTCCGATGGTCTTCATGACCCTTTCCTTCGAGGATCTCCCGGTGAGCCTGGGCGGGTTGCTGGTTGCCTTGATCCCGCTGGCCACCATCGGGGCCGCACACTTCCTCGTGCCCGGCGAGCGTTTCCAGCTCAAGACCCTCCCCGGACTGCTGCTCGCCCTCACCGGTTCGGCTCTACTGGTTGGAGTGGGTGGTGGGTCGATCGACGGTGTGGGGAACCTGGGACGCGGTGTCTCTCTGATGCTGATCGGTGTCCTCATGGCCGGCATCGGGGGCGCCCTGAGTCGCCGTTTCGCCCTCGAGTTGTCGAGCAACGACCTCGTGTTGCCTCAGTTCACGGTGAACACGGTCTTGGTGGCCGTGGTCCTGCCACTCGTCTTCGGTTTCGACGTCGGCTCGGTCGACACGGGGAGCTGGCTGTTGATCGCCGGGATCGGCGCCCTGGGCACCACTCTCGCCTTCGGGTCATTTCTGGTGGCCGCCGGCCTCAACCCGGCATCCCGGCTCGCCCTGGTCAGCTATGCGATCCCGCCCCTCTCAGTGGTACTGGCGGTGATCTTCCTGGGCGAGCAGATCACGCTGGCCATCCTCGCCGGCGCATTCTTGATCCTGGCCGGAGTGGTCCTGGCGGAGAGGTCAACGGTTCACGTCCCCGAGCCCGGCGTGGCCACGGCCCGCTGACACACGTGCGAACCCGGGTTTACTCGACCCACATGCGTGTCGTATCCGCTCACGTTCGGCAACGACCAGGAGATTCCAGGACGAATCTCCTACTCTCCCTCACCCATGACACGTCGCATCCTCGTTGCCGTCGGTTGGCCCTACGCCTCGGGGCCGCTTCACCTCGGGCACCTCGGCGGCGCCTATCTCCCCCCTGACATCTTCGCCCGCTATCACCGGCTGGTCGGCAACGACGTGCTCATGGTCTCTGGATCCGACGCCAACGGGACGCCCATCACGGTGAAGGCCGACGAATTGGGTGTCACACCCCAAGAAGTGGTGGACACCTATCACCCCGAGATCCTGAGCTATTGGAAGAGTTTGGGCATCGGCTTCGACCTGTTCACGACCACGATGACCGAGAACCACCATCAAGTCACCCAGGAGTTCTTCCTGAAGCTCTTGGAGAACGGTTACATGATCAAGGGCACTTCGCGTCAGTTCTACGACCCCGAGTCGGAGCGGTTCCTCCCCGACCGATATGTAGAGGGCGAATGCCCCCATTGTGGCTACCCGGACGCTCGTGGGGACCAGTGCGACAACTGCGGGCGCACCCTCGACCCAACAGATCTCATCAACCCCCGATCCCGGCTGAGTGGGGCAACTCCCGAACTTCGAGAGACCCAGCACTACTTCCTCGACCTACCCGCGTTCGAGAAACCGCTTCGACAGTGGCTCGAGACGAAGACCACCTGGCGCAAGCACGTCAGAAACTGGGCGCTCGGCATGCTCGAGGACATGCCGATCCGGGCCATGACACGAGACATCGACTGGGGCGTCGACGTGCCCGTGGACGACCTCGGTGCCGGCAAGAAGATCTATGTGTGGTTCGACGCTGTCATCGGCTATCTGTCGGCAGCGATCGAGTGGGCAGCCAACACCGACGACCCCGACGCTTGGGAAAAGTGGTGGAAGGACCCCGAGGCAGAGTCCTGGTACTTCATCGGTAAGGACAACATCCCGTTCCACACCGTGATCTGGCCTGCGATGCTGATGGGCCGCGGCGATCTCAACCTCCCCACCGAGGTCCCTGCCAACCAGTACATCACGTTCGGTGGATCCAAAGCCTCGAAGTCGAAGGGCGTCGGCCAGTCTCTGAACTGGTACATCGAGCGCCTGCAACCCGACGCCTTGCGCTACGCGGTCGCCTCCGTGTTTCCCGAACAGAACGACACCGACATCTCGGATGAGGAGATCATTCGCCGGGTCAATGAAGAGCTGGTTGCAACATGGGGAAACCTGGTGAATCGGGTGCTATCGATGAGCGATCGCAACTTCGACGGCAAGGTCCCCGAACCAGGGAACCTGACAACTGAGGACGACGCCGTCGTCCTTTTGGCGCGAAATGCGCTCGACACGGTGGCCGGCCACATCGAGAAGGCCGAGCTAAGAGCCGGGTTACGCGCCGCGATGGACGCGGCAGCGGAAGTGAACGCCTATCTGAACGCCACCGAGCCCTGGAATGTGCTCAAGGGTGACCGTGAGCGGGGGGGAACCATCCTGTGGGCAGCGATCCAGGCGATCGCCGCCATCCGTGTCGCCCTCTACCCCTATCTTCCGCATTCCGCCATCACCATCGGTGAGATGCTCGGCACCGGTCCCGATGTCATGTCTTGGTCGGCGCCAGCAGTGGCGGGCGGCACCCGACTGGGCGAGATCGCCCCGGTCTTCGTGAAACTCGAGCCGGACGCTCTAGACGATGCCTGATTCGATCAGGTTCCGCCTGATTCGATCAGGTTCTGCCTGATTCGATCAGGTTCTGCCTGATTCGATCAGCCCTTGGATTCGGTGTCCCCGTGAGTCGGTTCTCTTCACCGACAAATCCAGAGCTCGTGTAGCTTCCCCATATGAGGCGTCTGGCTCGTATCGCTTGTGGCTACACCCTGGTCACCGCGGGCACGGTGATGATCTTCATCCCGGGGCCAGGTCTGATCACCATCGTTGGCGGGCTGGCACTCCTCCAGGACGACGTGGAGTGGGCAGGCAAAGCCGCTGATTGGCTCAAGCAGAGGGCCGGCAGGACGGAACCGGCTAGAGACCCCGATCCGGGCGGCGACTGAACCTCTACGAAGGCGGGTACACACCCATCGTCTTGGCCTTCTCGGTCTGCCAGAAGATGTCGGCGATCTCGTCGATCAGATCGATCAGCTTCTGACCATCGGCGGGGTCGGCCGACTTCTTGGCGTCACCCGCCTGATGGATGGCACGCCAAAAGAGGTCGTCGAGGTTCTCGAACTCCTTGCGATGGTCGGCGGTGAAGAAATCGGCCCACAACACCATGAGGTGATGCTTGACGAGCTCGGCGCGCTCCTCCTTCAACTGGAGGGAGCGGGCACGGAAGACCTCGTCGTCTGAATCCTGGTACTTCTCGGCGATCTTCAGGACCGACAGCGCCTCGATCTTGGCCTGCGCCGGGTCGTAGACACCGCAGTAGAGGTCGCAATGGGCATGTGCGACGGTTACCTGTCGCATGGGGCTCCTTCGATAGGTTTCGTACGTCCGACCATACTCCTGGCAGACCTATGTCGATGAAGCGCTTCCGGGTGGCCGGACATTCAATGCTCCCCACGCTCCAGCCCGATCAGGAGGTCGTCGCGGTCAGTACCCGACGGCCTGAGCCGGGAAACCTGGTGGTGTTCGAGCACCCCAACCAGAAGGGCCTCTGGCTCATCAAGCGGCTCGTCGACAACGAGGGCACGGTGTCTTCCGACAACAGAGCGGACAGCTGGAACGACTCGGGCGAGCTCGGGCCTCTCCCCGTGTCTGAGCTCTGGCTCGTCGTCGAACGTCTCGACGCCGACACCTTCCGGCTGGCCTGCGAGCTCCTCATCTCCGAGGATCCGCACCTCGCCACGGCCGCCGACCGCTGGGGCATCCCCGAGTTCTGGAACCGCAGCCCCGGATTCGAGACTCTCGTGCTCCTGATCTTGGAGCAACAGGTCTCGCTCGAGTCCGGCGCGGCGATGTATGCCCGTCTCGCCCGACTCACCGGCCGGGTGTCTCCATCCAACGTGCTCGCGGCCGGGGAACACCGGCTGCGCTCCATCGGTGTCACCCGTCAAAAGACGGGCTACTTGCTCGAGTTGGCCCGTCGGATACTCGACAACGGGCTCGACCTGGCCGCTCTCGAGGACGAGCCCGAGGCATTGGCCCGACGCGAGCTTCTCTCCATCAAGGGAATCGGCCCGTGGACCGCCGACGCCTACCTCCTCTCGGCTTCGAGACGACCCGACATGTGGCCGGTGGGCGATCGAGCGCTTCAGGTCGGCTCGGCCGAAGTGCTCGGGCTGTCCTCGATTCCCGACGAGGCCGGGCTCGAGATCGTCGGCGAGCCATGGCGTCCCATCCGGGCAGTTGCGGCCCGGTTGATCTGGCACACCTATCTGTCCGAGAGAGGCCGGGTCGAGCCACCGGACGCAACTCTCGTGCACGCAACTGAGCCACACGCGTAGAGTCGACATTGTGATGACCGAGTTCGTGGTGAACATGGAAAACGAGCCGGGACGCCTGGCCGCACTCACGGAGGCTCTCGCCGCATTCGGAGTCAATATCGAAGCGCTCACCGCCTACGGCCACAACGGCAACGGCACGGTCCGGCTCATCACCAGTGATGCCCCGACGACACGCCGAGTCCTCGACGAGGCTGCGCTGCATCACGAGGAGCACACGGTGCTGACGGTGCAGCTGCCACACAGGCCCGGTGAGTTGGCTCGGATCACGAGACTCCTCGCCGACGCCGGAGTCAACATCGATGCCTTGTATGTGCTCCGGGCCAACTCCGACGGTATCGAGTTGGCCATCTCGGTCGACCAGCCCGAGTCCGCGGTGCCGAATCTAGAGGTGACGGGCGGAGTCCTCGCCGACTGAGCCGACACCAGTCTGAATTCGCCGCGTCGAACTAAACGCGGCCAATTCCAGATAGATCTCGACCGCTTCGTAACATGCCTCGCTATGCGGACCGCAATTGCCGGGCTGGTCTCGCTCACTCTTCTCCTCGCTGCATGCAGCCCAGCTGAGGAAGCTGTCGAGTCGACGACCACTTCAGAGCCCACCACCACCAGTTCTTCCACCTCGAGCACGACATCGACGAGCACGTCGACGACCGTCGACCAGGGACCACCGTCCCTACTCAATGGCTTGCCTGTCGACGACCCGGCATTTCTCGAGAGGCGTGTGCTCGCCGTCAAGGTCGACAACCACCCGTTGGCCAATCCACAGTCGGGGATCGAACAAGCAGACATGGTCATCGAGCTCAACGTCGAGGGAATCACCCGCTTCATCACACTTTGGCACGAAAGCGACGTGGACTATCTCGGACCGAATCGGTCTGGCCGTCCCACTGATGCCGCCATCCTGGCCGCCCTCAACGAGCCGACCTTCACCATCTCCGGAGCCCAAGCTTGGGTCCAGAATCTGATCACCAGCAAAGGCGTCAGCCTGATCAAGGAGCTCTCCAACGGAACCTTCCGCATCTCCTCCCGACGAGCACCGCACAACCTCTACGTCGACACCTTCACACTTCGCGAGACGGCCGACGAGCGCGGATATCCCGACAATCCTCCCGATGGGCCGCTCTGGAACTTTGGCCCGCTCCAGGGAACTGCCACCGCGTCACAGGTCAACATCGACTTCAACTCTGACAACAGGGTGATCTGGGACTGGGACGAGGGCGAAGGCCTGTGGCTTCGGACCGCCTACGGTGAAGAGGCCATGGTGGTCGACCAGGATGGCAACGAGGGGCGCATCGGGGTACCGGTCCTGATCGCGCTGTATGCCGAGCCGTACACGGCCACTCCGAGCGGCGGTCAGTCAGGCAGCGGATTGCCGAGCTCTCGCACCACGGGTCAGGGCCAGGCGTTCGTGTTCGCCGACGGCCGGGTCACCGAGGGAACCTGGGAGCGTGAGAGCGAGACCGAGTGGTTCACCCTTCGCACCGACTCCGGCGACGTCATGAACGTGCCCCCCGGTCAGTCCTGGGTCTCCATCGTCCCATCGACCCGCGGCCTCTCCATCACGGATTGATGGCGGCCGACTTCGACCGCGCGGCTTCTCGTCATCCTGCGCCGCTCGGGTTGGGGGATCACAGTCGCAACTCGGGCGGCTAGCTAGATCATTCGGTCGAACAGACGCAGGTCGCCGCAGCTTTCGGCCGCGTGGCTAGGCCGCAGCTCCCCGGCGTGGCCAGGCCGCGGCCACCGCGGCGAGACTAGGTTGTCCTTCCGTGGCTGACGCGGGCAGTGCGGTGGAGAGGGTGGAGCACGCGCTGACGCTGGCTCATGCCACCCAGGACACGATCAACGCTTTCATTTCTCTCGACGACGAGCGGGCTCTGAAGCGCGCTGCGGAAATCGACCGTCGCCTCGACGCCGGTCAGAACGTCGGGCCCCTTGCCGGTGTGCCAGTCGCCCTCAAGGATCTCATCGAGCACGAGGGACGGGTCACGACCAACGGCTCGTCCTTCTTCGCCGAAGTGGCGAGAGACACCGCTCCCTGCGTGAGACGCCTCGAGGATGCGGGGGCCGTCGTCATAGGGCGGACCAACCTCCACGAGTGGGCTTTCGGTTTCAACTCTGAGAACGAGCATTGGGGGCCGGTGCGCAACCCCTGGGACCTGACGACATCGGCCGGAGGCTCGTCCGGTGGTTCGGCAGCGGCCGTGGCCGCCGGCATCTCTCCGATTGCGATCGGCACCGACACCGGAGGGTCGGTGCGCGTGCCTGCAGCCCTGTGCGGCACCTACGGCCTCAAAGTCACCTACGGGCGAATCCCCCTCCAAGGGGTGTTCCCACTCGTCCCATCCATCGATACGGTCGGCCCGCTGGCCGACTCGATGGAGAACATCGAGGTGGCATATCGGGCTATGTCAGAGGATGACACTCTCGGCTCGGAGCCGACCAACCTACGGATAGGCATCCCGGAGCCCTGGTGCCGGGATGCGCCGATGGAAGAAGGTATAAGGGCTGCATTCGAATCGGTCATCTCCTCGTTTAAGGACCTGGGCCACGAGGTACACCCAATTGAAATGCCGGACGCCGTGCCAAGCCGTCGGCTCATCGACGCCATCGGCCAGGAAGTGACTGCTGCCCATCGCCAATACCGCGCCCGCGGCGAGAGCTACGGGTCTGCTGTGGAGGCGCGAATCGAGGTCGCCGAGAGCGTCACACCGGAAGCCACCGAGGCGGCGCGCCATTGGCAAGAGATGATCAGATCGAGATTCTCCGACGCCTTCGCGACAGTGGACTTGTTGGTGACACCGACCTGTGCCGCGCGTCGCAAGTTCATCGGGGTGGAGAACATCGGTGCCAAGAGCCACCGCACGGTGCTCTCGTATTTCAGTGCCCTCGTCAACCATGCCCTTCATCCCGCACTGGCATTGCCGATACTGGACTCGGGAGCTCCGCCTGCCTCTCTTCAGGTGATCGGACCGCTCCGATCGGAGGTGGCTTTGATCGAATTTGGGAAGACTCTGGAGGACGCCGGAATCACCGGATTCACACCCGCTCCGGCGAATTCAACTATCACAGGCGGTGGATAGACTTGGATGTACAAGACATGAATCGGGCGGTCAGCGTCTCCGACAACAGCCGGCGTCACCGGCCGCGCGCAAACGCTACGTTTCACACCATCAAGGAAGTGACCCAAAGTGGCCGATGAAATCGCCACCGCAGACCCGAAGTCCACTCCCACCGAAGAACTCGACCAACTCGTGATCCGCTTCGCCGGCGACTCCGGCGACGGCATGCAACTCGCCGGCAACCGCTTCACCGACGCCTCGGCGCTGTTCGGTAACGACCTGGCGACCCTTCCCAGCTTCCCCGCCGAGATCCGGGCCCCTGCCGGAACCCTCCCCGGGGTGTCGAGTTTCCAGGTGCAAATCGCCGACTTCGACATCCTCACTGCCGGAGACGCACCCGACTGCCTGGTCGCCATGAACCCGGCGGCCCTCATGAAGAACTACAAGGATCTCCGTCAGGGCGGCACCCTCATCGTGAATACCGACGCCTTCGACGAGCGCAATCTGGCCAAGGCCGGGTACGAGTCGAACCCGTTGGACGACGACTCTCTCATCGGTTACCGCGTCATCCAGGCCCCGATGGATGAGTTGACCAAGGAAGCGGTCAAGGACACCGGGGTGAGCGGGCGCAACGTCCTTCGCTCGAAGAACTTCTTCGCGCTCGGCCTCATGGCATGGCTGTTCCACCGTCCCACCGAGCCGACCATCGAATGGGTCGAGAAGAAGTTCGCCAAGAAACCCGAAGTCGCCGCGGCAAACAAAGCAGCGTTCCAGGCGGGATACACGTTCGGAGTCGCCACCGAGGCCACCAAGAACACCTTCGAGGTCAAGCCGGCCGCTCTCAGAGAAGGCACCTACACCAACGTCAACGGCAACACCGCCCTGGCGTGGGGCCTGATCGCCGCATCTCAGAAGGCCAACTTGCCGCTCTTTTACGGCACTTACCCGATCACGCCTGCATCAGACGTTCTCCACGAGCTCTCCCGCCACAAGAACTTCGGCGTCAGAACGTTCCAGGCCGAGGATGAGATCGCTGGTGTCGGCAGTGCGATTGGCGCCGCCTTCGCCGGGAATCTCGCCGTCACAGGATCGTCGGGACCGGGCATCGCCCTCAAGTCCGAGGCGATCTCCCTTTGCTTCATGCTCGAATTGCCGATGATCGTGATCAATGTCCAGCGTGGCGGGCCTTCGACCGGTCTGCCCACCAAACCGGAGCAGTCCGACCTTTTGTTCTCCCTCTACGGCAGACATGGTGAGTCGCCGCTCCCTGTCCTGGCGATCCCCTCTCCGTCGGAGGCTTTCGAGATGGCGATCGAAGCGGCCCGACTCGCCATCCGGTACATGACGCCCGTCATCCTGCTCAGCGACAACCAAATCGCCAACGGCTCCGAGCCCTGGCTGCTGCCCGATGTCGACACGATCCCGCCAATCGAGGTGACGTTCGCCACCAAGCCCAACGGGCCCGACGGCACCTTTCTCCCCTACATGCGCAACGTTGACACTTTCGCCCGCCCCTGGGCAGTGCCCGGGACCCCCGGCTTGGAGCATCGCATCGGCGGTCTCGAGAAAGAATCCATCTCGGGCAACGTGTCATACGACCCGAACAATCACCAACTGATGACCGACACCCGAGCCTGGAAGGTGGCGAACATCGCCAACGACATCCCCGACGTCGAGGTCGACGGCGACGAAGACGCCAAGGTGCTGGTGCTGGGATGGGGCTCGACGTTCGGGACGATTCGGGCCGCAGCCCGTCGTGTCCGCCTCTCCGGCGAGAAGGTGGCGACCGCGCATCTTCGCTATTTGAACCCGCTGCCCAACAACCTCGGAGATGTCCTACGCTCCTACGAGAAGATCCTCATCCCCGAGATGAACACCGGGCAGCTGCTCAAAGTCATCAGGGCCGAGTATCTCATCGGAGCCCTCGGTCTCAACAAGGTGGCAGGGGAGCCGTTCAAGGTTTCAGAGATCACCGAGAAGATCATGGAGATGGTCAAATGACCGCCCCCTCATACACGAGAGCCGACTTCCAGACCGACCAGGAGGTCAGGTGGTGCCCCGGATGCGGCGACTACACCATCCTGGCCTCGATGCAGATGTTCCTCGCCGGGTTGGGCAGGCCCCGGGAGGAGTTCGTCTTCATCTCAGGGATCGGCTGTGCCGCCCGCTTCCCGTACTACGTGGAGACCTACGGGATGCACTCGATCCACGGCCGTGCCCCTGCTATCGCCACAGGGCTGGCCACGACCCGGCCGGACCTCTCGGTGTGGGTCATCACCGGCGACGGCGATGCTCTCTCCATCGGGGGCAACCACCTGATCCACGCTCTGCGGCGCAACGTCAACATGAAGATCGTCCTGTTCAACAATCAGATCTACGGGCTGACCAAGGGCCAGTACTCCCCCACGTCCGAGGTCGGCAAATCGACCAAGTCGTCGCCGTTCGGATCGATCGACTACCCGTTCAACCCGGTGTCACTGGCTCTGGGGGCCGATGCCACGTTCGTGGCACGGACTCTGGACATGGATCGCAACCACACCCAGGCGATGCTGCAGAAGGCCTACGAGCACGAGGGCACCGCCTTCATCGAGGTGTATCAGAACTGCAACGTGTTCAACGACAAGGCGTTCATCCAGCTCACCGGTAAAGAGGAGAGGGTTCACAACCGGATAGACCTCGAGCACGGCAAGCCCGTCGTCTTCGACGAAGGAGCAAAAGCCGTTGTGCTGCGAGGAGGCGAGGCCGAGATCGTCGACTCGTCCTCGGTAGATCCGAAGGCGATCCTGGTGCACGACGAAACGCGGCCCGACCCTTCGGTCGCTTTCGCCTTGAGTCGTCTCTCCCACGGCCCTTACGGGCCGACCCCGCTGGGTGTCTTCCGGAACGTCAAACGCGACGCTTACGACATCGCCGTCAATGCCCAGGTCGAGGCGGCCAAGGCCAAGATGGGCCCGGGAGACCTCGACAAGTTGATCCGCTCCCATGGCACGTGGACCGTCGGCCCGACCTCACCGAATGGATCTTCGAACGGTCAGTCGAACGGCTGAGTCCAATCGAATCTGTTGTGCAACCCGCCCGGCTGAGCCGGTCGAGCGGCCCAACCGACTATCGGGATTGGTCGATTGTGCAACCCGGCCGGTTCATCCCGTCGAACGGCCCAAACGATCTCTGAGCGCAGCCACCTGATCGCGAACTGACTGCGGGCTGTCGGACCGCGACGAGACGGGGTCGAGGAGGTCGAGGTCTGCAGTCTCGAATCGGGGGTCGATGGCGTCGAGGTCGCCGACCGTCGTCTCGGCGAGCCTCCGACCGTCGTCCTCCAGCGTCCTGACGAGACGACCCACGATCGAGTGGGCCTCGCGAAATGGCACCCCACGTCGGACCAATCCCTCGGCGAGGTCGAGCGCGGTCGTCTCCGCTCCCGGGACCGGGGGCGAGAACTCGATGCCGTCGAGCAGCGCAGACATCGCCGCCACCGAGCCGGCCAGGACGTCGTCGGCATGAAAGACGATCCGCTTGTCCTCCTGGAGGTCGCGGTTGTAGGCGAGCGGCAGGCCTTTCTGCAGGGCGAGGATGGCACTCACATCCCCCACCAGTGTGGCGGCGCGACCACGCACTAGCTCGGCGATGTCTGGATTCCGTTTGTGGGGAAGCGCCGAGGAGCCCGTGCTCACATCGTCGCCGAGCCGCACCCAACCGAACTCCGCTGTCGACCATAGGATGATCTCTTCGGCGAATCGGGAGAGGTTGACCATCGCCTGGGCGCAGCAGAAAACGTACTCGGCGACGAAGTCGCGGGACCCGACGGCGTCCAGGGTGTTGGGGATGGGGCGGAGCATCCCCAACGACTCGGCCACCTGCTCCCGGTCGAGGGGAAGGGTGGAGCCGGCCGATGCCCCAGCACCCAATGGAGACTCGTTGAGCCGCAACGCACAATCGGCGAATCGGCCCAGGTCCCGGACTGCCATCCAGGCGTATGCGAGAAGATGGTTGCCCAGCGAGGTCACTTGGGCCTGCTGGAGGTGGGTATATGTGGGGATGAGCACATCGGTGGTTCTTTCGGCGAAGGTCGCCAAGGTCTCCGCCCACTCGGCCAGTTGGGCAGTCCTCTCATCGGCCGCGTTGCGCATGTACAGGCGCAGGTCGAGGGCGACCTGGTCGTTGCGCGATCTCCCGGTGTGCAGTCTGGCGGCCACATCGCCGACCAGCTCGCCGAGCCGTCGCTCCACTGCGGTGTGAACATCTTCGTCGGTCTCCCGGAACTCGAAATCGTCCGACGCGTCGAGGATCTCCTCCAATCCGCCGATCAGGATGGCGGCGTCCTCGGTGTCGATGATGCCGGCGTCGCCCAGCATGGTGACGTGGGCCATTGAGCCCTCGATGTCGAAGCGGAGCAGGCGGCGATCCGAGGTGTCGCCTGTGAACCAACGGGTGACGTCGGACATCTCCCCGCCGAAACGGCCACCCCAGAGAGTCATGACGGGTCGCCGAAGCCTCTGATGCGCAGGGCGTTCAGGTTGATGAAGCCCTTGGCGTCGGACTGGTCATAGACGTCGTCTGCCTCGAAGGTGGCGATGTCTTCGCTGTAGATGCTATGGGGTGACTTGCGACCGGTGACAGCGACCGAGCCCTTGTAGAGGGTGAGTCGGGCTTCACCGGTGACAGCTGATTGGATCTCGTCCATCATCGACTGCAGGGCGCGCCTCTCCGGCGAGTACCAGAAGCCGTTGTAGACGATCCTGGCGTAGCGGGGGGAGAGATCGTCCCGAAGATGGAGGACCTCTCTATCGAGGACGATCGATTCGAGCGCACGTCTCGCGGCGTGGAGAACGGTGCCGCCAGGGGTCTCGTACACCCCCCGGCTCTTGATGCCGACGAAACGGTTCTCCACGATGTCGATCCGGCCCACGCCGTGTGTGCCTGCCAGCTCGTTGAGTCTCGTCAACAGCTCCACCGGCGCCAGGCTCTCGCCATCGACGCTCGTCGGGTTGCCCGACTGGAAGCCGACTACGACCTCTCTCGGCTCGTCCGGGGCGTCCTCGGGATCGGTGGTCATGCGAAACATGCCTCTAGGAGGTGCGGCCCAGGGGTCCTCGAGGACACCGCCCTCGTACGAGATGTGATACAGGTTGGCGTCCATGGAGTAGGGAGACTCCTTGGTGACAGGCGTGGAAATGCCTCTCGCCTCGGCGTAGGCGACGAGGTCGGCCCGGCCACCCATCTTCCATTCCCGCCATGGTGCGATCGTCTTCAGTTCGGGCGCCAGCGCCGCCGTCGAGAGCTCGAAGCGCACCTGGTCGTTGCCTTTACCGGTGGCGCCGTGAGCGATCGCGTCGGCTCCGTGCTCGCGGGCGGTATCGACGAGCCCTTTCGTGATGATGGGCCGGGCCAGGGAGGTGCCCA
>Ga0214469_1000133_pt1 | contig 22531 bp, 18 predicted proteins | sample RVTome_10_FD_187340 | JGI IMG/M metagenome (GOLD analysis project Ga0214469, IMG submission 187340) | Soil microbial communities from uranium-contaminated site in the Upper Colorado River Basin, Wyoming, United States - RVT153D57 HiSeq ... | reverse complement strand
GGCGCACGGCCGTGGGACCGTTCGTGAGCGAGGAGGCGGTGCCGCTGGATGCGCTCACGGCCGAACGCCTGCTCCCCCCGATCGAGGCGCTCCGGGGGCGGCCCCGGGTCGTGGTCGACGACGACACGGCGGCACTGGTGCGCCACGGGCAGGTGTTCGACGACGGGGCGCTGGGCGTCGCCGGCGACGGTCCCTGGGCGGTCGTCGACGCCGGGGGCGCACTGCTGGCGGTGTACGAGCGCCACCGGCGTGGCACCGTCAAGCCCGGCGTGGTGACGGCGTCGCGTCTTTGAAGATTTTCGGCGCCTATGGGCCACTTTCCCTTCAATGAGTGGGGGCTGCCCCGCGGCCGGGCGCTCACCGGTAGGGTCAACGCCGTTCACCGACCGAAGGGGCGTGCAATGGAGCAGCCCGAACCCGAGGCGCAGATCGCCGACTCACTCATCGACCTGATCGGCGACACGCCCCTGGTCCGCCTCAACCGGGTGACGGCGGGGCTGACCTGCAGCGTGGTCGCCAAGCTGGAGATGCTGAACCCCGGCGGCAGTGTCAAGGACCGCCCGGCCCTGGCCATGATCGAGCAGGCCGAGCGCGACGGCGCCCTGAAGCCCGGTGGCACCATCGTCGAGCCGACGTCCGGCAACACCGGCGTCGGGCTCGCCATCGTCGCCGCCCAGCGCGGCTACCGCTGCATCTTCGTGGTCACCGACAAGGTGGCGCCCGAGAAGATCCGGCTGCTCGAGGCCTACGGCGCCGAGGTGGTCGTGTGCCCGGTGGCGGTGGCGCCCGACGACCCCCGGTCCTACTACTCGGTCGCCGAGAGGCTGGTGCGCGAGACCCCCGGTGCCTTCCGCCCCAACCAGTACGGCAACGAATGGAATCCGCGGGCCCACGAGCACTCGACCGGGCCCGAGATCTGGCGCCAGACGGCCGGCCGCGTCACCCACTTCCTCGCCGGCGTCGGAACCGGCGGGACCATCACCGGGGTGGGTCGGTACCTCAAGGCCCGCGACCCGGGTATCCAGATCGTCGGCGCCGACCCCGAGGGATCGGTCTACTCCGGCGGCTCCGGGCGGCCGTACCTGGTCGAGGGCATCGGCGAGGACTTCTGGCCCACGACCTACGAACCCTCGCTGGTCGACAGGGTGGTGCCGATCAGCGACGAGGACAGCTTCCTCATGGCCCGGCGCGTCACCTGCGAGGAGGGCCTGCACATCGGCGGATCGGGCGGTACGGCCGTGGCGGCGGCGCTCGAGGTCGGCCGGGGGCTCGGTCCGGAGCACCTGGTGGTGGTGTTGATCCCCGACTCCGGACGGGGCTACCTGTCGCGGGTGTTCGACCACGACTGGATGGCCGGCTACGGGTTCCTCCGGGTCGCCGGCGAGCACACGGTGGCCGACATCATCGAGGCCCGCCGGGGGGACATACCGCCGCTCGTGTACATCCAGCCCGACGAGACCGTGCGCCGGGCCGTCAACGTCATGCGGGGCTACGGCGTGTCGCAGCTGCCGGTGGCGAAGGGGGAGATGCCGCTGGCCGCGGCCGAGATCCTGGGGGCGGTCGACGAGCTGGCGCTCATGGACCGGGCGTTCCACGAACCGGCGGTGATGGACGAGCCGGTGGACAAGGTGATGGGGCCCCGGCTGCCGACCATCGGCATCGGCCAGCCGATCGCGCTGGCGGTCGAGCTCCTGGACCGGGCCGGCGCCCTGGTGGTGCTGGCGGGCGGGCGTCCGCACGTGGTCCTGGGACGCAGCGACGTGCTCAACCACCTCTCCCGGGCCGAGCGCTGATGCCCGATACCGACGGCTTCGAGACCCGGGCCATCCATGCGGGTCAGGAGCCCGATCCGGCGACCGGCGCCGTCGTGCCTCCCATCAGCCTCTCGACCACGTTCGCCCAGGCCGCGGTCGGCGAGCATCGAGGCTGGGACTACTCGCGCAGCGGTAACCCCACCCGTGCCGCACTGGAGTCCTGCCTGGCGTCGCTCGAGGGCGGGCGACGGGCCTTCGCGTTCGCCTCGGGGCTGGCCGCCGAGGACGCGGTGCTACGCCAGCTCCGGCCGGGGGAGCGGATCGTGCTCGGCAACGACGCCTACGGTGGCACCTACCGGCTGATCGACAAGGTCTACGGGCCGGCCGGGTACCCGTGGACGGCCCTCGACCTGACCGATCCGGTCGCGCTCGAGCGCAACTGGCCCCCGGCCACCACGCTCGTGTGGGCCGAGACGCCCACGAATCCTGCGATGGCCATCGTCGACGTCGCCGCCGTCGCGGAGGTGGCGCACCATCACGGGGCTCGCCTGGTGGTGGACAACACGTTCGCCACGCCCTACCTGCAGCAGCCGCTGGGCCTGGGGGCGGACGTCGTGGTCCACAGCGCCACCAAGTACCTGGGTGGACACTCCGACGTCGTCGGCGGCTGTGTGGTCACCGACGACGCCGAGCTCGCCGACGGCATCGGTTTCGTGCAGAACGCCGCGGGCGCCGTACCGTCGCCCTTCGACTGCTACCTGGTGCTGCGGGGCCTCAGGACTCTGGGCGTACGCATGGACCGCCACTGCGACAACGCCCGCGCCGTCGTCGACCTGCTGCTCGAGCACCCGGCCGTCGAGCGGGTGCTGTGGCCGGGCCTGCCAGGGCACCCCGGGGCGGACGTGGCGAAGCGACAGATGCGTGACGCCGGGGGCATGGTCTCGTTCGTCGTGCAAGGCGGCGAGGACGCGGCGGTGCGGCTGGTCGAACGCACGAGACTGTTCACGCTGGCCGAGTCGCTCGGAGCGGTGGAATCGCTCATCGAGCATCCGGCCCGGATGACCCACGCGTCGGCGGCGGAATCGGCATTGGCGGTCGATCCGGGGCTGGTCCGGCTGTCGGTCGGGATCGAGACCGCCGCCGACCTGGTGACCGATCTGCGCCAAGCCCTGGACAGCCTCTGACGGGTCGGACGGCCGATACGCTCCGGCTCCGATGGAGGTGCTGCGCGATCAGGCCCGATGCCCGTCGCCCCCGGAGGGCACGGTCGTCACCATCGGCGCCTACGACGGGGTACACCTGGGCCACCGGTCGGTGATCCGGTTGGTGCGCCAACGGGCGGCCGAGCGCGGGCTGCGCAGCGCCGTCGTGACCTTCGACCGGCACCCGGCCTCGGTCGTGCGTCCGGAGTCGGCGCCCCGGCTGCTGACCGATCTCGAGCAGAAGCTCGAGCTCCTGGCGGAGACCGGCATCGACTACTGCCTGGTCATCGCCTTCGACGAGGCTCGCAGCCGGGAGACGGCCGAGCACTTCGTCGAGGAGGTCCTGGTCGACTGCCTCAACGCCGGGGACGTCGTGGTGGGCGAGGACTTCCACTTCGGCCACCGGCGGGCGGGCAACGTGCCCCTCCTGCGCCGGCTGGGTGCGGAGCTGGGCTTCGAGGTCGACGGCATCGAGCTGGTCGGTGCCGACAGTCGCCCGGGTGGCGGCGATGCGCCGGTGTCCTCGACCCGCATTCGCCGTGCCCTGGTCGAGGGCGACCTGGCGCTGGCCAACAGGCTCCTCGGTCGGGACTACGAGGTCCGAGGAGTGGTGGCCCTCGGCGACAAGCGGGGCGGGGAGCTGGGGTTCCCGACCGCCAACGTCTCGGTCCCCGGCGACATCCTGCTGCCGGCCGACGGCATCTACGCCGGGTGGTTCGAGCGACCCGACGGATCGGTCCATGGCAGCGCCATCTCGCTGGGGCGACGGCCCACGTTCTACGTGGAAGCCCACGTGAGCCTGCTGGAAGCGCACCTCCTCGACTTCGACGGCGACCTCTACGGCGAGCACGTCAAGGTGCGGTTCGTGGCCCGCCTGCGCGACGAGGTGCGCTTCGACTCGGTGGAGGCCCTCGTCGAGCAGATCCAGCGTGACGTCGACCAGGCCAGGGAGCTGCTGCGCGCCTGAGGCTCCGCCAGGGCCCGAGCGGCCCGCCGCCGGAGGCGGCAAGAGCGGGAGACACGGCGTCGGAGCCCGAGCGGCCCGCCGCCGGAGGCGGCAAGAGCGGGAGACACGGCGTCGGAGCCCGAGCGGGCGCTGAGAAGCAGCAAGGGCGGGAACATGTTCCGTCCCCGCGCCCCGGCCGCTGATCATTGGACGGTCATGCGACCGCCGTTTGGCTTATGGTGTAAGTGGGAGTTCAGATGAGGGGCAAGGACGACGAACCTTCCAGCGACGGCGACCTGGCGGCGGTCATCCCGCTGCGCGGGGCGGCGCCGTCGGGAGTGCAGGATCCAATCGTCGGCCCCACGCGCGCGGCACCCGAGACCGGGCAGCTCGTCGCCGTCCCTCGGCTCGCCCGCCACGAGATCGTGCTCGACGATGACCACCGGGTGGGCGTGGCCGTGTGCGGCCAAGGTTTACCGGTCGTGCTGGTCCATGGGTTCACCGCCGAGGGCATCCTCTACGCGCAGACGCTTTCACGCCTGGTGCGCATGGGATTCAAGGTCGTCGCCATCGATGTGGCCGGCCACGGCGGCACCCAGGGCCTACCCACCGGAGGGGAGAAGCTCGAGTCGTACACCGAGCTACTGGTCCGGGTGTTGGACGAGCTCGGCGTGCGGCGGGCCCTGTTCGCAGGCCACTCGATGGGCGGACGGCTGGTCACGCAACTGGTGGCGGAGCAGCCAGACCGGGCGATCGGCGTGGTGCTCATCGACGCCGTGGTGGGGGATTGCTGGGATCGGCTGATCCGCGTCTCGCGGTTCGCACCGCCGGTGCTGCTGGGCGTCGCCGCCGCCCTCGCCCTGGACACGCTCTCAACCTTGCCGTTGCTACGGAACCCCACCCAGGCGGTCAAGCTCGGTCGCCTCGTGGCGCCGACACTGCTGGGCCACGTCCGCCGACCCTGGCGGTTGCTGGGCCCAGCGGTCTCGATGCTGCGATCGCAGGACAGCCGGGAGATGCTCGAGAAGCTGGCCGACGAGCGCATCCCCGTGGTGGTAATCCACGGCGACCGTGACATCGCCGTCCCGTACCGCACGGCGGTGGACGCCGCCCGCCGATCCGGGGGCACGCTCGTCACCATCCACGGCGGCACCCACTCGTGGCTGCTCAAGGACCCCGAGACCCTGCCGGCGGTGATCGCCGAGCTGCTTGACGGTCCGCTGGCGCGGGTGCGGGCTGCGGTACTCGGGGCCGTCGGGCTCGCTCCAGGTGCGACGCCGGAGCAGATGGAGCTGGCGTTCCTAGGTCCCCATGCCCTGGTGCGCCGCCTCACGCCTCCGCCCGAGCTGCGCACCGGCCGCCAGCAACTTCACCAGGCCCGCTACCGGTGGACGGTGGACCGGCCAGCGGAGGAGCAGCCCGCCTGAGCGAGCGTCCGTCGAGGGTGACGGGGAAATAACGAGAGAGCGAGCCCGGCCCGAGCGGCCGTGGGGGCGGGAGGCACCGCGTCGACAGCCCGAGCGGCCCCGGCCGAGGGCCGAGAGCGGGGTGCACGACTTTCGCGGTTCGGACGAACCCGCTGGTAGGCTCGTACGACGCTCTGAGCGACGTGCGAACGCGCATCGGGGCAGGGTAAGCAGTCACCCGAGCAACGAAGGAAACACGTGTCCGACCAGATCGACGCGGCAAAGCCCGGCATCATCGCCGAGCACAAGCTCCACGACAGCGACACCGGGTCGCCAGAGGTACAGATCGCGCTGCTCACTGCACGCATCAACCACCTCAACGACCATCTCGGCAAGCACCGGAAGGACCATCACAGCCGCCGTGGGCTGCTGCAGCTGGTCGGCCGGCGTCGCCGGTTGCTCGACTACGTGCGAGCCAACGACGTCGAACGCTACCGGGCGATCATCGCCCGCAACGGCCTCCGCCGGTAAGGGCCGAAAGCACCTCGGGAGCGGCCCTCGGGCCGCTCTCATCGCATACTGGTACACAACAGAATCCCTGGCGGCGTGGAGGTCAGCTGCCAGTCGCCTTCCCTCGGGGAAACCCTGGGGGTTGCCGACTGGGAACTGGCTCCGCCGCCCTCAACTCCGGTGGCCCAAGCGCCGCCGGGAAGGAGAGCGACCGATGGCTGATCCCATCGTCGTGTCCGGCCCGATCTCGGGCACCGACACATCACTGACATTCGAGACCGGCAAGATCGCGTTCCAGAGCCAAGGCGCAGTCGTCGCCAGCCTGGGTAAGACGCAGCTGCTGGTCACTGCCAACGCCGCGCACGGCGTGCGCGAGGGCATCGATTTCTTCCCCCTCACGGTCGACGTCGAGGAGCGGATGTACGCCGCCGGGCGGATCCCCGGCAGCTTCTTCCGCCGGGAGGGCCGGCCCACCGACCTGGCCATCCTCACCTGTCGGCTGATCGACCGGCCGCTGCGGCCCAGCTTCACCGACGGCTACCGGAACGAGACCCAGGTCGTGGTGACGGTCATGGGCGTCGATGGCCACAACCCCTACGATGTGCTGGCCATCAACGGCGCCTCGGCGGCCCTCATGGTGTCGGGCATCCCCTTCGAGGGGCCCATCGGCGCCGTGCGCATCGCCTGGTCGTCCGATGGCCGTTGGGTGCCGCACCCCACCTACGAGCAGAGCGAGAACGCCACGTTCGACCTGGTGGTCGCCGGTCGCCAGCTCGATGACGGCGACATCGCCATCATGATGGTCGAGGCCGGTGGCACCGAGGGTGCCTGGCAGCTCTACCAGGACGGGACGCCCTACGTCACCGAAGAGGTGATCGCGGGCGGGCTCGAGGCGGCCAAGACCTGGATCCGCGAGTCGATCGAGCTGCAGCGCCAGCTCGTCGACGCCGCCAAAGGCGCCGACCTGATCACGCCCGTCGAGTGGGAGCCTCAGCTCGACTACGGCGACGACGTCCTCGCCCGCGTCGAGGCTGTGGGCACCGAGCGACTTGCCCAGGCGTCGCAGATCACCACCAAGGCCGAGCGCAACGCCGCCACCGACGAGGCCGTGGCCGCCATCCGGGTCGAGCTGGCCGACGAGTTCCCCGAGCGCGACGGCGAGATCAAAGCCGCCGCCCGTGCGTTGCAGAAGAAGGTCATCCGGCGGCGCATCGTGGAGGAGGGGCTGCGCATCGACGGGCGGGGCGCCCGGGACATCCGGCCCCTGTCGGCCGAGGTGGCCGTGCTGCCCACCGCGCACGGGTCGGGACTGTTCCAGCGGGGCGAGACCCAGGTCCTCAACGTGACCACTCTCGGCATGCCCAAGACCGACCAGATCCTCGACAACCTGGGCAACCGCGACCGCAAGCGCTACATGCACCACTACAACATGCCGCCCTCGGCCAACGGCGAAACCGGCCGGGTAGGCAGCCCCAAGCGCCGCGAGATCGGGCACGGGCTCCTGGCCGAGCGGGCGCTGCTCCCCGTGGTGCCCAGCGCCGAGGAGTTCCCCTACGTGCTGCGCCTGGTGTCGGAGGTGTTGGCGTCGAACGGCTCGACCTCGATGGCGTCGGTGTGCGCGTCGACCATGTCCCTGATGGACGCCGGCGTCCCCGTCAAGGCCCCGGTGGCCGGCATCGCCATGGGCCTCGTGTATGCCGAGGGCAAGTACACGACGCTGACCGACATCCTGGGCGCCGAGGACGCCTTCGGCGACATGGACTTCAAGGTCGCCGGCACCAGCGACTTCGTCACCGCCCTGCAGCTCGACACCAAGATCGACGGGCTGCCGGCCGACGTGCTGGCCCAGGCGCTGCAGCAGGCCTACGAGGCCCGCACGCAGATCCTCGAGGTCATGCGGACGGCGATCGCCGAGCCTCGTGACGAGGTGGGCGAGACGGCACCGAAGATCGTCAGCTTCGAGATCCCGATGGACAAGATCGGCGAGGTCATCGGCCCCAAGGGCAAGGTCATCAACGCCATCACCACCGAGACCGGGGCCGACGTGAGCGTCGACGACGATGGCATGGTCGGCCGGGTGTCGATCGGCTCCACCGACAAGGGCGCCGTCGAGGAGGCACGCCGCCAGATCAACCTCATCCTCAACCCCCCCACGGCCGAGGTGGGCCAGGTCTACGCCGGCCGGGTCGTCAACATCACCAAGTTCGGAGCGTTCGTCAACATCCTCCCGGGACGTGACGGCCTGCTGCACATCTCCAAGATCGGGGGCGGCAAGCGCATCGACAGGGTCGAGGACGTACTCGACCTGGGTGACGAGGTCGAGGTGCGCGTGGACGACGTCGACCCCAGCGGCAAGGTCTCGCTGAGCCTGGCCTCGGCCGCGAATGCCCGGGCCGGTGGCTCCGACGGGGGTGGCGCGCCGGCGTCGAGCGAGCCCCGGGTCGACGCCGCCCCCAGCGACAGCGAGTCGGTCAACTTCGAGGACGCGTTCGATGCCGAGCTACAGGCCGAGCTCGGTGACCTCGGACCGGCGCGGGCGTCTGTCTCCGCCGGCGGCGACCGCGGCGACCGGGGCGATCGCGGCGACCGGGGCGACCGGGGTGGTCGTCGCCGTCGACGCCGCTAGCTTGCCGAAACCCTGAGGTTCCACCCCACGTGACATCCGCCGCATCAACCGAGGAGATCCGCGAGACCCGGCTGGCCAATGGCATCCGGGTGGTCACCGAGCGCATGCCCGAGGCGCGTTCGGTGACACTCGGGGTCTGGGTCGCCGTCGGCGGGCGTGACGAGCCCGACGACCTGGCGGGCGCCTCCCACTTCCTCGAACACCTGCTGTTCAAGGGGACGTCGAGGCGCACGGCGCGACAGATCGCCGAGGCGATCGACGCGGTGGGGGGCGAGATGAACGCCTTCACCAGCCGCGAGCACACCGCCTACTACACCCGCCTGCCGGCTCACCGGGTCGAGCTCGGGCTCGACATCCTGGGCGACGTCCTGACCGAGCCGGCGTTCCGGCCCCACGAGGTCGAGGCCGAGCGGCAGGTGATCCTCGAAGAGATCCTCATGAACCTCGACATGCCCGAGGATCACGTGCACACCCTCCTGGCGGAGGCGATGTTCCCTGGCCACCCCCTCGGCCGCGAGGTGCTGGGCACCCGGCAGTCGGTGGAGGCGGTGACCCGCGACCAGATCGCCGAGTTCTTCGGCCACAGGTACCGGCCCGGCAACCTTGTTGTCGTCGCCGCCGGCAACCTGTCACACGAACAGCTCGTCGACGGCTTCGATCGCTCGCTGGGCCGGCGTCGGGGCGGGGAGCGCCCGCGGCGCCAGCACCCGACCGGCGACTCCAACCCACGGGTGGTGCTGGGTGACCCCACCGAGCAGGTGCACGTCGCCCTCGGCTGGCGGGGCGTCGACCATCACGACGACGACCGCTACGCGCTCATGGTCGCCAACCAGATCCTGGGTGGCGGCATGTCCAGCCGGCTGTTCCAGGAGGTGAGGGAACAGCGGGGCCTGGCGTACTCGGTGTACTCGTGGGCGTCGACCTACGACGACTCGGGATCGGCGGGCATCTACGCCGGGACTGCGCCCGCCCGGGCCGGGGAGCTGCTCCAGGTCGTCGACGACGAGGTCGCCAAGCTGGTCGCCTCGGGGGTGACCGAGAGCGAGCTCGTCGTAGCAAAGGGTTTCATCGAGGGTTCGCTGCTGCTGGGTCTCGAGGACTCGGCGTCGCGCATGGCGCGCCTGGGCCGCAGCCTGATGGCGCGCGACGAGATCGTGACCGTCGATGACCAGCTCGCCCGGATCAGGGCCGTCACCGCCGACGACGTCGGCGCGGTGGCTGCCCGGGTGTACGGGGGCCGCCGCTCGATGGCAGTCATCGGGCGGGTCGACGACGACGCCCTGGGCTAGTAGCGGTCGCCGGTTGGAACCGTCCCAGGTCACCGGCGTTCGCTGACCACACCGTCGACCACGTCGACCACCCGGTCGATGCCGACGGCGTCGAGCAGCCTGCGGTCGTGGGTCACGAGGATCAGCGTGCCGGCGTAGCCCTGGAGCGCCAGTTCCAGCTGCTCTATGGCAGGCAGGTCGAGGTGGTTGGTGGGCTCGTCCAGGACCAGCAGGTTGACGCCCCGCGCCTGGAGGGCGGCCAGGGTGGCGCGGGTGCGCTCGCCCGGCGACAGCGAACCCGGCGGGCGCAGCACGTGCTCGGCACCGAGGCCGAACTTCGCCAGCACCGAGCGGGCATCACCGGCCGTCTCGGTTCCCGTGCGCGCCATGAAGCCGTCGAGCAGGGTAGCGTGGCCGTCGAATTCGTCGCGTCCCTGGCCGATCTCCCCCACCACCACGCCGGGTCCCAGCCGGCGGCGACCGGCGGCCAGGGGCACCCGGCCCAGCAGCGCCCGCAGAAGGGTCGTCTTGCCGGACCCGTTGGCGCCCACGATGGCCATCCGGTCACCCCCGCCGACCTCGAGGGACACGGGCCCCAGGACGAAGTCACCCTCACCGGTGCCCACGCCGTCGGCCTCGGCGTCGTCTCGCCCCAGTTCGACGACCGCGTCCTCCACGCGGGCCACGAGGTCGGCGCTGCGCCCCGCGTCGGCGATCGTGAGCCGGAGGTCCCAGCCCTCCCACGGCTTGTCCACGACGGCGAGCCGGGCCAGGGCCTTCTCGGTGCGCCGGGCGTGGGCGGCCATGCTCTCCGAGCTCTGCACATTGCGATGGCGGATGAACTTGTCGGTCTCACCGGATCGCTTGGCGGTGCGGGCGCCCTTGGCGGCCCAGCGGCGCTGGGTGCGGGCCCGCTCCGTGAGCGCGTCGCGCTGGTCGACGTAGGTCCGGTAGTCCTGCACGGCGTGCAGGCGGGCCCGGGCACGCTCGTCAAGGTACGCCGTCCAGCCACCGTCGTAGCGGGTGAGCGTGCGGGCATGGTCGTCGATCTCCGCGACCGCCGTCACCGTGCGTTCGAGGAACGCGCGGTCGTGGGAGACCACGACCAGCGGCGCCGTAAGCCCGAGAACGAATCGCTCCAGCCGGTCCAGACCGTCGAGGTCCAGATCGTTGGTGGGCTCGTCGAGCAGGAATGCGTCGAAGCGCGCCAGCAGCAGCGCCGCCAGCTGGACCCTGGCCGCCTGACCGCCGGAGAGGTGCACGGTGGCACGATCGAGCAGTCCGCCGGGCAGGCTGAGGTCAGCGGTTACGGCCGCGGCACGGGCGTCGATGTCCGCACCACCGAGGGTGAGCCAGCGGTCCAGGGCGGCGGCGTACGTCCCATCGGCCCCGGCCTCGCCCCTGGCGAGCGCGCCGGTGGCGGCGTCGAGGCGGGCCCCCGCGTCCGCCACGCCGGTCCGCCGCGCCAGCAGCCTGCGCACCGTCTCGCCGGGCTGCGGCCGGGCCTCCTGGGGCAGGTAGCCCACGGTGGCGGACGGCGGAGCGACGCGCACCCGGCCGTCCTCCGGTGGCCGGAGACCGGCGAGTGTCTGCAGGAGCGTGGACTTGCCCGAGCCGTTGGGACCGACCAGCCCGAGCCGGTCTCCGGGCGCGACGATCAGATCGACGTCGCCGAGCAGCGGGCGCGGGCCGGCGGCGACGAACAGGCCGCGGGCGACGAGGCTGGCGAGGTGGGGAGACACGGCACTCCAGGAGCGTGACGGGGACGGGACGCGTAGGGAGCCGTGTTCGCTACATCGCCGCCCACGATAGTCAGCCCGGCCGGCCCTCCTTGGCATCGATTTCCGCTACGAGCGGACGCCGGAACGAGTTCGCGACCGCGGCTCGTTGCCGCTCGGCGTGATCTGGCTTCCGGGTGGCTCGTCGCGCCACCCCACTAGGGTGCGGCCACATGACCGTTCGGGTCGGTGTGTTCGGGGCCGGTGGGCGCATGGGGAGCACCGTGTGCCGGGCGGTCGCCGCCGATCCTGAGCTCGACCTGGTCGGTGCCATCGATCCCTACCACTCGGGGCTGGACCTACGGCACGCCACCGGCGTCGACTCCGACGTACACATCGACCCCGACCCGTCGGCGCTGCTGGGCGTGGACGTCGAGGTGGTGGTCGATTTCACGACCCTCGAAGCCTGCCGTGCCAACCTCGCCTGGGCGGCCGAGCAAGGGGTGCACGCCGTGGTGGGCACCACCGGGTTCACGGGTGAGGACTACGACCGCGTCCGTCGCTCATTCACTCGCAGCAACTGCGTGATCGCCCCCAACTTCGCCATCGGGGCCGTGCTGATGATGCGCTTCGCCGAGCTGGCAGCGCCCTGGTTCGAGTCGGCCGAGATCATCGAGCTGCATCACGACCAGAAGGCCGACGCACCGTCGGGCACGGCGGTGCTGACGGCGCAGCGCATGGCCGCTGCCTCGGCCGAGTGGGGCGACGATCCCACCAGCAAGGAGGTCCTGGTCGGTGCCCGCGGTGCCACCGGCGCCGGCGGCATCGCTGTCCACTCGGTGCGCCTGCGGGGACTGGTCGCGCACCAGGAGGTACTGCTGGGCACCACCGGGCAGTCCCTGACCGTCCGGCATGACAGCTACGACCGGTCCAGCTTCATGCCGGGCGTGCTCCTGTCCATCAAGCAGGTGGCCCACCGGCCGGGGCTGACAATCGGGCTCGACACGCTGCTCGGGCTGTAGCAACAGAGGAGGGCAGGCCGTGCTCGCGGCGCGGAACATCTGGGACCTGATCGTGCGCCGGGCGGCGGAGAGGCCCGAGGGCGAGCTGGCCGTGGACGAGATCGGTCGCCGCATCACCTTCGGCGCCTACCGGGAGCGGGTCGAGCGGGTGGCCGCCGGCCTGGCGAGCGATCGGGCGGTGAGCGAGGGCGACGTCGTGTCGTGGATCCAGCCCTCGTGGATCGAGGCCATGGTGTTGTTCGGGGCGCTGCGCCGGCTCGGCGCGGTGCAGAACCCGATCATCCCCATCTACCGCGAGCGGGAGGTGGGCTTCATCGTCCGGCAGGCGGAGCCGACGCTGTTGGTCGTGCCCTCCGAGTGGCGGGGCTTCGATTACGCGGCGATGGCCGCCGCGGTGACCGAGGGGACCAAGACCCGCGTGCTCGTGGCCGACCGCGCCGCCGATCGCTGGTTGCCCGAAGGTGACGCCGCCGGCCTCACCCCGGCCCCCGACGACGACGTCGACGGCGAGGGCGTACCGGTACGCTTCATCTACTACACGTCGGGGACCACGGCCGAGCCCAAGGGCGCCCGCCACGGCGACCGCTCCCTGCGGGCGGCCTCGCTGGGCATGGCGCAGCGCCTGCACCTGGCCGAGGACGACCGATTCGCCCTGGTGTTCCCCTTCACCCACGTGGCCGGCGGCCTGTACATGTACGCGGCCATGGCCCACGGGTTCACGCTCCTGCTCGACGAGGCCTTCGATCCTGAGACCACTCCCGAGCTATTGCGCCGCGAGCGGGTCACGCAGGGCGGCGCCGGCACCTTCTTCCACCAGGTGTACCTCCAGGCCCAGCGGGCGCTGCCCGCGGGGGAGAGGCTGTTCCCGCATGTGCGCACGTTCCCCGGCGGGGGCGCCCCCAAGCCGCCGAGCCTGCACTATGACCTCAAGGCGGCGTTCGGCGTCGGCGTGGTGTCGGGCTACGGGCTGACCGAGGCGCCGGTCCTCACCATGAACGACGCAAGTGACGACGACCGGGTGCTGGCGACCACCGAGGGGCGGGCGGTGGAGGGCACCCGCCTGCGCATCGTGGGTGCCGACGGGTTCGAGTCAGAGCCCGGGGAGGAGGGTGAGGTGCGGGCGCAGGGCCCGCAGGTCACCGTCGGCTACCTCGACCCGGCGCTGGACGCCGACGCCTTCGACGACGACGGCTGGTTCCGCACCGGCGACCTGGGGCGGCTCGACGAGCGGGGCAACCTCACGATCACCGGCCGGCTGAAGGACGTGATCATCCGGAAGGGCGAGAACGTCCCCGCCAAGGAGGTCGAGGACCTGCTGTTCACCCATCCGAAGGTCGCCGACGTGGCGGTGATCGGCCTGCGCGACGCCGAGCGCGGGGAGCGGGCCTGCGCCGTGGTGGTCCCGGTCGCAGGGCACGACCCGCTGGGCTTCGACGAGATGACCGCACACCTGCTCGACGCCGGGCTCATCACGCGCAAGCTGCCCGAGCAGCTCGAGGTGGTCGACGCCCTGCCCCGGAACCCCTCGGGCAAGATCCTCAAGTTCGAGCTCCAGCATCGGTTTCAGGATTGAGTCACGACGCAATAGCGAACGGTCGGTTCAGCCCGAGGCAATAGCGCACCAACAGCGTTCGTCATCACCTCGGGGTCGGCGCACCGTTCGTCATTGCCTCGTCACCTCAGCCGATGCGGGTGACGGGCGAGGTGCCGCGGAGGGCGGCGAGCGTGCGTTTCAGTCCCGCGATGCCGGCGAGCGCGCCGACCCGGTGCCCGTTGATCAGCTCGCGCTGGCAGGCGCCGTCTCCGTCCCACGCCTGGGCGCAGCCGGCGGGGTCGACGTTGGCCAGCGCCAGGATCGCTCCACTGCAGCCCATCGCCCGGGCCTGGAGCAGCACCGACGCGCTGCCGGTGTAGAGGCCGACGGGCAGCGTGTCGGCCTCCAGGGCCAGGCGCTCGGGGTCACCGGTCGAGTCCTTGAGGCCGGCTATGGGTAGCTCGGGCAACAGATCGACCGAGATGCCCGGGCGGGACGCCGTCGGGAAGTGGTAGGCGAGGACGGGGACCCCGACGCCACCGGCCACCGCCTCGTAATAGGCACGGGGGTCGTCCACACCGGGCGGCGAGAGCACCAGCAGGGCATCGGCACCGTCGCCGGCGGCCCGCTGCGACAGAGCGAGCGCCTGCCGGGCCGAGGGCGCGCCGGTGCCCGCCAGGACCGGCGCCCGGCCGTCGACGGCGTCGCGCACGGCGGCGAGCAGGGCGCTGCGCTCGTCGGGTTCGAGCGTTGCTGCTTCACCGGTCGAGCCGGCCACGACCACGCCGCGGACGCCCGCGTCCACCAGCCGGGCGGCGTGGGCGGCCGTCGCCGGAGCGTCCACGCCGCCATCCCGGTTGAAGAGCGTCACGAGGGCGACCCCGACGCCGTCGAAGGGTGCAACACGTGAGTACATCGCGGTGACCCTAAACCCCCCACGTCATGATCGGGCCATGATCAATGTCGAGGACTACCTGTACTTCGTGGACGAGGCGCTCGAGGGGATGGTCACGGTGGTGACCGAGCTCGGCGACGAGCTCGCGAACCGTCGGCTGGACCTGGCCGGCGCCAACTCGCCGTACGCCGTGCTGTACCACTGCCTGGGGGTGATGGAGTACTGGGGCGGCGCCATCGTGGCGGGGCGCACCATCGAGCGCCACCGGGACGCAGAGTTCCGAGCCAGCGGTGCGGTGGGTGTGCTGGTGCGGCGAACCCGGCGGGCGCGCCGCCAGCTCGGCGCCGACATCGCCGACCTGGAGCCCCTCGCTCCACCGCGTGGCACGCCCGAGCCCGAGGACGCCGACCTGCCGCTCGCCCGCACCCAGGGCGGCGTCCTCGTGCACGTCTACGAGGAGCTGGCGCAGCACCGGGGGCAGATGGAGGTCACCCGCGACGTGCTCCGGGCGCCGTGGGCGCGCTCCTCTGGGTCAGCCGGCGGGTGACCACAGTGGCTCGGGCACCTCGAATCCCACGGGCGCGCCCCACTGGTTGCGGAAGGCGACCTTGTGCGCCTGGCGGCGGGGTGCCACACCCCAGCGGCCGGTCGGGTAGCCGAACGAGACGCAGCAGGCGTTGAGCCAGCCCTCGTCGCCAGGGACGCCCAGGATCTCCAACGACTCGGGGCCGTGGAAGTAGCCGAGCACGGTCGTGAGCGAGGTCCCCACGCCCTCGGCCCGCGCCGCGAGCATGGCGCTCCACACCGCCGGGTAGATCGAGCCCCCGCTGGGGTCGTGCTGGACGAAGGCGAACAGGAACAGGGGCACTTCCTCGAAGTGGTTGGCGAGGTGCTGGGCCGACCGCACGACCTTGGCCGTCTGCACGCTGGCAGGGGAGTCGGGCGCGGCCTCGACCGCGCTCAGGCGTTCGGCGTAGACCGTGTCCCAGAGCTGGCGGAGGCTGTCTCGGTAGAGGGGACCGAGCTTGGCCTTGAGCTCGGGGTCGTCGACCAGGAGAAACCGCCAGAGCTGGGTGTTGCCACCACTCGGCGCCCGCACGGCGGTGTCGAGGATGCGGGCTTGTACGTCGAGGGGAATGGGATCGGGCCGGACTCGGCGCATGGCGCGGGTGGTGTACAGCGCTTCGTAGATGTCCATCCCCTGGGTCTAGCCGGTCTCGGGCTGGGCCGCCGTAGAGCATCAGCCGATAGGCACGTTCACTCGGCCAACAGTGGTCAGTGCTGCTGGGAGGCCCAGCTGTTGAGCTGCGACCCAGCAACAAATTCCCACGCGGGGGTGCCCTTCGGAGCGCCTATCGGCTGGGCCTCGTAGGCTGGTCTGTCCGCCCTGTGAGGCGATCCCCGGAAGGAACTCGCTCGTGAAGACCCGCGCCGATCTGCGCAACGTGGCGATCGTGGCCCACGTCGACCACGGCAAAACCACGCTCGTCGACCAGATGCTCTGGCAGTCGGGCGCCTTCCGGGACAACCAGGACGTCGGCGAGCGCGTCCTCGACTCGATGGATCTCGAGCGCGAAAAGGGCATCACCATCCTCGCCAAGAACACCGCCGTCCGCTACGGCGACGTGAAGGTCAACATCGTCGACACCCCGGGTCACGCCGACTTCGGCGGCGAGGTCGAGCGGGGCCTGTCGATGGTCGACGGGGTGTTGTTGCTCGTGGACGCCTCCGAGGGCCCGCTGCCGCAGACGCGGTTCGTGCTGCGCAAGGCGCTGGCCGCGCGGCTGCCCGTGATCCTCGTCATCAACAAGGTCGACCGCCCCGACGCGCGGATCGCCGATGTGGTGCACGAGGTCGAAGAACTGTTCCTCGATCTCGACGCCGACGTCGACCAGCTCGACTTCCCGATCGTCTACTGCGTGGCCCGCGAGGGAAGGGCCTCGCTCGACCGGCCCACCGACGGCGCCGGCCTGCCGGAGGGCGAGGGCCTGAAGCCCCTGCTCGACCTGCTGGTCGAGCACATTCCGGCCCCCACGTACGATCCGGGTGCACCACTCCAGGCGCTGGTCACCAACCTCGACGCCTCCCCCTACGTCGGTCGCCTGGCGTTGTGCCGCATCCGCGGCGGCACCCTGCGCAAGGGCCAGACGGTCGCCTGGTGCCGTACCGACGGCCGGGTGGAACGGGCCAAGGTCACCGAGCTCTACGTGACCGACGCTCTCGACCGGGTGCCGGCGGCCTTGGCGGGCCCGGGAGAGATCGTGGCCATCGCCGGCATTCCGGAGATCACCATCGGCGAGACGCTGGCCGATCCCGACGAACCCTCGCCGTTGCCGGTCATCACCATCGACGAGCCCAGCCTGTCGATGACCCTCGGCACCAACACCTCCCCGCTGGCCGGGCGCGAGGGCACCCAGCTCACCGCGCGTCTCGTGCGCAACCGGCTGGACCAGGAGCTGGTCGGCAACGTGAGCATCCGCGTGCTGCCGACCGTGCGACCCGACACCTGGGAGGTGCAGGGCCGGGGCGAGCTGCAGCTTGCCGTGCTCGTCGAGATGATGCGGCGCGAGGGCTTCGAGCTGACGGTGGGAAAGCCGCAGGTGCTGACCCGCGAGATCGATGGAGTGGTGCACGAGCCCGTCGACCGCGTGACCGTGGATGCGCCCGAGGAGTACCTGGGCGTGGTCACCCAGTTGCTCGCGCTCCGCAAGGGACGGATGGAGCAGGTCGTCAACCACGGCACCGGGTGGGTCCGCCTCGAGCACCTGGTGCCGGCTCGAGGCCTGGTGGGCTTCCGCACCGAGCTGATGACGGAGACCCGGGGCACGGCCCTGCTCCACCACGTGTTCGAGCACCTCGAGCCGTGGGCGGGGGAGATCCGGCCCCGCCGCAACGGTTCGCTGGTCGCCGACCGTTCGGGGACCACCACCGCCTTCTCGCTGATCAACCTCCAGGACCGAGGCCAGCTGACGGTCGGGCCGGGCGTCGAGGTCTACGAGGGCATGATCATCGGCGAGAACGCCCGAGCCGACGACATGGATGTCAACCCTACGAAGGAAAAGAAGCTCACCAACATGCGGTCGTCGACCGCCGAGAGCTTCGAGAAGCTGATCCCGCCCCGGTCGCTGTCCCTGGAGCAGGCGCTGGAGCACATCGCGGACGACGAGTGCGTGGAGGTGACGCCCCGTTCGGTCCGCCTGCGTAAGGTCACGCTCGACCGGGCCACGCGGGCCCGGGCCGCCAAACGGGCCAAAGCTGGGTGAGGGAGCGCGATGCTGCTGGAGAGAGATGGGTACCCACCCGGCGTCCCGTGCTGGGTCGACACGGCCCAACCGGACCCGGAAGCCGCGGTGCGCTTCTACGGCGGGTTGTTCGGCTGGGAGTTCGAGGATCGCATGCCGGCCGACTCGCCGGGCCGGTACTTCGTCGCTCAGTTGCAGGGCCGCGACGTGGCGGCGGTGGGTTCCCAGCCCGAGGACTGGCCCCCGGCGGCGGTGTGGAACACCTACGTCTGGGTCGATAGCGCGGACGCGACCGCGACCCGGGTGAAGGATGCCGGCGGGACGGCGTTGATGGACCCGTTCGACGTCCTCGACGCCGGTCGCATGGGCGTGTTCACCGACCCGGAGGGCGCGGTGTTCTGCCTGTGGCAGGCGAACCAGCACAGAGGTGCCCAGCTGGTCAACCATCCGAACACGTGGAACTGGAGCGACCTCAGCACGCGGGACCCGGCGGGTGCCGCGGCCTTCTATGGCGCCGTCTTCGGCTGGGAGGCCGACTCGGCGGCCCTGGAGGCCATGGGCTTCACCTTCTGGCGGTTGCCGGGCTATGGAGACTTCCTCGAGGTTCGCGACCCCGACCTCCGTCGACGCCAGCCAGACGCGGGTGCGCCGCCGGGCTTCGAGGACGCCGTCGCATCGCTGGTACTCCTCGCCGGCGACCAGTCCGGCGACGTCGCGCCCCACTGGAGCGTCACCTTCGCCGTCGACGACACCGACGCCACCGTCGACCGGGCGGTCGAGCTGGGCGGGCGCGTCGTCGTGCCGCCCTTCGACGCCCCACCTGTGCGGAGCGCGGTCCTGGCGGATCCGCAGGGTGCGACGTTCGCGGTCAACACGTACACGCCGGCTTTGGAGTCGGGGTAACCCCGATCAACTCTCTTCGGGCGGCCCGTCGTCGCCGTCGACGTCGTCCCGGCCGGGTGCCGCGGCGCGGCGGCGTTCCAATTCCTCTGCCGCGTCCTCCAGCTCGTCATCGAGGTGGGCCAGCGATTCGACCTCGGTCTCGCCCCGGCGGGCCTCGAACGCGATCGACACGACCACCAACGCGACAGACACCACCAGCAGTGGCATGCGGTTGTCGCCGATCCAACCGACCAGGTTGTCGAGCGGCGACTCGAAGGTCTCGCCGACCAGCCGGATCAACCAGAGGCGGGTGATGGTCCCGGCCAGGTTGACGGCGAAGAACGCCCGCAGCGGCATGCCCGCCGCCCCCGCGAACAGGCAGATGTAGTTGTTGGGGGCGACGAAGATCAGCGGGTACGCGGCCCTGCCGAACCATTGCTCGATCTGGCGCAGCATCTGGCCCCAGGTGTTGGTGCGCCGCTCCATCCACTTGACGGCGGCATCTCCGTACCAGTAGCCGAGCAGGAAGAACAGCGGGTCGCTCACCAGCAGCCGTGCGGTGCCGATGCCGTAGTAGGTCCACGGGTCGAGGTAGTTGGTGACCAGCGCCAGGTTGCGGTTGCGGGCGTTGAGGGCGATGAGCCAGGCCGGATGGGTGTCCACCAGCGTCGGGGCCAAGGCGTCGCCGACGTAGTTCATCACCACCAGCGCCACCAGTGGCACGGCCAGAGCCGCCACCTGCCGGCGCGACGGCCGGCGTCGAGCGACCGCCGCGGGGGAGCGTCGGGGTGCCTCGGCCATGAACGCCCGAGAGTAGGCGGCTGGTGCCACCGGGGGGTGCCCGTACCAGGCCACGGCCCTAGGCTCATTGCTCACGACGCACGATCAGGGGGATCGCCCCGATGCAAGGGCTGATGCAGGACCATCCACTCACGCTGACCCATTTGCACACGCGGGCCGAGCGCCTGTTTTTCGACAAGCAGGTGGTGACGGTCACAGCGGCCGGGAAGCAGCGCCTCACGTACGGCGAGTGGGCCGATCGCACCCGCCGCCTCGGCAGTGTGCTCGATCAGCTCGGGATCAGCGCCGACGGGCGGGTCGCCACCTTCGGCTGGAACACGTCCCGGCACCTCGAGCTCTACTTCGCGGCGCCGTGTGCGAACCGGGTGCTCCATGCCCTGAACATCCGGCTGTTCCCCGACCAGTTGACGTACGTGGCCAACCACGCCGAGGACGAGGTGGTCTTCGTCGACCGCACACTGGCCAAGCTGGTGTGGCCGCTGTTCGACAGCTTCAAGACCGTCCGCCATCTGGTGGTCATGGACGACGGCGCCGGCGAGATCCCGGAGCCACCGGCGGGCAAGGAGGTCCACGACTACGAGGAGCTGATCGCCGGGGCCGAGCCCACCGACTTCAACGTCGCGGACGAGAACCAGGCGGCGTCGATGTGCTACACGAGCGGCACCACTGGCAACCCCAAGGGCGTCGTCTACTCGCACCGGTCGACGTTCCTGCACACGTACGGCGTGCTCACGTCGGGGGGTCTGGGGCCGGTCGAGGAGGACCGGGTGCTACCCGTCGTCCCCATGTTCCACGCCAATGCCTGGGGACTGGCCCACGCCGCCGTGGCGTGCGGCGCCGACCTGATCATGCCGGGTCCCGACCTGTCGCCCAAGGGCCTGGCCGAGCTGATCGAGTCGGAGCGGGTGACGCTGGCCGCCGGCGTGCCCACCATCTGGATGGGGGTGTTGCCCGAGCTCAAGGGGCGCAACGTGTCCAGCCTGCGCGCCATCCCCTGCGGCGGCTCCGCGGTGCCGCGGTCTCTCTCCGAGGCCTACCGCGAGCAAGTGGGGCTGCCCATCATGCAGGCCTGGGGGATGACCGAGACGTCGCCGGTGGCCTCGTCCGGGCACATCAAGTCGACCCTCGACGCCGCGCTCGACGATGACGGCCGGGCCGAGCTGCGCACCACCGTCGGCCAGCCGCTGTTCGGCCTCGAGGCCCGCATCGTCGACCTCGGCACCAGCCAGGAGCAGCCATGGGACGGCGAGTCGTCGGGCGAGCTCCAGGTGCGGGGTCCCTGGGTCATCGCCGGCTACTACAACGACGCCCGCTCGCCCGACTCGTTCACAGAGGACGGCTGGCTCAAGACCGGCGACGTGGCCAGCATCGATCGGCACGGGTACATCCAGCTGCGCGATCGCACCAAGGACGTGATCAAGTCGGGCGGCGAATGGATCAGCTCGGTCGAGCTCGAGAACGAGATCATGGCCCACCCCAAGGTGGCCGAGGCCGCTGTGATCGGCGTGGCGCACCCGAAGTGGAGCGAGCGGCCGTTGGCGTGCGTGGTCTGCAAGCCTGGCGAGACCGTCACTCCGGACGAGATCATCGAGTTCCTGACGCCCCGGGTGGCCAAGTGGTGGTTGCCCGACGACGTGGTGTTCATCGACGAGCTCCCGAAGACGTCGGTGGGCAAGTTCTCGAAGAAGGAACTGCGCGACCGCTTCGCCGACTACACGCTCCCGACGGCCTGAGCTGCGACAATGGCATTGACCAGGCAGTATGCCCTGCGGGTCCTCTGGCGAGCTTGCCACTAGTTGCTATGGCTTGCCGGTGTCTGTTCATCGCTGTGGCATAACTGTGGCAGCACATCTTCACGGTGCGCGTGAGGCCGACCGCGTCGACGCCGTCGAGGAGCTCGGCGGTGGTCTTCAGCGGGTTGTGCAGGTCGGACGATCATCACGGGCGTAGACCGCCGCCTGCACGCGCGGCGTGACGTCAGGCCGAGTCCGCCGGTCTTGACGACCAGTGAGAAGATCGTGCGTCTCGTTCGCTTAGCGGTCCGAGGACCCGTTGATGGCTCGGAGGTAGCGATGGCTTCGGACCGGCTCACACTGACTGTCGAGGAGCGGGCGCGCCTGGGCATTTCAAGGACGTTCGCTTATGTGCTGTGAGGCGCGGCACGATCCCGTCGCCATTGCTGCCTTCCAGCGGCATGCTTTCGCGGCGCTTCTCGCCGGCGAGACTCCCTGCGTCGCCGAGATCACCGAGGCCGCCAGCGGCGACACGCTCGGCGTTGCCCACGTCGTCGCGTGGCTCGAGCACCACGGCCAGCTCGAACGCGATGGCGAGCTGCTCGTCGGTGCCCACGGCCTCACTCGCCGCATCACTCCCCACACCCTGACCATCGGCGCGCACCCTGCACACCTGGTGCGCCTACGACGCTGTCGCCATCCCCGTGGCACTCGGCGCCACCGCCCGGCCGACAACCAGCTGCCCCGCCTGCCACCAGCCACTTGACCTCACGGCGCGCCTACCCCAAGAGCGACCTAGCGGCCGAGCTGTTCACCGCCACCGGCCCACCCCACCTCGTGGTGGTCACCTGCGGCGGCGCCGTCGACGAGGCAACGCGTCGTTACGCCGACAATGTGGTCGTCGTCGCCGACCCGGCCTGACGGGCCGCCCGCCGCTCGGGTCCGGAAGCGTCGACCATCGGCGCTCTTCGCCGGTACGGGATCACCGTCAC